>Ga0209368_1000371_pt1 | contig 45442 bp, 75 predicted proteins | sample EBPBio242008_DNA_FD_185862 | JGI IMG/M metagenome (GOLD analysis project Ga0209368, IMG submission 185862) | Wastewater treatment Type I Accumulibacter community from EBPR Bioreactor in Madison, WI, USA - Reactor 1_4/24/2008_ DNA (SPAdes)... | ecosystem: Engineered > Bioreactor > EBPR >...
TTACCCACGGCGGCCAGACGATCCCCTACAACCCGCCCGGTCTCGACTGGGGCGACGTTGCGAGCATCGCGCCAGAGGCCGGACAGATGGCGGGCGGTACGATCGGCTCCGCGCTCGGGTTCGGATCGGCCGGTCCGGTCGGTGCCGTCGTCGGGGGCGGGCTCGGCGCGGCTGCGGGCGATCGGGTCGTCCGGAACCTGATCACCGTCATGACCGGCACACCGAACCCGCCGGTCAGCGAGCAGGTCCAGCATGACGCCCTGACCACGATGCTAAACGCTGGAGGCGAGGCCTTCGGCCGTCTGTTCGGGGAGGCCACTTCGGCCGTCTTCCGCCGGATGCTGGCCGGAGGCTCCCAAGGGATCGCGAACGTCAGGCAGGCCCTGGACGATGCCGCCGCCTGGGAGGTGCAGCCCTCGGTCGGACAGGCGACCGGCTCCCGGTTCTGGCGCGGTGTCGAAGCGCTCGCTCCCGACAAGCTGAAAGAGCAGGTCCAGCGCGAGGCGGCCAAGGTCGGGCAGCGGATCGCCACACAGACCGGCCGTCCCGAGCAGGCCGTCGTCGGACAAGCTCTCAAGGAGGGCATCGAAGGCTACCGCTACGGCACCATGAACGCGACCGGCTACGCCCTCGATAACGCGTTCCTGTCCCAGCTCCCGCTCAACACGCCGATCACCCTGACCAATTCGATCCGCGCCGTGAACGACCTTGCCGGCGGTATCCCCGGCCTGACGAACGTGAATCGGGAGACGATCGCGACGCCGATGGGGCGCCTCGGTAACGCCATCCTCCAGGACATGTCTGCAACCGGACAGCTCCCGTTGGAGGCCGTCCGCTCCCTCCGGCAGAAGGTCGGCGACATCATCAAATCCCCGCAGGCGATCGAGGGCTATTCGATCCGCGATCTGCGCACTCTCTACGGCGCCATGTCCGACGATATCCGGTCGGCAGCCTCGGCGCAGGGCCCTGGCGTCCTGGCCGCGTTCGAGCGCGCCAACGCGTACTGGAATGACGAGTTCCAGCGGATCGAGGAGATCACCGGCCCGCTCCTCGCGAAAGGCATTCCCGAAAAACTGGCCAAGGCCGTCAACGGTTCCCTCAAGGACGGCAGTTCCGTCGTCGCCGAGGTCAAGCGCGTCACGACGCCCGAACAGTTCAACCTGCTCCGCAACGACGTGCTCAACCGGCTCGGTGAGGTCGCCCCCGGACAGGAGCTGACAGCCGAGGGCGGTACGTGGTCGTTCGACAAGTTCCTCGCCAACTGGACGGCGCTCGGCGCGCGCGACCGGCGCACCCGGAACATCCTTTTCGGGCAGTCCCAGTACGCGCAAGACCTCGATCGGCTCGCACGCACCAGCGCCCGTCTGCACTCGGCCAAGGGCGAGGCGAACGTTCCCCGGTACGCCGCAGCCGGTCTCGTCGGGGGCGCCGCGATCGGCGGTGCGACGCTCGGTGGACCGGTCGGTGGTGCGCTCGGAGGCCTCGCTGGCTGGATGGCTCTCCCCGCCGGATTCGCCCTGACCTCGGCCGGCGTCGGCAAGACCCTGATCAACAACCCCGGTTTCGTCCGGTGGCTCGCCGACACGACCGCGACAAAACCCTCCGGTCTGGGCGCCGCGTTCGGTCGCCTCGCCGCCGTCACGGCCCAGAACCCCGAGATCAAGGACGATGTTCGCGCCTTTCTGGAGGTCTTCAGCGAGCAGCCGATCGTTCGCATGGGGATGGACGCGGCCAAGTCCGTTCGGGGTATGGTGGAGCCCCCCGAGTGACCGACGTTCCGGGCTTCACCGATTACGGTACCTCAACCCGCTTGAACGACCACATTGAAGCCTGCGGTCGTTGGCAGACCACGCTCCGGTGGCTCCTCGGGGGTGCGGCCTTCGTCATCGTCTCCGCAGGCAGCTTCGGTTTCGGCCAGATGCTGGCCATCCACGACGCGCTCAAGGAACTCCAGGCGAGCGACTCCGACATGCTCGCGGCGATCACACAGAAATCCAGCGACAATAACCGTGAGATGGCAGCGCTCCGTGAGGAATTCGCCAACCGTGTCCGTGTCATCACCGAGGCCCAAATCGCCCGCTCTAACAGCACCCAAGTCGATGTCGACCGGCTCTCCCAGCTCGTTCAGCGCCAGCTCGCCGAGATCAACACCTCCCTCCAGGCCATCACAACCACGATCCACAAGATCGAACTGGATCAGGTAGCCACGAAGCGGGGGAAGTGATAATAAAGCCACACCTTCCCCCGTGCGGAGTCCTCGGATGAGTCCTCTCGTCGAAAACCTCGTGCTGTCGGCCCTGACCGGCTTTGTCGCGGCAGCTACCCAGCTATCGACCTTACCGGCCGGCCAAGACCGCGATTGGATCATACTTGGAGCGACTGCCGTGATCGCGTTCGGCGGCTCCTTCATCAACGGCCAGCGTCAGCTTCGGAAGACACCTTCGGCAGAATGATGTGGCGGACCCGACCTACGTCACGACCAACTACGTTACGCAGCCCGGTAATGTAACCGAGCTGACCGTCAGCATTCCCCCCGGGGTTCCTGGGGAGGTATATATTCTGCGGGTCGGCCACGGGAACGACGCTACTCAGTACGGCGCGACCTATACGCTCCCTACCGACGCTTTCCCTGTCGATATCGCCTACGACGCCACGCCAAGCCGGCGACAGTGGCTCCGGGGGAGGGTCTGCGACGGTAAGGAGCCGGCCACCGTCACCGTAACGGTGACAGGCGGGACGAACTTCGTACAGCACTCCGCCGCCGTCCATATCTTCCGCAACACGGCCGGCCTTGCATTGGAAGGCTCGAACTTCCTCAACGGCTCCAGCGCGGCGCCCTCCGATCGTTCCGTCACCACGACCCGGCCGAACCGGCTTGCCTGCAACTTCATGCTGCTCGGCGCCGATCTCGATATGCCAAGTTGGACGGGCGAGACCGGGGGCGACTGGACGCTGATGTGGCAAACGGCCACCGGTAGGGGAAGGCTTTCCATCCAGACGGCGCTCCTTGCTTCGGCGGGGACGATCGGCGGCGGGAGTGCCACGCTCGGCTCCTCTTCGGTCTATACGATTCGCGGGTTGGCATTCCTGCCGGGGGCGAATGGTGTAGCTACTGGCACGGTTACGTCGGGAGCGGCGGCCACGGGAGCTGCCTCCGCGCAGGGAACGGGTAATGGCGACGCGACGAGTACCCTGCGCCTCGTCGGGCGGTTACTGCTGGCGGGGGAGGCAACCGGCGCAGCGGCCGGGATAGGAGCGGCCGTCGGCAGTACCGTTATTGCCGGTGTGGGGGCGGCAACCGGGGCGAGCGCCTCTTCGGGAAGTGCGGTTGGGGCAGTCGTAGCCGCTGGCGTCGGTGGCGGGGCGGCCACCGCCACTGGAGCCTTCGTAGCGCCTCCCATCTCCGCGGTCGCAACCGGCGCCGCAACTCTCTCCGGCTCCTTCGACGGGCGCACCAATATCCCCCCGTACCTCCGTGCCGCCCTGATCAACAGCCAGTCGTTCGGCGCCTTGTTTTTGGGGATCATGCGTGGGCATATGGCGGGCCTGCCGGTCCTTGTGCCTGGGGAGCCGCCGCCAGTTATCCCGGCTCCAGGTGTGGGGAACGGCGGCGGCGTTCTGCTTGGTACCGGTAAAGGCGCCCTCGGGGCCGTCGGTACCGCCACCGGTCGCGCGCGACTCCGGGGCAACTGGGATAACCACAGGCGACCGACCCAAAACCGGCTCGCTATAGTCATGGGGATTTGGCGCTGATGTCTGTCGCATCCGGTACTATCACCAATCTCGGCCAGTCGGCGGCTGGCACGACAACCCGCACCGACAGCTTTTCCCACTCGGCTGGGGCTGGGATACTGTTCCATGTCGCTTGGCGCGTCAGTGCCAGCGGTACGACCATTACCAGCCTCACGTACGATGGGGTTGCAGCAACGGCGATCCCCAATACGGCAGGCGAGAGCAATACCAGCCCCACCGCACCATGGATTTGCTGCCAAGCCTTCCACCTACCCGACCCCGGCAGCAAGACCGCCGACATCGTCGTGACTTGGGATACCGCGCCGGATTACAGCTACGTCGTTGTCGCGGAGCCGACCGGCTACGACACGGTGCAGGGCTTCGACGGTGGATCGAACGCCTCCCCGACGACCAATACCCCGACTCCGGCGTGCACACACACACGGGCGACCGAGAACAGCTTCACCTTCTATTTTGGCGCCCGTGCGCGCGGAACCGCAACCATCACATGGTCGCCGAATCAGGGCCAAACCGAGGCGCTGGATGCCGACTCCGGCGTCAATAACTCCCTATCCATTACCCTATGCACGCTTCAGGAGACGGCGTCCGGTAGTCTGGCGCGCTCCTCCACTGCCTCCTCCAGTGGCCGGGCCGTCGCCCTCTCCTATGGTCTGTACACGAACTTTACCGGCGCGGGTTCGGGGGCTGCCGTCGGGGTAGGGGCAGCGGTCGGGACGGCGGCGGCGGACGGCGCGGGGTCTGGAGCCGCCTCCTTCGTTCTGACCGCGTTCGGGACGGCGGCGGCGGATGGCGCGGGGTCGGGGACCGGTACTGCCTCGGGGGCGTCAGTCGGTGCGGCTACGGCCCAAGGTACGGGCTCGGGAGCCGCCATCCTCCTCGGAGCGGCCATTGGGGAGCGCGCGCAGGAAGGCGTCGGAACCGGGGCGGCTACTGCGCTCGGGGCCGGTATCGGCGCGGCCATCGCGGCCGGCATTGCGGCCGGCACAGCGCTAACACAAGGCGAGGCGTTCCCCACCGGGGGCGTCGCTGGGGCGGCTACCGGAGAGGCCACCTCCGCTGGAGCGGCCACGGGTGCCCTCCTCCTGGCCGGCGTCGCGTTGTTTTCTTGCAACAGTAGTGGCCAATTTGTTGCACAATCGGCGGGAATGGGGCAAAGTCTCCTGCACGTACGGGTCCGCATCGGGCTCCGCTTGACACGTTGAGGTTCTGATGGCTGGTTTTGGCGACACCTTCGAAAACGATTTGCTGAAGCTGATCTTCAATGCTACGGCGATCACGAACGTCGCGGACAACGCGGCCTCGGCCCCCCTGACGAACCTTTACGTTTCGCTCCATACGGCGGACCCGACCGACGCCGGAAACCAGACCAGCTCCGAGATCAGCTATACCGGATACGCCCGCGTCGCCGTGGCGCGCACCAGCGGGGGCTGGACCGTCACCGGCAACAGCGTCTCCCCGGCGGCGACGATCACCTTCGGGCAGATGACGGCCGGTACCGGTGGCACCGCCACACACGCCGTGATCGGTACCGCCAGCTCCGGTACCGGCAAGATCATCGCGATGGCGACCGTCTCCCCGAACCTCGTTGTCGCCAACGGCACCACCCCCTCCCTCACGACTGCCTCGGCATTCACGCTCGACTAAGGGTTACACAGCCGCAAGGGGTGTGCTAAAAAGGCAACACCCCCTCGTTGGAGTGTGCCCCTTTGCCTGATATCGTCCTCAATATTCCGTTCGCCGGCCAACTCCTGGAGGTACCGGCTGACGCCGTTGTCGATAGCGTCAACAAGGTGATGATGACACCGGACGAGCGAACGAAGCTCGCCGGGATCGAGGAGGGTGCGTCGGGGCTCCCCCCGCAGGTCTCCGAGACGGAACGGACGGCCGGTGATTCGGTCGCCATCCGATCGTTCACGCCGGAAGACATTGCCGTCATGGCAGCTGCGTTCGGCGGGGGTGAGGGAGGCGGCGGGGCGATCTCGTCGGTGTTCGGTCGAATCGGTGCCATCGCAGCCCAGAACGGGGATTACAACGCGGATCAGGTCACGGACACCGGCTCGAAGGTAATCATGACGGTGGCCGAGCGCACCAAACTGCTCGGGATCGCCGATGGTGCGCAGGTCAATACGGTCGCCTCCGTCCACGGGCGCACTGGTACCGTCGCTTCGGCTTCGGGCGACTATACCGCCGACCAGATCACTGATACCGGCTCCAAGGTGCTGATGACCGCGGCCGAGCGGACCAAGCTGACCGGGATCGCCGCGAATGCCGAGACCCGACCGGCGCAGGTCAGCTCTCCTGAACGCTCCGCCGGTTCCGAAACGGCCCTCCGTTCCTACTCGCCGTCTGACATTGCGGCGATGGCGGCCATTCATGGCGGCGGGGGCGGTGGCGGGGCGGTCTTCTCCGTATACGGGCGTGTTGGCGACATTGACGCCGAGTCTGGTGACTATACGGCCGATCTGATTGCGGAAACCTCTACCGCAAAGATCATGACCAACCTGGAACGCACCAAGCTGGCGGCGATCGAGGCTGGAGCGCAGGTCAACACCGTAACGAGCGTCCACGGGCGTACCGGGGCGGTTACCGCCGGTTCCTCCGATTACACCGCTGCCCAGATCGCTGAAACGGCCTCGCGGCTTTGGCTGGTGCCGGCGGAACGCTCAAAGCTCGGGGGAATCGAAGCCGGCGCGCAGGTCAACACCGTCACATCCGTCGCCGGCCGAACCGGTGCGATCGTCGTCAGCAAGGCTGACGTGGGCCTCGGGAATGTCACGAATGACGCGCAGGTCAGGGCCGCGCTGAACTACGCGGCCAAGACCACCCCCGTCGCCAACGACAAGCTCGTCATCCTCGACTCTGCGGATGGCCAGCCCAAAATGATCAACTATAGCCAGACCAGTTCCGGCACGGTGGCGACGTTCGCGGTCTCCTACATGGCCGGAGCGCCGACGCAGACGAACATCCCGGCTGCGGTAACCGAGGTCTCCGGCACGCGGATGCCAGTGGACCTTCGGGACGTTACGTCCGTTTGGCTCTCCACGACCGTTAGTGGGGCGGCGACCGGTGGTGGCGTCGTCTACTGGCGCTATTCAACAGATGGCGGATCGAGCTGGGCCGACCTGACCCTGACCGCTTCCCTCACCACGAACGGGTTCAAGCAGGCGACCGAGCAGGCGCCGCCGGCGCCCTCCATGATCGACAACTGCCTTGTGGCCGCATGGACGAGCGGGGGGAATGCCTCCGACGACCCGACTATGTTGGCGTTGCAACTGCACCTGCGCCGTGGTGCAGTCGGACTCAAGGGCGACACGGGCGACCAAGGGCCGCCGGGCAACAGCAACCCCGTCACGGCCAACCTGACCGGCTCCGGTACTGTTGCCTGCCCGGATGCGGACATTGTAATCGTACGGAACTCCGGAGAGATGACGATCAACCTGCGGCCGGGCCTACTGCGCACGGCGGTCGTCTTTAGTCTCCGTGGCGGAGCGAACAAGGTTACCTTCGTTGGCGGCACCGGTCACACGATCGAGGGCGGCTCATTCGCCAGTCCCTCTGGTTCGGCCACCGCCCCTGTCCGGGTCACCTTTACGATCGATCCGGCCCTATCCACTCAGTTCGTCCGCCTGTGATGGGTTTCCAGATCGGTATCCTCGGGGCAGACCCAGTCCCCGCCGCGATCAACGTCCGAAACCGGCCGATCGTCGCGAACGGTACCCTCCTGACCGACACCGGTCAGATCATGCGGGCCGGCCGGGTTCAGCAGGGAGTGGCGGCGGCCAAGACTTCGGCCTTCTGGACTAGAGCCCGCGCACTTGGCCTGAACACCATCCGTTTCGGTGCCAGGAAACTCTCGATGTCCCTATCGGCTTGGCTGGCCGATATCGACGCCGTAGTCGCCGCCGCCCGCAACACCCGGATGTACGTGATGCTCGGCAATCCCGAGCAGGCAGCCGGTTCGTGGGGTGACGCCATTGCGGCCAACCGCGCCCTTTCGATCGCCAACTGGACAGCCCTCAGTCCTCGGTACGCGAACGAAACGCATGTCTTCTACGAAATGCTTAACGAACCCGAGCGGTGGGGTTCGTGGACGAACTATGCCGTCAACAGCGCGGCCCATGGCTATCCGGCAACCCCCCTGACCATTGCCCTGCATGACGTGTTCGAAGTGATGCGGTCCGCCGCTCCCCAGACGGTCATCCTTGTACCCTCGTGTGCCAACATGGACGCGGATGGCGGCGTCGCTCAGTTCATCCGTGCTCCCCAAGCCTTTGAGAACTTGGGAGGCGTTGACTGGAACCGGACGGTTTGGGCTTTCCACGGCTACAACCAAACCGGCCGCATGCAGGTCAACAGCAAGTACACCTCGACGGGTCCGGACCCTCGCGGCGCCAACTTCAACATGGCGCCCGACATGGGCCGCGCGGCGTTGGCGTGGCTGAAAGACCGGATACCCATCTGCGGCACCGAATCGAACTGGTGGATGGATGATGGCAAAAGGGACGTAATGCTCGACTTCACCGACGCGTCCGAGGATGCGCAGGTGGGGTGGACCATCATGAGCTATCCACAACAGGCCTGGGGGATCGCCTATCAGGATTTCGCCCTGTACCCGAACTTTATCGACGCCAAGATCGACCAGCTCCGCGCCCGTGGATTCGACATCCCGGTGGAGTAAGCCATGTACATCCACCTGCTCGGCTCCGACCCGCCCCGGGACACCGACTCCTTCATCCATCCATCGGCTGATCCACTCCTGATCGCGCGCGGTCGCCGGATGCTGGATTGGCTCTATGAGCTGCCGGACCACGCCACCAATCGTTTCATCACCGGCCAGTATCGGATCAACCAAATCCGGACGATCCAGGAGGAGACGGGCATCTGGGTCGGTATGTTCCAGCGCCGAATCCTGAACGCCGAGGATGGACCCTACCTGAGCTGGGGGGAGGACCCAAAGAACTACGTGGACTACTACAACGCTGGCGGGTTAGTGCACGAAAACCCCTGTTTCGGCAACCCAGCCGCCAAATCGAAGTCGCGGGACAGGGCCTTCACGGCCGCTAACATGACCGCACTGATGACGCCCGGCACGACCGTCTACAATAACTTTATGGACGCGCTGAACCCCTATTGTGACAAGCTCCGCGTGGTCGCCAACAACAACGTCCCGATCCTGTTCCGCCCGTTCCACGAAATGAACGGCGCGATCTACTGGTGGAATACGCCGGGAGCCTCGGCCTTCAAGGACCTGTGGGCGTGGTTCTTCGACGAAATGACGAAACGGCGCGGTTTCCACAACCTGCTGTGGTGCTACGCGCCGACCCGGTATGCCGGCAACTTCCTGACGTGGTACCCGAATCCGAACACCGTGGACATCGCCGGGATGGACTTCTACTGGGACGTGGCAACTTCCGGACCCTACACGTCGAGCCTCTTCACGCCTCTCAATAGCTATCTCGCCTCGACCGGTAAGCCCTTCATGATGCTCGAATTCGGGGGCAAGCAGGCGCCGCCGTCGGCAGGTAAGGCCAACTACACGACGTGGCTCCCGGCCATCAAGAATTGGTGCCCTCGGTGCATAGGCGCCTGCAATTGGTCCACCGAATGGAGCCTTATGGGCGCGTACGCGACGGGCGTGCCGGCCTACCTGACCGATTCGTGGGCTTGTAACCGGGCCGACATTCCGAATTTCGGGACTTGAGCCATGGCGTATATTCACTTGGTCGGGGATGAGAACGTACCAGTGACGCCGACCGGTGCTACCTGCTACTTCCGCACCAGCAATCCCCCATCCGGCGGCGCCCAACTCATCGAGCATCCCTTCAACGACCTGTCCGCCAGCAACCGGCCGATCGGCAAGGGCGCAGTGTTCTCGGGCGTCAGCGATCCGGCGTGCGTGGACCTTCGCCTGACCCCGTCGTTCATGATCAATGCCGGGAATAGTTATGGGCACCGGTGGACGGTCGGTACCGGCTCCGATCCGCTCGTACATGTTACGAGTAACGGTGGCGGTAGCGTTGGGCTTCCGTTCGACCTGCGCGTCCCCGTCGGCTTTACCGGCGGATCGACCACGACCGGCGACCGGGGTGTCACGATTTGGGATGCCGCAGCCGGCGTGTGCAGCCAGTTCTTCCAGTTCTACCGCACCGGGAATACGACCGCGACGGCTGCCGGGCGGTATACGGTTCTGCTGGACGGCGTGGATTATGCGCCCCCGCGTCGGTCTTCCTCGGCTTCTCAAATGTGCCAGTCCGGGTCCATCGTCCGGGGAGCTGAGGTCAACCCGGCGTCGGCGCCACCGATCCAACATGCCCTCGGGATGTTCGTCGGGGGCTTGCCCTCCCACTCTGCCATGCAAGCGAGCCGCAACTTCATCTGGCCGGCGAACGGAGTGGATGGCTACATCAACAATCCCGGAGCGGGGCAGGGCCATATCGACTACGGGACCCTGTTCGCAATCCCCACCCCGGATAAGGGCGGCCCGGTTCTGGAGACCCTGAACGGGATCGCTCCCGGTTTCGGCGCTGGCACCCCACAGCGACTCCGCTTCGCCAAAATGGCGCGCGACTATGGCCTGATCATGGTCGATACCGGTGCCAATACCGGCTTTCGCGGCGACCAGTACGTCAACGAGAGTATCCGGACGAACCTGATGGCATCGACGGCCGTTTGGATTCCCCACCTGCGCCGCGTCACCAATAACGTCAAGGGAACGCGGACGGCGGGCGGAGGCGATCCGGTAACGGAACCCAACTGCGCCTATAACGCTGTCGGCGTGACCTGGGAGGCTTCCTAGGCCAGCTCCAGCCCGAGAGCCGCATAAAGAGCGGGCCGTTTTCGCTCCAGGTCGATATCGACCTCGCAATGTTCGCAGTGCTCCAGGTACATCGCTTCGAGGATGTCCTTGGGCTGTCCGCACCGATCGCACCGGTCGAAGCTGAAGGGCGGGTTCATGGACACACCGTCCAGCACCGCCCATTCGGATAGCAGACCTGATAGCACTGTTTGGGCGTCACATCGGCGCGAGATACGGCGATCCCAGCGAGCAGGGCCAGCAGAACAAGTGCGAGGATTGCGGCGGCTTCGCGCACAGCCTCGGAGATATGGGGTAGCATCGTTACCTCCTACTTGAATACGGCGTACAGGGCCAAAACGACCATGAAGCCCAGGGTCAAAAAACTCACGTAGACGCGGATCATGCACTCGCCTCCTTCCAGTTCTCCCCGACGCCAATATCGGAGTCCAGCACCAGCACCCTATCCCCAATCGGCACCCGTACGCGCATCAGTTCGCGCACCCGTGCCGTGACCCGATCGACCTGCGACCGTTCGCACTCGAACAGGATGCTGTCGTAGTTCTGGTTCAGTAGCCACAGGTCCCGACCGTCCATCTCCTCCCAAATCCGGTACAGCGCGATGTTCAGGATATCAGCCACGATCCCCTGCGGCTCGTCGGCGAGCGCCCCCTTGACCGTGTGCTTGTCCGATGGGTGCCCGAGGTACTGGTGCACACGGCCCATCGGCGACACCATCACGTGGTTCTCCTTTAGGCGCGCGGGCATGGCGTCGATTCGCGCCTTGACCCCAGCGTACTTACCAAAGTACCGCGCCTGTAGTGCCTTCGCATCCGCCAGCTTGCATCCAAGCATCCGGCTCGCGTGGGCCGGTTCGAGCCCATAGTTCGTGCCGTGCTGGGCGGATTTCGCGAGGTGCCGGCGAGGCTTGCCAAGGAAGAAGGGCTCGTCCCGAAGCCACTTGCGACGCTCAGCCGGATCGGTCGGGGCACCTTCACCCCACAGGTCCATGGCGACCGCCGTATGCACGTCTCCGGTCGCGTGTGCAGCGATGTAGGCCTCGTCCCCGGTGATATGCGCTACCACGTTCGACTCCGCCTGCTTCAGGTCCACATTGACCATCACGCGGCTCGGGCGGCTCGGCACGAACATCGACCGGCGGCTCTTGGGAATGTTGCCGAAGTTCAGCCCGTCGCCGAACGCATCCTTGGAAAAGCTCCACCGGCCGCTCGTGGTCGCCCCGACGTTGAAGCTCGACCGGAGCCGGCCATCCGGCGACCGGCGCGCCTTCAGGAACCCCTGCGCCTTACGGATCGCCCGGCACTGCAAGATCGTGTGCGCGATCGTACCGATCAGCGGGGACCGCGCCTGAAGCATCAGGAGCTTCTCCTCGCCGGTCGTGACCGCGCCCTCGTGTGTATGGTATGCGGCCTCCCCGCAGGCATCGTAGAGCAGGGCGGCGACCTGCGTCGGCGAGTTCGGGTTGCATCCAGGCATCCCCCACGCCTGCGCGAACAGGTCGATCGCCCGCCGGAGCCTCTCCTCGTCCGCCTCCAGAGCCGCCACCTGGCGCTTGCACTCGGCTTCGTCTACCGCGATGCCCCGGAGCGCCATCGCCAGCGCCGGCCCCTGCATGGCGCGCTCGAACCGGTAGACCCGCCGGGCGTCCTCGGATTTGGCCAGCTCCTTCTGGAGGGCTTGGTGCACGCCGAACGTCAGGCACACGTCCAGCGCCGAGTAGGCCTGCATGCGGAGCGCCGAGGTCGGTAGGGCCTCGGCGTCCCGGTTGGAGATGATGCGGGCCACTTATGCCCCGCTGTCCCGGCAACCGTCCTGATAGCCCTGCTCGTACCCGGATTCCTTACCCTCGGCGCGGCCCTCCGCGAACCCTTGGGCGTAGCCCTGCGCATACGAATCCGTCAGCCCCGTAAGGAACTCGCCGATCACAGACACCAGCGTATCGGTCGTCGGCACCGCCCAGTCGCGGAGATGCCAGCGCAGCTTCTGTTCAATTTTGGGGTTCATTACCGTTGCTCCTTCCACTCAGCAAACTGCCTTCGCCACTCAGCGCCCGCCTCGGAGACCTCCTGTCTGTAAGCGTCCAGAGCACGGGCAGAATCCAAAGCGACCCGCTCCCCGCGCTCCGTCAGTTTCCATAGGAAATTCCCTCGATCGGTCACTCGATCCTTTGGCCCGAAGGAGAACCCGATCTGAGTCCGTCGTATCCATCCGTTCGACCGTGCCTTTTTGATCGCGGCGTTGTAGTAGGACTCCAATGGGAGCATCGTACAAACAGCCTTAGGCCCTTCAACCTCGTCGATCCTGATGAAGCGCGCCATCAGGCACACCCACATTGGCGGCCTCTTCACCTTTCGCATCTTGGGTACGGGCTCGGTCATCACCGTCGCTCCTTCGCTTGTCCGCCTCGATCCACCCGGCCACCAACCGACCGATCTCGGTCAGCAGGTACCGCTTCTTGTAACTGCCCCGCCACTCAACCAGCAGGTCGTGCACCTTCGCCCCCCGCACCATCTTCACATTCATCCGGTCGCGCGCGCAGGCATGTGAGCAGAAGCGGGCGCCCACACGGCGGCTCCTGAGGCTCTCGCCGCAGTGCTCGCACAGGGAATGATAGACCAGCATCGTACGGGCTTCCTGTGGCTGCGTACTAGTATTTAGTCGTCTTCGGCATGCCTGCTCAACCCTTTCCAATCCTGCTCGTTCTCCCACATCGCACCCATGAACCGGAGACCCTTTGGCAGCTCCGGGTAGAGCGCGTGGTGCGCGAGCCGGGTGTCCTCGCAGTAGTTAACCAACGGTATGCCCCACTGCGTCCAGAGCCACACCGCATCGTAGAGACCGTTCTGGAGGAGCTTTCGGTTCGGGCTGGTGCAGATGTCCCGCACGAGCCCCCAGGCCTCCGCCTCCTCCTCCGCCGCCTTCCAGTAGCTCCCGCCCTTCTCGTCCACGAACGGAATACTGATCCCGAGCGACCGGCTCGGCGCGAACGAGATGTGCGTGATCCGGCGCTTCGCCGTCTCGATATCCACCGCGATCAGCTTGGCCGTCCGCAGGTATCGATTCCGAAACACCCGGATATCCTCCAGAGTCGGCTCGATCCACAGCGTCCGGTGCCGGTACCAGATTTCCGGCGTGTCCGACTCCCGCACGGCCTTCAGCAGGTCGGCGATCGCCGTCCGGCGGTGTTTGTATCCGCCCCGCAGGATGTAGGCCGGGTGGAAGGTGCACAGAGCCTTCGGCCCCTGGAGGCTACTGAACACCGACCCTCGGCACTTGTCGATCCCCAGGGCTCCCCGGAGCGCCCACAGGGCCTCCCCACCAAGACCGACGATGATGTTGGGCGCGTGCGCCTCGATCTCCGATCGGAGACGATCCAGGTGGTGGTGCCAGCTCTGGATCAGCCACCGGCCGGATGCGATCGGCGGAAGCCCGTTGCGTTCCTTCGTGTACAGCGCCGACATACCCTCTGCCGGGATCGGCTCATTGAAGACGTTCGTGATTGCGACGTGCCGGCGCCGGACCTTGGCCGCGAACAGCCATCGGTTCAGCTCGCGACCGGCGGCGCCAACGAACGGGCGGCCGTAATAGACCTCCTCCGCCGCAGGAGCCTGCCCGACGAACATGATCCGGGCACCGGGGGGGAAGACGCCGGGGACGGTCATAGGCGGAACATGGCAGCGCAGTCCCGTGCACGCTGCCGCTCCCGGAGGATTACCTGTTCACAAAGTGATGGGTTCACGGGATGCCAGTCCTCTTTCCGGAGGGCGTTAAACAGCCAGGACCGCTCTTTCACAGCCCCCACTTGCCTTTGTCGTCGGGATGGCGAGTAAGCGCCCGGTAGAGCGGATTGCTGTCGGTGACACCCCGTGCGAGGGCGAAGTTGTCGGAGAAAGGCGAGACCCTTACGGGAATGAAGCCGTAGATCGGTACACGCACCAACCGAATTTCGATTTCCACCTCAAATCCTCCTACGTGTGTAAGTTTCCGGCCCCTTGCCGCATTCAACGGTCGCGCGATGAGCGCAGAGGCGGAGCAACCGCATGTGGCTTTTGGCTTTCGGTCGGGGGCCGGGGGCGACCTCGGGAGGAGGCGCTCCGCCTCTACCCCATCAGTTCCACAATTGCCTTGACCAGCGCCGGCACCTGCTCCTTCGGGATGAGGCAAGCAGGCGCGCCGACCTGGATTTCGAGGTAAGGGTCGGAGTCGGCCCGAACGCGCCGGAGCACGAGCTGCTGGTTCCGGAGGCCGTAGGTGTCAATATGGACGGTGGGGACGCTGGGGACGGTCACCGTGATACGTCCCGCGCTTCCAAGCCGCATGCTTTTAGAGCGCGGTAAAGCAAGTCATAGACTCCACGTTTTGTCCGATGATGCCCGGCAACAACGTTTTGGATGATCTCGCTATCCTCGAAACGACCGCGCTTCCAGTTCGCCCGCAGGCATCCAGCGAACGGCGGCGTCTTTTTCAGACAAACAACGTAATTGCCGATTTCGGCCGTCCCGGTTGCATCATTGGCTATTTCGATAATGCCTATTGTGCGCTTCCGTTCCTCGCTGCCACAAGGAAGCAACTCTATTATGCAGCGGATCACAGCTCCACCTCCTTCGTCAGCTCCACCACCTTCCGGCCGGCCGCCGCGAACATCGGATCGCAGGGCTTCTCCTTGCAGACCATGAGCACGTCGCCATAGGCGTCGATGACGGCCCAGACGGAGATCGTCCGTTTTTCGGGGATGTTGATGAGGTCTAGGTTACTGAGCCCAGAACATGCAAGCCGTCCACTAGGATGATGCGTATGGGAAAGCCCTGTCCTCCGCACCGAAACGATCGTCTCTCCCCCTGTCTGGGGTGTTGGCAGAACAAAAACCGCCAGTGGCTCCTCACCGAACCGATACCGGCACGGCTTTGTCGGGTCAAATGTGCTCATCGGATTTCCTCACCTCCGTAATCGCGGCGTCGATCATGGCGCTCCACACTTCGATAACAACGTCGGTGTGCGCCATCATTCATCCTCTGCCCATGGGCTTTCTATAGGTTCGGGGCCGCTGCGAACAACTTTGGTCAGGTAAAGCGCATCCTCGGCTTGATCGTATCGCCCGCCTTGGCTTGAAGACGTGTTTTGCGCTTGCTCTACTTTTTCTCGGAATGACAAATAATCTCGTATGCAGGAGTAGATTGCGCGAGCCTCAACTGGGTTGATCTTGTGCGAGGTATACCTCCGCAGCAAATCATCGCTTGGAACTCTCGGCATAACAGGCCCGTCTTTGTTCATTTGCCGCTCCTCATGGATTGGGGCGTCCGGCCTGGGGATCGAATCCTCAACCCCGCAGAAATGACTCCCAACCGAGCGGCCGGACATGGTGTTCATAGTTTCTGGCCTTACCTCAGCAATCAGCGCGTCGATCATGGCGCGCCAGACATACAGCGCTCCGTATTTTGTCTTCAGGTCCGACGCTGGCGCAGCCTTGAGCATCCCCTCGCTCGGCTCCCGGACAGTCCGCAAGAATGCCGCAGCGTTGAGGCGGTCGCATGCGGCTTGTGCCTTCAGAATTTCAGTGAATGGGCCAGCAACCAGATTACCGTTAGAGCTATCTTCTACCCACCAAGCAGGAAAAGAGCCGTGCTTGATAGCGTGGGCGATGTGATATCTCCGCACCGCCCGCGCGGCGTCAGTGATGGCAGTCATCGGGATTGTTCCTCCATGAGGACACCGCGGATCAAGCGGTATGAGCGACGCGCTTGGCCCATCTCGGGGTGAAGGGACGCGTACAACACATCATCACTCGGCGTCTCCGGCATCACCGGCCCGACCGCTAGCTTGGCGCGCAGTTCGAGTAGTTCGCGGGCCATTGGGACAACAACAAATTCCGTGCTGTGCCACTCCATCTGGCTTTCAATCAGTTGACGCAGCCGCTCGTCGCTCAGCCGGTCAGTCATTCCGGCCATCCCAGCGCCTTCTTCACGGCCTTCTCGACAGCGGCGCGGGCTGTATCGACAGGCATCGACCCTCCGATGATCTTCTCGCCTGCGCACAGGACCATCTGCCCGTTCCGATCCTCAGCCACATAGCCCACCCTCAATTCGCACATAAACAGTTGGGCTCCACGCCACCCCAGCTTCGGCTGCGGCGGGATCAGGGCGAGGATGCTTTCCTTTGCCATGTCGTCGGACATCTCCCCACGCGAATAAGCGTATAGCGTTTCATCGATAGCGGCAGAAACCTTCGCGTGACGCCGCTCCGATTCGTCAATGCTCATTCGGGCTGGTCCTTCATGGCTCGCTGCAAGTAATCAAAGATGCGATCTTGCATATCCGCAATCGCCATTTCCTGTTCCTGAGTCGGGAAGGCGTAAGGCCCGTCGCACTCCTCGATCAGCGCAAGGCACTTGTCGGTAACCTTCCGCCGCTCGTCGGCGCGGATGAACCATTGTGCGGCGCTCCCAACTCAGAGGCGATCCGCCCTAGCAATTGCCCAATGCTTGTGGCTAGTTCTGTGTCGGAGGTGCGCGGCAACGAGTGGATCCGATCATGGCAGCGGACGAGCAGCCGCCGCACGTCCTTCAGCATCGCATCAGACCTAGCTATCTTCTGCTCTAGGCGCTCGATCACAGCCCCTCGCCGATCCATTTCGTCGGCAAGCTCGGCTTCGGTGGCCCGTCTGGTATGGGTGATGACCGCCATATCACTCGGCTCCTGTGGGGCCATCAAAACCGCCAGGATTCGCGAGGCACTCAAGGCACCTCGCCTCGGCATAGCCGCGCGCATCATCCGGGACCGGACCCGGATGCGCGTATCTTCCATTCTGTGACCAGATGGCAATGAATCCGGTGTCGTTGCATTTCTTGCAGGCCGGGCCTGTGCTGTTGTGTTTCATCTGATCTCCGATCAGAGGCCCCTAAGGGCCTCTTCAAGCGTTTCGGCTTGCCGAATAACCTCGGCCTGGTTGAGGTCGGACAGAGGGTGCTCTGCGTCCCACACGAACCACTCCAGCATGTCGAAGCGCCCTTTGTGGCAAGGCCGCGATACTCAACGGCCACGTGCTTGCTCATCTCGACAGAGGCTGCTCCCCATAAACTGACTGTGGCCCCACACTCGGCTTACGCAGGCTCAGGACACTTATAGAGAGCATGGTGTGCTACCCCTCCCGAGCCCGACCACTGATGCTCAGTCCGTAACCGGCGCGAACTCCTTGAACCGGAGCCACACCCCGTCCCCGTCCTTCTTCGGGTCATGGGTGACGCAGGCGACGAACTCAGTATCCACGATGTCCGCCAGCCGCTCCAGCCCGAGGGCCTTGCAGGTACGCTTCACGGCGGGGCCGTCGCGGAACTCGTGGAACTGGGCGGATTCGCCGTTGGCGGCGTCGTGCCACTGCTCGGCCTCCACCGGGTCCACGTCGTCCATCGGCTCCAGCGGTTCCATCGTCAGCAGCGCCACCGCCGTACCATCCTTGCGGGTCTTGCCGGTCACGGCCTTGCCCTTGAAGCGCCAGTGTCCGGTCGGCAGTGCCGGCGGCTCCGGAATGTCCGTCGCGGAGCCATAGATCAGGTCGTTGATATCAGTCATCGTCAGTCCTCGGTAGTGGTGATCGGAGCCGGGTTTTCGCCGGGGCTCACGGCGTCCCAACTCGCCCCATCCTCGCACCAGTTGGCCAGCGCCAGACCGGTTTCGGCGTCGAGGGGGCGGTCGAACGGTACAAGGCTATCCAAGCCCGCTGGGAGCTTCCAGGGGCGCTTCTTCGGGGGTAGGGGCACCCCACCGTCCCCGAGTTCGATCAGGACCGTCATGGTGCCCAGGAGGTCCGTATCGCCCTGCGGCAGGTAGCCGTCGCTGACGACCTCCCACTTGTTGGCGACCTTCTCCGGCCGGAGCTTCTCCTTGACGCGGAAGGTCAGGATCACGTGGCAGGGCAGCGCCTGGAGCTGCGTACAGAGATCGTGGTTCATGGCCTTGGGCGCCTTCCATCCGCCGAAGCCGCCGTCTCCGACCATATCCAGCATACCGCCGGTCCCCGTGTGCTCGAACGTCGCGTTGTCCACCACGATCACCGCCGGTCGGAGCTTGGTGGCCTCGTGGATGGCGGCGCGGTAACGGTGCGGGCTGAACGGCGCGGCGAGCGTGCCGTGCTCGTATACGAACCGATCGGCGTACATCAATCCGCGCCCGTTTTCGGTATCGATCATCGCGATGGGGCCGCCGCGCGCTAGGCCGCTCGCCAGCGCCAGCGCCGAGTAGGTCTTGCCACCACCCAGGTCCGCGCCCAAGCCGATCAGCAGGCTCTTGATCGAGCGCTTGGCGCGGCTGAAGGTGGTGCCGGCGGGCCGGGTGGGAGCCGCTGGTTTGCCGGGCGCAGCTGGGACGGTGGGCGCAGCAGTGCGGGGATATAACGGTTCGGCCATCAGCTCCTCTTCCCTCTCTCGCAGACGGTCCCAAAAGTTTCGGTACCAGTCCGGAACGGCTCGTTGCAACACGGACAGGATTGTCCGGTGTGCGTAGGGTAGTGCGCCCAGCTCAGTTGGGCAGGTACAGGCTTCCAGGTCCTCGAAGACCGGCGCGGCGGCGGCTTTCACTCGTGTCCGCGACCACGCCAGTCCCCAAGGGGTCGATTTGTAGAGACTCGGATCGGCTCGGTACGTCCCGGTCACATCGTGGTCGTATAAGTGACCGTGATCCGGTAGCCGGCGGCGTCGTCGCTCCGCTTGTAGCGGAAGGTCAGGTCGCCCGGCTGCACGTCCGGAAACCGGGGGCGCAGGCTGTCGGCGATAGCCTTGCGCACGGCGTCATGGTCGAGTTCAACAGTGCAGGTGTAATTGGCGTCGGTCATGTTTGGGCTCCTCGGGTAAAAATCATCATCCAGTCTACTTAACAGCTACCCCGGACACATCCCCGGTAGCTAGGCCCTGTGGAACGGCGGCGCCGGGGTAGCTCGCTAAGCAGACTTCTTCCCCTTCGCCAGCCGCCGCTCGCGCTCCGCGCGGTGCAGGGCGACCAGTTCGTCGATGTCCTCGTCGGTGATGTCCGCGCCTTCGAGCGTGTAGAAGCGCTGGACGGCGACCGACTGGTTTACCTCATCGAGGGGTTTGGAGCGTTTCACCGTCGCACCTCAACCCTCGGCATCTTCGTCGGATCGGTCGTCATGTACAGAACCCGCCCCTCGCGCCGGATGAGTACGCCCTGGAGGTGATCCGCACCCCGCACGCGGCTCGCCTGGATGCGACGGTGCAGATGGCGGGCCTCCTCGGCATCGGACAGGATCAGCTCCATGTAGCCGTCGCGCACGGTGTCTTCGAGGGCGCGGCGGGGCTGGAGCAGGTAGATCGTGGCGTCGAGGTTCACTCGGACAACTCCTTATGCGTGGCGTTGCTCTCCACTACAGCCTCAACTCCCGCACGCAGAAAGTGACTGAAGACGGCCCATCGACCCGCGCTGATTTGCGACTCGTTGAAATCGGCCTCGTGCTGCTCCAAGGAAGCGCAGGCATCGCTGTAGGCATCCGCCACGACCGCGATTGCCTCCTCCACTGCCGTCTCCCATGCCTCCTCGATTTCCATCTCCCGCCGCCCGTAGGCAATGCTGTCCGGATCAAACACGCTCATCCGAGGTCTCCGTAAATTGGTAAAAGGGCGGTGCCGACCGGGGTCGGGAGTGAGGAAAGGGGGAGGGAGGATAACCCCTTGTCCGCCCCGTTGGCGCCGGCACCGCCTAAGTTTTCGTGATCAACTTGCTACGGTATACAGTAAACGGTGGACGGTGTCAAGAGGGAAAACCATCGGCGAGAAACAAGGCTTGTTCCTCCCGACGACGCCGTTCCAGCCCCGGTAGGCGTCGGCCTCGCTGATACACCCACAAGGTGAACCTATCCGCCGCGTGACCGTATGCGCCTACTCCCAGGGCATTACCGATCGTCGAACCCTTGCGGATGCAACCCGTGCCGCAGTTGAAGACGAGCGACACCAGGGCATCGAACATCGATTGGGTGAGGGGCACCCCGAGAGCGTTAACCGCCCTCGCCGCCGGGTCCACGTCTTCGAGGAACCACGCATCCGCCTGCTCGCGTGTGCAGGTCATGTCCTTCGTGACCCCCTTGGTATGCCCCCAGCCGATCGTCCAGATACCATCCGCCCGCTCCGCCGCAGTGGCCGCGTAGGCCTTGAGCCGACAGCGCTCGTAGCTCTTGATCAGCATTTCACCGCGGGGTCCGAGCCGGTGATCAGGCATCATCTCCCTCCGCCTGCTTCCACAACGCGAGCGAGCTGCGGAACTTCGAGTGCATCGCCTCCCATTCCGCCTGGATTTGCTCGTCGGTCATCCCGGTCGTGTTCTTGGCCTCTTCGATCAGGACTTGGGCGAGGTTCGTCAGGCTGTAGGCGATCAGTAGGGGAGTGCTCATTTCGGTGCTCCGCTGGTAAAGATCATCTGTTCAAGCATCGCGTTCAGGCCCTCAAGGGTGCCCTCCGCGTCGGTCGGCGGCTCGGGCGCCGTACAGATCGGCACGACCACACTGTTCGCGGTGTTGACCTGCATGACCTGCTCGGGCGTCAGTTTGCCTTGCGCACGGGCCGCCGACAGGACCCGCAGGGATGAGGCATAGGTGGAACAGGCCTGCTTGACCGCAATCCGGGGGTCGATCGGGCCGGTGGCGCAGGATACCGCCGTGAGCAGTAGGGCTCCGGTGGCGAGGCCCGCAAGCAGGCCAGATGGGTTTCGCATGAAGGTTCCTTTCATCGGTTCGGGTCCAGTCGCTGCCGCAGCAGGCGGGTGACGCGCTCTTTCTCCGCCATGATCTCCTCTTGCTCCGCAGTTAGGCGCCGCCGTTGGTAGGCGCAGGCCCGTAGCGAGCGCTCGCATAGTGGCGCGTGCCCGCACCCGACGCAACCGCCCCACCGCTGCTGGCACAACCACAGGCGGAACCGGGCGCCCCACCGCCGGATGGCCTCCGCGCGGAGGCGCCGACCGCGCTCGATACCGGCCTGGATCATCACTCTTTCCATGCATTTACCGCCTGTCATTGGGTGTTCGCCTTGATCGCGGCTTGAAGGCCCTGGAGGCTTTCGATCACATCTTGGATCTTGGCGGGTGAGAGGCGCGCGCACACGGCATTGTCCTCTCCGTCGAGCAGGAGGAGCGCGAACGGACCCTCCGCTCCGACCGCCCCCATCACGCATACGCCCTGCACGTCGAATGCGAATGAGTCGAACGCTTGGAGGGCGATCTTCTCCGCGTCGGTGAAACCGGAAGTCTTTCCGTTCATTCCGCACGCCCTTCACAAAAGGCTAGTGTATCCAAGATTAAAACTTCGAATTGCGCTTTTGCGGACAAACACTGTCGCGCAAACCCAGGTAGATTGGACGGTATAGCAGTGCATTCGTTCTGAACTATACTACCTACCATGCGTACCGTTTCTCCTAACATTGCCCACCGACCAAATAAGGCTTCGCACTCTGCACGCCGTGTGCCACTCATCGCCCAACCGCTCCTCTCCAAGTGTTGATCATCTGCGCCATCGAACGCACCCGCGCCCCATTCGCGCCCGCCACGTTCCGGGTTTCGTTCCGGTCGGCCGCGAGGTTGAAGAGCCACGGCTGACTACCCTGCCTAACAAGCTTCCACTGGCCATCTCGCACCGCGAAGTTGCTCCCTTGCGACCAAAACTGGCGCCGATAGGGCACCGGAGTACCGTTCAGGAGCGTTCCCTTGAGCGACTGACCGTCGAGCGCATGAGCCGGCGCGACGCCCACGATATCCAGAACGGTGGGCATGGCATCGACCACGTGGACGACACCGCCCCGCGTGGTCGGCGTGATGCGGCCCGGCCAGCGCACATACGTCTGCACCCGGATACCGCCTTCCCAGAGCGTTCCCTTGACGCCCTTGAGGCCACCATTCCGCCCGGCCGGATAGCCGCCGTTGTCGCTGATGAACCAGACGAGGGTGTTCTCGGCCTGCCCCGTCGTTTCGAGCGTGGCGAGAATCTGCCCTATCCCGGTATCCATTGCCCGCAGCATCCCGAAATAGTCCTCACGCCCGTCGGGACCGAGCCGAGGAGCATGAACCGCATGATAGGCCACGGTCAGGAACCATGAGGCGCCGGAATTGCGCCGGATGAAGTCTATGCTCTCCGCAGTATCAGCGTAGACCGAATAACGGGTATCCCCCGGCAGCAGGGTCCCGTTGCGCCACCAGTCCAAGCCCTTCGGGCCGGCGCTTGTGTGCATCTGATGTGTGAATGGATCAATGGCACCGAACAAGGACCCGAAAAACTCATCGTAGCCTTGCTGGGACGGCCGCCCTGCGGCGCCGATATGCCCCAGGTGCCACTTGCCGATGAGGCCCGTGCGGTAGCCTACTGCTTTAAGCTGCTCCGCCAGCGTTACTTCGGCCAGGGGCATGCCATCCGTCGAGTCCCACGCCAGAGCCGAGTAAATGCGGCTCCGCTCCGAGTACCGCCCGGTGTAGAGAGCGGCGCGCGTCGGCGAGCAGAGGCTGTTCGCGTAGCCGTCCGTAAAGCGGGCACTCTCCGCCGCGAGATCGGTAAGGGATGGCGTATTGGCCAGGGTCACATCCCCGTAGCCGCAGTCATCACAGATGAGGAGGAGGACGTTCGGGCGGGTACCGCCCTCCGCCGCGTGGGCGCAGCCAACCGCCAGCCAGATTAGGGCCATGACGACAGTAAAAGCAAGGGCAAGGCGCAACGGCGCGCCGTGATCGTCGGTTGTTTTCATGCGGTTTGCTCCTTCGCGAGTGCGATCAAGCCTTCGCGGATTTTGGGGGGTAGGTTGCTGAGGCATACCTGCACGCTGCCACCTTCGCACTCGAAATCCAGCCACGCGCTGACGCCCTTGAAAACCGTAACCTGCATCCTCACGGGATGCGCCATGATTATTACCATAGTAACCACACTCCAATCTCTGTCAGCGCCACGATCGGCCCAAGGATAGCAACGGCGCGGGCAAGCTCTTCCCAGAACGCGGTGCGCTCAAGGTCTAGGGGATCCCTATTCACTGTATAGCCTCCCGCCCTTTGCCGAATAGCCCACCTTAGAGGGCCCATCACGATCGAATGCCACACCTCATCCCCTCGTCCAACCCTCACCCAAATCCGCGAAGTCGCGCACCGAAAGATGGTCATTCTTTCCGCAGCGCGACGGGTTGTCGGCTATCGTGATGTACCGCATTTCACTGCGGCGGTGCGCCGCACGTTCGATCTTCTCGGCCTGTTCGAGCGTCTCGCATCGCACGCTATAGCGGCTCTTGCCTCCTTTGGCAGAACCCCATCCGCTAAGGAACTTGTCTACCATATTGACGTATAGCATTGTCTCAATCCTCCCTCTCCAAATGCGGAAACGCGCTCACAAGCTCCTCATCCCACTCATCCCCCGCGCTCAGTTCATCCGGGAGCAAGCCGGGTAGCGCAGTGATGGCGCCTTGCTGCTGAAACATCTCGGCGAAATGGATGCCTTGGGCATCGAAGCGAAGGTACGTCACAGCGTGCTCTCCCATGCTATGCCGCCATAGGACTGCTCAGCGTGCGAGCGTGCGCGAGCCTTGCAGTCGTCGAAGCTATCGCCAGTCAGACAACTGCCTGCATATGCGCCCATACGATCCTTGTTGGCGATAGAGTACTCCCATCCGTCGTGATAGTGGATGAGAAGAACAGTGCCATCGTTGCAGACGATTAGCTGCTTCTCACGGTTTCGAATGTTCGCCTCGCAGCGTCGCAGGTATTTCTCTGCGGCCTTGCGCAATTCGCGCTTAACCCTGCCCAGCGAACCGTAGACCATGCCTCCTGCCGGTGCTTCAAGGTATCCGCCGCTGTGGCCATAGCGGCCATCGATGCGGTCATTGAACTGCCCCTTGAACGGCAGGTTGATTGTGAACTCGGTCATTTCGTGCACTCCACGCGCGGAATTTCGCGCCCGGATTCGGTATCGAGTACATAGATTGCGTCTTTGGCAGTCCATGTCCGGACTCCCTGCCGCCATGCGATCAGAAGGCGGTCGCCGTCGATCTCAAGGATGCGACCATCCTCTCTCTCTTCGTTTGTTTCACCAGCAATAACCTGGTCACCTACTTTGAATTCGCGCATCACACCCTCCATCGCCCTAACCTACGCTGGTAGTTCTACCGACTATCCTCCGTAGATCATGCCATCGTCGCCAACGTACAGATTACGCTCGCCGAATGACTTTGCTGCTTTTGTCAGTTCATCGCCTACGACGCCTAAGCCTCTATCCCAAAAGCCCGCGCCGTGCCCATTACGCGTTAGCCAAAAGTCATGTCCCGCTTGTTCGTCGCTTAGGCCGGATTTGGCCAGCAAGTCCTTGGCATATTCGCGGAAATCGTCACAGTCAGTAACCATTGCGGCAAGTGTGGCAGCCGCTAAGTCACGAGCATCATAGTGCAGGTCGAGGCATTCGCCTCCGGCCTCACCCGATTCGTCGGTGCTCGACCACAAAGCGCATTCGATGTACGCGAGTGTGAAGGCGTGCATGGCCCTAGCTCCCTTCATGCTGGTAGTTGGTCTGCTCATCTCGCGTTACTCCCTCACCAACTCACAAGCCGGATCGCCACGCTTGTCGGTCGCGTAGAGCGTAGACTCGCTTTCGCCCTCCCAACTGAGGCCACGCGCACCGATCGCCAGATTAAGCTGCCGGTCGGTCGGCGAATAGCTGACGAACTCATGCTCTGAGCCGACGTGGTAGCGCGCGCCTTTGACGCGAATAGTGATAAGGCCTTGGTCATAGCGATCGTTGACCATAAGACCACCTTCTCCGTCTGCCCAAAGGTCATAGGTCCATAGGCGGTAAGTCTGTTTCTGCGTGGTCATTTCGCGCCCTCCGTTAACGCCCGAGAGTGTGAATGCGTCCATTGCCGTTGATCCCTCTCGTCTGGTAGCCTTTCCGACGACCTTGGTTTGATCGTGCACCGTTCACCGTACACTGTCAACATCTTTCTGGTAGGAGCGACCGGATTTTGAGCGAAGTGTCTGAATCCAAAGCCTTAGCCGTCTCTCGGTCTAAGAAGCGACCTTTGGTTGCAAGAGTAGAGGAGAAGGACCGATTTGGGATTGCATTGGTCAAATGGGAGAAGATCATCCGGGCGCTTGAGTGCGGAACGTCGCTACAAGTCGCGCTCGCCCGGTACGGTGCGTTGCGCCGGGAATTCATGCGCTGCACCGATTGCGATCCCGACCGGACGGCCCGGTACAAGGCTGCCAAGGCGCTGTGGGCGGGTACTTTGGTTGATAAGGCACTGGACTATACCGAGCGGTTCGCGGCTCAGGACGTGGCCGGCGCGAGCTCGTACGCGCGGACGGCTCTGGCGGTCGCTGCCAAGCTCGATCCGACGCAATGGGCGGACAAGCCGGCGGCCGGCGTGGGGGTGACGCTGGTTGTTAATACGAACCTGGGCGAGGTGATCGAGTCGGTGCCGGACCTGGACGGCTCGTTGTCGATCGCCGGGCCGGTCAAGACGGTTCCGGCCACGCGCGGGCGGCGGGCACCCAAAGGTACCTGACGCGCGTACGGGACGTGTATACTATACAGCGCAGGTGCGGAGTTGTGAGGAGTTGCGCAAACGGGGGTACGACTTGCGCAAACGGGGGTTTTCGGGGCAATTGCAACTCCTCACCTGCGCAGTTGCTTAGGAGTTGCCTGCGCGACCGGCCGGCCCCCTAACCCATTGATATCACAGGCGGATCGGGGGCCATACGGGGCACCCCCCGCGCCGGGTCCCCCGGTTTGGCGCGCGAGCTGGTACCGGTATCCCCAGCCAAAAAAACCAGAAAAATCAAAAACTTATATTCCTAACCCCAACTCCGCACCGACAACTCCTAAGGGGGGAAGGGTGAGCAGTTGAGGAGGTGCGCAGTTGAGGAGTTGGAGGGTGGGGGAGAGGGGGAGTAAGAGACAATTATTAAAAACACTCTCACCCTCTCCTACCCCCTTACCGGCAACTCCTCAACTCCTCAACTCCTCAACTCCTCCCGCGCCCCCCTTTAGGAGTTGGATGAGGAGTTGGTGAGGAGTTGACAAAAGGCCAGCGGGTTCAATGGGTTAGCGGATCGCCCGGAGGCCACGAAAAAGCAAAAAACCTGTGGATACCCGGTTTTTCCCTAGGAGTTGAGGAATTGCCGGAGAGTTGCCGTATGCACGTTATGTACTTGACATGGGGGCGACGTATGTATAAGGTAGCCGTCCAAGAACAGGAGAGCGCATGTTCGAGAACGAGCCCCTTGCCCGCGTCAACATCCTGATCCAACGGAAGAAGGCGGCGGCCGTGGCGAGGGCGCGCGGATTGACGGTTTCAGCCCTGATCCGCGTACTGATCGCCGATGCCTACTGGGAAGAAAGCAAACTGGGTCGGATCGCGACCGCCGGCGACGAGTAGCCCCGTGTCGAAACGGGGGTTCAAGACCCTGAAAGGCGTAGCCATGGAAGAAACGAAGTGGCTCTGGTGGCCGTGGATACCGGCGGGTCACATGTCGATCCTGGCCGCGCGCGGCGGAATGGGGAAGGGCCACGTTGGGATAGCGCTGGCGGCGGCGATTACGACGGAGGGTCATTGGCCCGGTAGCGATGAGCCAGCTCCGCGAGGCCGGGTCGTGTGGGTCGAGACGGAGGACCACCTAAACCAGACCTTCCTGCCAAGGCTGATCGCGGCCGGCGGGGACCCTGCCATGGTCCAATTTCACGACGACCCCAAGGAGTTCTTCAAGCTCGACCGGGAGTTCATGGAGGACCACGAGGTCCGGTTGATCGTGCTGAGCCCGCTGGTGAGCTGCCTGCCCGGCCTGAACAACCCGAACGCCGAGATCGAGGTGCGGGAGAAGCTACAGTGGTTGGTCAAGGTCGCGGGCGACAAGACCGGTATCCTGTGTCTGATGCACACCAACAAGAAGCCGGATTTGGCGCTGATCGAGCGCCTGATGGGCTCGGGAGCGTTCGCAAACTTCGCCCGATCGGTGTTTTTCGTCGTGGACGAACCGACCGAGGACGGATCGGAGAGGCGCCGGTTGATCCATGAAAAGCACAACCTGAGCCCGAAAGCCGACGACCTGACCTTCCGGATGTACAGCACGCGCGGGCCGCGCGACCAGTACGTCCGCACCGAATGGTTCCAACCGGAGCAGAACGTCAACGCCGACGCCGCGCTCGACAAGAGGGCCGGCGCCCCGCAGCCGATCAGCGGCAACCGGAACGCGGCGGCGCAGTGGCTGCTGCGGTACCTCACCGATGCCGGTGGGAGCGCCGCCAAGAAGATCGCAGTCGCAGCCGGCGCCGGGCAGGGCTACAAGGAATCGGCGCTGGAGAGGGTCGTGTCCCAGTCGGACCTGATCGGGCACGAGTGGGTCGGGCGGGTGATGCACTGGCGGGTCGTGGACCCGGATTAGGAGGCGGAATGACTAAGCACGGAACCTGGAAGGACTATCAGCGCTGGGACGCCGACCGGCGCGAGCGCTTCGGTTCGGCTATGCACGGGACTTATCGAAGCCACGTCGATGGCGATACCGTGGCGTGGTGGTGCCCGCTTACCGGTCAGAGCATGATCCGGGAGCTGTCGTGACCGGACTGATGCTGACCGATGACGAAGCCGTGCTGGTGCGCGCCTGCGTGCAGACGGTCGTCGCGATGCTGTTGGAGGCCGATCCGGAGCCGCTCGGGCCGGCGTTGACGGAGCGCGCGGAGGAACTGTTTCTGTTGGCGAGGAGGTTGGTTTGATACGAGTATATAGGCTAATCGCAATGAATACGGCGTGCGTAGCCTCCATAACAGGTGCTTGTTTCCTGTCACCCTATGATAAGCCTGGCTGGGGATGGCTGATAGTGCTCGCTTTTCTGACAGCGACTGTGAGTACGAATGGGGGCGCCGAATGAGACCCATCCAGAACATCGCCCAGCACGTCCGCGCAATGGTCGCCGAGCGTGACCTGTGTCTTCGGGACGTAATCCCAGACGACTACCCGGCGTGGCCCGCCAGCCTCGTCGCCAAGGCGCGCGATATCGACCGCGACCGTGCAGCAGCGATTACCCACCAGCTCGCGGAACTGCGGGACGTGATGATCGAACTGGGATTGCTTACTCCCGATGAGGCGGCGGTTATCCGGGGAAGGTGGGGCAGGAATGACTGACCGCTTTGACATCTTGAACCGTGCAGGTGGTAGGTAATAGGAGAAGGGCACGTGATTGCGCGTTTGACTAATCGGCTCCTTGAAAACCTAAACCGGAAGCCGTACCGCGATGCGTATGTGGGAGAGCATGTGCGTACTGGTATCTCATACCAAATTCGCGCAATGCGCGACCTACGAGGGTGGTCGCAAAAAAAGCTGGCAGAGGTGCTGAAGAAACCACAGAGCGTTGTCTCTCAGTTGGAAGACCCCGACTATGGTAAGCCGAGCGTCCAGACATTGCTTGAGATCGCGTCGGCTTTCGATGTTGCTCTAATCATTCAGTTCGTGGATTTTCCAGAGTTTATGAAGCGAACGAGAGATACCTCTCCTGACGTACTAGCTGCGGAAAGCTTTGAGGCGCAGTACGGCCAAATCAGAACTGATCATCCGACGGACCAACTCAACATGGACTCGGCGCGAGATGCGCTGGAGGCTGCCAAGCAGTAATTAGGACAGCCAATCGAGTCTACCTGGGACACTTTCAGCAGAATTAGGACAGCACCAAAGATGAGGCGCGAATGACCGACCGTTTTGCTATCCTGAACCGTGCCGCCGAAGCCGCTCGCGACCGCGCGGGCACCTACGGCAAGCCAGAGGACAACGCCCGCCGAATCGCCGCTCTGTGGAATGCCTACCTCGAAAACCGCACGATCACGCCGGTCGATGTGGGGATCATGATGGCATTGCTGAAGGTGGCGCGGTTGGCGGAGTGCCCGCATCTGGATGGCTTCGTGGACGGCGCCGGGTACTTCGCCTACGCCGGAGAGGTGGCGGATCAGCATGAGTGAGCATCACTGGTCCGGTTGGCCCGGAGCGATTTGCCTGAAGTGTGGAGCTGCGGACCCGATCGAGGAAGCCTTGGCGGATGGTCGGGAGTTGGCTGAGCAGTTGTGGCTGGGGGACGGGGGGACCGACCCAGTGCAGTGTCCGGTAAAAGGTAAGCTGGTTTGGCGGGGCGATCGTTGGTGCCTGGAACCTGAATGACCGACCCCGAAATCACCTTCAACGCCAACCCGACCCAGAAAGCCTTCATCAACTCGCGGGCCGAGGCCGACCTGTTCTCCTCCCGCAAGGGCGAGGGCAAGTCCACCGCGCTCTGCTGGGCGTGCTGGTACCACACCCGGAACAATCCCGGCGCGCAATGGGCGATCATTCGCGACACCTGGACGAACCTGCGCCGGACGACCCTCGCCGAGTTCTTCCGGTGGTTTCCGGCCGGCGTGTGGGGCACGTGGCACGAGCAGAACCGGGAGTTCACCTGGAATCCGCACCTGATGGGGCCGGGTAGCCGGGTCACCTTCCTCGGCCTGGACGACAAGACGGACGCCGCCAAGGTCGCGTCGATGCCGCTCGGCGGCGTGGGACTGGACGAGCCCTGCCCGGCGGCATCCGAAGGCCTCGGTATCGACGATTTCGTCTTCACGACTGCGATGGGCCAGCTCCGGCAACCGGGCATGCGCTGGTACGCGGCCAAGATCGCGCAGAACAACTCCGACGAGACCCACTGGACCTACCGCCGGTTCGTGGACCCCGGCACCGGCCCGCACGGTGGCGCGCTACTCCCCCTCCAGGAACCCGGTTTCCGCCTCTGGCAACCCGTCTACGCCGAGAACACCGCGAACCTGAAGCCCGGCTACTACGAGGCGATGCGCCGTGAATGGGCCGATCGGCCCGACCTCGTGAGCCGGTTCGTGGACGGCAAGATCACCAACCAGCTCATCGGCCGCCCCGTCACGCCTGAGTGGGACGACAACGTTCACCTCGCCCGAGAGCTGGTCCCCGTCCGCGGTACCGACCTGATCCTCTGTTGGGACTGGGGAAATTGTTACGATGACCAAACCGAGGTATTGACGGAGACCGGATGGAAGTACTTCGGGGAGCTGGAGCGGGGAGAGCGTGTCGCCACCTTGAACCGAGAAACCGGTCTGGTCGAGTACCAGTGCCCCCAGCGCCTTGTTCGCCGTCCCTACACCGGGCCAATGATCAGTTACAGCGATCGAGCAATCGATTTCTGCGTGACGCCGGAGCACGGAGTCCCCGTCGAGCGTGATATCAACGGGAACTGGAGAACGGAGAAAGTCACAGCAGAGTGGCTGTATTCCCGAAAAAGGCACCATTGCCGGCTCCCGCTGGCAGGCAAGTGGGAAGGCGAGCCCGGAAATCCTCTCGATATGGACGATCTCGTGTTTGCTGCCCTTATAGGCTGGATCGTGGCCGAGGGTTCGATCGGTAGTACCGGCATAACGATTTACCAAGAAAAGGAGAGCCCGCTGGAAGGCTTGCTGGCAGAGACGGGAATGCGCTGGACACCAATCCGCGCCTACGGAAAGGCGGCGGGGTGGAGGACTTCCGATCGGCGTCTGCGTGAGTACTTGCGGGACTTGGGGACGCAGGACGTGCGCCGCATACCGAGGGCTGTCTTTCGTCTTCCTCCTGCGGCGCTCCGTGCCTTCCTGGACGCCTACATCGCTGGGGACGGACACCGCCGCCGGAACGAGATTACTGCCTATACCGTATCGCCCGGATTGGCTGACGACCTTCAGGAACTCGCGATAAAGATCGGCCTCAACGCGAGGGTGCGGAAGCGTGCACCGGCGAAATCGCGCTTGGCCGATGGTCGGGTAATATCATCCGGGCCCGGCTATGACGTTTCGTTCCGGGTGTCGCGGCACGCCTATATGCAGGGCCAGTTTCACCGGCTCCACTACACGGGTGAGATTTTCTGCGCTACAGTACCCAACGGGACACTCTGGGTGCGCCGGGGCGGCCGTGTACACTTAAATGGCAACACGCCAGCCTGCGCCATCACCCAGCTCACCCCTCTCGGCCACTGGCTGATCCTCGAAACCCACGTCGGCGTCGATGTTGGCGTGTACGAACTGATCACCGATCAGATCAAACCGGCGCTACGCGACCGGTACCGCCGCTTCAAGTGGTGGCATACCGGAGACCCGTCCGGAGCCCGCAAGGAACAGTCCTCAGTGGACCAGTCGGCCGTCCGCGTCGTCAAGAAGGAACTCGGCGGCGTCTGGAGGCCCGGACCCCAAGACCCGATGGACGGCGTGCCGGCGCTCCGCTCGGTCATGCGCTCGATCGGCCGCGTGAAGGTGGACCGGACCCGCGCCAAGGAGGCTTGGTGGGCGCTCCGGGGCGGATGGCACTTCCACATCGCGCGGAGCGGTGTCGCCGGTGGCCGCCCGGTCAAGGACGTGCACAGCCACATCGGCGATGCCCTTGCGCACGGCGCCGCCGTCATCTTTCCGCTCGGGACGCTCCGCGAGCGTAAATCCGCAACCCCACCGAAGGAGGCTTCTTGGTGATCCAGGCGATAAGTGAATCCCGTAAAAACCGCAAAGCGTCCCGCGAGCGTGGGGCTCGTTACTACTGGGGAATACCCTGTTCCAAAGGACACGACACCGAACGAACGCGCCGCTATACCAAGAGCGGAAATTGTGTGGAATGTACCCGTAAACATCGGCGGAAGAAGCCTGAGGCTCTGATCGACGGCGGCGGCTACTATCTTGACCAGCAAGCGCCCCGCGCATACCCTGTAGGCCCGCAACCGGAGTAACCCAGTGGCCCAAATCCTTCCGTCCGGATCGACGCAATCTTCCTTGTCCGACGCACCCGGACAGTCGGTGAAAGCCATCACGCCGAGCGACAGCACCGACTTCACCGGCAACCCTTACCGCGCCCTCTATATCGGCGAGGCCGGCGACGTGGCGGTGGTCGCTATCGAAGATGCCTCGAACGAACCACAGACCTTCGTCGCCGTCCCGGCCGGGCAAATCCTGCCCATCTGCGTCAAGAGGGTCATGGCGACGAACACAACGGCCGGCTCGATCCTCGGAATCCGATAAGTGGCGAAGCCCACCGACGACGAAATCCTGGCGACCCTCAACAGTTACCGAACCGAGGCCGAGAAGGCCCGAATCGGCGGCTTCGAGGACCGCGAGGCTCAGTGGAAGTCCAACAAGGACATCTACTGGGCGCGCTACGATTTCGCGGGCAAGGCCAAGTTTCAGTCGAAAATCCCGCTTCCGCACGGCGCGATGTTCGTGGATCGGTGGGCCGCCGCCTGCAACTCCGCCCTGATGCTGCCCGGCGAGTGGTACATGATCGAGGCGCGGGGCGATCCGAACAAGCAACTCGAAGTCCCCTTCCGCCGCTTCCTTGATTACTGGCTCTCCCGCTGCTCGCTGACCCCGACCGGCCAGACCGCCGGTTTCGGCCACTTCTTCGAGGCGCAGCTCAAGCTCGGCGCGATGATGGCCGGCTGCGCGACCGTCACTTGGGACGAGCGCCGGAAGCGGGTCGCCGTCGAGACTGTCGATCCGACCGAGGTGCTGCTCGACGCGACCGGTCGTGGCATGTACCGCATCCGCCGCCAGACCCGCGACTGGTACGAGTTCTGGCAGGAGGTCCAGCAGAATCCGAAGCTCTGGAACCTGAAGGCGATCGAGGAACTGAAGGCCTACCACGATCAGGCTATGGTCACGGAGCGGGAGCGGCTGGTCAGCCACGGGACCGAACCCGGCCTCATGCGCAAACCGATCACGCTCGATTATTACTACTGCTGGATCATCGACAGCACCGGCAAGGCTACGAACCCGGAGAAGCAGCTCGCCGTCATCGGCAATGAGCGCTTCCTGGTACGCCGGCCCGAACCGAACCCGTACTGGCACGGTGACGATTGGCTCGTCTACTGCCCCTACATCGCTGTCCCGCTCTCCGTCTACGGCAAGACCTACATGGAGACGTGGGCGACGATCGCCGAGCTGTACGTCCGGATGACCAACATCATTCTGGACGGCGCCTTCACCTCGGCACTGCGAATGTTCGCGGCTCGCCCCGAGGCCCTGAAGGACGCTAACCAGCTCACCGATGGACTCGCCCCCTTCAAGATGCTGTTGCTCGAAGACGGCTACACCGTTGAGGACGTGCTGGCCACCTTCGATCTGGGCGACCTGAAGCCCTCGGTGCTGACCGCATGGCAGGCGATCAAGCAGGAGCTGCGAGAGGCCGCCGCCACCAACGATATCGATCTCGGGCAGACAGTGCCGAAAGGCGACGTGACGGCAACCGAAATCAACGCCGTCACGACCTCCGGGACCGAGCTGATCCGCTCGATTGCCCGCACGATCGAACAAGGCCAAGTGGACCAAATCCTGAGCCTCGTCTGGCGTACCGGCCTCCAGCATTTCGACGAGGAGGACGAGGAGTTGAAGGCTGCGGTCGGTCCCGAAGCCTTCTCGATGTTCGTGGCTCGCCGCGCCGAGTTCAGCCGCACCAAGGTCGTCTTCCAGGCGCGCGGTATCAGCGGCGTGATCGAGCGCAACGCGAAGCTCCGCTCCCTGCTCCAGACCCTCCAGATCATCGCCCAATCGCCCGGCCTGTTGCAGGTCTTCATGCAGGCGCTGGGACCGGAGGGCCTGATGAAACTGATCCGTGAGCTGTTCCGCCTCAACGGGCTCGATGCCGCCGACCTCATCCCGCAGCAATCCACTATCGCGTCGGGTCCGATGCTGCCGCTGGTAGGCGGTGCGCCGGCCCCGGCGGCCCCGACCGCGCAACCCGTAGGAGTGCCCTCCGCATGACCCGAGCCGATTACTGGGACTGGGAGAACCAAGTCAACATGTCGGGGGCGTTGCACCAGTGTACGTATGTGGATAGCGGGTCTCCAAGACAGGTTCGAGGCCGCCCGATCGGTTTCCACGCCAACATCGACCAGAAGCCCGTTTATCGTGTTCCTGCCGGGAGTCGCCCTTGCGTAAGCGCGACGTAGCATCCATCATCGCCGCCCTGGACCTGCCCGGTCGCATCAAGGCACTGGACACGTCCGCTGAAAACGCGTTGCTGCGGGACGAGCTGACCCCCGAGGGAGCCCTGCGAGCATGGGCGCGTCGCAGCACCTACCTAGAAGTCGCGCGCCTGCTCGCCCGCGTCGAACAGGAGGCGGAATGACCAAGGACGAACTCGACCGGTATCAAGCGATGATGCAGACCCGGTGCGACGGATACCGGATCATCCTGCCGTCGAGCATCGAGCGCGGCGTGAAACTCCCGAAGGAGGACTGCAAATGCCCATGAGCTTCGACATCGCCCGCGCATTCATGTTCGGCGTCGTGCAGCACGACGGGACCTTTCCCGAGCCGAAACAGGAACCGGCCGCCGGGATGACCGATGCCGAGCGCGCCAAAATCCGCGAAATGTTCGCGCCTACGGAGGACAACGAATGACTGACACGCCCGAAACCGAAACCCCTGTCGCCGCGCCGGACCCGCGCGACATCGAACTCGCCACGCTCAAGGCCCAGGTCGATGCCCTGAAGGCTAACGAGGGAAAGTTCGAGGAGCTGTTCGACCGGGTTATGGCGACCCGTCCGGCAGCGCCCGACTTCACGCCCACGACCCCGCCCGAACTGACCTTCGACGACCTGCCCGATCCGGTCGAGGACAAGACCGCGTACGCGAAAGCCCTCGCCGCGAAACTGAAGGCCCACGAGGAGCTGTCGGCCCGCGCCGCCGCGAAAGCCGCCGAACCGCAACGGATACTCGCGACCCTCGAAGCCGATTTCATCGAGGCCTATCCGGACCTCGGCCAGCACACCCTGCTCGTGCGTGCTGCTGCCGGCGAGGTCGGCGCCGAGTTCCGCCGCAAGGGGCTCGACCCGGTCCAACTCGCACAGACCAACCCCGATCGGCTTTTCCGCGCCATCGCGAAGCGCGCCGAGACCGAGCTGGCCAAGTACCGCGCTCCGGCCGCGCCCGAACACCGCACCGGTGGAACCGGCGGCGGTTCCACGCCTACCTCCACGACTCCGGTGCCGGAGCCCGCCCGCACCTCCTACCTCGAAGAAATCCGCGCGCGCCAAAACAAAGCCGGGATTTCCCGCTACTGATCCTACTTGACGTGTGGCAATTCGGTACGTACTGTTGCCGAAAAGCCACACTCTCTCATAGGACCGACTCATGGCTTGGCTTGCTGATAGCCCTTCCGGCGTTTACCGGGATCACGCACTATCCTCGACCGTTCGGATGCAGGCTTACGAGGATACGGTCCTCTACCAGTTCGTGCAGCCGGAGCCCGGATACGGCAAGGGCAAGGGTCAGTCGCTCACTTACACCCGCATCGGCAAGCTCGCCAGCGCCGGCCGGGTTGCCGATACCGACTACCTCCCCTCCGTCCGTCCATCGGTAACGACCGGTGTCGTCTCCGTTTCCGAGTGGGGCGCCAAGACGCAGCTCACCGAGTTCGAAGTCGATATCACCCACTTCGAACTTGAACCGCAGCTCAAGGAAGCCTTCACCAACCAAATCTCCCTGACGACCGACGAGATGGCCTCGACCTCCCTGAAGGCCACTCCGATCCGGTACACCCCGGTCACGACCGGCGGTGTGTTCGTCACGAACGGTACCGTCACCCAGGTCGCCGACAAGAACCTAACCGTCATCGACGTGCAGAATATCCGCGACTACTTGAAGCGGAACCTGCTCTGCCCCTACTACGCGAACCAGCGCTACGTCGGATGCCTTTCGACGACCGCCGCTCGCGGGATCAAGAACGACCCACTCTACAAGGACTGGTTCGTGTTTCGGCCCGAAAAGGCTGCGTTCGTGAAGTCCTACGTCGCGTCGTTCGAGGACATCGACTTCTACGAGACGAATAACGATAACGTGCTCGACAACTCGGCCGGATCGACCACGGTCCTCGGGCAGGCCCTGTTCTTCGGCGCCGACGCAGCCCGTGTAGCAGTCATCCGCGACCCGGAACTGCGCATGTCGGCCGTGAAGTCCGACCTCGGCCGCTTCTGGGAGCTGGGTTGGGTCGGCACCCTGGAGACGTTCGCACCGTGGTCCACGGCCACGACCGGCGCGACGACCGCCCGTTCCGTCTACGTCACTTCCGCATAAGGCACTGCCATGTCGCTCGGTCTCCCGCACAGCAAAGTTCGCCGCACCACGGATGCCGTCGTCGATCTCGGCGCCACCACGGACGACCTCTTCAACATCGCCGGCCCCCTGAAGGTCTGGCGGATCGGTGTCCACCTCGTGGACGAGGCGAAGACGACCGGCACCGCCTGGGTCATTCAGGTTCAGTCGGTCACGGGCACGACCGAGACCTCGCTCGGCACCGCGACCGGCCCCAATACCCTTGCGGTGGGCGGCTGCACCTATAAGGACTTCGATGTCCCGCTCGTGGTCGCCGAGGGTTCTTACCTGAAGGTCGAAGTGACGACCGCCGGCAACACCGGTCAGGGCCTCGTCTGGATCGAATATGAGGACCTGCCGATGACCAAGGCCTACCTCGACACCCTTACCGAGATGGCGTGATGACGCTCTTCACGAACCGCTCCGCGCCGACCAGCCTGACCGATTCTCTCGGTTCGATCGGAGCCGCTGACGATACGATCGCCGCAATCCCGGCGGTGACTGTTGCCGATGCGTCTACGGCTGCGGGCACAACGGGTTCGGTGAACGCGGCGCTTACGGTTATTCGTAACGACCTTCGCGACCTGACGGCCAAGGTCAATGCGCTGATCTCGGCCTTTCGCGACCAGTGACCCCGCGCCGGTTCCTCCGCTGTCTGGTGGAGGGCATCCGGCGCTTCCACCGTCCGCTACGCCCAAATGGGCTTTACTTTCCCCGTTACGACTGTGGTATGGTTGACACACTCACCTGTGACCGTACGGCCTCGACCGTGCGCGACGACAACCGCACCAAGTACGGGATTTTTACATGACGGCGACCGCCCCAAAGAAAGGCCTTGATGTTGAGCGCGGATGCGAAATCCGCCAGAATCGGCAACTGGGCATCTGGATCGGGATGTACGTGGACGAGCCCGGCCGCTACTACGATTTTCGAGGAAACGAAGTCACGCTGGACGCCGCCCGCAACGCCTGCTTCCCCGTCGATGAGCACCTCCGGGAGCAGGAAAAGCAGGCCAAGATCAACGAAGCCACCCGCCGCATCCACGAGCAGTATGGCGCCGTCGCCGAAGGCGAAGTGGTCGCCACGATCAACAATCTTCGTATCAAGCACGCAGGGTTCGGCCGGTGGAAGGTCATCGGCCCGGACGATGAACCTGTGCACGACGGTACGATGACCCGAGCGGCTGCCGAAGAGTTCGCTGCCGCCTACAAAGTCTGACAAAGGAGAGCGATATGGCAGGACGGCGTAAGGGCGGCCGAGGCCGCTAAATGGCTACCTTCGGTTTCTTGCAAGCCGAAGTTCAAGCGTGGTTGCGGGATACGCCAGCCGATACCGTTGGCCGTATCCCGCAAATCCTCAATGATGGACTGCGCGAAATTCAGCGCCGTTACAACTGGATGTGCCAGCGCGCCACGGCCACGGTAACGACGGTAGTCGCCGATGGCAACGCCCTGACGACGGTCGCCGACTGGAAGGGCGCGCGCGGGAAACCGTGGTACACCGAGTTCCGGGGCGCGACGGTCGGCATGGACTGGCTCACCAGTGGCGATCAGGTTGTTCGTGGGTTCGAGGGCGACTCGACCGGCGCACCCTCCTACCTCTACCAAGCCTCCGTAACCAACGACGGCACGATGACGATCCGCCAGTACCCCAAGCCTGATGGCGCCAGCGACTACGGCGACGGCGAGTATCGGATCAGCATCCCCTATTGGCGCCGCCTGCCGGCGCTGTCCGCCGCCGACGACAGCAACTGGTTCACCGATCAGGTCCCGCTCTGGTTCCGCTGGTATGGGCTCGCCTACGGCTCCGATATGAACATCGACGACCCGCGCGCCCAGAAGTACCTCGCCTTGGCCGAGGCCGAGTTCACCCGCGCCCGCCAAGCCGACAAGATCGCGCAGATCGCCAACGCCGACACTCTCGCCTACCGGACGGATGCCGGCGGTCCACAACGCCTACCTTGGTGGGTCTGATGCCCTTCACGACCGATCCGACCAATCCCACCGATAACAGTTTCGTCGATCAGTTCCCGGCGAACGAGCGCGCTCATCGAACGCAGCTCCAGAACATGTACGAGGTCGAGCACGATGTGGCGACCGGGAGGCACCAGATCGCCGCCGGTTCGACCGCGACGCGTAACGGCATCACCGAGTGGTGCGAGGGTGCTTTCTACGTTAATGCCGACGACAGCCGGCTCCGCTTCCAACGCGCCGCAACCGTTTCCGGTGGCATCCCGGCCGTGTGGCAGGAGATCGGGCAGGAGTTTGTCCCAGGCACCGTCATCGTCTTCGCCCAACCCACTGCGCCAATCGGTTGGGCACAACTCGGCACCCACGATGTCCTTTTGCGCGCGACGAACTCCACCGGGCTCGTGACCGGTGGTAGTTGGGCGATCAGCGGCCTATCCGCTGAAACCGCGAACCACACCCACACCTTCAACGTAACCCCGACGACCTCGGCGAAGTCTGGTGGCTCATCGCAGGGTACTAGTTCCTCCGGTGGACCATCCACACCCCTCGATAACCACACCCACACCGTAAACGTCGCTGGTACGACCTCCACCGAGTCCGCCGCCCACACCCATGTCGGCGACGGCACATGGCGCCCAGCCTATATCGATGTCATCCTCTGCCAGAAACAGTGAGGCCCCCGTGGCCAAGAAGACCAAATCCATGCCGATGAAGAAGAAAAAGGAAAAGTGCTGAGTGCCTTGCCAGTGCAAGACCGACAAGCAGCGCTCCCGGTGCATCTGGTGGGTTGAGGGTACCGGCCTTCCTCCCGAAGTCAATCAGGCGACCGGCGAAATCCGACCAACCCGAGGCTGCTTCCCGGAGGTAGCGCTCCGCTGGCTCGTTGATGTATCAAGGACGAACGCGAGTGCTGCGGCGGCCGTCGAGAGCAACCGCAACGTCCTCTTCACTGGCCTGAAAGCCCTGAGCCATGCCGTTTCGCAAGCCGGCGCCGGTCCTGAAGCCCAACCTTGGCGTGCACTACAATGTGCCGCCGATCCAGATTCCGAACCGGGGGCTGGCCGACTGCTTGAACGTCCGGATCGTTGAAGGCGACGTAACCAACGCGAACGTGGGCTGGTCGCCGTTCAGCCCGAACTGGACCCTGAACGGCCCGGTCACCCTGATCGACCAGTACTTCTCCTCAAGCGGCTCGCAGAAACTCCTCCTCGCTTCCACGACCGACCTCTATGAATGGATCGAGTCCGGCGATACGATCGCCTACCTGACCCCCCGCTACGCCACTGGGACCGCCGCCTGCGCGGCCACCACGACCGTCACCGGCTCAGGAACGACCTGGACCACCAACGTCAAGGCCGGCGACCGCATCCACTTCGGCTCCTCCACCCAGCGCAACCCCACGGCCGCCGAGCAACCCGGCGGGCCAAACGCCACTTGGTACGAGGTCGCTTCCGTCACCAACAACACGACGCTGGTGCTGACCGCCGCCGGCCCGAACACCTCCGGCGCCGTGAACTACACGATCCGATCGGTTTTCACCAACGACACCGACCTGCCGTGGGATACCGACCTGTTCCACCGGGGCCTTCCCGGTCCCGCCGACTGGTGGATCGGCACCAACGGCGTAGACCCGGTTTGCCGTTGGAACGGTACCGACACGCAGGTCGAGCGGATGACCGCCTTCGGGTTCACCTGCCGGACCCTGCGCCGCTGGAAAAACATGATGGTCTACGGAAACATCACCGAATCCGGCGCCAGCAAACGGCAGTCTATCCGGACGACGGCCTTTGGCGACCCCTTCAACGTGACCACATTGGAGGCCGCCGAGTTCGTCGCGTTCGATGGGGTCGATCCGATCCTAACGCTCCAGAGCCTCGCGGATTCGCTCGTACTTTACGGCGCCCGTACGATCGCCCTCGCCAGCTTCATCGGCCCGCCCGAGTACATCGCGTTCCGGCAGGTCATCACCGGCCTCGGCTGCCTGTCGTCCCGAACGGTGGCCGACTTCGGCGACTCCCACGAGTTTCTCGGGCCGGATGCCCAGTACCGCTTCGACGGCGTGACCGTGCTGGAGATCAATTACCAAGTCATGCGCGAGGTCATCCGCAAGCAGGACCCCGGTCGCCTGAACCAAGCCCAGGCGCATTTCGCGGAGGAGACCGGCGAAGTGCACTGGATCATCCCGCTCGCGACCGATCCCACGAACACCTCCCCCGCGCGCTCCTACGTGGAGAACTACCTGGAGATCGTGGATAGCCAGCAGGAGGCGCCGTTTACCGTCTGCGACCTCCCGGCGACCTGTACCGGCTACGCCGAGCGACTCGACAACATCACTTTCGATGAACTGGGTGTGCCGTGGTCCACCCTCCATTTCCGCTTCGACGACCGCTTCTTCAAGGCCGCCTACCCGTTCAACCTGATGGGTACGGCGGCCGGCGAGGTTCACGTTCTGTGGGGCGCCAACAGCCAGGACGGTGCGCCGATCGAGAGCTGGATTCTGACCGGCACGAAACCGGCGATCGACGGTCGCGTGAAGGGCTGCGTGACCCGTTTCTACCCGTTCTGCCACGAGGTACACGGCGCCTCATACGACCTGGATGTAACGGTCTATACTGCTGACCAGCTTGCTGGTAATCTCCAGCCCCAGCAGACCCTCCCCTATGACCTGAGTCACGGAGGGGATCGGTTCGTCAACCCCTACAACGTGGGTCGGTTCTACGCCGTCCGCATGGGGACGACCGGAGTGGATCGAGTGTGGACCTGCTCCGGATGGGACGCCGACATTGCACCGGTAGGAGAACGCGATTGAGGCACGCACGCCGAAAGATCAAGCCCGAGAAGGACGAGCAACTGAAGGCCGAATGGGAAGCCTGCACCGACTGGCGCGTCACTTGTCGGGAGTGCGGGCGCGTCCGAGTCGGCACCCTCGCCGAATTGCGGAAGCCCTGTGCGCATTAAGGTCACCGAAGGTACGCTCATACCACAGGTCACGCCGCGTGACCTGAACGGTGTCATCACGACCTTCCCGATCCTCGGGCGGCAGGTGGACACGGCCCTCCGTGCCATCGCCCTCGCGGTCAACCGGCTCGGGTCGATCGATCACGGGTTGGCCACTGCGACCACCGATGGCACCAATGGAGACATTACGATCGCGCACGGGCTCGGCGAGGCTCCCTCGCACGTCATTGTCTCCCTTCAAGGAGCGACTTTCGTGGCGACTTGCCAAGCGTGGAATCCGACTGCCACAGCTTTTAACGTGCGCTGCTGGAATACCGCCGGCGCCCCCCTGACCAGCACCTCCGTCACTATCTCCTGGATGGCCTTCGTATGAGGATCGTTCCTCTCCGCAACCCCGATCTCGCGAACGAGCATCCCTTCTTTCTGGAGATGGCCGCGTCGATCCCTACGGCTCCCGAGGGCGCCTCGCTCGGTTTTCTGCTCGCCCGCGACGGCGCCGAGTGCCTCACGGCGATGGAGGGCCTCGATCCGATCGCCGCAATGATCATCGCTTTCGACATGTCGCCAATCTGCCGAATGCCGCGCATCGTTCATCTCTACAGCCCGCTCGGCCGCCTAGACGCCATCCACGCCTTGTGCGACGCAGCCGTTGCCCTTCTGTTGCAAAAAGGGCACACTACGGTTCTGGCAGCCAACTGGACCGGTGGCCCCGACGACGCGTGGACAAGAATTGCAACCCGTCTAGGGGAAGCCCGTCCGATCGGCACGGTGTTCGAGATCGGACTGAGCAATGAGCGAAACCCTATTGGGCTCTGGCGCGAGCGCCGACGTACCCAGCGAGCGAAGGCTGGGGAACCTTCAGGCGCTGGTGCCGCAGCCCTACCGGAACCTTCAGGGCGGTCTGGCCGGTCTGATCAGCCAACTGCTCGGGGGACAGTCGGCGCCAAGCCTCGCCGGAGTTCCGGGCTACGAGGGGCAGACGACGGCGCCGGTCAGCGGAAACGAAAACGACCTGCTCGCCGCGTTAATGGGGCGGTCGCAGGGCTCCCAGGGGACGACCAACCGGGATAACCTGCTGGCCAACGTCCTCGGCGGCCAGTACCTCTCCCCCGACAGCAACCCGAACCTAGCCGGTGCGATCGAAGCCGCCATCCGTCCGGTCCGTTCCGAGTTCCAAAACGTCGTCACCCCGACCCTGCGCTCCAAATTCACGATGGCCGGGCAGCAGATCCAGGGCGAGGGCTCCAGTCCGTTCGATCGTGCTTCGGCCCTCGCCGGCCAGAGCTATCTGGACAAGATCGGCGACATCTCGAAGCAGATCGCGTCCGACCAGTACCAGCAGGAGCGGCAGCTCCAGACGCAGGCCATTACCCAGCAGACGCAGGCGGACACGGCGCAGGTCAACGACCTCGTCACGAACCTACAGGCGCAGGCCCTCCCCCGCATGGTCGAACAGTACGGTCTCGACAAGGGTATCGAGCTGTTTAATCAGCGGGTCCAGGCGCTGCTATCGATCCTCGGTGTCGGTGGGCAGCTCTCCACCTCGCAGATCGGTCAAGGTGGTTCGCTTACGAGGGAAGGCACACAAGGTCAAGGTGGGACTATTATCGCTGGTCTCGCGGGCGCGGCGGCAGTGGCATTCTAGCAATGAACAACGATTTCAATCGGATAGGAACGGAGTTCGCTAACACGGTAGCGATTTCGCACGATCCTGTTGATACGTCGGTGACTCCGATCGCCCTTCTATACTCGGGAGGTAAAGACAGCACAGCCTGCCTAAAGATACTACGAGAGCAAGGGTTGTTAGACCAAACTTGCGTCGTGTGGACGAATACAGGCGACGCCTACCCTGAAACCCTAGCACTCATGCAGCGTACCCGAGACGCAGTTCCTCATTTCTGCGAGGTACGCACTAACGTACTTGGATGGAAACAAGAGAACGGCATACCGACTGATATACTACCTGTATCCTCAACACCCATATGGAGGATTGCATACGGAGCAACAGCGCCGGCAATGGTACTGCCTTCAGCATGTTGTGGCGCTAATCTTTGGATGCCAATGTTTAATTTTTTGGCTCAGAGCAGATTTAAGATCGTAGTGCGTGGTGAGAAGAATTGCGACGTTCCTCGCGGACCGATCCGTAATATGCAAATCGTTAACGGTATGACATACCTATTGCCTTTAGAAGATTGGAGTGATGCGGACGTTGTAGCTTATTTAGGCGATGAATTACCAGACCATTATACACAAGGCGCTATGACATCATTGGATTGCTTGCACTGCACAGGTTATATGGACGAAATAGCGAAAAAGAGCGATTATTTGCGACGGGAATATCCAGAAGTATGGAAAGATATTAGTCAATCGTTGCGGGCAATACTCGCTGCTGTCAATAATGAGGCTAAGATTATGGCGCGGTTAGTGGAGAAGACCGATGCAGAATAGACTCCCCGGTCTCGGCCAAGGGCTTGTTTCAATCGGCGAAGCTATCGCTGCGTGGCGGCAGGAGAATGAGCAAGACGCGCAAAAGCAAGGCCGGATGAGTCTGCTCGATGCCCTCGCGATGCCACCGGAGGGTGCCGATCCGAGCCAACCGGACGCGGGCGCCCCGCTCCGAAGCCTACTCCAGCGTCTCGATCCGAAGGGTCGGGCCGCCCTGCTCGCGTCCGACTCCTTCGACAAGCTCTTGCAAGGTGCTCTGACCACCAAGATCGGCGGCGCCGGTTACCAGCACCTTGCCGGGGAACAGGCCGCCAAGTTCCTCGGCGTAGACCCGAAGGACTTTGCCGGCGGCGTCATCCAGGTCTCGTCGGAAGGCAAAATCGACACCGTGATCGCGCCGCCGAAGTTGTCGGAGGGCAAGGGGCCGAAGTCGCTCGGCAACGGCTGGATTTGGAGCGACAAGGAGGGCCTGAGCCGCCTTCCGAACTACCTCGAAGAGGAGATGGCGCTCCGCGCGGCCGGCGGTACTCGCGTCTCGACCAATGTCAGCCCGACCGCGATCTACAACGCGACCCAGGGCGCCGCCGCAACCCCCTACTACCAGGAAACCGGCAAGGCCCTCGCCTCGACCCAGACCGAGGCCGATAAGGCGCAAGGCCAGCTCCAGAACATCAAGGAGCTGAACCGCACCCTTGACGGCATCAACACCGGCTCCTTTACCGAGACCAAGACCGAAATCCTCAAGAGGCTCCAAGCGCTCGGGGTCAAGGTCAATCCGAAGGAGGTAGCCAGTGTCGAGGCCGCCCGCGATCTGACCGCGACTGCCGTACTCGACCGCATGAAGGCTCTCGGCGGCAATGACACGACCGAGGAGCGCGAGTGGGTACAGACGGCGACTCCCAGCGTCATGATGACACCCGAGGGCCGCAAGATGGCCGAGTACATCACCGCGCGCCGGGTCAAGCGGTTGGACAAGCTCGCGCGGATCGATGGCTCCCTTGCTGATCAGGTCGTGAGCGAGAAGCTATTGCCGTCCGAGGCCCGTAACAAGGCCCGCGAGGAACGCGCCAAGGTCATGGAGGAGGAGGCGAAAGCCTGGAACCCGCCGACTGCGGGCGGCAAAGGCGCCAGCGCCACACCCAAGGTCGCCCCGGCCGCGCCGAAACTCGAAATCCAGAAGCTCAGCAATGAGGAACTCCTGAAGCGGCTGGCCGAATGACCGACCGGATCGAACTGCTGTTGGAGGCCGAGCGTCGCGGGATACTGCCGGCGGACAAGGCGCCGCTGCTGGAAGAGGCGCGGGCGCGCGGGCTCGTACCACCGGCGGAGGGGCAACCGACTACCGGTTCCCTCCCCGACACCGTACCCCCCGAAATCCGTACCGTCGTCGGTTCCAAGGAAACGCC
>Ga0209368_1000379_pt1 | contig 44243 bp, 46 predicted proteins | sample EBPBio242008_DNA_FD_185862 | JGI IMG/M metagenome (GOLD analysis project Ga0209368, IMG submission 185862) | Wastewater treatment Type I Accumulibacter community from EBPR Bioreactor in Madison, WI, USA - Reactor 1_4/24/2008_ DNA (SPAdes)... | ecosystem: Engineered > Bioreactor > EBPR >...
GACCATCGTGTTCCTGGTGCGCGAGGGCAACCCGAAGGGGATCAAGGACTGGGGCGACCTGGTGGCGGACGGGGTCGAGGTGATCACGCCGAACCCCAAGACCTCGGGCGGAGCGCGGTGGAATTACCTCGCCGCCTGGGCCTGGGCCGAGAAGAACGGCAAGGATCCCAAGGAGTTCGTGAAGGCGATCTACGAACATGTGCCGGTGCTGGACAGCGGCGCGCGCGGCGCGACCACCACCTTCGCGCAGCGCGGCATCGGCGACGTGCTGCTGGCCTGGGAGAACGAGGCCTACCTTGCGCTGCAGGAGATGGGCGACGACCAGTTCGACATCGTTGTGCCTACTGTCTCGGTCCTGGCCGAGCCGCCGGTGGCGCTGGTCGACGGCAACATTGCCAATGACGAACAGCGCAAGTTGGCGGAGGCCTACCTGGACTACCTGTACACCCCCGAGGCGCAGGCGATCATCTTCAAGAACTTCTACCGGGGCTGGGACACCTCGAAGGCCGATCCTGCCGACGTGGCGCGGTTCCCGAAGCTGGACCTCGTTTCGATCGACTCCTTGGGCGGCTGGGGCAAGGTCCAGGCCGAGCACTTCGCCGACGGCGGCATCTTCGACCAGATCTACGTTCCCAAGTGAGGCAAGCCATGGGTCGACCTTTCGTCCAGAGGTCCCCCATGCCGGGTTTCGGCCTGAGCATGGGGGTGACACTGACGATGCTGTCCCTGGTAGTCCTGTTGCCGATTGGCGCCCTTCTTTTGAAGGGCGCCGCTTTTGGTGCCGGGAACGTCTGGGATGTCGTCAACACGCAGCGGACCTGGGCCGCGTTGTATCTTTCGTTCCGGCTGTCGCTGTTCGCGGCGGCCTTCAACCTTGTCTTCGGGGTCCTGCTGGCCTGGGTGCTGGTGCGCTACCGCTTTCCGGGGCGCAAGCTGATCGACGCGGCGGTGGACCTGCCCTTTGCCCTGCCCACGGCAGTGGCCGGCATCGCGCTGACCGCGCTTTATGCGCCGAACGGGGTCTTTGGCTCCGTCGCCAAGGAATTCGGGTTCCGCATCGCCTATACCCAGTGGGGCATCCTGATCGCGCTGATCTTCGTGGGCCTGCCCTTCGTGACGCGGACGGTGCAGCCGGTGATCGAGGAGATCGAGCGCGAGGTCGAGGAAGCCTCGGCCACTTTGGGCGCGGGGCGGTTCTACACCATCCGCCGGGTGATCCTGCCGATGCTGGCCCCTGCGGCGCTGACCGGCTTTGCGCTGGCGCTGGCGCGGTCGGTGGGGGAATACGGCAGCGTCATCTTCATCGCGGGGAACATCCCGCTGCAGACCGAGATCGCGCCGCTGCTGATCGTGATCCGGCTGGAAGAGTTCGACTATGACGGCGCGGCGGCCATCGGCATCGCCATGCTGTTCATCTCTTTCACCATGCTTCTTGCCATCAATGCGGTCCAGATCTGGAGCCGCCGGAGGATCGGCCATGTCTGACCTGACCCTTTCCGCCGGCGCGGCGCGGCCCGTCCCCCGCCCGGCCACGACAGAGGCGCCCTGGGTGCGCGTGGCGCTGATCCTGGGCGTGGTGGGCATGCTGACCGTGCTCTTGTTCGCGCCCCTGATCGCCGTCTTTGCCGAGGCGCTGAGCAAGGGGCTGGGCGCCGCGCTTGAGTCGCTTGGCAATGCCGAGGCGCGGTCGGCCATCTGGCTGACGCTGACGGTGACGGCGATTGCGCTGCCATTGAACGCGGCCTTTGGCATTGCCGCCGCCTGGGCCATCACCAAGTTCGACTTCTGGGGCAAGTCGGTGCTGATCACGCTGATCGACCTGCCCTTCTCGGTCTCGCCCGTGGTGGCGGGCCTGTGCCTGGTGCTGGTGTTTGGCGCCAACACGGCGCTTGGCGCCTGGCTGGTGGCTTCGGGCTGGCCGATCATCTTTGCCCTGCCCGGCATCGTGCTGGCCACGATGTTCGTGACCTTTCCCTTCGTCGCGCGCGAGTTGATCCCGGTGATGATCGAGCAGGGCAAGGCCGAGGAAGAAGCCGCGCTGACCCTGGGTGCCGGGGGCTGGCGGGTGTTCTTCACCGTGACCCTGCCCAACATCCGCTGGGCGCTTCTGTACGGGGTGCTTCTGTGCAACGCCCGCGCGATGGGCGAGTTCGGCGCGGTGTCGGTGGTGTCGGGCAAGATCCGCGGCCAGACCGCGACCATGCCGATCACCATCGAGATGCTGTACAACGAGTATCTTTCGGTCGCCGCCTTTTCGATGGCGGCGCTGCTGGCCCTTCTGGCCCTTGTCACCCTGGCCCTGAAAACCGTGCTGGAATGGCGCCACGCCGACCAGCTGGCCGCATCCCACCGCCATTGAGGTCTGCCATGCTGATTGAAATCGACGAAATCTCGAAGGAATTCGGCACCACCGCGGCGCTGCATCCGGTTTCGCTGTCCATCCCCTCGGGGGCGCTTGTGGCGCTGCTGGGGCCTTCCGGTTCGGGCAAGACCACGCTTCTTCGCATCCTGGGCGGGCTGGAATACCCGACCTCGGGGCGGGTGCTGTTCGACGGGCGCGATGCCACGGGGTTGAGCGTACAGGAGCGGCGTGCGGGATTCGTGTTCCAGTCCTATGCGCTGTTCCGGCACATGACGGTGTTCGAGAACATCGCCTTCGGCCTGCGCGCCCGGCGGCGGGCCGAGCGCCTGCCGGAAGCCGAAATCAGGCGGCGGGTCGGCAAGCTGCTGGAATTGATCCAGCTGCCCGACATCGGCAAGCGCTATCCCAGCCAGTTGTCGGGCGGCCAGCGGCAGCGCGTGGCGCTGGCGCGCGCGCTGGCGATCGAGCCGCGGATGCTGTTGCTGGACGAGCCCTTCGGTGCGCTGGATGCCCGCGTGCGCAAGGACCTGCGCCAGGGCCTGCGCGACATTCACGACACGACGGGGCTGACCACGGTGTTCGTGACGCATGACCAGGAAGAGGCGATGGAACTGGCCGACCTGGTGGTGGTGATGTCGATGGGGCGGATCGAGCAGATCGGCCGGCCGCAGGACATCCGCTCGCGACCGGCCACGGCCTTCGTGCGGGACTTCATCGCCGCCTGATCGGGGCGGCCTTCGGCAACAGGCGAAACCTTCCCCGCGGGGAAGGTTTCGACCGCTTCGCCGGGAACATCCATTGCGTCCGGGCAGAACCTTCCCCGCGGGGAAGGTTTTTCGGTGTCATGAAAGCTTCATTGGACGGGGCACATTGATTCCAGTATTCCGGAATTATGGAACATGAATCAGCCGCCCGCGCCTTTACCATGCTTGGCCATCCCGGCCGGCTGGCCGTCTTTCGCCTGCTGATGCGCTTTGCGCCGCAGGGCGTGCGGCCAACCGAGATAGCCGCGACGCTTGGCCTGAAGCCGAACACGCTGTCGCATCACCTGGCCGACCTTGGCGCGGCCGGGCTGGTGCAGGTGGATCGGCAGGGGCGGTCGCTGCTGTACTCCGTCGACCTGGAACGGGCCGAGGCGCTGATCGGCTACCTTGCGCTGAATGTGGGCCGCGCGCGGCCCGACCTGCTGGCCCCCCTGCTTGCCGATCGAAAGGACCCTGACATGCGGGATACGGACTTTGACGTGCTGTTCATCTGCTCGGGCAATTCGGCCCGGTCGATCTTTGCCGAGGCGCTGTTGCGCGATCTGGGCAAGGGGAAGTTCCAGGCCTTTTCGGCGGGGACGCGGCCGAATACCGAGCTGAACCCCTTTGCGCTGGAAGTGCTGACGCGCAATGGCCACGACATCGCGGGGCTGCGGTCCAAGCATGTGAGCGAGTTCCAGCGGCCCGATGCGCCGGTGATGGATTTTGTCTTCACCGTCTGCGACACGGCGGCGGCCGAGGAATGCCCGCCCTGGCCGGGCCAGCCGATCACCGGACACTGGGGCCTGCCGGACCCGGTGAAGGCCACCGGCACCGATGCCGAGAAGGCGCTGGTCTTTGCCCAGACCTATGCCGCGCTGCGCCGCCGGATCGCGGCCTTTGTCGAGCTGCCCTTCGACAGCCTGAGCCGCATCTCGCTTCAGGCGCGGGTCGATGCCATCGGGGCCGATGCCTTGACCCATGGGAAGGGTTGATCCATGCCTCGCATCGCCCTGAACGGCCTTGGCCGGATTGGAAAGCTGGCCCTGCGCGACCTGATCGACACGGGCGCGCGCGGCGAGATCGTGCTGGTGAACGATCCCGCCGGGGATGCCGAGCAGCACGCCCTGCTGATGGAGTTCGATTCCGTCCATGGCCGCTGGCGCACGCCGGTGGCGGCGGCAGAGGGTGCGCTGGTGCTGGGTGGGCAAAGCATCCGGCTGACGCATGAGAAGACCATCGAGGCGCTGCCGCTGGCCGAGTTGGGCGTGGACCTGGTGGTCGATTGCACCGGGGTGTTCAAGACCGGGGCCAAGGTGGCGCCCTACTATGCTGCGGGGGCGCAGAAGGTCGTGGTCAGCGCGCCGGTGAAGGATGGCGGGGCGCTGAACCTGGTCTATGGCGTGAACCATCACCTCTATGACGGCTCGCAGAGCCTGGTGACAGCAGCGTCCTGCACGACAAATTGCCTCGCCCCGGTGGTGAAGGTGATCCACGAGGCCCTGGGCATCCGGCACGGGTCGATCACCACGATCCATGACGTGACAAACACCCAGACCATCGTGGACCGCCCCGCCAAGGACATGCGGCGCGCGCGGTCGGCGCTGACCAACCTGATCCCGACCACCACGGGCAGCGCCACGGCGATTGCGCTGATCTATCCCGAGCTGAAGGGCCGGCTGAACGGGCATGCGGTGCGGGTGCCTTTGCTGAATGCCTCGCTGACGGATTGCGTGTTCGAGGTGGAGCGGGCGACCACAGCGGAAGAGGTGAACGCGCTGTTCCGCACCGCCGCCGAGGGGCCCTTGAAGGGGATCCTGGGCTTCGAGAGCCGGCCGCTGGTGTCTTGCGATTTCACCAACGATCCGCGGTCGTCCATCGTGGACGGGCCCTCTACCATGGTGACGGGCGGCACGCAGGTTAAGGTCTATGCCTGGTACGACAACGAATGGGGCTATGCCTGCCGGCTGGCCGATATCGTGAGGATGGTCGCGGCCAGCCTCTGACTGCATTTTCTGTCTTCAACTATCCTCGGGGGGTCCGGGGGGGCGAAGCGCCCCCGGTGCCGCCCCATCCGTCAGGGCCGCCGATGACCTCTGTGAACCCCCTTCGCGCCTATGCCGCCGTGACGGCGGCCTATTGGGCCTTCATGCTGTCGGACGGCGCCCTGCGGATGCTGGTGCTGTTGCAGTTCAACGCGCTTGGCTTCACGCCGGTGCAGCTGGCCTGGCTGTTCCTGCTGTATGAACTGGCCGGGATCGTGACCAACCTGGGTGCGGGATGGCTGGCGGCGCGGTTCGGGCTGGCGGCGACGCTCTATGGCGGGCTGGCCCTGCAGATCGGCGCGCTGCTGGCTCTGGCGCAGCTGGACCCCGATTGGGGCGTTTCGGCCTCTGTCGTCTTCGTGATGGCGGTGCAGGGCGTCTCTGGCGTGGCCAAGGACCTGGCCAAGATGTCATCGAAATCGGCGGTGAAGCTTCTGGCGCCGTCGGAGGCGGGAGGGCTCTTCCGCTGGGTCGCGCTGCTGACCGGATCGAAGAACGCGGTGAAGGGCTTCGGCTTCTTCCTGGGCGCGGCGCTTCTGGCGCTGGCGGGGTTTCAGGCGGCGGTCTGGGGCATGGCGGCGGTGCTGGCCGCGATCCTGGCGGCGGTGGTGCTGTTCCTGCCGGCGGGACTGCCGGGGCGGATGAAATCCGAGGACAGCTGGGGCGGGTGGCGGTCGAAGGACTGGCGGGTGAACCGGCTGTCGCTGGCGCGGATGTTCCTGTTCGGCGCGCGGGATGTGTGGTTCGTGGTGGGCATCCCGGTCTATTTCCAGTCGGTCCTGTCGGACGGCAGCGCCGAGGGGCGGCGCACGGCCTTCTTTCTGGTGGGTGGCTTCATGGCGCTTTGGATCATCGCCTATGGGCTGGTGCAGGGCCTGGCGCCGCGCATCCTGGGCCGGAAGGACCAGACCGAGGCGGCGATGGTGGCTAAGGCGACGCATTGGGCCGGGCTTCTGGTGCCTTTGCCGTTCCTGCTGGCGGGTGCGGCCTGGGCGGCGGACGGGCCGGTCCTGTGGCTGACGGCGGTGCTGGTGCTGGGGCTTCTGGCCTTTGGCTTTGTCTTTGCGGTGAATTCCTCGGTCCATTCCTACCTGATCCTGGCCTTCGGCGCGGCCGAGCGGATCACGCGGGATGTGGGGTTCTACTACATGGCCAATGCGGCGGGGCGGCTGATCGGCACGCTGCTGTCGGGGCTGAGCTATCAGGCGGGCGGCCTGCCCCTGTGCCTGGCCACGGCGGGCGGCATGGCGCTGGCGAGCTGGCTTTCGATGCGCTGGTTGCGGGCGGGCGAGGTGACGGCCTAGTTGCCGAGGATGTTGATGGCGCGCGAGGCCACGACCACCAGCGTCAGAAGCGAGATGGTGCTTTGCAGCATCATCAGCAGCTTGGCCCGCACCGTCAGGGGCGAGGCATCGGTGGTCGAGAAAGCCGTGGCGGTGGAGAAGGCGAGGAACAGGTAATCCACGAAGATCGGACGCCAGCCGGGCGCCACGTCGGGCGCGGCGTCATCCTGCGGAAAGCGCCAGTCGGGCAAGGGCGTGGTGCCGCTGTGGCGCGCTTCGGGTCCGCCACGGTCGATCAGCCAGTAGATCAGCGAGAAGTACAGGACATTGGTGCCCCAGATGGCGACCGAGGAGGCGAAGAGCACGAGTCCGTCAAACTCGGCCGCGTGGAGCGCGAGGGTTTCGATCATGCGGCCAAGGATCATCAGGCTGCCGAGGATCGAGAAGCCGACGAGGGTGAGGATCACGCGGCGTTCGATCCATTGCCATCGGGGCGCGCCCCCCGTCAGCGAGACGCCCGCCATCGGGATCAGCATGAGCGCGCCGACGACATAGGGCATCCAGAGCGGGGCCATGCGGACCCGTTCGGGCAGGAAATGCAGCATGAGCACGACCGAGATCAGCGTAACGGCGACCGGCCAGCGCGGCTCGATGCCCGTGGCAGGCGCTTCTGTGCGCACTGCGTTGCCCGATCCGGCCTTTTGCACTGAACGTCCCCCCTGCGTCTTCGGGCAGGCTAGCCGAGGCGGGGGGATGGGGGAAGGGCCTGCCAGGGCGGCCCCTCCCCTTTGCATCAGGCGGCCTGCAGGGCAGAGATCGTTTCGGCCACGGTGACGGCCATCGGTGTGGTGGGCCGGCCGATCAGGCGCGACAGCGTGTGGCTGTCGTCGAACAGCGCGCCCGAGGCGGCCTTTTCGTCGCTGTCGGCCAGGATCTTCGCAAAGCCTTCGGGCAGGCCGAAGCTGGCGAGGATCCCTGCATAGACCTCGGTGGGCAGCGAGTTGTAGGGGATGGTCTTGCCGGTCAGGCGCGAGACTTCGGCGGCCATTTCGGCCATGGTGAAGGCGGTGTCGCCGGCCAGTTCATAGGCCTTGCCCTGGTGACCCTGCCCGGATGCCACGACAGCGATGGCTTCGGCATAGTCGGCGCGCGGCGCGGCCGAAAGGCGGCCTTCGCCCGCCGACCCGACCATCGCGCCGTGGGCCAGCGCGCCGCCGAGCGAGCCGGTCATGTTTTCGGTGTACCAGCCGTTGCGCAGAAGGGTGTAGGGCAGGCCCGAGTCGCGGATCGCGGCTTCGGTGCCGATGTGATCCTGGGCCAGGAGCATGGGGGAAGCCTCACCCTTCAGGATCGAGGTGTAGATGATGTGGCCCACGCCTGCGGCCTTGGCGGCATTGATGACGGCGCGGTGCTGGCCGACGCGGTCATCCACATCGTTGGACGAGATCAGCACGAGCGTGTCCACCCCGCGCAGGGCGGCGACCAGGCTTTCGGGCGCGGCCTTGTAGTCGAAGGCGCGGACCGGCACGCCGAGGTCGGCGGCCTTTGCCGGGTCGCGCACCAGGGCGAGGATGCTGTCGGCCGGGACGCGCGTCTTGAGCGCGGCGACGGCAAGGCGGCCGAGTTGTCCGGTGGCGCCGGTGATTGCGATGGTCATCGAGTGTCTCCTGAGGCTTGTACGATGGCGCGACCATCCAATCTTTACTTACGAAAGAGAAGTACGTACACTTTCGTAAGTATTACGCAGGAGCGCACATGTCAGCCTTCGTCGATGCAGAGACCGCCCTGTGCTTTCCGGCGGATGTGATGGCCGCGGCTTGCCCGTCGCGGCAGATTCTCACGCATCTGACCAGCCGCTGGAGCCTTCTGGTGCTGGTTGCCCTGCGCGACGGCACGCTGCGCTTTGGCGCGTTGAAGCGGCGGATCGGCGGGATCAGCGAGCGGATGCTGGCGCAGACCCTGGGCGTGCTGGAAGGCGACGGGTTCGTGGCGCGGCGCGCGCTGGAAGTGGTGCCGCCGCATGTGGAATACAGCCTGACTCCGCTTGGCCGCGAGGCGGCAGAGCGGGTTCTGGGGCTGACCGGGTGGATCGAGGCCAACCTTGGCGCGATCCTTGGCGCGGGCGCCGCCGCGGGGTGCAAGACCGGCGCGCCGGATCAGGCGGCGGCGGAGTCGCTTTCGTCCTGACCGGCGGCACCGGGCTCCGTGGGCGGGCCGAAGCGGGCGATCATGCGTTCGCGGATCTGGTCGCGCGACTGGCGATAGGCGGCGAGCTTGGCTTCGCGCGATTCGCCCAGGCCGGTCGGGTCGAGGATCGGCCAGTATTCGACTTCCAGGTGGTTGTGCCGCGTCAGTTCCAGCGCCATGCGCTGGCTGGCGGGCGAGAGCGCCACGATGAGGTCGAACTGGCCGAGGTCATCGCCCCATTCGCGCATCTCGTCGAAGGAGCGCGAGCGGTGGCGGCTGAGTTCGATGTCCATCTCGCGGCAGACGGCGATGGAGAAGCCGTCCACCTCCATGTCGTTCTTTACGCCGGCGGACTGGACATAGGCGCGCTGGCCGTAGAGCTTTTTCATCAGCCCCTCGGCCATGGGAGAGCGCACTGCGTTGTGGTCGCAACAGAACAGCACCGCCTGCGGGAAGGCCTGACCCAACCGTTACCCCCAGTGCAGAACGCAGATCAGGGTGAACAGGCGGCGGGCGGTGTCCTTGTCGACCTCGGCCTTGCCCTCCAGCCGCTCTTGCAGGACGCGCGCGCCTTCGTTGTGGATGCCGCGGCGCGCCATGTCGATGGCCTCGATCTGGCTGGGCGGCAGGCGCTTCACCGCCTCGAAGTAGCTTTCGCAGATCTGGAAGTAGTCCTTCACGACCTGCCGGAACGGGCCGAGCGACAGGTGGAATTCACCCACCTTCTCGCCGGGTTCGGTGGCGACGTCGAACACCAGCCGGCCGTCGCGGATGGCAAGGCCAAGGCGGTACGGGCCGGGCGGGACGAGGCGATCATCGCGTTTCGGCAGGCCGAAGCTGTTTTCTTCCAGCAGGTCGAAGATAGCGACGCGGCGTTCCTGCTCGATCTCGGGCGTGGGCCGCGCAAGCGACTTCTCGTCCAGCTCGATGGCGGAGATGCGGTTGGTCATGGGATCATGTCCTCCAACTCATGCTCCTCCCGGGCGGGACGTTAGGGGGTTCCGGCGGGCGGGCCAAGTGGTTCCTTGCGTCATGTCAGGCCTGCCGGTTCAGCCGGTCGAGCCGGGCGCGGACCGAAAGGCCATGCGCCTGCAGGCTTTCGCTGGTGGCGAGCCGTTCGGCGGCCGGGCCGATGGCGGCCAGGGCGTCGGGCGTCATGCGGGCGATCGTGGTGCGTTTCATGAAGTCGAGCACCGAGAGGCCGGAGGAGAACCGGGCAGAGCGAGCGGTTGGCAGGACGTGGTTGGGCCCGCCGACATAATCGCCGATGGCCTCGGGGGTGAAGGCGCCCAGGAAGATCGCCCCGGCATGGATGCACATGGGCGCCAGCGCCTCGGGATCATCAGTCAGGATTTCCAGGTGTTCCGGCGCAATGCGGTTGGACAGGGCGGCGGCCTCGTCCAGGTCGCGCACCAGGATGATGGCGCCGTTGTTCGCCCAGGAGGCCCCGGCGATGGCGCGGCGCTCCAGCGATTCCAGCCGCTTCGCCACGGCGGCGGCAACGGCATGGGCGAGCGCCTCGTCGGGGGTGATGAGGATGGCCTGGGCGCTTTCGTCGTGTTCGGCCTGGGACAGAAGGTCCAGAGCGATCCAGTCAGGGTCCTGCCCTGCCCCGGCGATGACCAGAACCTCGGAGGGGCCGGCGATCATGTCGATGCCGACGCGACCGAAGACGCGGCGCTTGGCGGCGGCGACATAGGCGTTGCCGGGGCCGGTGATCTTGTCGACCGGGCTGATGGTTTCGGTGCCATAGGCCAGGGCCGCAATCGCCTGGGCGCCGCCGATGCGGTAGACGGCATCGACCCCGGCGAGTTCCGCGGCCAGGAGGACCAGCGGGTTCACCGCGCCGCCTGGCGTGGGGCAAGCGATGACGAGCCGCTCCACCCCGGCGACGCGGGCGGGGATGGCGTTCATCAGAACCGAGGACGGATAGGAGGCGAGCCCCCCCGGCACATAGAGGCCGGCGGCGGATACGGCGGTCCAGCGCCAGCCGAGCGTGGCGCCGGCGGCATCGGTCCAGCTTTCGTCGGCCGGTTTCTGCCGGCTGTGATAGGCGCGGATGCGTTCGGCGGCGAGTTCCAGCGCGGCGCGGTCCTCGGGCGAGACCTTGGCGATCTCGGCCGCGATCTCGGCCTTCGAGAAGGCGAGCGTCCCGGGGGTGAGGGTCAGCCGGTCGAAGCGGGCGGTCAGGTCCACCAGCGCGGCATCGCCGCGTGTGCGGACATCGGCGATGATGGCCGCGACGGCCTGGTCCACATCCTCGGCCTCTTCGCGCTTCATGCCGAGAAGGGCACGGAAATCGGACTCGAAACCGGCATCGCGGGTGTTCAGGTGCATCGGCATGGGCAGGACTCCCTTTCGCGCTTCCCTTTACGGAAGCGCGCGCGCCGCCTCAAGCGCCGGTCCTGTCGCGGGAGAGGGTCTTTTCCATCGGATGCCCCTCGATCCAGCGGCCCTGCCGCGGCGGCGCGGCGGGTTGCCAGCCGCGGGCAAGGTAGAAGGCGCGCGCAGTGTCAGTGGAGGTCAGGCGAGCGGTGACCGTGCCCTGTTCGGCCAGCGCCTGCTCCATCGCTGCCAGCAGGGCGGTCGAGGCGCCGGTGCCGCGCGCCGCGGGGGCCACATAGTTCAGCGTGATCTTGCCGCCGCCTTCGGCATGGCCGTCGCGCGTGGTCTGGCCGACCGCGACGATCTGTCCTTCGCGCAGGGCAAGCCAGACGGTGGCATTGGGGTCGCCGATCATTGCCGCCAGCCCCTCGGTCGTCTTGTTGGCGAGCCAGGCTGTCAGGGCGGCGGGATCATTCCCATGGTCGGCGGAGCACAGGTCGCGGATCGAGGCGGCCACGACGGCAGCGGCCTTGGCAGCATCTGCGGGGCGGGCGGCACGAACGGTGAGCCGGTCAGTCGGGGTGGCGGGGAACATGGCCGGAAGGCGCGAGATAGGGGCGGCTCACATCGGTGAGGGCTATGTCCAGCGCCTCGACCTGGAGCGCGATGGCGCCGTCGCCGGCAAGCGTGAGAAGGACGGTTCCGGCGCCCTCGGCACCGGCCTGGAAATCGACGGACAACAACGACAGGATGGTGTCGTGGTCCTGCCGGTCGATGCCCTGGGTGCGGGCCTTCAGCACATCCTGCACCACAAGGACAGAGCGGACACGTTCCACCCCGCGGCCGGCACGCTGCGCGGCTTCGGCATCTTCCCACCGGAAACGGTTCAGCATCAGGGCAAAGCGCCGGGTGCGGCGGTCGAAGGACATCTCGGTGATCGGAAAGATCGAATCCTGCACCAGGGCGGCGATGACCTTCAGGTCATCGGCATCCTCGGCCATCAGGTGCAGCGGGCGGTCGTCACCGTCTTCGAACCGCGCGTCGGTCATGCCTGGACCCGTTCGATATGGGCGCCGACCGCGCGCAACTTTTCCTCGACCCGTTCATAGCCGCGGTCCAGGTGATAGACCCGGCTGACCACGGTTTCGCCCTCGGCAGCAAGGCCCGCGAGGATCAGGCTCACGCTTGCGCGCAGGTCAGTGGCCATGACCGGGGCGCCGCGCAGCTTTTCCACGCCGGTCACGGTGGCGGTGCCGCCGTGCACGTCGATCCGGGCGCCCATGCGCATGAGTTCAGGGGCGTGCATGAAGCGGTTCTCGAAGATCTTCTCTTCCAGCACCGAGGTTCCTTCGGCGGTGCACAGCAGCGCCATCATCTGCGCCTGAAGATCGGTGGGGAAGCCGGGGAAGGGTTCGGTCGTCACGTCCACGGCATGGACGCGACCGTTCTTGCGCGCGACCTTCAGCCCGCGTTCGGTTTCGGTGACCGAGACGCCGGCGCGGTCGAGCTTTTCGGCGAAGGCGCCGACGAGTTCGAGCCGGCCGCCCAGGCATTCGACCTCGCCGCCGCAGATCGCGGGGGCCAGCATGTAGGTGCCCAGTTCGATCCGGTCGGTGACGACGGGGTGGGTCGCGCCGCCCAGGCGGTCGACGCCCTGGATGGTGATGGTGTCCGTCCCCTCGCCCTCGATCTGCGCGCCCATGCGGCGCAGGCAGCGGGCGAGATCGACGATTTCCGGCTCGCGCGCGGCGGTCTTGAGGACGGTGGTGCCCTTGGCCAGCGTGGCGGCCATCAGCGCGTTCTCGGTCGCACCGACCGAGACGAAGGGAAACTCGACCACAGCGCCCTTCAGGCGGCCGCCAGGGGCGCGGGCGTGGACATAGCCGTCGCGCAGGTCAAGCTCGGCGCCCATCGCTTCCAGCGCCTTGAGGTGCAGGTCAACGGGGCGCGCGCCGATGGCGCAGCCGCCGGGCAGCGAGACCACGGCCTGGCCTTCACGCGCCAGCATGGGCCCGAGCACGAGGATCGAGGCGCGCATCTTGCGGACGATGTCGTAGTCGGCCTTGTGGTTGGTGATGCGGTGCGAGGACATGGCCAGCACCAGCCCGTCCTGAAGGCCCGCGACCTCGGCCCCGAGCGATTGCAGAAGCTGGGTCATGGTGCGGATGTCGGACAGCCGCGGCGCGTTGGTCAGCGTCAGCGGTTCATCCGACAAAAGGGTGGCCGGCATCAGCGTAAGGCAGGCGTTCTTTGCGCCTGCGATCGGGATGCTGCCGTTGAGCGGGCCATTCCCGCGAACCAGAATCGAATCCATGCCTGCCTCTATGCTTCGCGGGTGGTCCCGTCGCCGTTTCTTGAATCGTCTTGCGGATCGTCCGCGCCGGCCGAGCGGGCCCGGGCCTGGGCCTTGCGCCGGCCCATGTTGGCCTTGAGCGCGGCCTTCAGCCGGTCTTCGCGCGTGGGTTCGGCGGGTTTCCCAGCCCCCCTGCCCTTTGGTGTTTCCGGGTTCCGATCCATGCGGACCTCTGTATCCCAGCCCTTGCAAGGGGTCCAGCGGGAGGGTCTGTTTTGCTCTTGCGCGGGCCGCTCTTTGCGTCTAATCACCGCCACGCGCCGCGGCAGACACGCCGCAAGCGCCACCGGCGCTGCAGTAGCTCAGTGGTAGAGCACTCCCTTGGTAAGGGAGAGGTCGAGAGTTCAATCCTCTCTTGCAGCACCATCCTTCTCCCTTTCCGGACAGAAACTTAGGCGCTATCAAGAGCTTGGATTGACTTCGGTGCTACACCGGAGTGCTACACCGTGGTTTTACAGATGGCGCGTCCTTTCCGGCACCCCCGCACAGGGGTCTACTACTTCCGTCAACGTGTCCCGACGGATTTGCGCGGCTTGTTGGGCGACAAGATTGTGTCCAGGTCCCTTCGGACGAAGGACGGGGAACAAGCAAAACTGCGTAACGCGGCCGAGGTTCAGAAACAGGCCATGATCTGGGAACGGCATCGCAAGCAACCCGAACCACTGCCACACGCCAAGATCGTCGCCCTAGCTGGCATAATGTACCGGGACGCAATGGCGACACTTGAGGTGGAACCGGGCGAGGCGTCGATTTGGGTCGAGATTCAGAAGCTAAATGATCGGGTGGCCGCGACCCCCGACGGCTTGACCAAGTGGTATGGTTCTGAAGCCGACAAGCTCTTGCTGGAACAGGGCATCGTGACTGACGACTTAAGTCGCTCCCGCCTGATTGCGGAACTGGACCGCACTTGGCGGCAGGTGGCCGAGCAACAGTTGAAGCGCGCAGAGGGCGACTACAGCCCCGACCCCAAGGCGAACCGGTTCCCTGACCTCTCAGTGTTCCAGAAAGCCGCCCCCCAAGGAGTCACCATCCGGGGTGTGTTCAAGCTGTGGGAACAGGACCATCTGGCCAGTGGCAAGTCCTCGCGTACGGTCGGGGACTTCCGGCACAAGGTTGAGACCCTTATCGACTATCTTGGCCACGACGATGCACAGCGAGTGACCCCTGAGAACATCGCCGATTGGTGCGAACATCTTAAGCACGACAAGAATCTCACAGCCCGCACGGTAAGCCAAAAATACCTGACTGTAGTCAGGGTTATATTCGGCATCGCGGTCGAGAAGAGAAGGCTGAAGGAGAACCCGGCGAAGGAAATCAAGGTTCGGTTCGTCAAGCCAAAGAGAACGCGGCCGAAGGGCTTCACCGATGAAGAAGCGCGCGCCATCCTCGCGGAGGCGCTGGCAGACGACTCGGTACTCGGCGCCCGCTCCGCGGAAAACAAGCGGGCAATCCGCTGGGGGCCGTGGGTCTGTGCCTTCACGGGCGCGCGCATTACTGAACTCATGCAACTTCGAACTGATGACCTGCTGTTTGAGACCGTCGCGGGCGAGCGAGTCCACTATCTGCGAATTACGCCCGAAGCCGGGTCAGTAAAATCGGGTAACTATCGAATCGTGCCCGTGCACCCCCAATTGGTTGAGATGGGGCTGATCGAAATGCTCCAATCTCTGCCGCGGGGTCCCGTGTTCTACAACCTTCGCCCCTTCCGCGGCAAAGCCCCCGACCCTGTGGAGCGCGCTCAGAACGCAGGCGCCAAGGTAGGGACATGGGTCCGCGATAGTGTGAAGATCACGGACAAGCGGCTTCAGCCGAACCATGCTTGGCGGCACCGCTTCAAGACTCTCGCCCGTGATTTCGGCATCGCCCCAGAATACTCCGACGCGATCACGGGGCATGAGGACGGCAGGGCGTCGTCGGACTACGGGGAAACGACGCTCACGGCGCTGTGGCGAGAAATCCGGAAGCTTCCCCACGTGGACATTCCGGGGCAATGAGAGGTTCCCCGGCGGGCTTCCACCTGCCGGGGTTCCCTTGGTGCTCGGCTTATCGGCCCATGACGATCTCTTCGGCGCGCCGTGACGCGGACTTGGCCAGTTTGTGGGCGCGTTCGTTATGCTTGGTCCCGTTGTGGCCTCGGACCCATTCCCACGTCACTCGGCGCCCCTGGGCTGCCCGTTCAAGGCGCTCCCAAAGGTCGCGGTTCTTCACGGGTGCGTAGTTGCCTCTCTTCCAGCCCTTCGCCTTCCACTTGGCCAATTCTCGGTTCATGGTGTTTGGGATGTTGAGGGCATCGCAGTAGAGGATGATCGGCTCGTCAGTGACGCTGCCAAGACTTTCGAGGGCGACACAGGCGGCGGTCATTTCCATGCGGTTGTTTGTGGTCTCGTTGACTTCGTAGCCGCTGCGCTCCCGCCTCTTGATGACTTGCCCCAGGGCATCCTCGCGCATGATGACCACGCCCCAGCCGCCAAGGCCGGGGTTGCCGAGGCATGAGCCGTCAACGAAGATTGCAATGCGGGTCTGGCCTTCGTGAGGCTGGGCACCGATGGTCGTGGTCGAGGTGGTCGGTTCGGCCGTGATCGCAGCGTCCGTCGTATCGGTAGTGTTCGGCATGATGAGACTTTCTGTTGGTGATGAACGATGCCCTTCAGGCCCCTTCAGCGGGTGCTGGGGGCGGTGCATCGGTTTGGCTTGGGGTCTGGGGATTAGCGCCCGGCACACACGAAGTGGCCTTGGCGGTCTTCGCTCGGACTAGCGGGAATTGCTGACGGGCCAGGTCAGCCGAGGCCTAGACCACGCAAAATGCGCGTTCTATGGGGTGCGTGGTTCGGTGGTCAGAAGTCCCGGCCCTCGGCATCCTCTTCGGGCGCCTGAACTGTGCCTGCGTATATGTCGGCTGTCTCCTCGGCGAACTCGTCGGCGAAGAGGTATTCGGCTATGGAACGCAGCTTGTAGGTTCCGATTGCACGTTGCAGGGCCTCGGCAACTAAGTTCTGATCTTGCCACGGCATCTTCCCCAGCGCCTTATTGATGGCCTCAGCGAGGTGTGTAATGGCAGCCGTGCGCTCAGCGGTGGTCATCTCGGGCGTTTCCTCCATCTCGGGCTGTTCATCCAGGCGGTCGCTCCGCCAAGTGCCTGTCGGTTCCTTGCTAGCGGCCTCCATTTCCCTCCACCGCTTGCGCATGTTGTCCACGGTGCGTGCTGCGACCCCCGCCGCCCTGGCTACCGTAGAAACGGCGAGCCGCTTGCCGGGCAGGCGAACAAGCCGCCATGCGGCGTCGGTGCGCTCATTCTTGGTGAGTGGCAGGCTGTCCCGCGTGTTCGCCTGCACGGCTGCCAGCATGGCCTCTGCCCGACTTCCCGTAAGGACGACCGCAGGGACCGCTTCACGGTGCCCCTTGGCTGTCGCGTAAGCTGAGAGGCGGGAGTAGCCGTCTAGAAGGACTAGGCGTCCGGTCGGCCGCCCATCGGCAGCCACCTCCGCCCAAACCAGCACGGGATCAAGGGCGCCAGCGTTGCGCAATATCTGGGTGAGGTGTCTCACATGCGCCCTGTCAATGCCCGTCTGGCGGAACTGGAAATCCGGGCTGGTGACAATCTCGCGCGGCAGGAGGAAGCGACGGGTGCGGGTCTGGCCTTCGGGAGGCTCGGCACCGCTGGTCGTGGTCGGAGTGGTTGGGTTCTGCATCGGGTTCCTTCTCTTGGCAGAAATGAAGAAACCCCCGCCGGGCTGCGGCAGGGGTTCGATGGACGTTGCTGTCGGTCTCGGGGCGATGCCGTCCGCGGGAGAACCTGAAGATGCCTCCGGGGCGGCTCTTTTCTGCAAGGGTGTGGGTTATTTGTCCTTTGCCTTGACGCACCTCTCCCCGGCCTCTGAGTGCCCCCAGCAAGAGGTCTAGTGGGCGCCGCTGGGCATGGAGGCGAGGGTGTGACACATTGGGTGCCCGCGGAGGTTTCTAGCGGCCCTCCGCGCGGTCGGTCGGCATGGGTACTCGCATGGCCGTTCTGTTTGTAGCTAGGGTGGGGGTTAATGACAGATCGCCCCGCCAGCCTCACGCGCCCCGAAAGTTTTCCACTCAGGCTTTCTCATCCTGCCACCTGACCAAGGCTGCCTCGGCCTTGGCTGCGTCATCCTTTATGCGGAGAACGGTCTGCCGTGTAAGGCCCGATGCCGCAGCGATGGCGCTGGTACCTTCTCCCGCCATCAACATGTCCTGCACGATGGTCAGCTGCTCGCGGGTGAAGCTGGGCTTCCGTCCGCGGTACTTGGCCTCGTCATCCTTCGCGGCCGCGATGCCCGCCTTCTGGGCCACCTTGGTTGCTTCCGCTTGCGCCTGCGCCGTCGCGGCCATGAAGCCGATCAGGGCGTCCCTGACGGCCGCCTGCATGGGGTCAGCCGTAGCGCCGTCGAATGTCAGCCCGTTGATGATGGTCTTGATGACCACACCCTCCCGCATGAAATGCCGGATGGTGTCGGTGACGTCCTGATAGTTCCGTCCGAGGCGGTCAACCCAGCGAACTACCAGGGTGTCCCCGCGGTGCAGCATGTCGAACAGCCTCTTGCCCTCGGGCCTCTCTGCCAACGGCACGGCGACCCCGGAGACCCCGTGATCAACCAAGATCTTGTCAAAGGTGAAGCCTGCTGCCTCGGCCTGCGCCACCTGATGGCTGCTGTTCTGTTCCGCGGTCGAAACACGGGCATAGAAGATGGTGCGGGTCATAGGGGCCTCCGGGCGTCCACAAGGGTTATGTCCGCTGAATAGGATGTCCGAAATATAAAGTCAACCCTATCGGACACCCTTAACGGCTGCTTCCTGAGTGACCGCTGAGGTATACCCTAGTGGACTTTGGCGGGTAACCCGGCTGCCAGATTTGAGGGTGATTGGGTGCGCCGACACTTCGCGAGAAGACGTTCTGGGCCACCGCGTTTCCAGAACCAGAGGCGGCCACGGGGGGAAGCGCGCTGGCACTTGGTCTCATCTCTCGGTCACAGACTTGTGCGCCGGAATATTCTGCCGGACTCGCACCCCTGACGGCAGTAAACCCGCTCAAGCCGAGTAGAGACCCGCCTGCATCTTGTTGAAGGCCGCCCGGATGGAGGCGAGTTCGCCAAGGCGGGACTTGCTCTCGCTGACGCTCCCGTAGCGGGCCGTCAGGTACTGGCCGAGTTTCTTGCCCGCCAGTTCCCCCTCGCCTGCCCCTTCGTATGCCTTCAGGATGCCCAGCAGCAGCTCTCGCATCTCGTCGCTGAATTCGCCCAGACCGTCCTGTCGGAGGGCTTCTGCACGGTCCTCTCGGGTCCTGGGAGGGTTGGCAAAGAGGACGTACCCCAGAACGTCGTAGAGGTCGCTCTTGGGGGCATCCACAAGGCGCCGGATGTCGTCCAGCCGGTCGCGGTCGTAGCCGTGGTCTTCGAGCTGTGCCAGGAAATGCTCGCGGTTGTCGGGGTTGCTCCAGATCGCGCGGAGCTGGTCTTCGTCCGCGACCATGCCCGACAGGTCACCGAAGAGGCGCTGCAGGAACTCGGCGGCGGAGATCGGTTTTCCATCCGGTCCCCAATAGGTCGTCGTGGCGATGTACCGAATTGACCGGGCCTTTCCGTCCGCAAGCTGGATGATGGTCTTCGGTTTCGGCTCGTCGGGGCCACCTTCGTCTTCGCCTCCTTCGCCCGGCTGCGGCGGGTCGCCTTCCGCGTCTGGGGGCTGGTTCTCTCCTCCCGGCGGCCGAGGCTTCGGTGGCGTCACTTCCTCGGGAGGGCCGTCCCATTCCGGGTCTTCAAAGTTCTCGTGGGCCTTCACGAAGTCCCAGATCGTGAAGAAATCCTTGCCGTCGTAGATGCGCGTTCCGCGCCCGATGATCTGCTTGAATTCGATCATCGACCGGACGGGGCGCATCAGCACGATGTGGCGCACATTGCGGGCGTCCACCCCGGTGGACAGCTTCTGCGAGGTCGTCAGCACCGTGGGGATGGTCTTGTCGTTGTCCTGGAACTCGCGCAGGTGCTGGTCGCCGATGGCGCCGTCGTTGGCGGTCACCCGGTGGCAGTAGTTGGGGTCGGTGCTGACCTTGATCTGGTTGATCATGTCCCGCACCCGCGCCGCGTGGTCCTGCGTGGCGCAGAAGACCAGGGTTTTCTGCCGCTGGTCTATTTCCGCCATGAACTCCCGCACCCGGCTGCGCTCCCGCTCCTCGATGATCAGGCGAGTGTTGAAGTCGGCCTCGGTGTAGGTGCGGTCCTCCTCGATCTCACCGGCAAGAACCGTGTCACTCGGGTCGTAGACGTATTCGTCGATGGTGCTGGCCATCTGCCGCACCTTGAAGGGCGTGAGGTACCCGTCTTCGATGCCGTCCTTCAGGGCATAGGTGAAGACCGGCTCGCCGAAATAGGCGTAGGTATCGGCGTTCAGGGTGCGCTTGGGCGTGGCCGTCAGGCCCAGCTGAACCGCGGGGGCGAACCAGTCCAGCACTTCGCGCCACTGGCTTTCGTCATTGGCCCCGCCCCGGTGGCATTCGTCGATGATGATGAAGTCAAAGAAGTCGGCCGGGTAGGACTTGTAGACCGGCCCCGCCTCGCCCGTCATGAAGGTCTGGAAGATCGTGAAGAACAGGCTGGCATTCTTCGGCACCCCGCCCTTCTTCCGCAGGGTGTCCGGGTCGATGCGCGTGATGGCGTCCGAGGGGAAGGCCGAGAAGGCGTTGTAGGCCTGGTCGGCAAGGATGTTGCGGTCGGCAAGGAACAGGATGCGGGGGCGACGGTCGGGCTTGCGGGTCAGGTTCCACTTGGCCTGAAACAGCTTCCACGCGATCTGGAACGCGATAGAGGTCTTGCCCGTCCCGGTGGCCAGCGTCAGCAGGATGCGGTTCTGGTCCGTCGCCACGGCCTCCAGCGCCGCCGTGATGGCGTTGTGCTGGTAGTAGCGCAGTTCCCACTTGCCGCCGTCGGTCTCGAAGGGCACCGCGCCGAACCGCAGGCGCCAGTCGTTGGGCACGCCAAAGGTGCGCTGCCACAGGTCTTCGGGGCTGGGGAATGGCGGCGCAAACTCCCCCTCGGCCCCGGTGGCCATGTCGATTTGGTACCAGCCAAGGCCGTTCGAGGCATAGGCGAACCGGGCCTTCAGGCGGTTGGCATAGTCCTTCGCCTGTCCGACGCCCTCGACATGCGAGACCCCCGCCCGCTTTGCCTCCAGCACGGCCAGCTTGTGACCACGAAACTCCAGCACGATGTCGCAGGCCAGCCCCTTGCCGCGCTTGCCGCCCGACTGAATGCGGCCGGGGCAGATCACCTCGCGCCGGATGGTGGCCCCGTCCTTGCCCCAGCCCGCCGCCATCAGCACCGGGTCGATGCGGGTGGCGCGGGTGTCGGCTTCGGTTTCGGGTGCCAAGGTCAGACTTCTCCTTGATCTTGGTTTGGATCGTAGTTGTATCGAGATTCGTTTCCGCCGGGATTTACCTTGAGTTCATTTCGTGTAACGCCTGGGAAATCGCCTCGGTTAACACCAGATCCAAAACGGCGCCCAAACCGCTGTTTCGCTTTTCCGTCTCCGATTGCCTGCCATTCAGCATCGGTAAAAAGTTGTTGAACCTCGAACCCATCTTGTGGCTGCTGCACGCGAAGGCGCTGCTGAATTTGGCCATAGTATTCTTCAAACATGCTCTTGATCCGTTAATTCGCCCACGAAGGCCTTTTGGAGGAGGGATTGGCGGAGGTCGTCGATTTGCTGTGTCTTTGTCTCATAAGTGCTGAAGAGCTCGACGGTCTTAGCGCGGATGCCAGCAAGTTCTGCAAGGATTGACTCTTGGTCTGCGATAGTTGGAAACGCAACGGGAAGGCTAGACAGCAATTTCTGGTTCAAGTTGCTGATGTTTGAGCCGCCACCGCCGTCAATAAGCATTCGTCTAGCCGCTTTGGTCCGCATGAATTCGCAAAGATATTCCGGCAGGAGTTTGTCGGTCAAGAGCCGGATGCGGATGGTGAAGCCTGAGAACGAGACGGGTTCGACAAGGTCGGGAACCAGCATCGTTCGGCCAATGAGTTCCCGATTTCCGTTTGAACGGACAGAAAGAAGATCACCGGGGCGAAGGTGGTCCTCAGGCGCGAGGTCACCGTCAATCACAATTTCCGACAAGGTTTCAAGCGGGACAGCGAAGTGGTCCTTGAAGTCGCCAACACCAACAATCTTCACGGACGTGCCGCTGCTGGTGCGTGTGTAGTTCAGACCGTTGCGGAACTCGGCAAGGCTACCAAGAGTAGTCTTGGTCGCAGTCCCTTCACCCGCCTTCAAGAAGAATTGCGTGACCACTTCACTGAACAACTCCCGCGCGTCGCGGAGGTTGGCTTCGGCGTGGGCGCGGGCGCGGGCCAGGCCCTCAAAGGCCTCGTCCAGAACCGCAACGATCTGGTGTTGTTCTTCGAGGGGTGGGAGGGGGATGGGGACAGCCTTCAAGCTGCCTCCAGAAAGCTCCTTGAAGGTGGTGCCCGTCCCGAGGCTATCGAGAAGTTGCCTGTTTGCTAGAAGGAAGTAATAGAGAAAAAGGTGATCAAGACCGACACGCGGGACAATGCCCCGGCAACCCTGATTGAACGCCATTGGTGCCGCATTAATGGCCAGATGACCGATGGGGGCGCGTGTGGAGAGGATAACCGAACAGGGCGGGACCAATCGGGCAGAAGACTCCCGCAGTCCCTTCTCAGTTATCGCCCTTGGCGTATTGGCAATTTCGCGGCCTGCCATCTGCCCCATGTCCTTGGGCGTTAGCCATTGGACATCACCTCCCCAGTATTCTGCGACCCCGGATTTTGGCGTTCCGCCGTTGACGATGTCGGCGACTTCTTCAAGCCGCTTAACCTTCCATCCCGCCTTCACAGCATCCCCCGGATGCTTTCCAGAATCTCTGCCGTCTCGGCATCCCGTGCCAGCATGTCGGCGATGATCTCCTCCGGTGACCGCAGGGCTGCCGCTTCGGGGGCGTTGGGGTTCTTCACCGACAGGTCCAGCGTGCCCTCGTCAAGGCTGGCCCGCGCCACCCGCCAGCTTTTCGGCCCGAGGGCTTTGGTCTTCTGCTGGGTCACGAACTCTGCCAGATCGTCGTCGTTCAGCGGGTTGGTCTTGCCAAGGCTGCGGCCGGGGTCGAGCTGGTAGACCCAGGTTTCCCGCGTCGGCGCGCCCTTTTCGAAGAACAGCACCACGGTCTTGACCCCGGCCCCTTGGAAGGTGCCCTGCGGGCAGTCGAGGATGGTGTGGAGGGTGCAGGCCGTCAGCAACTCGCGCCGCAGGGCCACGCTGGCGTTGTCGGTGTTGCTAAGGAAGGTGTTCTTGATCACCACCGCCGCCCGGCCACCGGCGCGCAGCTTGCGGATGAAGTGCTGAAGAAACAGATACGCCGTCTCGCCGGTACGGATGGGAAAGTTCTGCTGAACCTCGCGCCGCTCGCCGCCGCCGAAGGGGGGATTGGCAAGGATGACGTCGTGGCGGTCCTTCTCCTGAATGTCCATGACGTTCTCATTCAGGGAATTGGTGTGCAGGATATTCGGCGCCTCGATGCCGTGCAGCACCATGTTCATGATGCCAATGATGTAGGCGAGGGACTTCTTCTCTTGCCCGAAGAAGGTTTTGGTCTGGAGCGTCTCGAACTCGGTCGCGGTCAGGGTGTCGCGCCGCATGTAGTCGTAGGCCTCGCACAGAAAGCCCGCCGACCCCACCGCGCCGTCATAGACCGTCTCGCCGATCTTGGGGTCTATCACCTTGATCATGGCGCGGATGAGCGGGCGGGGGGTGTAGTACTCGCCCCCATTGCGCCCCGCATTGCCCATGCGGCGGATGCGGGTTTCGTAAAGTTGCGACAGCTCGTGGCGTTGGGCCTGCGTGTTGAAGGACAGGCTGTCCACCACCTCCAGCACGTCGCGCAGGATGTAGCCCGACCGGAACTTGTTGCGCAGCTCGGTGAAGATTTCGCCGATCTTGTACTGGATGGTACGGGGACCGGCCGCGGACTGGCGAAACAGCGCGAGATAGGGAAACAGGCGCTGGTCGACGAAGGTGATCAGGTCGGACCCGACAAGCGCCGCGTTGTGATCGAAGGCACCGTTCACCTTGGGGGCAGCCCAGCGGTCCCACCGGAAATCGCCGTCGATGATCGGGGTATAGGTCTCGCCGTCCAGCTCCGCCCGGTCGCGGCGTTCGGTTTCCAGATCGTGCAGGTACTTCAGGAACTGCACCCAGGAAATCTGTTCGACATAGTCCAGTTCGTTGGCGATGCCGTCCTCGGCGCGAAGGGCGCGCTCGATGGTATTGAAGGCGTTCTCGTACATGCTGCCCACTCGTTGTCTGTGATGAAGTTATCCATCTTCGAAGCGACTGGGCAAGTGGATGGCTCGCCTGCGGAGAGAGAGGCGGGGAGTCGCCAGCCGGGCACCGGTTGATCATCTGCGGCCCCCCAAAACGCGTATAAGACGCCAACACCGCGGTGCTACACCAACGTTGCGCAGCGTCAAAATTTATGCAATAAAATCAATACTTGATCGAGAAAGCTACCGAATTCAATCCTCTCTTGCAGCACCATCTTTCCAGTCCGGACCTGAATTCACGCTGGCGCGGGGTCGCGTCGTGTGGCCGTATGGGCTGAAGGCGCGTCGGAAGCGGGTTGCAGCGCGCCGGGGAACGGCACGCTGCGGGCAGGTTCGGCAGTGGTCCTCCGGCAGAGCCGGGGATCAGAGCATGAAGTCACCGGCGATGAGCTTCGTCTGGTCCAACAGGTTGAAGCTGAAATCCGCGACCATGTCGCCGTTGAGATCAGCCAGGACGGTCACGCCGCCTGCAAAGGCTTCGTACCGCAGTTGGCCGGATGCGCCGCTGAACGCCCCCGTGCCGATGAAGCTGAAGGCCTCGTCAGCCATGGTGGAGATGTTGGCGTCGATCTGGCGCAGGTCGAGGCGGTCTTCGCCGTGAACGAAGTCCATCACCACATCGCGGCTGCCAGGGTCGCCATCCACGCCCGAGTCGCCAAGGCGGAACACGAAGCGGTCGGCGCCGGAACCGCCGGTCAGGCTGTCTGCGCCCTCCGCACCCATCAGGGTGTCGGCGCCCGCCATGCCGTTCAGCACATTGGCAAGAGTGTTGCCATTTAGGGTGTTTGCCAGGTCGTTGCCGGTGCCCGAAACTGCGGGTTCCATCAGATCGAGCCTCTCGACATTGGCCGCCAGCACATGATCGACATAGGCCCGCACGACGTCGTACCCGCCGCCGGCAGCTTCGATGACCGTGTCGACCGTGTCCTTGATGACATAGGTGTCGCCGCCAGCGCCGCCCGACAGAACATCCGTTCCTTCACCGCCAGTCAGCAGATCAGCGCCGGCGCCGCCGTTCAGTTCGTCGTTTCCTGAGCCGCCGAACAGCGAGTCGTTGCCCCCGGCCCCGGAGAGCGTGTCGGCCCCGCCGCCGCCGCCGATGTGATTGCCGACGGTATTGCCGATGACGGCAAGGCCCGTATCCAACCAGACATCCGCGGTTTCCACATTGGCGGCCATCGTCCAGTTCGTGAAGACGATGGCGTTGTCGTAGCCGCCGCCTGCGTCCTCCTTCACCACGTCCGCGCCCGAAGTGACCCAGTAGAGATCGTCGCCCTGGCCACCTTCCATTATGGTGCCCTCGGCCGATCCCTTCATCGTGTCATTGCCAAGGCCGCCGACCAGGCTGTCGGCGCCACCATTGCCGAACAGCAGATCATTGCCGCCATTGCCCAGGATCGTTTCGGCCGCAGCGGTGCCATACACTTCGTTCGCTTCGGCATTGCCGATGATCTGGCTGACGCCGGCGCCGATCTCGACCCGCTCGATGCCTTCGGCAATGGTCCAGCTTCCCATGCCCGAAACTTTGGCAGTGTCGTAGTCCACCTTGCCGACCGCCTCGTACTGGATCGTGTCGCCGGCGTTGTCCAGGATGTAGGTGTCGCTGCCACCCGCGCCGATCAGCGTGTCGGCCCCGGCGCCTCCGTCCAGCGTATCAGCGCGGCCGGCTCCGGTGATGCGGTTGTTCTCGGCATTGCCGGTCAGCAGATATGCGTAGTCACCGCTTGCGATGACGTTTTCAATGTTGGCATCCAGAGTGAAGTAATGGATCTCTCCGAACGCGCCGGTCGCGTTCGCATAGCCGCGCCCGGCGGTGACGACGGTGTCGATGCCGCCGCCCGCCAGTTCGCTCAGCTGATCGTAGCGGCCCTCAGCGAAGGTCCCCAGGAAGTAGGTGTCATCGTCGCCTTCGCCATGAAGCGTGTCCGCGCCGCCCTGACCGAAGATCGTGTCCATCCCCTTGCCACCGTAGACGATGTCGTTGCCGGTGCCGGCTTCGATGCGGTCATTGCCGTCGCCGCCGTAGATCGTGTCCAGGCCACTGTCGGTGGTGATCCAGTTGTTCAGGGCATTTCCCGTCATCCGCGCATTCGCGGTACCCTTGTAGGACAGATCTTCGACATTCGCGGTCAGCGTGTAGGTGCTGAGCGTGGTATTGACCGCGTCGTTGCCCGCGTTCAGGTTCTCGACGACCTTGTCGCCCACATCGTCAACCCAATAGATGTCAGAGCCCGAACCGCCCTCCATGACATCGGCGCCCTTGCCGCCGTCCATCAGATCGTTGCCTGCGCCACCGGACAGGGTGTCATTGTCCGCCCCGCCGTGAAGCTCGTCGTCCAGATCATAGCCGACCAGAATGTCGTTCCCGGAGCCACCGTAGAGATAGTCGAAATCGGAGGTGCCACCGAGGATATCGTTGCCCGAGGTGCCGGTTTTCGTGACCATGAAACTTCTCCTGAAATGCGGTTGTGAGGGAGGCGCTTTGCCTTGACCTGCACCATGACGGCCCCGTGTTTCAGCTTGACGCCGCGCGGCGCGGCGCTCCGTTACAATCGTTACAGAACCCCACAGACTGAAAACAAACTTGAAGCCTTGCCGGTCCGCCGCAGTTTTCCCTTGCAGATCCGCAGTCGGGAGCGCATAGCACCGCGCATTGGCCTGCGGTTTCTGCGGGCCTGTTCCCATTCGGAGTGACCATGGCCAAGGAAGACATCCTCGAATTCCCGGGCGTCGTGAAGGAACTCCTGCCGAATGCGACGTTCAGGGTCGAGCTTGACAACGGCCATGAACTGATCGCGACGATGGCAGGCAAGATGCGCAAGAACCGCATCCGCGTTCTGGCCGGCGACAAGGTGCAGGTGGAAATGACGCCCTACGACCTGTCGAAGGGGCGCATCAACTACCGCTTCAAGTAAGTTGCGCTTCATCCTCGGTTCGGGATCGCCCCGCCGGAAGGAACTTCTGGCGCAATTGGGCATAGTGCCCGACGCGATCCTGCCGCCCGACATCGACGAAGAGCCGCGCAAGGGCGAACTGCCCCGCCCCTATGCGGCGCGCCTCGCGCGTGAAAAGGCGCTGGCCGTTCCGGCCGGGCCGGATGACATCGTGCTTTGCGCCGATACCACTGTGGCCCTGGGCCGCCGCATCCTGGGCAAGCCCGCCGATGCCGGCGAGGCGGCCCGGTTCCTGACCGCGCTTGGCGGGCGGCGCCACCAGGTCATCACCGCCCTGGCCGTTCGACGGGGCGACCGGCTGTGGACGCGTGAAAGCCAGTCGGACGTCAAGATGAAGCGGCTATCTGACCTGGAGTTGAACGCCTACCTCGCCGGGGGTGAATGGCAGGGCAAGGCCGGCGCCTATGCCATCCAGGGCGCGGCGGGGGCCTTCATTGCCTGGATTTCGGGCAGCTTTACCGGCATCGTGGGACTTCCTCTTGCCGAAACCGCCGCGCTGTTGCAGGCCGCCGGCTATCCGCTTTGGAGGCAGCCGTGAAGGGCCGCGTGATCCATCTCGACGAAATCTCGGGCCGGCCTGCCGCTGCGCTGGTGGTGGACGGTCGGCTTGAGGACTTCCTGGTCGACCCGACCGATGACCAGCCCCTGCCCGGCGCGATCTGGCGCGCTGTGGCGGACCGGCCGATGAAGGGCCAGGGCGGCATGTTCGTGAAGCTGCCGGGCGGCGCATCGGGGTTCTTGCGTCAGACCGCCGGCGTCGCGCCGGGCCAGCGGCTGATCGTCCAGGGCACCGGCCCGGCCGAGGAGGGCAAGGCCCTGCCCGTGACGACGCGCCTTCTGTTCAAGAGCCGCTATGCCATCGTGACACCCGGCGCGCCGGGCCTGAACATCTCGCGCCGAATCCGCGACGAGGATGAGCGCGCGGCGCTGCTGCAACTGGCCGAGGCCGCCATGACAGGCGCACCCGAGGACCTGGGGCTGATCCTTCGTTCCGCCTGCGAGGGCGCCGAGCCCGAGGCGGTTGCCGAGGACATCGCCGCGATGCGCGGCCTGGCCGAAGCGGTGGTGGCCGACCTGGAAGGCGGGCCGGAACTGCTGGTCGAAGGCGCAGGCGCCCATGACCTGGCCTGGCGCGACTGGGGCGACCCGGTGCCCGACGAGGTGGTGGACGGCGCCATGGCGCGCGACGGCGTGCTGGATCTGGTGCAGGAACTGTTGTCGCCGCGCGTGGACCTGGCGGGCGGCGGGCACATGATGATCGAACCCACCCGCGCTCTGATCGCCATCGACGTGAACACTGGGGCCGACACTTCGCCCGGCACTGGGTTGAAGGTGAACATCGCCGCGGCCCGCGACCTGCCGCGCCAGTTGCGCCTGCGCGGCCTGGGCGGGCAGATCGTGGTGGATTTCGCGCCGGTCCCCAAGCGTGACCGTGCCATCCTTGATCAGGTGCTGCGCGCCGCCTTCAAGTCGGATGGGGAGCAGACCCAGCTGGCCGGCTGGACGACGCTGGGGCTTTTCGAGATGACCCGCCGCCGCGACCGTCTGCCCCTGGCGGTGGTGCTGCCGTGAAATGCCCGATCTGCGGCAAGCCTGCCGAGCCGCGCTATCGTCCCTTCTGTTCCAAGCGCTGCGCCGACATCGACCTCGGGCGCTGGATGTCCGGCAGCTACCGCATTCCGGCCGACGAGACGGAGCCACCGGAAAACCCGCCGCGTGAAGAGTAGCGGCGCTTTTTTCGCCGCACCCTCTGGACAGCCCCCGACGCCTGACGTATAGCCCCGCCACCCAAGGGACAGCACGTCCCGGAAGGGCCCAGATAGCTCAGTTGGTAGAGCAGCGGATTGAAAATCCGCGTGTCGCTGGTTCGATTCCGGCTCTGGGCACCATTTCCATCTGGGTCTCCCCAAGAAATTCGATGCTGGCCGCGGGTGTGCTGGGGCTTGGCTTGCGGGGTTGGCTGGCCGGCAGGGGTGCATCGCGGGTGGGGGTGAGAGCGGGGCCGTACTTGCCGGGCCGACGTGATGTCCCTGGAGCGCCGCCAAGGGGGGCCACGGGCGGCGTGGGGCGGGGCGTCCGAGCTCGGACGCTTGGTCGGGCTCAATGATTTCAGAGGCTTGCGCAGGCGCTTTAACTTGGACTTAACTTCTGTCCGCGAGGGCCGGAGGCGAGTTCGGCCCCTTGCGCCGGTGCGACACCACGCCTGGGCAGCGCACCGGCGAGGCGAAAGGGAAGGATCGTTCGGGCCCGGGCTTGCGCCAGTCGGGGCTATCGGGCATCGCCGGCGCCAAGGGTCGGCAACGGCCGGCCGGGACCAGGCCCCTGCCCCGCCTGAAGATGCGCCGGCCGGGAAGCCGCCTGCGCGCGGCGCTTCGGGCTCGACGGGTTGCGCACAATTGGCGATACCCATCGCAAGGGGCCGGTTGGCCGGGATCACAGCGGGAATGGATCGGATGCGGACGAACTGGGGCGGAAACCTGCGGTACAATGCCTCTGGGCTTCGCCGGGCCGGCACGGTGGCCGAGGTGCAGGAGATTGTCGCGGCCTGCGAGCGCGTGAAGGTGCTGGGGTCGCGGCACAGTTTCAGCGACATCGCCGATACGGAAGGCGTGCACCTGTCGCTGGAGGACCTGGGCGGTATCCTGGCCTTCGACCCCGTGCTGCGGCGGGTGACGGTTGGCGGGGGCATCCGCTATGCCGATCTGGCGCGGGGCCTGCAGGCCAAGGGCTGGGCGTTGGCCAATCTTGCCTCGCTGCCGCATATCTCGGTGGCCGGGGCGGTGGTGACGGCCACGCATGGCTCGGGCTCTGCCATCGGGAATCTGGCGACGGCGGTGGCCGGGATGGAGATCGTGACAGCAAGCGGAGATGTGCTGCGGCTGTCGCGCGAGGCAGATGCCGGGATGTTCGCGGGAGCGGTCGTCAACCTTGGGGCGCTTGGCGCGATGGTCAGCGTCACGCTGGACATCGAGCCGACTTATGACCTGCGCCAGACCGTTTACACCGGCCTGTCCCACGACGTGCTGTCCGAGGATTTCGAGGCGGTTTTCCGGGCGGGAACCAGCGTCAGCGTCTTCACAAGCTGGCGCGGGGAGACGCGGCCCATACCGTCTGGGTCAAGGACCGCGTGCGGGGGGCGGCGCTGCCGCCGCGCGACATCTTCGGCGCGCCGGCGGCAGAGCAGATGGAGCACCCCCTGCCCGGCGGGCCGGGCGAGGCCTGTACCGCGCAGATGGGGGTTGCCGGCCCTTGGCACGAACGGTTGCCGCATTTCCGGCCCGATGTCGTGCCGAGCCATGGCGAGGAGATCCAGGCCGAGTTCTTCCTGCCAAGGCAGGAGGCCCGGCAGGCCATTGCCGCCATGCGCCGGCATGGCGAGAGGCTGGCGCCGGTGCTGCTGGTTTCGGAGGTGCGGACGGTGGCGGCGGACGATCTGTGGCTGAGCCCGAGCCAGGGCGAGCCTTACTTCGGGCTGCACTTCACCTTCCGGCGGGACTGGGAGGGCATCCGCGCGGTCTTGCCGGCCATGGAGGCCGATCTGGCCGCGCTTGGAGCGGTGCCGCATTGGGGGAAGGTGACGACGATGGCGCCGGCCCAGATCGCGGCGCGGATGCCGCGGATGGCGGAGTTCCGCGCGCTGGTCGCGGCGCAGGACCCCGCCGGCAAGTTCCGCAACCGGTACATCGACCGCATGGTCTTTGGCCGGGACTGAGCACCCTGGCTCCGCGAGGAGACCTGCCGGTGCGCAACCTGTTCTGCCGGAGGTCCGGTCCGATGATCGCCGCGAAGTTCCGGCGAATTGAACCCATGCGCCACGCTCGCTCGATCGTGGCGCTCGCGTGAAGAACCCGTCCCAGAGTGCTTCCTTCCATTCCTGCGAAAGGATCGCACCAGGAAACCATGAGATCAAACACCTAACCTTGGTGACATGCGTTCGCATTGATCAGACGCGGCCAAGCGAAGTCCAACCGGCCATGACCAAAGCAGCGCCTCGCCACCCCCGATCAATGCGACAGCAACACCGCCATTCGCAGATCTGAGAACACGCCCATGGTCGCGCCGCCAAGGATGAAATCGCGGAGGCGGGAGTGGCCGAAGCCGCCCATCGCCATGAGCTGGGCACCCTCCGAGAGCGCGGCGTCTTGCAGCGCCTGTGCAATGGCCCGGCCCTCGAGAGCGATGTCGACAGCCTTGGCGTTGTAGCCGCGCCGTTCCAGCGATGCCACAAGGGCCTGCGCAATGCCGCCGCCGCCGAGCGGCTTTTCTCCGTGGACCGTCACAACCGAAACGCGACCGCCCACGGACAGGAGCGGAAGGGCATCGAAAAGCGCACGTGCGGCGGTCCGGCTCCCATCCCAAGCGATGGCGAGATGATCGACGGAACCCACGTGCGTCGACTGAGGAACGATGATCGCCGGCACGCCCGCGCCAAACACGACCGCTTTGGCCAGGTCCTGCGCCGAAACTGTGTCAGCCGCCCATGGCAACAGGACCAGGTCAAAGAAACGCGCCTCGGTTGCAGCGGCGTCGAGCGCCGCTCCAAGAATCACCTTTTGGTTCACCAGCGATACATCAAGGTTCGGCCCGGCCGCCCCCCTTACGACGGCTTCCAGGCGATCGCACTCGGCCTTGCTGCGATCCTCAGCCGCCTGCGCCATGGCTTCGACATTGAGGAGGATGCCGCTGATCGGCGAAACCGCCTTCGGGACTTCCACGGCAAAGGTTGACACATGCAAGCCGCATCCCAGTGAAGCGGCAAGGCCAACCGCGGCCAGGACCGCAGCATCCGGAACCGCTTCTGGGTAGGTGTTCAGAGGCAAGTAGGCGATGCGTTTGGGCATAACGTCTGTCCTTTGTGGCGATGGCAGCGGTTCGGCAAGAGAATCCGTGAACGAAGGTTTCACCGAAGCGGCCGACACCGCGACTCTGCTTCGGAAGTGGGGGAGGAGCCTTGATCCAAGTCAACCAAACACAAGGAAAATCGACTATACTTAACGGGCAGTTCGGGGAGAAGGGTCATGCCGCAGGACCGATACCAGACCGTACAGGAGCTTGCCGAAAGGCTGGAAGTGGCCGAAGCCACCGTCCGGCAATGGATCAAGTCCGGTGCGCTTCGCGCCATCGACATCGGGAAGGGCTGGCGCATCTCGGATACCGATCTCGCACTGTTCCTGACGTCACGCGAAACGGCTCCGCGCCGTCATCGGGATCAGCCCGAACCTTGCCCGGACACCTAGGGGCTTGTGCGGCACAGGAATGCCGCCAGTGACCCGTGGGCAGGGCTATGCCCGCCCTCTCCGCCTGCAAGCGAGATGCCCCGCTTGCAGGATATTGGTCGCATGGGCTGGCCGGTACCTGTTGCGGGCGCAGCGCATGGTGCCCCTGTTCACATCGGGTGGGTGGAGCCTTGTGCGCCGTCCCGCGTCTTCCAGAGCGAATAGAAGATGCCTGCAGCGATGATCCCGATCGTGATCGCAAGAGAAAGGTACGGGTCGAACTTGCCGAAGAAGTAGCTGTAGAAGCCCTTCAACCCGATGAACACCAGAACCACCGCCAAGGCATATTTCAGGTAGTGGAAGCGGTGTACCAGCGCGGCCAGCGCAAAGTAGAGCGCGCGCAAGCCCAAGATCGCCATGATGTTGGCTGTGTAGACGATGAAGGTGTCGGTCGTGATCAGGAAGATCGCCGGAACCGAGTCGACCGCGAAGATGACGTCAGCGAAGTTGATCACGACCAGCGCCACGAACAGTGGCGTGGCAAACAGCACCATCTTCTTTGTCACCGGATGCGGTTGGCGCACGAAGAACTTCTGACCGTGCAGTTCCTTGGTCACGTTCATGAATCTTGCCACGAGCCCGACCATCGGGTTCTTCGACACGTCGGTGTCGCCTTCCTTGACCACCAGCATCTTGATCCCGGTGAAGGCCAGAAACGCGGCAAAGATGAGCGTCATCCACTTGTAGCTCGACACAAGCTCGGCACCGACCGCGATCATGATGCCGCGCAGGACAATGACGCCGATGATGCCCCAGACCAGCGCGCGGTATTGGTACTTCCGCGGGATGGCGAAGTAGCCGAAAATCAAGGAGATGACGAAGACGTTGTCGATCGAGAGCACCTTCTCGATGATGTAGCCTTGGAAATAGGAAGCGACCGGATTGGTTCCATCGCTAGTGACCAGGGTTCCGCTGGACCATGCCCACCATATGTAGCCACCGAATGCGATTGCGATCATTATGTAGAAAGCCGAGAGCTTCAGGCTTTCGGCGACACCAATCTCATGGTCGTCCTTGTGCAGCACGCCAAGGTCGAAGACCATCAGCGTGACAACGATGGTCAGGAACATCAGCCAAAGCCACAGCGGCTTGCTGATCACTTCGTAGAACAGAAAATCCATGGTCTTCCCCTTGGTCGCGTGCATCTTGTTGACGGGGAATGTCGCAGCAAGACGATGGCCCCCGGTCTCATAGCGCCGACATCACAGGCAAGTGGATGCCTGTCAGAGGGGCCCGGTCGCTCACCTGTCGCCTAGGGGGTTCCCGAGATGACGTCAAGTGCCAAGTTCGGCCTGCGAGGTGTTGCCATGCAGGTAGGGCACGCCGATCACGATGGGGTCGGCGGCCAGCGCCGGCGACCAGATCGCGGCGGCGCCGATGGTCGCTGCGGTGGTCGGGAGAAAGCTGCGGCGGTTCAGTGCGGGCACTGCGACCTTCCTGGTCTGGCGGCGGGCCGGGTGCGCCGGCTCCTGACGGGTTGTACCTGTTGGGGGCACCCGGCCCGCGCTGTGTTCATGAGGCGAACGCACCATGCCTTGCCGGGTCAGCCCAACCCCACGTCGCGAGCCTGGGCTTCCAGCCGGGCACGCTGGAAGGCGACGAAATCGGCAGGGGGTTGCTGCTCGCTCAGGATGCCCAGGAAGGGATCCTCGACCGGAGTGCGCTGGCCGGCAAAGCTTTCGATCACTGCCAGCCCGCAGAAGGGCACATAGCCTTCGGAATACCCCCCCTCATGCGCTGCAAGGATGCGCCCGCCGCACAGTTCCCGCGCCAGAGCGTGAAGGCGGGTTGCAAGATGGCGGAAGGTCTCTGAATGGGCCTGCATTCGGGCCAGAGGGTCGAACGCATTGGCGTCCAGCCCCGACGCCACAATGATCAGGTCGGGCCGGAAGGCGCGCAGCGCAGGCTCGACCAGCAGGTCCAGCGCGTCCAGATAGGCCTGATGCCCGCCGCCGGGCAGAAGCGGTATGTTCAGGTTGAACCCCTCGCCCCTGCCGCGCCCCCGGTCTGCGGCGCCGCCCTGGGTGGGCGGGAAGCAGTTCTCCTGATGCAGCGAAATGGTCAGCGTGTCGTCGCGGTCGTAGTAGCAGGCCTCTGTGCCATTGCCGTGATGCACGTCCCAATCCACCACGGCCACCCGCTGCGGCCCGGCCTCGGCCCGCAACGCCTCGATCGCGATGGGAATGTTGGCCAGCAGGCAGAACCCCATCGAGGCATCGGGCAGGCAGTGGTGCCCCGGGGGACGCGACAGGACATAGGCATTGTCCACGCGGCGATGGAACACATCCGACACCGCCTGCTTCACCAGACCGGCAGAAAGGGCGGCGATCTCGTAACTGCCGCGTCCGAAGGGGGAATAGTGGCCCGCATTGCCGCCGCCGGCATCGGACAGTTCCTTGAACCGGTCCAGGTAATCATGGGTATGGATGCGCTCCATCTCGGCCCGGCTGACCGGCGCGGCGCGGCGCCAGTCCAGCGCGGCGCCAAGGCCCGAGACCTCGACCAGGTTCTTCAGGCGGCGCTTGGTCTCCGGCCCCTCCGCATGGCCGGCGCCCGAAGGTGGCTGAAGGTAGCCGCCGACCGGGGCGATGATGACATGTTCGCCTGTGGTGTGCCAAAGGCAAAGCTCGTCAAAGTAGAAGGCTGTCGGCATGGTGAGCTCCGTCTGTTGCGTGGGCTCAGGATTTGCGATCTGCGGGGTCCGCGCCATAGTGCAATTGCATCCGCCCGAACGAAGCTGCCTTCCGGCACGGCAATGGGCGGCCGGGGCCCGCGTCAGGTTCTCCCGGCAGGGAGGCGCATGCGGGGGGCCCAGGCGCGTTTAACCGCTTGTGAAAGAAAAAATCCGGGTCCGCGCTTTGGGTGCGCGGGTGCGCACCTGCGGCGGCACCTCGCCCTCTCCCCCTTCGGAAGGGCTCCGCCCCGTGCTTCAGATCGAGATGCTGCCGGTGGACCGGCTGGTTCCCTGCATCCGCAACGCACGGACCCAAAGCGAGGATCAGATTGCCCGGATCGCGGCTTCGATCGCCGAGTTCGGCTTCACCAACCCGATCCTGATTGGCGCGGACGAGGTGATCATCGCGGGCCACGGCCGCCTGATGGCCGCCCGCGCGCCGGGCCTGACCGAGGTGCCAGTGATCGTGCCGGACCACCTGACCGAGGCCCTGCGCCGGGCGCTGGTGATCGCCGACAACCCGCAGGGGGGACGACGACCTGCTGCGGTCGGAACTGGCGGCCAAGAATGCATGGTCCGGACGAACCGAAGAGGACAGCGGCGGCCCGACCTGTCCGTTCCAGGGTGGCGTGAACGCAATAGCAATCGCACATTGATGCGAAACTCTTGCTTCGGTCAGGCCTGATGTTGCCTGGTGCGCATTTTGATCTCAGACCACGATGTGCCTTGACTGGAACGGTAACTGGGCATCGGCACCTGCCCTGTCAGACCGCAGGATGGTGACCAAAGCCATGCATGCCCGTGGCCCATTGATACCCGACCAGCATCCCCTTGATGCGGGGCAACAGCATCAGGGACATCGCGGTTGCCAACGCACAGAGCAGGATAGCGATCAGCAAGGTGTTTTCCACCAGATAACCCGAAAGGCCATGAAGCGAGAAGCCCATGACATGTCCGACCAGCAGGATCGTCAGATAGGCCGGTCCGTCATCGGCGCGCTGGTGATGCAGTTCTTCGCCACAATGGGGGCAGCTGGAGGCGACCTTGAGGTAGCGTGTGAAAAGCTTCCCCTCGCCGCAGGCCGGGCAGCGAAGGTGAAAGCCGCGCAGGACAGCCGGTCTTGTTTCACGGGTTTGCTCGGACATGGCGACTGTCTGACCTTTCAGCTTCGGGCGCGATGAAGAACCATATAGATCGCTTTGATCACAGATTGAAGCCATCAATCCAAGAGGAATATCGGATCTGATGATTCCGCAAGGCAATCATTTCTACATACAATAGGCATACATTGCGCCGAACCTCTCCGCCCTCCGTTGGCGCCCTCTCTTCGTCAGACCGCCCCTATCCTGCGAACCGCGTGCTGAGCACGGCGATGGTTTGCCCATCCTCACGGACCACCCGCGCCAGATGGCCCATCTTTCGGTCCTTGTATGACACCGACACCTGTTCGCCGAGCTCGATATTGCCGGAATAGACCACGTGCCGCTCGGCCAGCAGGCGCCTTTGGGCTTGAGTCATCGGATCGTCGCAACGATCGGTCAGGGCGGCGAAACTGGGAAAGTACAGCAGACCCGCCGCGTTGAAGTCGGTGGCCACACAGGGACGGACAGTGGCGGTGCGATTGCCGGCAGCAGGGCCGCCCATCCGGCGACTGACCAGGGCGGCACGCCTTGCAAGGTTTTGCAGGGCGAAGGGCGCCTCTGGCAAGACCGCGATGGCGGGCGGCATCCGCCGGACCATCGTCCGGTTGCTGGCGGGATCAAGCCTTCCGGCAAAGGTCGACACAAGGCGCAGTCGCCCCACCATGCCGCCCGGAACGCCAAGGGTGATCTCGCTGGCCAAACGGTTGCGGCCGATGGACCAGAGGCGGGCCGACAGCCCGAGCCGGTCGCACAGTTGTGGCAGACGCGGCGCGGTCAGCCGCAGGCTGCTGGCCAGAAAGGTCGCATACAGCGGCTTGCCCTCGGCGCAGGTGAAGGCCGCATCGCGCTGACCCAGCGCCCGGGCAATCAGGCGCCAGTGCATATCGCCCGCCCGGCGCATCAGCCATTGTTCCGAGAGGCCGGAAAACCCCATCTCGGCCATGCCCAGAAGATGCTCTTCCTCAAGGGCAAGCGGCGCGATGGCGGGACGTGGCGCGGGAATCATGCCGCAAGGCCTGCCTTCTGACGGGCAACGATCTGTTCGGCCAGATAGCGGCTGTCCTCGTCGATCCCGAGGAAGCGGCCCGAACCCCAGGTGTTCAGCCAGCCAAGGCCGATGAAATAGACCCCCGGCGCGCGCGTGACACCACGGTGGAACTGCGGCCGACCCCGATCATCCAGACAATCGACCTGCAACCAGCCATAGTCTGGCCGGAAGCCGATGGCCCAGATGATCGAGGTGATGCCTTCGGCCTTCAGGTCGATCGCGGAGATCTCGGTCTCGGGCCGCCAGAGCGGCTGGAACGGCGGGGCGGGCGGGGCGTCGATCCCCTGCGCGTCGATCCAGGCGTCGATCTGGCGGCAGATGCCCAGATAGCTGCGATCAGCGTCGTCGAGGTTCCTTTCGAGGTCGGGCAGGAATTCCAGCCGCGTGCCCTGCCCGCCCGAGACCGAGCCATACAGCCGGACCCCTTCCAGCGCATAGCAGCGCAGGTCGATCTCCTTGCCGCCATCGCGCCCGGACATGTAGTGGTTGGTCTGGCTCAGCGCCTTGACCGGATCGGGGTGCTTGTCGATGGTGATCTTGTAGTGGCCCGCCTCGTGCAGCCAGTCGGTCGCATCTCGCCCACGGTACTTTCGGGGCGAACGGGGCGCGGGGCCGACGGCCAGATGCACAGGCCGGCCTTCCAGATGGAAGTCATCCATCAACTGCACGCCCGACTGTCCGGTGCCCACGATCAGGGTGCCGCCCTCGGGCAGTTGCGACGGGCGGCGATAGTCGCGCGAATGCATCTGGAGGATGGAAGGGTCAAGATCGGCGGCAAAGGGCGGCACGATGGGCGTGTCATAGCCCCCTGTGGCGATGACGACCTGATCGGTGGTAAAGCTGCCGATGCTGGTTTCCACAAGATAGCCCAGCGCATGCGGGGCCACGCGGGTGACATCGACATGTTCCCGCAAGGGGGGATTGAAGCTGGCGGCGAAGCCGTCAAGATATTCGACGATTTCATCCTTCAGCATGAAGCCGTCCGGGTCGGCGCCGCGATAGGGCCAGCCGGGCAGGCGGCATTGCCAGTTGGGTGTCACAAGGCAGAAGCTGTCCCAGCGGTTGTTGCGCCAGCTTTCGAACTTTTCCGCGCGCTCAAGGACAACATGCTCGATCCCGGCCGCACACAGGTACCAGCTGACCGACAAGCCAGCCTGACCGCCGCCGATGATGATGACGGGAAGATGGGAAGGAAGGGGCTGGTTCATGGCATCGGGCTTTCGCTCAAGGATGTTGGGACATGGCCAGACAAGCGACCTGACCGGTGATCGGCTGAAGGGCGGCGCGCTGTTCGATCCGGTCCAGCTGGTCCATGGCGGAAGAACAGGCAAAGCCGTATTTCGCCGCAACCCGGGCCGAGGCCTCGTTCAGACCGGCACGGGCGCGCCTCAGGAAATCGGGCAGCGGATAGCTTGCGCCGGCCTGCAGATGGCGCCCGATCGCGGTGGAGGGAGAGTAGCAGCTTTCCTCATGGCCGTCCGGCCAGCGGATGGTGAAGCGAACCTCAGGCATGGGCGGGCTCCGAGGTCAGGGCAAGATAGGGGGCGGCCGCATGATCCCAGAACGTGGCCCGCGCTTGGCCCTGGATCAGGTCGATCCGGGGCGCAGGGATGGCCCGGCCGATGGCGGCAGCGCTGATCCCCCGGGCGGCAAAGCGGGCGCAGACGGGGGCCAAGGCTTCGGGGCGAAGCGACAGAAGGAAGCCAAAGCTGGGAAAGCTGCGCAGCCAGCGGTCCAGCGCGACACCGGGCGGCACGGGAACACGGTCAAGGTCGATCTCGAAGCCGCAGCGCGAACATTCGGCCAGCATCAGCGCCGTTCCCGCGATGCCGCCCTGACTGATGTCCTTGCCCGCATCGACAAGGCCCGCTTCGGCCAGTTCGGGCAGCATCGCCAGATCGCCGCGCAGCCGGTCATGCGGGGCGTCCAGCGCAGCGCAGAAATTGTCGAAGTTGCGATAGGCACCGCGATGGTCGATGGCAGCAACCAGCACGTCGCCGGGGCGCGAGGCAAAAGAGGAGATCAACCGGGAGGCCCGCCCGGTGACGCTGACCGCGAGGCCGAGGGCGGGGCTGCGCAGGTTGGTGTGCCCCCCCACGATGGGCACACCGTAAGCGGTCGCGGCATCGCGCAGGCCCTGCAGCAGCGGGGCGGCGGCCTTGGCATCAGGGGCCCAGACCGCATCGATCAGCGCCGTGGCCCGCCCGCCCATGGCCGCGATGTCGGACAGGTTGACCATCACGCCGCACCAGCCGGCAAACCACGGATCAGCGGCCAGAAATCCGGGGATGAAGCCTTCGCCCGCCAGCAAGTCCCATCCGCCTTCGGGCCGGGGAATGGCGGCGGCATCATCCCCCGGAAGGCCCGTGCTTTGCGCACCCAACCCCAAGGCGCGCGTCGCCGCGGCGATATCCAGCTTGCCCCGGATCGAAGGATGAGCGGCAAGACCCGCGGCGAGGGCATCCAGGTCCATCATCCCCTCCGCGCCCGGGCCATCCAGCCTGTCGCCGCATCGGCGATGGCAGGGTAATGCGGCAGGCTGGCCAACATATGCGCATGCGGCACGCCGTGCAGCGTGACCTCTTCGACCAGATGCCAATGCAGACGCCGGAACAGGGTCACGTTCTGCATCTGCACATGGGCGTGGAATTCCGTGCAGCCGCGCCCGTTGGCGGTGCCCACGGCCAGACGGATCAGCTCGGCACCAAGGCGGCCCACGCGGCGGTAGGGCTCGGCCACGGCAAGGCGCGAGCCCCACCAGACCCCGGGCGCAGCCTCATGGATGCGAACGGTCCCCACCACTTCGGCCGGATCGGCCGCAAGGGTGGAAAGCGCGACCAGTGGCAGGGCGATCTGGTCGATCTGGTCGCGGTCGTGATGGGCAAAGATGCCCTGCTCGCGGACAAAGACCTGATGGCGCAAGGCCGCGGCGCCGGCCATTTCCCAGACCTCGGTGGCCGACCGGATCAGGAATTCCGGGCTGATGAAGGCCGCAACATCGTGTTTCATGCCCGCACCTTCAGCTTTTCATAGGTGGACAGCGCCGAGCAGGCCCCGCATTTGCCGCAGCCCGCCTTGATGTCTGATGCCTTCATGCCCCCTGCGACGACCATGGCCGACAGGGGCTCGAGGATCTGCGCCATGAAGGCCGAGGACGGGGCGGGATGGCTTTCCAGCGGCGTGCCCGAGATCGGCACGAAGGGCACGACAAAGGGGTAGACCCCGATGCGCACAAGGGTTTCCGACATCGACAGGATCGCCTCTGCCGTGTCGCCCAGCCCGGCCAGAATATAGGTCGAGACCTGCCCGCGCCCGAACACCCGCACGGCTGCCTCGAAACTGCTCAGATACTTGGCAACCGGCACGCTGGCCTTGCCGGGCATGATCCGGGCGCGGACCTCGGGCGTCACCGCCTCAAGGTGCATGCCCAGCGCGTCGGCCCCGGCGTCCTTCATCCGCTGGTGCCAGGCGTCGTCTTCGGGCGGCTCGCACTGAACCTGAATGGGCAGGTCCACCGCCGCCTTCACCGCGCGGGCGCTGTCGGCCAGGATCGCGGCACCCCGGTCAGCGCCGGCAGGCGTGCCCGTCGTCATCACCATATGCTTGACGCCGTCCAGCGCCACGGCGGCCTTTGCCACCTCGGCCAGTTGTTCGGGCGTCTTGCGGGCGATCGTGCGGCCTGCCGCAAGGCTTTGCCCGATCGAGCAGAACTGGCAGGTCTTCTTGCGGCTTTCATAGCGGATGCAGGTCTGCAGGACCGTTGTCGCCAGCACATCGCGCGAATGGAGGACAGCGATCTGGCTGTAGGGAATGCCGTCGGCCGTCTTCAGGTCATAAAACCGCGGGCGGGCGGGAAAGCGGGCGCGGGCCACGTCCTGCCCATCCCGGCGAACGGTAGAAAAGCCATCGGCATCGGGCGCCTCGATGACATAGGGGCTGTCAAAGGCGGGCGCGGTATGGACAGGGACCATCACGGTGGTCTCGCCAAAGGTCACCGCCTTGTGGTCTGACGGCCCCGCCCCGCCACGGCGGCTTTCATGCCCGGCCCTGGGATCGACCAGCCGCACGCCACGCGTCTGCAGATCGTTGATCAGCGCCGGATCGGCGGCTTCGGGAAGGATCATGTCATGCATCCTGTGCCTCGGTGTCGGGAGAGGTTTCCTGCGGGCTTGCCACCTGTTGCATCGCCATCGCGGGCCGCGCGTCATGCAGCAGCCGCAAGAGTTCGGGCCGCGCGTAGTGACCCACCGAATCCATCATCCGCTTGCGTTTGGTGATCAGCCGCATGTCGAGATCGGCGATCAGGATCCCCTCGCCCTCGGTCAATGGGGGCACGGCATGGCGGCCTTCGGGCGTGATGATGCAGGTCATGCAGCCATCGCGCAGGCCCTTTTGCAGCTTGGGGTCCGGGTGGATGGAAGCAATCTGCGCTTCCTTCAGCCAGCCGGTCGCGTTGACGACGAAACAACCGGCCTCCAGCGCGTGGTGGCGCATCGTCACCTCGATCTGTTCGCCAAAGATCGGGCCGACCAGACTGCCCGGGAAATGCGCGGCGTGGATTTCCTCGTGCTGCGCCATCAGGGCATAGCGGGCCAGCGGGTTGTAATGTTCCCAGCAGGCCAGCGCGCCAAGACGGCCCACTGCGGTCTCCACCACCTTGAGGCCGGCACCGTCACCCTGCCCCCAGATCATCCGCTCATGATAGGTCGGCGTGATCTTGCGGCGTTTCAGCTTCAGACTGCCATCCGCGTCAAACACCAGCTGCGTGTTGTAAAGCGACCCGTGGTCACGTTCGTTCACGCCCAGAACGATGACCACCCCGCGCTTGCGGGCCGCATCGGCCACGGCCCGCGTTTCGGTCGACGGAACCGTGACGGCCTCGTCATAAAGCCGCAGATGCTCTGGCCCCTGCTGGACCGGCGGCAGCACGAAGCTGAAATAGGGATACCAGGGGACGAAGGTTTCCGGAAAGACGATCAGCTGCGCGCCTTTGTCTGCCGCCTCGGCAATGGCGTTCAGCACCCGTTCCACAGTTCCTGCCCGCGAGGTCAGGTCGGGGGCAATCTGCACGGCGGCGGCGCGGATGATGCGATCTTGGGTCATGACGTCCTGTCGGAAGGCGGGGGATGGGGAGGCCGTGGCCAAGGGACTGGCCACGGCGCGGGGGATCAGACCGTCCAGGTGTCGATGATCAGCGCATTGGCCTTCTTGTGCAGCAGGATGCAGTCCAGCACGTCCTGCGGCATGATCGGGATGATCCCGGGGATCAGCGACGGCTCGCCATGGCCATAGAGCGCCTGCAGGGCGAAACGGCAGGCATAGACCTTGCCGCCTTCTCCCATGAAGCGTTCGAGGTTCTTGTTGAAGTTCAGATGGCCGGGGAACGCCTCATCCCCCAGCTTGGGAAAGCCGCGCTGGAGGCCGAGGGTCACGCCGGGGCCATAGAGCAGGATCGACGTCTCGTAGCCCTTCCGCTGCAGGCGGATGGCGTTCAGGATGTTCACAAGGCCAATCGACCCTTCGAAGGCGACGGTGTGGAAAGTCACCAGCGCCTTGTCGCCGGGATCGGCCTTCACATCTTCAAAGACCTTGGATTCATAATCGACGAAGTAGTCCCCGTCCTTGTGGGCTTCCTGAGTGACCTTGGGCATGTCCGAACTCCTGTCTACAGCGGATGACCTGTTTGAGCCGTATCCGATTGATCGACTCAATGATCAAATCAATCTGCATACAATTATTCGATCATTGGCCGCCAAATCTGCCCATTTGCCAAGCAGCAAACCGGTGGATTGCCGCCCACCGGGCAGGACTTGACTCCTCACCGCCCGCACGGATGCCGAGGAGTGCGTTGGCGTGGCGCGCCTTGCCCCCCACCCACTCGTTACATACAATGCGCAACAATATCGCACGCAAGGCAGAAGCATGATCTCCTGGACCCCGAAGCTTGGCCAATCCGGCAAACCCCGATACCTCGAAATCGCCGAAGCCATCGGGACGGCAATCAGGACAGGAGAGCTTTCCCCCGGGGATCGCCTGCCCCCGCAGCGCAAACTGGCCGAACGGCTGGGCATCGACTTTACCACGGTCAGCCGCGGCTATGCCGAAGCCCAGTCCCGCGGGTTCATCGGCAGCCATGTCGGACGTGGGACATTCGTACTGCCGCAGGACTCCCCAAGCGAAGCACCAGACCCACGGCGCGCGCGCGAAGAAGACCTGTCGATGAACATGCCGCCCGAGCCGGATGACCCTGATCTGCTGGAGCGTATGCGCGCCGGCCTGAACGCCGTGTCGGCCAACCTGACCGCACTCTTGCGCTATCAGTCCGCGACAGGTGGAGAGCAGGACAAGGCCGCGGCAGGATCATGGCTGTCGATGCGGGGCATGGTTCCCCGGCAGGACCGTGTGCTGATTACCCCCGGCGCCCATGCCACGATGATCGCGATCTTCTCGATCATCGCCGAACGGGGCGATGTGATCCTGTGTGAAAGTGTAACCTATGCGGGATTGCGCGCGATAGCGGGCCGTCTGGGCCTGAGGCTGATCGGACTGGCTTCGGATGCCGCAGGGATTCTGCCCGACGCGCTTGTCACTGCCATCAAGGCCCACAAGCCGCGTGCCCTGTACCTGAACCCGACCCTCCACAACCCGACAACCCTGACGATCCCGCAGGCCCGCAGGATGGAAATCGCCGAGGTCCTGATCCGCCACCGGCTGCCGCTGATCGAGGATGACGCCTATGGCTTCATTCCCGCGCAGGCCCCGGCCCCCTTTGCGACGCTGGCCCCCGATCTGACCTGGCACATCGGCGGCCTTGCGAAGTGCATCGGCGCAGGGTTGCGGCTGGCTTACACGGTGGCACCCGATGCCCGGTCGGCGCTGGAACTGGCGCAAGCGCAACGCGCCATTTCGGTGATGCCGTCCCCGCTGTCGATGGCGCTGGCCACCCGCTGGATCGAAGATGGCACCGCCGACAGCATCCGCCGCTTCGTGCGCGCCGAAACGCAGGCGCGGCAGGAGATTGCTGCCGATGTGCTGGCCGGACTCGACGTTCAGACCAGCCCGCATGCGTTCAACATCTGGCTCCGGCTGCCGATCGGTGCCGGGCGGGCCGAAGTCATGGGCCGGATGGCTGGTCGCCGGATCGGATTGATGCCCTCGGATGCCTTCACGGTCGAGGGGCGGCCGGACGAACATATGCGCGTCAGCCTTGGCGGTGCGATCAGCCGCGACGAACTGCGCACAGGGCTTTTGCATCTGGCAAGCATGCTGTCGATCAACAGCTGGATGGGCTGACCCGAAGCGGGGCCTGCCCTTTTCGCCTGGCCCCCGACCTTGGCCGGGGACCGATTGGTTGCCGGGAAACAGGCTCAGGCAGTCGCCAGTGCCGCGATGTTGTCGAGCCCAGCCTTGAACACACCCTGCACCAGACCCATCGTGATCGCGTTTTCCTCTTCGGTGGCGGCGTCGAGGTTCGGGTGCTGGAACGTGGCTTCCCAGTTCACGGT
>Ga0209368_1000381_pt1 | contig 44069 bp, 44 predicted proteins | sample EBPBio242008_DNA_FD_185862 | JGI IMG/M metagenome (GOLD analysis project Ga0209368, IMG submission 185862) | Wastewater treatment Type I Accumulibacter community from EBPR Bioreactor in Madison, WI, USA - Reactor 1_4/24/2008_ DNA (SPAdes)... | ecosystem: Engineered > Bioreactor > EBPR >...
TGCTGTCTGCTCTATTTATTATGTTTGGTGTTACTCGATTAATTCTTCCTGTTGTAGTATTAATCGTCAATAAACTATCTGTTGTGGAACCAGCAGTTAGACCTGTTACATTTAATGCTGAACCACCTGTTGCGATGGTCAATGCGTTGCTGTTGTTGCTAATTGTGGTAGCCGAAGAAAGGTTACCACCCAAGCGTACATCCTTGCCAGTTAAGGTCAAGCCGTTAGAGGCAGTAGTACTGTCTGTTTTATCTAGTCTAGCGCTAGAAATTCTTTTAATAATATTTGTTGCAGGGTCGATAGCCACCAAGCTATCATTTGAAGTACCACTTTGTAAACCAGCAATTGCTAAAGTATTAGCTGCTGTGGTAGTAATCGTAGATGCAGCATTTAGACTTCCCCCCAATCTTACATCCTTGCCAGTTAAGGTCAAACCGTTAGATGCGGTAGTGCTGTCTGCTCTATTTATTATGTTTGGTGTTACTCGATTAATTCTTCCTGTTGTAGTATTAATCGTCAATAAACTATCTGTTGTGGAACCAGCAGTTAGACCTGTTACATTTAATGCTGAACCACCCGTTGCGATGGTCAATGCGTTGCTGTTGTTGCTAATTGTGGTAGCCGAAGAAAGGTTGCCACCCAAGCGCACATCCTTGCCAGTTAAGGTCAAGCCGTTAGAAGCAGTAGTGCTGTCTGTTTTATTTAGTCTAGTGCTAGAAATTCTTTTCAAAAGGCCAGTATTAGGGTCTATAACCACAATACTATCATTCAATGAACCTGAATTGATGGATTGTACCCTAGCACTATTTACAAGCAAACTGTCGGTAATCCTTACTTTTCCAGATACATCGAGTTTGTAAGCGGGGGTAGGATTACCTACCCCCACGTTACCTGAATTTTTATTGTAAATATCAGATCCGCTAATCGTCCACTTACTACTATCTATTGTAACTCTGGTTCCCTTAGGGTCTACAGCCAAAATTTGCGCTTGAGCTGTATAACTTAGGCCAGAAAAAAATAATATAGTATATAGAAAGCGTTTCATTTACGAATAATATTAAATTTGTTTGGTTAATTATTTAACCCACTGTACTTCAATTTTGTCACCTGCAAGAACAGCCCAATCATCTGGAGCAGTACCACCTGGCAATAAAGTGACTACACCACCAGACACTGTGTAATCGTTAGTAGCTTGCAATTTAACGCCATTTCTGAAAACCCAAACACGAGAAACAATATTTGGCATATCAGTAACAGTGTAAGTTGTTAATCCAGCTGTGGCTGTAAAAGTTTGGTCACCACTTGTCAACAATGTAGCAGCGGAAACTCTTCTTAATGTTCCGTTTGCACCATCAGCAACTACGATACTGTCTGTTGCCAAATTACCTGAACGTAAGTTTTCAATTTTGATAGAATCGGTTGCACTTGTGGTTAAAGTCAATGAATTACCATTAAGTGTTACATTGGTACTTTCTGTCAATGAACCACCTAATTTAACGGTATCTCCAGATTTTGACAAACCATTATTTGCTTTAACGGCGTCTTTGATAGAAATTCTTTTCAAAACACCAGTAGTAGCATCGGCAACCACTACACTATCATTAGTTGTACCACTCTGTAAACCAGGTAATGCTAGGGTATTGGTAGCATCTGTAGGATAGTTGTTGGCTTGGTTAAAGCACCTCCCAATTGAATAGAATCAGCAACTTTAGTCAAACCGTTGTTAGCGTAGGTGCTTACTAAATCTGCCACTGACATTTTCTTCACTTGTCCTGTAGCATTATTGATCATCAAAACGCTGTCGGCGCGACTTCCACTCTGTAAACCTGTAAGTTGCAAAAATTCAGTTGCTGAGGTTACGATAGTTGTAGTTTCTGTTAATGTACCGCCTAATTTTACTGTGTCACCAGATTTAGTTAAACCGTTTTTAGTGTTGATAATAACAGAGGTGGTGCTATCTAACGCCCACTTGATAGTACCCTTGTTGTCTACAACTCTTGTAACAACTTTCTGGGCGTTTGCTGCACCTACAATACCAATTGTAACTGCAAGAGAAAGGATGATTTTTTTCATTTATTTTGTTTTTAATTTTTAAATTATTGTTTTTTACTACGGTGTTACAAATTGAACAATTTTTATTTCGTCATCTTTCTTACAGATGGCCTCAAATTCTATTTTTACTATATTGGTCCCCACAGTTGCGCTAAAATTTACTTGAACTCCGTTCCTGAAAATCTGCACATTATTCAAGTCATCAATTATTCTAGGACAAGGGAATAATGAATCGCCAGCATTTGCTGTGTAGACAGCCTTAACAAGCCTAGCATTTTTACCACCACATAAACTCTTCCAAGCATTACCATCATAAATGCACAAACAAGAACTATCTGTATTATATACCATCATACCTTTACTGTCTGCCGATACTGAGACAGAATTCATTTGAGTAGTATTTAACCTGACATTCAAAAATCCCTTATTTGTGCTTTCTAACTCAACCAATGACCCTGGCTGAATTGATGTTCTATTATCACCAAATTTTGCTTGACCGAATACACTTACTGTGTTCATCAAAAGAAAACTTATGATGAATAATAAACTAAGTGTATATCGACTATGTAAATTCAAAAAAATCATTGTGGTAATAAAACTGAATAATTATTCAGGCATTTACTACTATCAATGCAAACACTGTGCCACAAAATAAAAAGTAATAAATTTTAAATGTTATTTTTAAAGAAATAGGAATTATTGAATGTATTATTAATTATTAAACAATTATTAATAAAGAAAAACACCTGAAAAAGATAAGGAAAGATAGCTTGAAAAAAGATACGATATTTTGAGTATTCCGAACAAAATTTCAAAAGTACATCTTCAGAAGTGGGCATTTTGGCCTAATTGAGACAGCAAAAAAAAGACATCAGGATTACCCGATGTCTTTTATAAATAATCTAACAAAAAAAATTAAGATTTGAAAGCGTCTTTAAACGCATTAATCATATTCGAGTTTACTATTTTCTCAATATTTAAAATCATGTTATTAAAAGCTCGGGCAGAAGATATACCATGGCCTATCATAACAGGTGCATTGATACCTAATATTGGTGTCCCTCCGTAAATTTCATAATTGAAATTATCCAAAAAATCATCTTGGATATTTCTCTCTTCTTTAAAAATATGATATACAGACTCAGCTAATTTAAGAACAATGTTACCTACAAAGCCTTCGCAAACAAAAATATCTGCCTTATCATAGAAAATGTCTCTGCCTTCAGTATTACCAACAAAATTAATATTGCTTGTTTCCTTAAGTAGAGGATAAGTTGCCTGAGCTAAAATATTTCCTTTACCTTCCTCTTCACCAATATTGAGCAAAGAGACTCTCGGAGACTGCACACCCATTACTTGCTCAAGATAAATTGACCCCAATTGTGCGAACTGAACTAAATGTTCAGGCTTACAATCGGCATTGATACCAACATCTAACAACAAATTAAATTGACCATCTTGTCGAGGAACAAAGGACGCAATAGTTGGGCGCAATAAACCTTCTATAGGTTTTACGGAATACATGGCCCCAACTAGCATTGCACCAGTATTTCCTGCTCCAATGAAGGCGTCAATTTTTTTCATTCCTAGTAGCCCAAAACCTATGGCTATGCTAGAATTTGGCTTCTCTTTTAATGCCTTAGTTGGATGATCGTCCATTTCAATCACCTCGGTTGAAGGTATTAAAGTGTAACGTCCAGCAAAAGGTTCAATCAACGACAAATAGGGTGACACTAAAGTAGTATCACCTATTAAAGTCAAATGAACAGAAGTGTCGGTACTGTTTTCAAAAAAGGTTTTAACCCCTTTGAAGGCTTCGAGTGGAGCAAAATCTCCACCCATCATATCTATACCTATATTCATTGGAATAAAGAGTAAGCAGCGTTAGTACAAATTTATTCTGATGTTCCGCTATCGGTTGCTGTAGCAGGAGTTTTATCTACGATAACATTACCGCGATAATACATTTTACCTTCTACCCAATGAGCGCGGTGACGCAAATGAGTTTCACCTGTTACTGCATCTACGCTCCATGTTTCAGCTGTAGCTTTATAATGCGTACGGCGCTTGGCGCTTCTTTGTTGCGAGTGTCTACGTTTAGGATTTGGCATTGTTATTAATTTTTATGCTTGTTATTATTCTTGTTTATTTTGATGGACTCTAGGCCCTTCCAAATGTCATTCTTTTTTTCTTGTGGCTGCTCTGATAATTGGCCTAACAATTTCAAAACATCCTGATTACAACCACTTTCTCCATTCTCCTTATCAAGATGCACTCGCTGAAGTGGTATGCTCAATATCAAAAATTCATAAAGCCATTTACTGATATCTAATACCGTTTCACTGCGTGGAATAAATACGATGTCTGCATCTTCTTCCAACTCTTCGGTTGATTCTGCGTCACTCAGTTTGATGATTAAATCAAACTCATCCCATAGTGTGAGCTTAAAATCATCCCCACATCTATCACAGGGAGTGATGATAAAACCATCGATATCAAAATGAAGTTCAAAAAAACTCTCGTGTTTTTCAAACTTTAGGTTAACCTTGGCCTCAATATCTATTACATCATCGGGCATTTCACCATTTTCTTTCAAAAAAGAGCTATCCAATTGGTAATCAAAAATATGAGTTCCTAATTTTAACCCTTGCCAAGCCAGCTCAAATTCCATACTGCGTTTCATACTGTAGTGATTTTGTTTGTGCTGTGATTAAAGAACTTTTAGTCCATTTTTTTCAAACGGAGCGCAAAGATAGGTTTTTTCTCAAAATCTTATTGCATTTTATTTCTCTTCAGCAAAAAAGAATGTAAAACCTTGTCTACAGGCTCGCTCAAATCTGTTTCAACTCTACTAATTCCGTATTGATAACATTGATTTTCAATTCTTTTTCGGAACAAATCGATTTCTTTAAGGTATTGTTCTTTCATTTGGGCTGGCTGAAGTTTTACCCGGTCACCGGTTTCCATATCTACAAATTCATAGGGTCTGTTCTCAAAATGAAATTCTAGCTCTTGCTTTTTGTCTAAAATATGAAACAAGATGACCTCGTGTTTGTTGTATCGCAAATGTTGGAGCGAATCAAATAATGCGTCCATTTGATCTTCATCATCAATCATATCACTTATTACTATGACTAATGAGCGACGGTGTATTTGTTCGGCGATTTGGTGAATTGCTTGAGCAATATTTGAAGTTTTATTCTTTGAGTCAAAGTCAAATACACGAGCTAATTCTTGAATCAAACCTCGGTAATGCGTGGGTGCAGAGCGACAATCAGAATTGTAATAAATATTTTCGTCGAATAAAGCCAGGGAACTTGCATCTAACTGACGCTTCATCAATTGTAACAACGATGCCGCAGCTACACAACCATATTGTAACTTACTCAATCGATCCGCTTCTTTAGGAAATTGCATCGACGAAGAAGTGTCCAACATAATACAACAACGAAGGTTGGTTTCTTCTTCATACTTTTTCACAAACAACTTATCGCTACGCCCAAAAACACGCCAATCGATATGCCTCAGTGCATCACCCGGATTGTATTGGCGGTGCTCAGCAAACTCTACCGAAAACCCGTGAAAGGGACTTTTGTGCAAGCCAATAATAAAACCCTCCACCGCCTGTCGGGCGATGAGTTCAAGATTATCAGCTGTGGGTTTTATGGCGAACATTATTGTAATGATTCAATTTTTGAATAATCTCTTTGCCCAAACAACATACTGCCAATCCGCACCATAGTACTACCCTCTTCTATGGCCATTTTATAATCGCCACTCATGCCCATCGAGCAGGTGTCGAAATAAGATTTACCAATAAAAAATGTTTGTTTCATTTGGATAAATACATTTTTAATTTGCCTTAACTCTTGACGCACTTGTGCAGTATCCTCCGTAAAACTAGCCATACCCATCAAACCCCGAATGCGAACATGAGTAAGGCTTTCGCGCTGTGCGGTGTAATATTCCAAACAGGTCATTAATTCATTTTCATCCATACCAAATTTGGTATCTTCGGTAGCAACATGCAATTGCAACAACACATCAATCACCCGATTATTTTTGCCTGCTTGCTTGTCTATTTCTTGCAACAATTTAAAGCTATCCACCGCGTGTATCAAGTGCACAAAAGGCGCAATCATTTTTACTTTATTGCTTTGCAAATGCCCAATAAAATGCCAGCGAATGTCTTGTGGCAAAGCAACTTCTTTCTCCACTAATTCCTGCACATAATTCTCTCCAAAATCTCTATGCCCTGCGGCATACAACTCTTCAATTGCCACAGCAGGTTTAGTCTTTGAAACAGCAATCAAAGTGACGTTATGGGCGGCACATTCTTCTTTGAGTAAATTGTATTGTTCGGTATTCATCCGGTTACACTAATTGATTATTGTGCTCTTTTGGCTGTTACAAAATCCATTTGGCTAACCAATGCATCACTTGGCTCTGCCTCTTGATTCATTTCATTCTTAGTGACCATAATTTTCCCATGCTCTAGTTTGTTGTCTTTCCCAAAGAGGCGTATGGCCATTGCAGCCATTTCATTAGCTACTTGCTGACGTTTATATTCATCAGCAGCATATAAATCTTCGGAGCCCAAAGCAATCACTAAATTGTTGTCGTTTTGCACATTAACCACTACTGCCGCTACGGTGGGGTACGCTGCAAATATTGAATCTTTCATTTGATTCATCGTTTTCATATTCCCTTCGCTATTGCTGCAAGAGGCGCTGATAGCAATGATTACTATTGCTATTAAAGATTTGAACATTGATGTCATTACTTTCTATTTATTGTTTTTAAAATGATGATGTCTCTTTTAAACGTGAGCATCAATTTCGGTCAATTTAAAAGTAGCCTTTATTCTCACTCCTTTTTCGGTATGTTGCACCGTTGCACACTCAATATGCGGGTCGTGTTCAAAAAACAAAACCCAATGATTATCAGCTGCTAATTGTAATATTTCTTTCTTTTCACTCAGGGTTTCCAGCGGTTGCATATCATAAGCCATCACCCAAGGGATACTGAGATGCGCGGCACTAGGTATCAAGTCGGCACAAAACAAAATATGCGTATTCTTGTAGGGTATTAAGGGCAGCATCATGCTTTCGGTATGACCTTTCATATAACGAACCTTAATACCCTCCTTCCATTCACCACCATCGTGGGTATTCACAAATTCTAATTGCCCGCATTCTTTGATAGGTAAAATATTTTCTTTTAAAAAAGATGCCTTTTCTCTGTCGTTAGGGTTGGTCGCCGACTTCCAATGTAATTTATCACTCCAATAAGTGGCTTTGGGAAAAACTGTTGTTAGTTGCTCTCCGATGCGTTTAATGGCTCCTCCACAATGATCAAAATGAAGATGAGTTAAAAACAAATCACTAATATCATCTACACTATAACCCAAAGTATGTAAAGACTTTTCTAAGCTGTCTTCACCGTGGAGATAAAAATGACCAAAGAATTTATCATCCTGTTTGTCCCCAATTCCACAGTCTATTAATATACGTGAATTGCCCGTATCAATGAGCATACAACGCATAGCCCAGGTGCACATATTGGCGTCGTCGGCTGGGTTTGCTTTTTGCCACATACTCTTAGGCACCACGCCGTGCATTGCCCCACCATCAAGCTTAAACAATCCTGTGTTTACAGTAAATATTTTCATTAGCATAAAAATTTATCAGAAGCAAATTACGAAATATTGACACCAAATCGTAGAATCATCTATTTTGAATAATTGAGAGATTGTAATTTTTCTTTCTTGCCAATGGCTATCAGCAACAAAAACATCCCGATGATAAAAAATACAATCAATGCCAAAATAGAATAACGCATAGACTCGAGCCAATGCTCGATAAAGGCAAAAGAAAACATTCCAAATACGATGGACATCTTTTCCATTACATCGTAAAGACTAAAAAACGAAGTGGTGTCCAAAGTGCCTTCTGGCAATAGTTTTGAGTAGGTAGAACGACTGAGCGATTGTATGCCGCCCATTACCAAACCCACACAGACAGCTAATATATAAAACTCAATATTGGTGTAAGTAAAATAAGCGGCAACACAAATCCCCACCCATAGCATCACGACTGCTAATAAAACCTTCATATTGCCAAACCTGTTCGATAATCGAGCCATGAGCATGGCTCCGAAAATGGCCACAATCTGTATGATTAAAATAGCAGGAATGAGGTCTTCGGCTTTCATGGCCACCCATTGACCATCTACCAATTTTTTGATTTCCTTGCTTCCAAAAATGGTGGCTGCCAGCATTACCGTTTGCACACCCATACTGTAAAAAAAGAAAGCAGGCAAATACGCTTTAAGCTTGGGCATTTGCTTGGCTTGTTGCCATACTTTGTGCAATTCACTAAACCCGCCTGTCCATATATTCTGCTGCTCCCTTGTTGAGACAGCAGAACCATTTGGCAACAACCTAAAACTAATTTGAGCAAATGCAAACCACCAAACTCCCACTAACAAGAAGGACAATCGAGGGGCGAAAGTATCGTCAGCAAATGGAGAGAAGATAAATACAAAACAAATAATTTGCAGGATCACACTGCCGATATAGCCGTAAGTAAAACCTTTTGCACTCAATTTATCTTGTTCGTCTGCAGTGGCTATCTCGGGTAGGTAGGCATTATAAAAAACCAAGCTACCGCAATATCCAATAGCAGCCAACATTGAAAACAATATGCCCAACTCAGTGTTTCCGGGACGAAACCAAAACAAACCAATACAAGCAAGACTGCCCAGATAACAATAAAACTGCATGTACTTCTTTTTATTCCCTTTGTAATCGGCAATGGCCGAAAGAATGGGCGAAAGAAGTGCAATAATAAAATAAGCCAATGCTAGAGAATATTCTAGCAAAGTGCTGTTGACAATTTGCCAATCAAAAAAATCAATTTTTGCACCTGAATCTCCACCAGTGATAGCAATATAATAAGCCGGGAAAATAGTAGAGGTAATTACTAGATTGTAAGCCGAGTTGGCCCAATCATACATTGCCCAGGCACTCTGAATTTTCTTGGTCGCTTTCATATTACCTAACAAAAGAAATAGAATTTAAGCAGCTTTCAAAGTGAAAAGCATTCCGTCATCAAAAAATAATAACAGGAATATGAAAGCTTAGTTGCCTGCACTTAATTGCTCGTCCAATTTGCGCAAATTGACATTGGCCAGCTGTCCACAAGCAGCGTCTATATCCTTGCCACGGCTATGACGAAGGCGCGTATTGACCTTTTGGGCTGTGAGGTAAGCCATAAATTCGTCGGTAACTTTTTCGTCCGGCTTTTCGAAATTGGCGTTATCAATTGGGTTATATTCAATGACATTGACCAAATCGCAAGGTACTTGACGGTAAAGTTTGATTAAATCATCAGCGTCTTTTTTACTGTCATTAAAACCTTTGAATAGTATATATTCAAAAGTAACGTGAGTCTTAGTGCATTTATAAAAATGATTGAGCGCATCGATAATCGCTGCCAAATTATTGGTTTCATTTATCGGCATAATTTCATTGCGCTTTTCGTCGGTAGCCGCGTGCAAACTCAGTGCCAGCTTCACTTTTGTTTGGTCATCACCCAACTGTCGAATCATTTTGGCCACACCTGCAGTAGAGAGTGTGATTCGACGGGGACTCATTGCCATACCATCTGGGCTGGTAATTTGCTCAATGGCCTTCATCACATTTTTATAATTAAGTAATGGCTCTCCCATACCCATAAATACGATGTTGGTCAGCTTTTTGCCATAATTTTTTTGAGCTTGCTCGTTGATCAACATTACTTCATCCACTATTTCTTGGGCTTCGAGGTTTCGTAAACGCTTCATATAGCCTGTAGCACAAAACTTACAAGTTAAGGAACATCCAACCTGGCTGGATACACAAGCAGTGACACGTTTATCAGTCGGAATTAATACACCTTCGATAAAGTGCTTGTCGTGAAGTTGAAATCGGCTTTTCATGGTACCATCACTACTCGTTTGCACCTCGTTGATGGAAACTGTATTGAGGGCAAAATGTGCGGATAATTTTTCCCTTAATGCCTTGGAGAGGTTAGTCATCTCGGCAATATCATTCGTATATTTTTCCCAAATCCACTCATACACTTGCTTTGCACGAAACTTTGGCTCATTCCAACTGAGCATCAATTCCTCCAATTCGCTTAGTGTATGTTCTCTTAGTGTTTTCATATACAGCAAAGGTAAAATGATGTGTTGAGAAAAGTTGAAATTTTATATTTAATGAATACTGAAAGAGTTGAATGCTTTTTCACATTTCCATTTACCTTTGTCGCTACACCATGCGATTTATAACTTTACTATCAGATTTTGGACACAAAGATGCGGCTGCGGCAATTGCCAAAAGCATTCTTTTGCTGCGCAACCCTGAATCAGTAGTTTTGGATATTTCCCATTTGGCATCAGGCAATAACCTTACAGAAGCGGCTTATATTTTGGCCTCTTCTTATCATAGTTTCCCCAAAGGCAGTTGTCACATTATTTATGTTGGCGTTTACCATTCCAAAACGCCATCCTTGGTGCTCTGTGAAAAAAATGGGCATTATTTTTTAGCGCCCAATAATGGTATTTTACCTTTAGCGCTCGGCATCGAAGATTTGGCACTTTGGCAATGTTATGAGTGGTCGGACACTCAAAAGACATTTAAGGATTGGCAAGAAAAGTGTGCTGAAATAGCCGAAAAATTAATCACTAAAAAACCACAAGAATTAGGATTACCATCCTTTGTATTAGATACTATCAAACAAAAGAAAATGCCCACAGCCGTGTTGGCCGACAATTGGGTAGATTGTCAAGTTTTACACATTGCACACAACGGCAATGTGGTGGTCAATATGCAAAAGGAGTATTTTGAACTTATACGCAACGACAGAAATTTCAGGATAGACCTCAGAGGCTCTGGACAAATTACCGTGCTGAAAGAACATGCCGGAATGGCAAACGAAGGTGAAGTAATTGGCCGCTTCAATAAAGCTGGATATCTTGAAATTGCCATCAATAGTAATACCGCTGCTGAGCTTTTAGGATTCAATACCTATTCTGAGCACCAGCAATTTTATACTTCAGTAAAAATATTTTTTGAATGATAAAACGAATTGTTCAAATGACTTTCGAGCCTGAGCACATCGAAACATTTAAGTCATTCTTTGAAGAAAGGAAAGCAACCATCAAAAATTTTGACGGCTGCGAATTTTTAGAATTGTGGCAGGACATTAATGAGCCTAATAAATTTTTCACCCATAGCATTTGGGCCTCAGAACATCATTTAAACCAGTATCGTTTCTCTGAATTTTTTAAAGATACTTGGCGTCAAACTAAAGCCATGTTTGCCGAAAAAGCACAGGCTTGGAGTGTACAGGTACATGACTAAAGCCTCAGAGACTCATAATTTCTGGCAAAATTTTAGGCAATAAGAATCAAGTTTGGGGGATTGTAATGATGGATTGGTACACAGCTGCATAGGCATCAATGCCTTTTTGTAGATCAAAATAATCTTCAGCACCTTTTCTGATTTCGGCAGGATGATTCATCTCTGTTTTTATTCTTCTGATAGCATCATCAAATGCTTCTTGCTCAAAGTTGTGAACAAGTTCGCCAGAATGATATTTATTGATAATAAAATCGGAGTCGCCTACACCTGCATTGCATATTACAGGCACTCCCATGGCCATTAATTCCCCTTGCTTTACAGGCGAAGACGCTTTTTTAGAATATGCATTTTTGATAAAAAACAAACCCAAATCCATCATAGAAATATAATAAGGCATCTCATTTCTGTTACCAGCAATGATTCTTATTTTTTCGGCATCTATTCTCTGTCTTTGTACGGCCTGGAAAATAAAATCCTTTGGCTCATTAGTCACAAAAAACAAAAGTGAATCGGGATGTTGTTTGAGCCAACAATTAAAAAATTGCAGCATCTCATCTAGCAAGTACCAAGTGCCCAAAGAACCAACATAGCCAATGATAAGCTTGTTGACAGGCAAATCGGCTTTACGACGAAGTGCTGCCGATTGGTCTCCTTTTAATGCTTCGGGGTCAAAGGATTCCAAATCTACACAACAAGGAATAACGGTGATAGGTGCATGCTGCACCGACCATTTTTCTATCTCATCTTTGGCAGCATAGGTAAGCGAAATAATAGCTTCCGATTGCTCTAAAAACTGAGTTTCTTTACGTTTAAAATATTGATAAACCTTTTTGTAAAGCGGGCTTTTGAGATCCCAAAGACCACCATCAACACGTTCGTCTGCCCAAAAACCACGCATGTCAAAAATAAATGGCAATTGATACTTTTTCTTCATCCATTGCCCTATTAAGGCAGATATATAACTACGGCAATGTACTAGATCGAAACCAATTTTTTGATGTAATGCTGCGGCAACTTTTTTTAATCGCTTTACATCTTTTATGGTCGATAAAATTGGCGGCTTACGCGTATACATTATAGGCTGCCAATTGATATGATGCTTAGTACAGATTGCCTGTACAGTTTCTTTATGATGCCATCTTTCTGTTTTTTCGCAACTGAGTAATGTGATTTTATAACCTTGTGCAGATAGCCCAACCAAATAAGGCAATACCTGACTTTGACCCAATGGATCTGTCATTCCGTCGTAAGAGATATAAAGTATGTTACCCAGCATCAAGAAAGCGAATTAGTATTTTGTAATTCTTGCAAATCTATCCTTTAATTTCAAAAACTTACTTTCAAAAAAATGATAACTTAAAACTGCGAGCAATATAGTAAGGACAAAAGATAGTATTCCTTCTAAAAAAACGACGTGATAAACAGTTGTGTTGAAACCCAATTTTGCCAAACCCTTTGAAACAATTAGTATTCCAATCATATGCAAGCAATACAACCCATAGGTATAAGTACCCAACTTTGAAATAAGTTTATACTTCGATAATTTGAATAAAGAATGCTGTGCAAAATTTTGCTCTAGGATAACCATTGCAAACAAAAAAGCCATAAACATTCTATCAAATGCAAGTAAAAATGAGCCGTGATAAAAAATCTGTTGTCTAAAGAAATAGGTAATAAAGACCAATGAATAAAGTACAATCCATACCCATTTGGGGGCATTTGTCACCCAAGCTAAAAAATCTTTCGATCGATAAATCACTAATGCAGCAAGCGCACCTATTGTCATATCAGAGATACAAGCTAGGGAGTGCATCTCTAAAATAAGACCATCATTGGCGTGATAATAACGAAAGGCAAATGACAATAAAATAATACTCAAAAACAAATGCTTGTAATATTTGAAGGGTATGATATAAATGAGGAGTGGCCAAAAAACATAAAATTGTTCTTCAATTGCTACTGACCACAAAATACCAAGAACAGACGCATCAGGCAGACCATTCTTTATAAAATCAAAATTATTCAGAAAAGTGAGGTAATAAGCTACATGTGCGGTTTCATTTGGCGTTTGACCGAGCATTGTTTTTAATTGTGGAAACAAAACAAATCCAAAAAATACGCAGAAATAAAAAAGTGGCCAAATGCGCAAAATACGACGAACATAAAAGTTGCCCACCTTTATATTGCCGAAACGGTCCTTTTCTACCAGCAATAAATAGGTGATTAAAAAACCACTCAGAACAAAGAAAAAATTGACCCCCAAATTGCCATTTCTTGCCAAAAAATATTTAACCCAATAATACAACTGAGTACCCCTTATGGCTTCATAATCGGTAGCAAAGGAGTGATATAGAAAAACGCTTAAAAAACAAAAAAACCTCAATCCATCAAGGTTGGGAAAGAAGACTCTAGTTTTGTTTTCTTGAGATGTTTGCAAAGTAAAATAGTTTATTTTTTATCGTAATACCACCAATGCAACACTAGTAAAGCCCACACTCTGTTGTAGAAATAAACCTTACCCTTTAAATATTGGTCAAGTAATTTCCTGACAACAGAATAGTCAACAAGACCTGCATATTCAATTTTTTGTTTACTCAGGTATTTATCAAGCATCGGTTTTAATTCCTTAGCAAGCCATTTATTCATAGGGATTGAAAAACCTCTTTTGGGTCGGTCAAATATTTCGCGAGGCACCATTTCATACAACACTTTTTTCATCAAAGCCTTGGTGCCACATTCTTCATTCACTTTGAAAGACAAAGGAACATTCAGTGAAAATTCTACCAAGTTCTTGTCTAAAAGCGGTACCCTTGTCTCTAACGAATAATGCAAACTTGCTCTGTCCACCTTCACTAATAAATCATCCTTAAGATAATGCTCAATATCCCAAAATGCTTGTTTTTCTTGGGCTTTACCATGCCTGGGCAGGATATTCAACTCTGAAAAATCAAAATTATTCTTGACCAATATTCTTTCTAATTCTTGTTCGCTAAACAAATATTGCTCCTGTGAAAAAATATGGCTGGGGATACGTTTGACGGCTGGGAAATTAAAGAATTTAGCAGCTCATTGGTATCTATCTCCCAAAAAATTGTAAATCAATACCTTTGAGTTTGATTATGAAAATTTGGGTTTTCAGGTTGTAATTTGATGTCCTTTTATACGTGTAAATGAACTTTTCTAACTTAAAAGTTTAACTTCAACAACTAGTTGCTTAGGCTTTTTGATACTTTTTTTCACTTTAAATATCAAATAAAAATTAACTATGCAACGTATTTGCTGCCAAAGTGTCCAATCCTTTGTATAAAAAGTCTTGCCTTGGTTGATTTGCATTTGCAATCGATTAGGAAGTTCCTTACCTAATGCAAGTGAATTTGCTACTGCACAGAAAAGTTCATGAGCATGCTCCATCACTCTAAGGTGCAAATCATAAAAACTTTTAATATTGCTAAGTTCAACCTTTTGGGTTGTAATCAAATTTCCGGAGTCAATTCCCGCATTCAGCCACATAATACTATTGCCGATTAGATACGGCTTATTTAGAGCAAGGCACCAATTCGTGCAGTTAGGACCACCTTTAATATATGGAGACAGCCCTGTATGTAGGTTAATAATTTTTGAGTGCTTTTCAAGTGCTTGTACAACTTCTTTCTTAATCAATCGGGTACCCGAAACAAAAATGTAATCGGCATTCATAGCGACAATGGTTTGCAACACATCAGAGGCATTTACATTGCCTACATTCAGCACCGGAACATCCTTAGGTAATGAATAATGGTCGCGATAATGCTTTTGCAAATCAAACCAAGTACTGTGAATTGGATAACTAAGAAGCGCAACAACTTTACGAATGAGGTTCTTAGATACATTTCTCTCTACTGAGGATCTTGTTTCCGTAACAATGAGTTCCGGTTTGACGATTTCGGAGATTTTTTGTGCCAATGCGATATGATTAGGCCGGTTGCCAATCAAAAAAACAATCTTCATGTCAATATATCTTTGATTTTCTGATAAACGCCCGAAATGCGTAAACGCGTCTTAACAAAACCTTCATTATACAATTCTGTTCGAGGCACTGCAAACTGGTCGTCACGCTGCTCATCATAAAATTTCTGATCAACAGCAAGGCCTAACTGATAACCAAGCTCTCGGGAAATACTCATTACACGTTGATCGTAACTGCCAATAGGATAGGATATAGTATAAGGAGTAATCTTACAATTTTCCCTTATTAAATCATAGGATTGCTGTAATTCATGCTTTATTGCTGCCTCATCATACATACTGGCGAGCAAAGGATGACTATGTGTATGGGAGCCAACTTCTACACCCTCGGAAATAATATACCTAATTTCATCCCAATTAAGCATAAGACCAGAAGGCTGTTCGGCATCATCTAATTCCTGAAGCACCTGATTAAATACAGCAATTCGGCGCTCATTACTCATTTTCTTCAACGAAATCTTCAAAGCTTTCCCAAATTCCACACGTTGCTGAACGCTTTCCCACTGCGTTTTTTTAAGCTGCTCAGGCAAAAATGAAGTGTCGATATCCATTTTCAACCGACGTGAATGGTATAGACAATTATCCAATTGGTAGGTCCAGGGGGGCAACTGACTCTGAACACATCCGGAGACGATATACATTGAAGACGGCATCTGATAGCACTGCAGAATAGGCAAAGCAAATTCAAGAAAATCCCTGTACCCGTCGTCGAATACCACTGCACAAAGTTTGCGTTTAATATCTTGAAAAGATTGTGGGTCGCGGAAATAATCTTCCAACTTGATACAAGCATAGTGTTTGTGCAGGAAACGAATGATCTGATCAAACAGATAAGGATCCATAGGGTCCCACATTTTATCCCTTTGCGGTGAAACGCGGTGAAAAAGAAAAATTTTAATTTTCATATTAGGATGCTCCGCGAGATTACCGATCTAAGAAATGGTGTTCGTACCATTGTTGAAACACAATAAGCGACCAGATACGTTTGAAGTGAAAAAAACTGCCACTTCGAAATTCGCGAACTAATTTCTCAATAGCCGAATAGTGAAAGATTCCCTGCTTTTCAATATATGTTTTACTCAAAAACTGATCGATTAGAAACGAATGAGAGCCTAACATCCAGTTGCCCACTGGCGCTGGGAAGCCCCATTTCTTGCGGTATATCAGCTCCTGAGGCAAATATTTTTCCAAAGCCTTCTTCATTAAATACTTTTGCTCCTTCTTCCGAATTTTCATCGAAACAGGCAGATTCAGCGCGAATTCTACCATTTGATAATCCAAATACGGCAAACGAACCTCTAGACTATTTGCCATAGACGCAATATCCATTTTGTAGAGCAAATTATCAGCGAGATAGTGAGAAATATCAAATAGTGAAATTTTCTCCTTATCATCAATTGGCATCTGGCTGATTTCCTTCCAAGTTGTTTGTGTGATCAAATTGTGTTTTAAAGGGCCTATCAGTTCTCCAATTTCTTTTTTACTGAACATTCCTTGCTCTTCAGACCACATATGTAGGAAAATGTCGTCCAGTCCTTCGTGTGCAAAAAGTCGGGATGCGCGCCTTGTCTTTTCTGTAAGCGACAAACCAAGTTTTGCGGCGCTTCGCCCCAAAGACCCAGCTGTCTTTTCCAGTTTTTTTAAACGGCTGTACCAAACATAAGTATTGTATCCCATAAACAACTCATCTCCACCATCTCCACTGAGTGCAACGGTTACGTTCTGCCTTGCCTTTTGACACACTATCAAACTAGGCAATGTTGAAGGACCTACAAAAGGCTCATCGTAAGACGCCCATACCTTTGGAAGAAAGTCTTTTGATGTTGATTCGTCTACAGTATACTCGTGATGCTGAGTGTGAAGAAAATTAGATACCTGAGCAGCATATTTCGTTTCATCGTATGCGGCAACATCAAAACCGATTGTAAAACTGTTGACAGGAACAGCACTTTGTTGCTGAAAATGCGCTACGATCAGTGAAGAGTCTGTTCCACCGCTTAAAAAAGCTCCGATTGGTACATCACTGATCATACGTAATTTAGTGGCACCTGCTAGTACACCCGAGAAGGCATCTAAAGCATCATGCTCAGCCAATTGATGATATTTTTCACCGTACTTTTCCAACACATTATAATAAGACACCATCTGCATCCCTTTTTTATTCACAATTGCATAGTGTCCATTGGGAAACTTATAGGTGTTTTTATAAATAGTGAGAGGCTTCGGAATATAATCGAAATGCAGATAGTTATAAAGAGCCTCCATATTCATTTCGGGTGCTGACATCAAGCTTTTCAATGCTTTCAATTCTGATGCGAAATAAAAATTATTCCCTTCTTGATAATAAACGATTGGCTTCACACCAAAACGGTCACGCACAATAAACAATTCGTCCTTCACTTTATCATAAATAACAACAGCAAACATGCCATTCCAGTGACGAATGCAATCGACCCCCCATTTAATGTAGGATTGCAATACCACCTCGGTGTCAGAATGTGTTTTAAAATTTATACTGCCGTCCTGAGACATAAGTTCTCTTGCAATTTCCAAGTAATTGTATACCTCTCCATTAAAAATGATCGAGTATCGGCCACAGGTACTATGAATTGGTTGGTTGGCTGTTGCTGAAAGATCAATTATGCTTAATCGACGGTGACCCAAGAAAACTGTTGCATTATCATTAACATAATAACCCTGAGCATCGGGTCCCCTATGTGCAATTTTATCCATTGCGGCTACTAGACGATCTGAATCGACTCCTTGGTTACAAAAAGCAGCAAGAATTCCGCACATATTCGTGTTAAAGTTCTTTTAGAATTAAATCACTAAAAATTAAGATTCTTAAGTTGCTCTAGAGTATCCACCGCATACCACTTATTTGGATAAATATTTCCACAAAACAGCTGTCTTTGCTCAATTAAAGCAGACCAAATGTCATAGAAATTCTGAGAGCTGGGCATCAAATCATTAATCTTTTTAGGATTCAATATTTGGATGCCCGAGCAATATATATCAGAGCTCTTTTCACGACTGAGTTCAGTTACGACATTATTTTCATGAAAAATGAAATCACCTTCCAGTCCTGATATCGGTTGCACAGGTATTACCATACAAGGGGGTGCCCCGAAATCAAAATATTCCTTTTCAAGCAATGCAAAATCCAATTCAACAACATTGTCGCATGTAAGGATGTATACAGGCTCATCAAGATACCTCATTAGCGTATTAAAAATCCACCAAGCATTATCCTTACCTTCTGTATTAAATATCCCGCATACATTATGTTCAATCACATGCTGAGCAAGAATGGCGCCTTTATACCCAACTGTGATATATACATTCGGGACTTGCTTTTTAATTTTTTCAATACCGCTCGCTATTAGAGTGGTACCATTGTACGGAGCCATGGCTTTGGGTATTGTGTCGGTTAGGGGCATCATTCTCATCCCACGACCAGCAGCCATGATAAGCGCGTAATTGATTTTCATTTATAGCTTAGGTAAAATAGTAATTAACTGTTTCAACTCTTCCTCGTTCAAACGCTCTGCATTTGCGGAAGAGACTTCGTGAAGGAGACTATTAGTAAATTTCTTTTTAAAATTCACGTAAAAATGCGGCTTCCCGTTGATGATCATTTCTTGGGTAAACGGAATTTCGATGCCACCAATCAACACCTCATCATCTTTATCTCCTGGGCGACCTTCAATTCGCTCCCAAGGAACATTGTATACTTTCGACCACACATCGAGAATATCACTTACCTGAGCTGATTTCATTTTTAAAGATAGGATTCCTCCGTGCAATTCATCTATGGCATCCATTGCTTCAATCACCAAATCCGCAGCCTCATCCACCGAAAAGAAAAATCGGCGCATATCGGGTCCAGTTGATCCGATTTTACCCTCCACTTCTGTCATACGCTTCCAAATTGGGAACACCGAGCCAGTCGACCAAGTTATGTTACCAAAACGCGTGCATATGAAGCGAGTGTCAGACTTACCGTCAAGAGACGAAAACATGCGTTCCATAATGGCTTTAGAATGTCCATAGATATTTCCTACTGGCGGAGCCGCCTTGTCGGTTGAAACGCCGATGACATTCTTTATTCCCTTTTCAATGGCAACCCGAGCAATAATCTGTGAACCCAAAACATTGATATCAATGCATTCCATAGGATACTCCTCAGATATATCTACAAATTTAGTGGCTGCACTATGAATAATTGTGGTTGGGCGATATTCATTAATCACATCGATCAATGATTTTTCGTTTGTTATGTCAAGAGGGGCTACCTTACAACCAGTTTTCACTTGAGCCAATTGGTTGTTACCATTATTCCTTCCACCTAATATTACATTATACTGGTCCTTTAACTTCACTGCCATATGTCGGCCCAGAAATCCCGAACCACCTGTAATTAAAATCGTTTCTTTTTTCATTTTTTTATTATGTTGTAAGTCACGCCGAAAAAACGCCGTGTACTTATGATACTAAAATCTGTCCATACTGCCAATATCAGCATGTTCAAAGCCTTGAAATCTTGCTTTAATTGCTTAAGAACGATAGCTTGTTGCAGTAAAAAACTTGCATTCAAGCGATTGGAGTATTTGCCAAATTTATCAAATAAAATAGGATCTTTACTAATTTTTTTTAGTAGATATGCTTTCTGATAAGCTAAATTTTCATACACCCCATTATGAACAGACCTATTAGGATGCTCTCTAATACTGCAATTCACTCGGTCTATCCTCCCCATAGTATAACCCGCCAACACATCAAACCATACTTCGTAATCCTCTGAGCCGACCATCTTAGGGTCCTCATTAAAGCGAACTTTCGTGTAAATTTCACGATGTATAAAACCTCCTATACAGGAAATAAAATTACCGCTACAAAGTGCCAAATATTGATTATCTAACGGCGGGAAAGGAAATGCGTAAATCTGCTCGCGACGATCATTCACTAAATCATACTTATTTTGGAACACCTTTTTGGCCGGATGTGCCACGATATAGTCGGCCGCGTCCTGAAGGCAATTGTCAGACATGAAGTCATCCGAATCCAAAAAAGTCAAAAAATCACCCTTTGCATTTGACATCCCAGTATTTCGGGATTTGCCTCTTTCAAAATTACGTTCGTGCCGGATATAAATAATTTTACCTTTATCGTGCAGGGGAAGCAATAGCTCCTCTGTATTATCCGTAGAACAGTTATCAACGACAATTATCTCAAAATGCGGATAGGTTTGAGTGAAAACAGTATTCAGTGTTTCTAGAATCAAATCCGCTCGATTGTATGTGGGGATTACTACGGAAAAAAAAGGATACATTTAACTGACTTTATATTTTCGGTATATTTTTAAGATTTCAAACGGCGCTTTAAGGAAATCTCTGGCTTTAAGTTTTGAGCCAGGAATTTCCTTCCACACATTAAGCGGCACCTCTTCAATTTGCAGACAATAATCTGCGGCACCAAGCAGTCGTCGTGCTCTTACAAAAAGCTCAATATCAAAAAACCAATTGGATATAAAGGGTTGATCAAATATCTGGGTGGCAAAGTGCGCTTCAAATAACTTTAGTCCGCACTGGGTATCATAATTTCCTAATTTTAGGATAGTATCGTAATAAGTAGCAAAAATTCGGCCCATATAGTGCCTACTGAGACTTCGCCGGATGTCCTTCCCAATCAGCTTGACTCTAGCCCCTGAAGCGATGAGCAATTTTCGCTCTCTTATGACCTGATACAACATCGCCATCTCTTCCAATGGCGCAGACAGGTCGGCGTCAATAAATCCGATGTAGGGGTACTCATTTTGGGTAAAAACAAACGAAAATCCACGGCGAATTGCTTCGGCCTTACCGAAATTTTGCTGAAGATCATGCACAAAAATTCTTTCGGGACGAGCATCACGAAGCTTGTTCAGCACATCTAGCGTACTATCTTTGCTTCCGTCATTAACAAACCATAAATCGACAACAGCTGTGCTGTCTATAAATGAAATAAATTCATCCCCCTGAAGGCGATTTGATTCGTTGTAGCAGGGCACAATTACTGCAATTTTATTTGGGATAGACAAAGTGAATTTTATTTTCCTATTTTAAAAATTGTAAATTTAGCCTTCGGTAAAAGTAAGGAATCTTCGACTTTGGCTCTAAGGTACAAAGGTAGGGAGGTATCATGAGATACGGTTATAAAGCCAACATTAAATTTAGATGTAAAATTGGCGACAACCAGCGGAAAATACGAAACGCCTGAAGAAACCTCATCTTTATAAAAAGTTGAAAATGTAGAAAGCTTAATGTCCTTCTCTTCCTCATTTCTATATACACTTTTTTCATCAGGCAAGATAAACGGTGCATTCAGCGAAATATTATGATAGTCGTGCCAAAGGTAGCTCAGGATACTAAGTGGCACATATTGATCAGTCTTTTTTGACGACCAATAACCTAACTCTCCCATTGATTTGATATTCACAAAAACTGTGCTTTCGGGTGTTTCTCTGAAATAACTGCGCATTTTTTCCCAGTCGGACCTGTCAAACCTCCAAGAATAAAACGAAAAATTGACGCTTTGATACACGGATAATGCCGTCACAAGGGTCGTAAAGAGGATGATTAATTTATTTTTAGTGACATAAAAAACATATAGAAGTAACAGACTGATGGCGACTGAATAAACCACTGCTAGTATGTTATGGAAAAACTGAACGGTGTCCACCGAAAGTGGATATAACACGGCCCAGCTTGCCAATCCGGCAAAAAATAACAGAATCACAAAAAGAACTGAAAAGTCTATACGAAGGATTTTTCGTTTGAGGCCCTGTACGTCGTGGCGCCTCAACAAAGCAAATAGAAGCATGATGCAGAAAGGCAACATGGTAAAGAACTGAAAAAAGCCACCAATAAAAATATTGAATGCTGTACGCAGATATTTCAGAACGCTTATATCCTGAAACAGGTCGGGTGATTTATAGGTATATTCAACTGTCTTCGGTAACAACATCGGAACCACCTTGTAAAGAAGAAGCAGGTAAACTATCGTGACACCGATATACAGAAAGTTGACCCTAAAAAACACCTCAGGCTTTATGTTTTTTTGTAAAAAGGCTATCAAAAGCAATACAAAAAGTGCACCATAGATTGCCGGTGTTGCATTTAAATAAAGAAGACAACACATTATGGCCACTAAAGCAGCACCAAACCATTTCTTTTGTTGAATCAAAATTAGCAAAGCCATTACGCCGCAAGAGATCAGGATTACCTTTCCCCAATTGAAGATTGAGAATGTGTAGGGTTCAGCGTACCTCATCAAAAACGTAGGATACACCATCCTCAAGCTAGCAAACAAACCGCTGAAAATAAGAACATACAAAAACCAATATTTACCCTCGATTTTTGTTTTAAAGAATCCTAGTGCATAGGTGTACATTCCAATCGTAAACAGTGATGAAAGTATCGTAAAGGCAACCAAAAAAAGTAAAGAAGGGTTTAGACTAACCAATTTGCCCACCATTGCATAAAGCCAGAGGTCCCCAAAATGATATGGTGAAGGAGAAGCAGGCTGGATATTAATATTAAAATTGTATGCCTCTACCCCGTAGGTATTGAGCCGGTCGGCCATACGATAATAGATACTAAAATCGCCAGATATATAGCGTACTGATTCCTGATCAAAGGAGACGAGGGTCGACAGAAAAAACAAAAACTGCAACAAGATGCTTAGCCCCAAAAAAACAATCTCTTTCTTCCTATATTCTTTATCAATACTGCTTCTCGACAATTCGATTTTCATGAGGTAGAATGTGAGAATGGGCATCGGCAATAACACAGTCATACACCTCGTACGGATAATGGCATAAATACTGACCATCGTGAAAAGACCAATAAAAAAATCGAAAAACAAAGAGGTAGAACCTTCAGTTACTTTTGCCGCAAGCTTATACACTTTTGCCGTAGCAAACGACATTAGAATCAGTATGATTACCCAACCAAATGAAATAAAAATATCTACCGCCGAAAACATAATATCACTATTTTTAAAACTGTTAATATAAAAAGCTGATTACCCAAATATTCCCTTGTCAAAACCAAAAATAACATCTTCAAACTAGTAGTTCAAAACATTAGTTCCAGATTATTCTTCTAAAAATTGAATCAACGAAAACCATTTCCTATTTGGCTTTCCGGAAGAATGTCCCGAGAAAAATCGGAAGAAACAGAACCATACGCCAACTGTCGGGCGCAATTGCCTTGTAAACATATCATTGTATCCACCTGCGCCTCAAATAATTATGGAGCGGCTCTTCAATTACTTTGAAAATAAAAATTGATAAAACGATAGAAACCAAAGTGACAAAGATAATGTTATCCTCAAAGGAACCCACTTGAATATGAATTAGATAAAAAGCATAGGAAACTTTCCCCAGAAAGACCATAACTCTTGTTGACAAGAACCGAGATAAGAGCGTTTCTTCCGTAATTAATCCCCAGAAGAACACGGCAACACCCAACACTGGCAAGAACAAGTTGTTGAGAAGCTTACCTATGGGGTGGTTAATACCAAGTTGATCACCGCTAAATAATGAAATCAAAAAAATACATAGGATAATCGAAACGCCTCCCACATAAGTCAAACTAATCTGCGTTGAGCCCTTCGGCTCAATGTGTTTGCGACGTAAATAGAGAATTGCTAAACCAATACCTGCAAAAAACTCGAAAGATCTGCCCAAAAAAGTATAGGAAATCATGAAATCGAAATCCTTGAAAAATCCATAAAAGTCGACATTCTTGAAAGCCATACACATGCCAAGTCCAGTTAGCAAAAGTAAAAGCGGAATGCCAATTAGGGCACTGAAGCGCTTTTTGATCAACATAAAGGAAAAAGGTGCCGTGAGATAAAACATTTCCTCCACGGTCAACGACCAACCTTGTAGGATACCAGTGAACAAAAAATCACTAAAAAAACCTCTCAAGAAGCTGATATTCATGAAATAAACACCTAGAAAGGTTTCTATTGATTGGCAGCGACAACTGATTGCATAAGCTATTGTTACCACTGTTGTCAGGATAAAATACACTGGATAAATACGAATAAACCTACTCAGAAAATATTTGCCTAGATCAATTTTATCGCGTTCAAAATAGCGGTAGGCAATCAAAAAACCACTCAGCACAAAAAATATGGTAACCCCGACATGAAACTCGTTGAAGAAATTGTGTACACGCGATCCGAAAATCCTTTCAGTAAAAGGATTGAAATGAAACAAACATACCATGTAAGCAGCCATCGCTCTAACGCCAGTAAGGGCAGGAAAATAGCTGGGTGGAAGTTTTTCACTCATTTGCATATAGAAACCATTAATACAATTGCTCGAGCCTCTGAATCATCTTGTTTAAAGAAAATAATTGGTGGACACTATCAGAGCCATTACTTTTTAGTTTCGCTGTCAAATCTTTATCGTTGAGTATTCTTCTCAATGATACTAGAATAGCATTGGAATCTTTAAAAGGAACCACCAAAGCATTCTCTCCATCTTTGATAAAATCCGATGCAATACCAGAAAGCGTAAACACAGAGGGCACTTTCGAGGCTAATGCTTCGATATAAGTCTGGCCGAAGGCCTCAATAGTTATATCTGTCGACACCTGAACAAAAGCATCAAAAATTGAATACACTGCTGCGAGTTCGTTCTCGAATTCAACTTTACGATAGCTACCAATAGGAAGTTCTGCTTGCAGTTGTGCATCCAATTGAGTATAATAATCACCTTTAGCATTAAATAACAAGAGTAATGCATCGGGGTACTCTTTCAACAAGTTTCTGAAAGCCGGTATTATATATTGGATCCCTTTTAATTCTGTAAATCGAGAAATTACGCCAATTACGGGATATTGTTGATTCGGATTGTACTTCGAGCGCAATTGCTGATGAAGCATTTCCGGCACCTGTTCAAAATAACGCAAATCAAACCCATGATGTATAATGACAACTTTCTCCTTGTGAACCTTTTCGCGCTCGGTAAGTACATATTGAACAGCTGCTGATGGTGCGACAATTTTTGTTGCCAAACGATTACACAATCTATCCCATTTCACCCCTTTAGGGAAATACCTAAAATGATAATCAGAATGATGTCTTGTGTATAAGCGTTTGGGAATCAAAGCCGCTTTTGCGGCCGACAGCCCAATGATACTAGCGGCAATCAGATGACAATGCACCGCGTGCGGCTTGTGTCGGAGTAAATAACCTAATACCTTTATCCACGCGAGCGGCCAATCCTTTTTGCCGCTACAGGAGATACGTGTCACCGGAATGCCATTCGCCTTCAAAAAAGTCTCCAAATGAGAACTACCCGAATTCAGCAACAAAAAGTGCAATTCGAAGCGACTCCGGTCTATTTCCTGCGATATCCATTCGAATGCCAGCGCTTTGTTGATGTCCGATATGACATAGACGACTTTTACTCTACTCATGATAACTTAACGATTTCCGGAAAAAAGGAACCATTTGCAGTAATAACAAAATCATAGAGTTTAAAACGCCATTTTTCAGGGAGTAGTTTTTTCCAAACATCAGCATCGACACTCCATATCCAGAAGGGATGGCAAAAAAACCTAAAAAACAAACCTTTAAGACCCGTCGGAACTTTTATTGTGTATTTACTTTCATAGCCGTCATTGAGTTCGTTCAGGTCGTTCTGAGCTTTGGCGTATTCACGCATGCGCTTGATATAGCTTTTACACGTGTGCACGTCATCATGCCAGGCAAATGCCGTGTGATTGTAGTAGAGCAGAATTCCCTTATCGAAAGCACGTACAGCCATATCGTAATCTTCTGCATCTCGCAATTGCTCTTCAAAGCCTCCTAACTCGTCAAACAGCTTGGCCGAAATAGAAAAATTAGCTCCAGTAATGGTCACTACTTCCTTATTCAATGGACGTTCTACAAAAGCCAGAAATTTTTCCTCCCACTTTCGTGTCAGAAAAGCCTTGTAGCGACGCATATCCGGCATTTCAGGTTCTGAAGGATCAATCTGCGCGCCTGTAAGTATCGTTCCAGGGAATTTGATATGATGTTCGAGGTGTATCTTGATACAATCTTGATCAGGCCGCATATCATCATCAAAAAATACGAGCAAGTCGCCTTGTGCATGTTGCGCTCCTGTATTGCGCACTTTAGCGCGCCCCCCATTTTCCTGTTCAATGATTCGGAGTGCTGGAAGCTCAAATTTTTGTTCGCGCAAAAAAGCGGCCGTGCCATCTGTGGAGCCATCTACTACGATGACAACTTCGTCCGGAATACAACTTTGATGTTCAAGACTATTTAAAATATGAACCAGTTTATGCTTTCCGTTGTAAGTTGGAATAATTACGGAGATAATCATCTATTGAAATATTTTTTTTGGCGTTTCGCCGTCGAGCAAGATTGTTTCTCTACGGGTGGCCCATCGTAATTTTCTACGCCTATGCTTAATCCACGAAGCGAAAATCGGAAAATTATTGTAGAACATTTTCTTCTTCAGTTTCAGTAAAAAACTACCATCCTTTTCATGAATATCGGAATAACCATCAGTGAGGTCTATCGGATGAGGAAAAACAATCTTAAAATCACTAATAAAACCCTGTGACTTAAACCAACCCCAGTCGTCAATTACATTTCTAATCGGGATTAGGTTTTCGTGCATTTTTTTTGCTGCCGAGTAAGTTATCAGATAAGCCACTGCGCCCAATATTAGATTGTCCGCTGACGGCTTCACAATATGGTAATCACCCACTTTTTCTACAGTCGTAAACTGAGTAGGGTACGGCATTGAAACATACAAACTATAGACTTCGCCGTCCTGAATGGTAGCCTGAAGCTTTTCTAGAAGCTGTGGGAGATTTGGCGACAATTCAATATCGTCTTCCAGAATTAGTGCATGAGAGAGTTTGCGCTTAACGATTTCTCCGAGGGTATGATAATGACTGAGGAAACAACCGATTTCTCCAGGCTTGAGAGGACGAAAATAAGTGCGGTTTTCGTCCCAAAAAGGGGCAATATCGGCCGGAGTAAGAGAGTGTCCGTCGACAGCAGACACAAATTCATAGTCAAGTTTGAGCTTCTTGAGCTTCGATGTCATAGCCTTCCTCCTTCCGGTAGACCAAGCCAAGTTGATAATAAATGTCTTCACTTTATGCACTTAATATTTTGAGTAAAAACCGCGTTACACGGCTATAATTTCGTTGCATGAATAACTCTTCATTCCTACGCATATAATCAGACTTTTTGCCATTACTGCCTTGGTGAATGTGAACTGCTTCGGTCTCTGCGAAAAAATAAATTTTGTAGCCTAGATTACGGATATCTAGGCACCATTGAACGTCTTCCCAGTACATGAAATAGGTATCATCAAGTTTATTCTGGGGCAATAGTTCAATAAGCTTACGAGGTAATATCATAAATGCCGCCCAAACCCAATCTACCTCTGTCGTTTGCGCATGGTCGAAAAATGCTCCTAGCAAACATCTGCCTGCCATTCGGCGCGGCATTAACTTTTGTAAACGTAATTTCTCAATCAGGGCGTATTTCAGCGAAGGTAGCCGCTGTGCAATACTTTGATGACGTCCGTCTGGATAAATCAGACGAGGTGATGCTGCCCCGACTTCGTTGTTTGCTTTCATAAATTCCCAAAGGAGAAGAATTGAATTAGCCTTTAGGTACACATCGCTGTTCAGTAGCAGCACATAAGTGCCTGATGCCAATTGAATACCCAAATTATTTCCGCCTGCAAAACCCAAATTTTTCTCTGAAAGTATCAGTCGTACGATTCCTCCCCACTGCGCTACTAATTCTTCGGTAAACTGACCCGTACCATTTTCCACCAAAATAATCTCATAGGAAAGCCCTTCAGTAAAACGGATTACTGAATCGACACATTGGCAAGTAAGCGAAAACGTGTTGTAATTGATAATGATTATCGAAAGATCCATGGTACTATGATTTTCCCAAAATTCTTTTTAAGGCACTACAAATATGGGAGTATAGTATAGAATTCTTGAGCGCCAAATCTATCCTACTTATTTTTGTAGGCAACTCTACCCCAGACCTAATCAAGTCAACGATCGATTCGTTATCTTCCACTGGTAATAAAGCCAAACTAGGCCAGATTTCCGGGGTGGTAAGATTGAAATTTTTATAGAGGGAATAATTATCTGAAGACGCTTCATCCCAGAGCTTAAAGTGAGTACTGACATCTGAATCGTATCGGTGCCCCCAATTATTTAGCTTTTGCCATACTTCATCCTTACTGCGCGCCCAAGATTGATGTAGAATTGCAAAATCAGTAAAATGATTGAAATACCCATTTCGTCTACCATGCTCATAATTTGGTGCATTGGTAGCAATCGGAATAAACTCTACTTGTGCAAAGCGCTCTGGTTTTACCATCAAAAAACCTTCGTCGATTTGTTTGTAAAGCGTAATCCAAGGGCAGCAGACATTGAGATTTCGCCGAGGCTTAAATTGTTTCAGATAGGCAACAAAACCCTTAAAGTTCATGAAGTATTCGTCTGAATCAATCTGCAAATGCCATCCGCTGTCTTTACCCATAAACTCTGCAATCATATTGCGCTGGCGCACTTCATTCTCCATCGGCTTCAATTCAGGGAGATGAAAATCCTCTTCAAATATCTGAATTTTCTTGTCGACATCAACTTCTCTGATTAATGCCCGAAAGCCCTCTTCATCAAAATCATATGGATTGCCCGTCCAACTTATTCTGTCCTTGTCAATCGCTATGCAGATCATATCTGAATCCTCATACACAAGCGGCAGGGAGTGTTTCAAATAATACCAGTCATAGGCAACACAAAAGGCAACTTTTATCATGATTAACTTTATTGAACGGGGTATTGGTGATAGTCCAACATAGTCGGCAATTTTTTTATATTACCCGAATAAGTAGCTTCGGTAATTACGGGCGGTACCGCGATATAAACGTTAGCCATTCTCTTTTTCAAGACATAACTGAAGATCCGGTCGGGATGAAAGATGATCGGTGTCTGTAAATCGATAAACATTCTGGCCGTTTTTTGATTCAAAGAGTATGCATGCGCACCACCATGCTTTCCGGCTTTATCAAAGTAGCGATTATAGGGTTCAGCCACCATCCCCTCATAAGTTGGATTATCAAACTGTTTCAAACGACCGCTCACTTTTTTAATGACGTGAAGCAATTTCCGGAGCCAAAATGGCTGCTTCATATTCTGGTGTACGCCACCGAGCCAACCCCAGTAAATCAAGTCTGCATCCTTTGGAATCGCCTTAATAACTTCAGCAAGATCAAATGGAAATGATCTCACCTGTAAGGCATCGTCTTCTAATACTAAAACATTCTGATAATTGTTTCGAATCATATGTTCATAAATCATCCGATGCCCCCAAGAAGCACAAATCAAACCCTTTGTATAGTTACTGGCAGGATCTATAGCCGCATTCTTTTCGGCACTAATTACTCCTTGCCTTTCAAGCTCCTCAATATCAATATCTTTCTTATCGACTCCATAGATTATCTCCACGTTCCAATCTCCAAATTCCTCACGGATATTCTCGTGACGTTCCTTTGCCGCTGCAATGGTGAGCACATAAATGTGATCAAAATGCTGTGCAAACTGTTTAAAATTATCCTGACTACTCACTTGATTCCGATTGCTTTTTTAGAAACCTTTTTTAAAAATCTCTTGTTATGATACATAATGTCCCGCAGAAACTGCACATCAAAAATCCCACCCTTTAACATTGCTCTAGTTGCCCATTTGTAGCCAGCAAGCACCTTATCTTCATCAAGTGCAAGCATCGATTTATCTTTGTAATGCAGTATATGACGGTTGAAGTATTTAGGTAATTGTTCTGTCCATTTTTTAACGGTTAACAGACGCTGTTCGAGTGGTGCCTGCATAAAAAGTTTATTAACCTTCTTGTGGGTAAAGAGATCAACAATCTTCTTCTTGGTAACATACCAGTAGTGATATACATACTCATCGCAGGCATTTAGAGGATAGCGTGATTGCAGTACAAAAGAGAACGCAAATTGTTCGCTCGCATGATTATCAGTTTCAGGGAAGGACTGTTCCGTAATAGCATAGACGTCGGGGATATCTGACTTAATGAAATTCGGTAAGCCCATTACACCTGCGTTCCACGATGCATTCCTTGCTGTAAATTGCTCCGCACCTTTACTGGTAAAAAAGGGCTTCTGCTCCATCAGGCGCAAATAGGCACTGAATTTCGCACCAGTATCTCCACCAGCATGACGAACCTCTTCAAACTCAAATTCACGAAGATGCATGAAACATTGCCCTCCTTCCATTGCCGTAAACAGCGGTGTGGGATTTCGAATAAAAAACGTATCAGAGTCTACATACAGTAGATTGGCCTCTTGATACCGATGAAATACCTCCTCGATCATCGCAATTTTCATTCGGTGCAGGAAATCAATCGAACCTCGCATTTGCTTTATCTTTTCAGGAGTGAGCAAGACAAATTCAACCGGCAGTCCATGCAATATTTGAGCAAACCAATCTGGCCTATCCGTAAACAATATGCTTCGAATATCGGTGTGCCCCATTTGTGCATAAAAACTCAGAAGGGTTAGGCTCACACGCTTGTATTCCGACTCTCGCCCGAAACTTTGAGAAACTAACAATCTATTTTTACTATCCACCATGAATTGAAAAAAATTAATGATTTATTGAGGACGAATCTTCTTTTTAAGGAAGGTCCAGACATAGGATGGTTTCAGCAAATGTACCAAAGGGCGCTTACAACCAAATCCGTTTTTATCCCAGTTCAGTATTATTCTTGGAAAATCAGAATTGTCTGCTAAAAACGAAGTATGATGACTAATGGTTGGGGGTACCGAATACGGCAAATTTTCCTTATGAACTAAATAGCTTAACAAGGCCATATCATTCTTATGCTTTACAAATTCTGGACGGCAAGATTCTTCATTGTCGTCCATTAATAAGGAGGGTTGAAGGCACAAATCGAGCCAATCTCCAACAAAACGAAGGCTCGCTTTCGATTTCCGAATCAAAATTAATCCTGCAATAATAACGTGACGCGTCAACATTTCCTTTGGAACATTCAATTCTCGGATGGCGCGGTCGTGCATAATTTGTCCCAGCGTATGACTTCTATCAACAAAAAAACCTAGTCCAGATTTTGGATTGATATATGGTATTAATTCCAAAGGGCTTTCAATAAAGTAAAATGATCCATCACAATAAATCAGCACTTCATCATCCTTCATCTGTTCCAAGGCTTCTCGAATAATGTAAGGCTTCCATAGCCAATAGCCAACCCCCGTTTTTTGCCCGAATAAATAGGCGTTGCTTTTCCAAAAATCGGTTTGCCTTAAACGACTAAGACTGTATCTAATATGTTTGCCTTTCACCCTAGCTTCCGCACTTCGATGCAGACGTAATTGCTTCAACTCCGAATCTGAATAGGAAGCGTCTGCAATACTAGTTGAGAAGGACAATAAAGTATATGGGTACTGTTTATACAGACTCATCGGAGAGGCAGTGGTCAAGATTTGTTGGATAATATTTAGCCAATAACGATTCAAGAGTTAGGTCTTCTCTCAACAGAGATAAAGATTCCAAGATGGGAACTATGGGCTCTGTATCGATTCGGAAAGCGGTGCCCTTTTCAAGGATATCATAATTTCCCTTTTTATTCAGGTATCGTTCTATTGTCTCGACAACCAAGGGAATAGGATAATTTTCCTGACGAGCGATATTCACAATTGAATTTTTAAAGAGCCCATGACGCAGAATATAGTCGACTATCAAAAAAACGTCGTCAATGTCTATTAAATTCCTTTCAGAATTCTTCCACAACTCTATGCGGCGACCAGTTTGAATGCTATTAAACAAAAAATTGAGTACAGTATTCGGGTTTCCGTATGCACCCACGACGTTTGACAATCGGAAGATGCAATATCGATGAGCACTTTCAGCAATCAATTGCTCCATGGCTAATTTATGAACCACATAAGGGGTAGACAACAAGTCGGGATCTCCAATACTGCATGTGCTAAAATAAATAAACATTCTCTCACCGCAAGTGTTCAGTGAGGCGGACAAAAGATTTGCTTCCCTTTCAAAAACGTTTCGATTAGCAGTTTTCGAATCCGACACTCCTGATGCAAAAATTAAATAAGCTTCATTATTTTCATATTCTCGAAAACGTTTCGCCAAAAGCCCATTGCCTACAACCATATTAACTGGAAAATTCAAATTATTTGTGCGGACACCCGATCACGCAATCGCATGAACGGTTGTTCAAAGTAAGTATACGTCAGTTTCGCCAAGATCATCGAAAGAACCCAGACCAACAGATACATCAGTGTGCTCGTGATGAAACTACGTTCGAATGACATTGATTTAAATAAATACTCCACCACAAAGATAACAGGTACATGCACCAAATAAAGAGAATAGGATGTTATACTCAAAAAATGAACCATTTGCTCTGTATACGTACCCTTAGCTTTCCATTCAATAAAATAAGGGAACGTCAGCAGCAGAGAAACAGAACATACAATTTGAAATACATAAACATCAAACCCACTTGGATGACTAACAAAAACAGACTTAGCTGCAATAAACAAACTAAAAAAAGAACCAGCACAGCCTAGTCCAAATAAGAGTCTGCGCCATTTTAGCAAAAAGCGCTTTGTGGCATCTTTCTGCCAAATATAGGCGAGCAACAAACCATAAAAGATAGAATCCAGCCTATACAATGTACTGTAATGAAATACCAGTTCAGCGTTATTTGTATTGAACTTTGTAAGGCTAAACATAATTTTCAAGAATGCCGGAATGGCAAACATTACCAATAATGCTGCCAAAAATGCGCGATTCTTATTATTTACAAAAGGATAGAAACCCAGAAAAAAAGCAGGAAAGAGGAGATAAAACCATTCTTCAACTGCCAGACTCCAGGAAACTGCATAGAAATCAGAGCCACCAAAAAATAGACCTTGTGTAAGTGTTGCCACCCGAAAAAGCAAGTAGGTACCAGGCATTTTCTGATCGAGTGCATACGCCAAAAACCAAAAAACCAGAAAAAATAGTAGAAAATTGGGGATTGTCCTAAACCAGCGACGAACTAGAAAATTCAGCAACTCTTTTGTTAAAGAAATCGGCGAATCTCGACTGATAATCGTCTTCACAAAAATGGAGCCAATTAAGTAACCGCTCAGTATGAAAAAGATCTCCACTCCGTAATATCCTGCTGCCCAGTAAAAAAACTTGAATGCGGCAGTCTCCCCGCTTGATTCAATAGTATCTGCAAATAAAGGAATTGTATGACACAATAATACGCTCACAATTGCGATACATCTCACTAGGTCTAATCCAAAATTTCTGCTTTTCAACATTGTCTATACGAATTTGATAAGACTATCTTCGTTTGAAAACAGACCATATTGACCTGATCCATTTGTTATCAAAATAAAGCTCCATTATTCGAAGCTTTGCCCATTTAGGTGCATTGCTCCAGCTAAAATCGCTGTAGTGATGTTCCTGCTTTACAGGCGTTTTTGCTAAGTATTCGAAATATAGGTAACGGTACCGATTACGGCAAAGCATGCTCCACGGGCGCTGCAAAGTAAAATGAATAATGGAAATCTCTTTAATGAAATCGTCACGCTCCTTCCGGTTCATTGCCTCCGGAATATAAGAATACATACAATTAAAAGTATATGGCAAGTGCAACCAATTCCCCAAAAATACACCGTTCATCGCGCATTGATCTGGGAATTTTATCCGATGAGGATATGTTTCCAAATAGTCGATAACCTTCTGTGAAATATTCTCAGATCTCCACCTCTTTAAATCTTTCAGCATCACACCGGCATTAAAATAATTCCCCTCCTCAGTGATACCTAATAAAGGCTGAGTTTTTATATAATTGTCATAAACACAACCGATTATATGACCCTCTAAGTCGGAAAAATACAACTCCGTAATATCCTGAAGAACCAAAGTGTCTATATCAATATATAACAAACGTTCTATTTTTTGGGGCAACAGAGCTCCAAAAAATAACCGGTAATATGTTGCAAATGTGAGGCTGCTAGTCATGACAAATCCTTCTACCTTGCTAAGGTCGATTAGGTAAAAGTTTATCTCTCCTCCTTGTGCCGAATAATACCTCGTCAAACCATCCTTTTGCTCATTCGATAAACCTGTAATCAAAGCATGCACTACCGGCTTACTTGATTTTATATTTGACAAAATGGAAGCCGAGAGTGCGTAAAAATGCGTAACGTAATTCTGGTCAAAAGTTACCCCCAAATGTATTTCAATAGGTGTCTCGTCCACAAAAAAGGGTACAATTATTTTTTAGGATAAAAAAGATTCATTAAAAGCTTCTTCAAGGGCATTTCGTAAAGGCGATAGACATAATACGAAAAAATGCAAAAGAATACATATGCAATTAAAGGATAAAAAATCTGAGCGTCAAAACGAAAACCCAATAAATGGTGAAGCTGATGAATCATCAAAACACCTACATTCTGATGAAGAAGGTAAAGTGGGTAGCTTGAAACCCCAATCATTAATATCCATGGGCGATTCATCCACTCCAACCAAGCATTTTTGTATATAAAAATAAAAAATAAACTGAAATAAACTGAAATAAAAACCCTTTCGTAAAAAACGTCCTTTACATAAATTGCATACAAAAAAAACAAAATAAGTGCAACCCATATCCAAATTTCTTTACGACCTTTGAATAGTTCATAAAAGAGAATCCCACTTGCAAAGAAATGAAGGTGACGAGGGTAAAAGAAATAATCAAACAAAGTATTATTATCTAGATAGGAATTGAAGGTCAAAAACACTCCTAATAGAGTTAAGCAGTAAATTGTCCAAACCAAAGAAAAATACTTCTTGCTTAGGAAGTATACAATTGCACTAATAATATAAAATTTAACCTCAATTTCTAACGACCAATAAACACCATCTACATACTGAACATCCCAAAATCTGGGCGGAGTAAAGGTCAGTGAAGGTAAGAAACTTTTGAGGCTAACATCAAATTCAGGGAATGCGCTTCCTGCGTTCAGAGATCTCACAACAATAAAGGTGAATAAAGAACACAATAGCATTGTTGGCCAAAGTCTCACAAACCTTCTTATAAAAAAATCGCTGATGCTTTTTGTCCGCTCAAGGGTAAATAATATCACAAATCCAGAAATAATGAAGAAAAATGGGACACCCAAATCTCCATTTCTGAATACTGGAAGTTCCGCAAATTTAGCGCCATAAGGATAGTAATTTCCATCAAAGATAGGAGTCGTCCAACGCGAGATGTAATGAAAAAATATTACTAGCGTGATGGAAATAAACCGAAAACTATCAAGCGTTTTTATTCTGCTATTTTCATTCATAGAAAAATATACTCTATACTCTCTTTGCTTCGCCAATAAGCAAAACACTACCCCATTTATCTACTCCGGGATTGTTGATAAAACTACCAGCCTTTTCATTCACTAAATCCACCATAATGGCGTGGTCCAATACTGCCCACCAACAGGTAAACGGATCGGTAAAATAAATATCAATACTATACCTTGTTGAGCGCATTGGAGGTATTTCGATGTTATATTCAAAATTGTAAACACCCGGCTGCAATAGTTCCGCATCCATTGAGGTAAAGCCTCCGAAACTTGCTAAATAAAAATCATCCTTTTTTATATGCAGATCGATATCAAATTTGATAGGAACGTTCACTTTAACTTGAACTTTGAGCTTGATCTTATTAGTATTAAGAACAAAATCACTGACCGTTTCATCGTTTATAGATAAATAAAGTATCTCTAAATTATTCGTCAGATAACGTATGTTTGTCAACATCGAAACACCTTTCGTATGTAGTCCGTTGTACAAATTGATAATATCAAGTATACCCCCTGCTTGCTCTAGTACACCATTGCGCAACAAAACACCAGTATCGCAAATCGCCTTCAGACTAGGTAAATTATGGCTCACGAACAAAACTGTCCGACCATCATTTGTACTTACATCTTTCATCTTTCCTAGGCATTTCTTCTGAAATTCTGCATCCCCAACCGCTAATACCTCATCAACAATCAAAATTTCAGGCTCTAGATGTGCTGCCACAGCAAAAGCTAGTCGCACATACATTCCACTGCTGTAACGCTTTACTGGCGTATCTACATAGCGTTCTACACCCGCAAAATCTACAATCTCTTCAAATTTGGCTGCAATTTCTCTTTTTGTCATGCCCATAATGGCACCGTTTAGGTAAATATTCTCCCTACCAGTCATCTCAGGATGAAATCCTGTTCCCACTTCCAACAAACTTGCAATTCTACCATTGACCTTGATATTACCAGTTGTAGGTTTGGTCACTTTACTCAATAATTTAAGCAAAGTACTTTTTCCGGCACCATTTCTTCCTATTATGCCCATCACCTCCCCTTTCTTTACCTCAAAATTAAGGTCTTGCAGGGCCCATACATAATCACTGGCTCCTTTGGAAGTTCTATCATTAGCTTCACCAATTTTAGTAAAAGGATCTTCTTTGCCCCGAACCTTCGCAATCCAACGGTTTAGGTCGTGACTGATGGTACCAGTACCCACCTCACCAAGGCGGTAAAGTTTACCTAAATTTTCTACTTTTATTGCTATATCACTCATTGATATTTACCATTTTTCGCTATGGCTTCGCCGTCCTCAATTACAAACAATTTGTAACCAAGTTGATTTTATACTTTTTTGACGCTTATTAATTTATGGACTTAAATGAATCCCTTTCTATTTTAAAAGAAGCCGTAAAGCCCAAATTTTCTATTTGAATATACAAATAAGCATTATTGCCTTTATGAGATATCTTTCCTTTCAATCCTTTCAAAGGACCTTCTGTTACCTCTACAGCATCTCCTGTCAATAAACCTCTGTTGGTAATAGTTATTTCGTGCTCTTGCTTACAGATTTTATTTATTCGTTCTATCTCCTCTGGTTGCAAAACGCAGGGAGTACCTCTAAAAGCTAAATATTTCACCACTCCAGGTACTGCAAAAACTTCGTTCCTTAACTGCTCTGTTGTATGTACAAAAATATAGGAATTAAACAAAGGAATTTCCACCCACTTTTTTCTATCCTTCCATTGTTTTAACTGCTTTTGTAACGGCAAAAAATGTTCAATTCCTAGTTTTTCTAAGCCCAAGCTTACTTTTTTTTCACTTCTTGACTTGGTAGTAATGACGTACCATTTTCTATTGTCTTCCAATTTTTTTCATTTAAGGAGTAACAGCTTTAAACGCTACTTTGTAAACACTCCTGACACCTCTTTCCAAACCAATTTTTGCTTGCCAACCTAAACCTCTTAATTTGCTGACATACATCAAATTCCGAAGCGTACAATCAGGATTTATTCTATCCCAATCAATAGAACCCTCTTATCAAACCGCCTTATTGATGAACAATTCCAAATCTTTAATATTAATATCTGAACCTCACTTCTTCATGAAACACTTCCCTCAAATGAAAATTTTACCATATAAAAGTCTCTTTAACAATAAATTTAATTAAAAATTTAATTATATTACAAATTAACTTTTCTTTAGCAGCCTAAATACGTGCGCAAATGTACGAGAATATGTCAATATTTTTCACAAAAACATAAAAAACTATAAAGCCCCCACTAAGATTTAATGGTGGCTTTGTTTGAAAAAAAATAAACAATTTAAAGATTACATTTTCATGTCAGCATCCTCGCTTTTTGTCGCTGACGTAGTTGGATTGTTCTGCTCCTTTCTAGGTGTGCGTGCTGGTCTTTCGCCACGAGGCTCTGGTTTTATCACGGCCCTCTGCGCTCACCTCAGTTATTCCCTGCCTTTATATTTAACAGACTACCTCGCGCACATAAATATCCCCCAATTCTGTTTCAATAAATTCCTGCTGAAGAACATACTCCTTCATCTCAGAAATGTTAATCCAACTATTAAGTTCAAATTTCATATTTTCCTTGACACTATAATTGCACTCCAAATCCGTGGAATGCTTTTCTATCTCCTTAAGGCATTCAACAATTTTCCCTACCTGCTCCGGGGTTGTGTATTCGAAACTAATCATTTTGATCTTGTTCGTCAACCCTTTTAAAACTTCCAACTCAAATCCTTCCACATCTATCTTGATAAAGGCTGGTATTCCATATTTTGCAATAGAGACATCAAGTGTGGTTATTTCCATTTCAACAACCTTATCCCATTTAGACGTGCCCGCAAAGCGGTTCGAGGCTTCTACAGAATCAATCCACTCTGGCGAGAAAGATGACAATAACAAGTTATTGGATAGGAAAAACTTCTGCTTTGAAGGAGAGGCCCCCACCCCCTTCTGAATCAGTATAATTCTGCTCCCAAACTTTGCTCTTAAATACTCGCAGCAAACGTTTTGTGGTTCAAAAGCTACTACCCTTGCACCGATACTTAATAAAGGTTCTATCCTATTGCCTAAGTTTGCACCGACATCAAAGCACAAATCACCTTGTGAAACAAACTGACTGTAAAAAGTTTTCAAACGGGCAAAAAATTTCTGCTCCCGTTCAATCTCCTGCCTCTCCATTGCTGTCGGGAAAGCGGTACGACGGAATTCCTTAATCCTGAAAAGGAACTTCCTTCCAAGCAATTTTTTTAATAAGGTTTTAATCATAATATTTTTTATCCTTTAAATAGTAAATACGGTAAACTTACGAGTCAAACGAAAATGTAGACAGTTTTGAAAAATTAGTCTTTAAACAAACTAAAAACCAAGCTTTAATAGCCAAATTAAGGATACTTTTTCATATCAGTTAATACAACTTGTAATAATCTTTATGCTATCCTTAATACAACTACGTTTTTGCATCCACAAATTTCGGTCAAAACATTGAATGAATTTGTAATAGTGAGTTACATTTGCAATTAACCAAAGTGAAAAAATAATCATTTTAATTAAAATTTTCGACCAACTTTTGGTTAACAATCACCGTCAAGCAGCAACCGAAATAATTGATATTCAATTTTAATCTTGATTCATCCGCACTCTTTTTCAAGACACCTTGAATTCCAGACAGGGCTTCATTTGGTTACCCCCACGCTGCATCCAGACACCAACAATTTCTGACAAAATTAAGCTATATTACCTCCACCACACTAAGTACGTTCCTAGTAGGTATTTGCACGAGACAAGTGCTGGCTGCCCACAAAACGATACAAAAAGCAGAATACCCTCTCACCTATAACCAAACTACGATTAGGATTGGCCACACAAAAAAACAAAGTCTGGAAACAATACTACCCATTTCTTCTATCTTTCTATTGTTATTGTTGCTTTGGTGCAGGAAAAAAATGTTAAAGTCTTAGGTTTTCCAAGCCAAAGCTCATTTTCTTTTCACTTCCCGAGTTGGTAGTAATGCATACTATTATCTATTGTCTTCCAAAATATTTTTTATGTAGAGTAACCGCTTCAAAAGTTTCTTTATAAATACTACAAACACCATCTTACAAAACAATCGTTGTTTGGCAACCCAAAAACTTTTAGCCTACAGACATACATCAATTTTCTTAGCAAACCATCGGGCTATATTCTATCCCAATCATTAACGACCTGAAATCCAACCACTTCTTTGATATACAATGCAAATCCTTGATACTTATATATGCACCAACACCTTTGCATTAAGCAGTTTCATTAAATGAATATTTTTTTATATAAAATTATATTTACTAATAAATTAAATAAAATTTTAATTATATTAAAATATAATATTTTATACATAGCGTTTAATATGTGTAAAAATATACTAAAATATATCAATATTTTTCACAAAAACATAAAAAACTATAAAGCCACCACTAAGATTTAGTGGTGGCTTTGTCTGAAAAAAATCAACCATTAATTGATTACATCTTCATATCAGCATCATCATTTTTAGGTGCTGGAGAAGCTTGATTGTTTTGATCTTCTCTGGGTGTACGTGCTGGCCTTTCGCCACGAGGTTCCCGATTTTCTCTCGGACCTCTGCGCTCACCTCGGTCATTTCCTGCTCTTTCTGGGCGGTCGCGACGTTCGCGGCGTTCTCCTTCCACAGGCTCTACATAACCTTCTGGTTTTGGCATCAATACCTTGCGGCTCAATCGGTACTTGCCCGTTTTAGGATCTACATCCAATAGTTTTACTTTGATAGCATCACCTTCTTTCAGTACACCTTCAAGATTATCCAATCTGCTCCAACTTACTTCAGAAATGTGCAATAAACCTTGTTTGCCAGGCATAAATTCTACAAAAGCGCCATAAGGCATAATACTCTTCACTGTAGCGTCGTATTCTGCACCCACATCTGGTACGCTCACGATTCCTTTAATCCAAGTCATCGCTTTGTCAATACTGTCTTTATTTACAGCAAACACTTTGACAAAACCTTTGTTCTCCTTTTCTTCGATAGAAATAGTAGTACCGGTTTCGCGCTGGATTTCTTGGATTATTTTACCGCCTGGGCCAATGATAGCGCCAATATATTCGGTATCGATAATTAACTGTTCAATACGTGGAGTATGTGGCTTCAACTCGCTGCGATAAGCCGGTGTGCAAGCGTACATCGCCTCGAGTATGTGCAAGCGACCCTTGCGGGCTTGCTCCAAGGCTGAAGTCATAATATCCATGCTTAGGCCATCTACTTTAATATCCATTTGGATTCCGCAGATACCTTCGCGCGTGCCAGTTACTTTAAAGTCCATATCACCCAAGTGATCTTCATCGCCTAAGATGTCTGTTAATACAGCCCATTTTTTATCTTCGGCACGGCTAATAAGCCCCATTGCCACACCACTTACGTGTTTTGGAAAAGGAACACCTGCATCCATCAAAGCTAATGAACCAGCGCAAACTGTTGCCATAGAAGACGAACCATTTGACTCTAAAATATCGGATACAACACGCACGGTGTAAGGATATTCAAGACCGGGCATCATTTGCTCCAAAGAGCGTTTAGCCAAAGCTCCGTGTCCTACTTCTCTACGACCTACACCACGCATTGGACGGGCTTCTCCGGTAGAAAATGGCGGGAAATTATAATGCAAAATGAATTTTTGATACTCAGAAGTTGCGGCAGTTTCAATCAGCAATTCACTATCTTTTGCACCCAAGGTAACTGTGGTCAAAGATTGGGTTTCGCCACGGGTAAATAATGCAGAACCATGTGGTGAAGGCAATGCATCAATTTCCATAAACAAAGGACGAACTTCGTCGGTTTTACGACCATCAAGACGCACACCTTTATCCAAAATCATGTTGCGTACTGTGTAGTATTGCAAATCTTCGAAATGACGTTTTGCTTCGTTCCAAACCTCTTCGGCCAAACTTGTTTCTGGCTCAAGGCCTTCGCTGAGGTGGGCTTTCAATTCTTCCTTCAAAGCTTTAATTGCATCAGTTCTAACGTGCTTTGCTGAGCCGCTCATACTGATTTCAAGCATTTTAGCGCCAGCAAATGCATCAACACGTGCTTTCAAATCTGCATCAACAGCTACAGGCACAACCTCGCGCTTTGTAGTAAGACCCAATTTATCTCTTAATTCTTGTTGTGCTTTTACTTGCACTTTAATGGCTTCGTGAGCCAGCTCAATAGCTTTAACCACGTCGGCTTCTTGGCATTCTTTTGCCTCGCCCTCGACCATCATAATATTTTTCTCGGTAGCCGCAATAATGAAGTTCATATCTGCTCTTTCCAAATCGCTACGCAATGGGTTAATTTGGAATGCACCATCTATGCGAGCAATACGTACTTCCGAGATAATTTCTTGGACAGGTACATCAGATACAGCCAAGGCCGCAGAAGCAGCAAGACAAGCCAAAGCATCGGGCATTACTTCAATATCCGAAGAAATTAAAGAAACCAATACTTGTACATCGCAATAATAATCTTCGGGAAATAAAGGGCGCAAAGCGCGGTCTATCAAACGGGAAATTAAAATTTCGTAATCATTCAAACGGCCTTCTCTTTTGAAGAAAGAACCCGGAATACGTCCTGCAGACGCAAATTTTTCTTGGTAATCTACAGTAAGTGGGAAGAATGACTGGCCTGGTTTAGGCTCTTTGTTGGCTACCACAGTAGCGAGGAGAATAGCATTGCCGAGGCGTACAGTTACGGCTCCATCGGCTTGGCGGGCAAGTTTGCCCGTTTCGATTGTTACTTCGCGTCCATCATTCAGTTTGAATGATACGGAAGTTGGATTCAGCGTCATAAAGATTGCTTGTTTTGTTTTTAAAATTTTGTCATCAAATTGCGGACTTTACAGCGATACATCAACTATGCCGCCTAAAATAGTAGTTGAAGTTTGGTTCTATTATTAAAAAATTAAAGCTAACCAGTCAATAATCTTCAAAGATAGAAAATATAGGGCATAAAAAAACTATTCCCAACATTGCTGTCGGGAATAGTAGTGTTATTAAATGATTACTTACGCAATCCGAGTTTTTCGAGCAATGCGCGATAGCTTGTAAGATTTGTGCGGCTGAGGTAAAGCAATTTGCGTTTACGCTGACCTACCATTTTCATCAAACCACGGTTTGAAGAGAAATCTTTTTTATTGCCACTTTTGATGTGTTGCGAAATATGGTTGATGCGTTGAGTAAGCATCGCAATTTGCGCTTCGATAGAACCAGTGTTTTTTTCATCACCACCAAATTCTTTGAAGATGTTTAATTTTTGTTCTTTAGAAAAATGAGACATTGTATTGTGTTTAAAATTTTAATTTTCGGAATGCAAAGGTAAGGCAATATTTCAAATGAACAATTTTTTAAACAATTTTATTTAAAAATTGTTTATTGAAAATCAGCTACTTACAAGATTTGTTCACCAATAAAATAACTAAATGGATTGATGAATTTGGATTTTGATTTTGAATTTCGATAAAAAGTAATATACAATAATATCCAACTTGCGAATCAAAAATCATCCGTCCGAAATCAAAAATCAGAATTTATCTAATTTTTAAATCCAAAACCATCGTTTCTCCGAAATGAAGATTGATTTTTTGGAGCAAATTTTCTTTACCTAATAATAATTCTTGCTTTAAGGGTGCAACATCGGTACTGATTACTAAAACTCTGTTGCGCAACTGAACATTGTGCGTATAACGGGCAATGGTGACACCCACAATTTTTTCCCAATCTTCTTTGATGCGATATTCATTGACTCGGTCTGCCCAGCCCGATTGCGCAATTAGTCGCTTCAATGCATCGCCCACGCTGTATTCTGCCATATCCCGTATTAAAATTTTAGTAAAAGTAGCAACAAAGCCCGAATAGTAAACAAGCGAAAGCCACAAATTTCTTTGTGGCTTTCGATACTTTCTCATCTTTATATTTTCACTTTATGCACTAGCGCAACAAGGTCAAATTTCCGTTGTAAGTCTCACTCACCCCGTTTGCAAAGGATACACGTACAATGTACACATATACGCCCATTGGCATCTCTTGACCTTTGTAATTACCATCCCAGCCGCGGCCGTTTACATTGTCGCTCGCAAACAACTCTTGACCCCAACGGT
>Ga0209368_1000384_pt1 | contig 43537 bp, 13 predicted proteins | sample EBPBio242008_DNA_FD_185862 | JGI IMG/M metagenome (GOLD analysis project Ga0209368, IMG submission 185862) | Wastewater treatment Type I Accumulibacter community from EBPR Bioreactor in Madison, WI, USA - Reactor 1_4/24/2008_ DNA (SPAdes)... | ecosystem: Engineered > Bioreactor > EBPR >...
ATCTAGCCAAGAACTTCCCTGCCGATTACAGCGTAGAAAAGTACGGTTGGTACTGGGACCCGGTAGTTATGGACCACCTCCTTAGCAGCGCCGCCGATGTTATTCTGTGCGGATCAGCCGACAATATGGCCGACTTCTACCCCGCTTTTGACAAACGTTTTCTCCTTAACGTGGACCCCAAGGAGCAGCTACATCGCCTGCAAAACAGAGTACATGGCTACGCCAAAGACGACCCGGGGCTTCAGCGGAAAATCGTTGAAGAGCAAGCGCAGCTAGTGGCAAACGCCCGTCAGATTGGCGCCACCCTACTCAACGCTCAGCTGCCTATTGATGCATTGGCAGACAAAATATTTGAGCAGCTCCATGCGCAGTAGCGACTGGCTGCAGCAGGCGCAGCAAAAATTAGAGCAAGCCGGCGTAGATTCTGCTCGGCTGGATAGTTTGATATTGCTGGAGCATGCCAGCGGCAAAAATCGCGCACACATTCTTGCATCGCCAGATAGCCCGCTAACTGAAGAACAGATTGCCGCCCTAAATGACCTACTGGGCCGCCGCGCCAACCACGAACCCATGTCGTACATTATTGGCTACCAGGAGTTTTATGGCCGCCGCTTTGCGGTAAATAACCAGGTCTTGGTACCACGCCCAGAATCGGAAATCATTATAGAAATGGCCGCAAAACTGCAGCCAAAAAAAGTGATTGATATTGGCACCGGTAGCGGCGCCCTGGCCATTACGGCCGCGCTTGAACTGCCGAACGCAAACGTTTTGGCGGTAGATATTGACCCTGCCTGCCTTACGGCTACCAAAGAAAATGTTCAGGTGCTAGCACCGGGGCGCGTGCAGACCAAAGAGAGTAATCTTTTACAGGCAATTTCTGACCAAGAACTGGCTGCCGCCACCCTACTCTGTAATTTGCCCTATGTACCGGACGATTTACAGATTAATCGTGCTGCTCGGCACGAGCCGCAGCTAGCCCTATTTGCCGGTCCAGATGGCCTGGATTTGTACAGGGAGTTGTTCATGCAGCTGGCAGAGCGCCCGCCAAAAGCGCGGCCGAGTCATATTTTATGCGAGTCCCTGCCCAGCCAGCACGCAGACCTGAACAAATTAGCAAGCGACCACGGCTGGCAGCTCAAGGCTGAACAAGATTTTATTCAGTGCTTTATTTAATTGCCCGGAGCAACCGGCGCACTGCCAACCGTAATAGAAACTGTGCGGGTATCGGACCCATTTACCACTGTAAGCTCCAACTTGTCGCCCGGTAGGTGTTTGCCTAGGAGGCTGGTCAGGCTGTGTTCGCTATCTATGCTGGTGCCGTCGATTTTGGTAATGATATCACCCACTTTTAGGCCCGCGTCAGCCGCTGGTGAGCCATCTAAAACAGATGGTGAGTCCGCAGAGGCGGCCGGTGCAATGTACGCGCCGTTGGTAACAGAGAGCCCGTACTGCTTGGCGATGTCGGCCGTAAGTGGAATATAGCGGATACCTAGGTAGGGTCGCTCAAATTTGCCGGTTTTTATGGCATTTTGGACCAGACCCTTCACGTCGTTAATTGGTATGGCAAAGCCAATATTCTGGGCATTACCGGCAATGGCTACGTTAATGCCAATCACCTGCCCGTTTAGGTTTACCAGTGGGCCACCGGAGTTACCTTGGTTAATGGCTGCGTCCGTCTGGAATAAATCGTCTAGGTTTTCTGCGTCCGCCGATGATGAACCGGCGGTAATACTGCGGCCAAAGCCGCTAATAATGCCGCTGGTAACGGTGTTTTGGAACTGGCCCAAAGCGTTGCCTATGGCCACGACGCCGTCGCCCACGCCTACCTGAGCAGAGTCCCCCAAGACGGCTGGCACCAGTTTCTGCCCTTTAAGGTCCGTAATTTTTAGGAGCGCAATGTCCAATGCGTCGCCGCTACCGGTGCGGCCAATGACTTTTACATCTTTGAGTTCCGTGCCGTTGGACAGGGTTATAGAAATATCGGTTGTCTCAGTGGGCACCACATGCCGATTCGTCAAAATATAGCCATCTGAGGTCAAAATAACACCGGTACCCGCGCCAGCTTGGGTGCTGGGCTGGCTAAAGCCAAAGAAGCTCTGCGTCTGGGTTGTTACCTTTACGTTCACACTTACGACACTAGGGCCGACGTCTTTAGCTATCTTATTAATCAGCTGGCCGGTAGAGGTGACCACCTTTTTTTGATCAGACAATGACCCAAAAGAAAGCTGACTAGACGTTTGGTCTTGCAGCCAAGCACCCCCGTAGCCGCCAACCAAACCAAGCAGCAAAACTAGTGCCGCGCCTGAGGCGCGAAGCTTTGCAAACACTTTTTTGGCGCCAGTCCGTGGTCCTACCATAGTTGGTAACGTAAAACTAACCTGTCTCCTCTGTGGTTGTGGTTTTGGTGTTTCCGCCATAAAAATAGCCCCCTTATTCTTTTAGTTTTACGTTAGAACCTGAAAATTGGCTTAACTACCAACGACTTTGTCGCCCCAATCGGACAAAAGCAAAATCAACAGCACTAATATGCCCATGACGCAAAGTACTTGGCGCCGCAATCGTACAGTTAAATCTGACTGCTGTGCCCTATAGTACAGCCAGGCCAAGCTAAAGCTAATGAGCGTTAGGAGAACGGTGGGCTGGGAGATTACACCGTAGAACAATAGCCAGTGAGCCAAGAGCCAGCTAAGTGCAGCCGCAAAATATGCCCAAATGTAGCTTAGTAGACGACTGTGCTGCTCTTCAAAACCATCAAAGAAATGCCGTGCAGATAAATAGCAGATAAGACTTGCGCAAACGACTAATTCTAAGGCCGCCCATCCTGCGCCCGCCTGATACAATGCACCCAACCCGGCCAGTTGGGCAATACCTGCCTGAACAGAGGTACCCAATGTGCTACTGCGTGGCTTTACTACTAGCAACCAGCCGGCATACAGCGCAGCCCAGACAACCTGCCCCAGCGCTGAATCCGCTTGAATAATAAAGACTACGGCGGACAAACCAACAATAATATCTACTGCGTTGGCACGTAGATTGGCCAGCCAAAAGCGCGGCCGCACCGCAAACATACGCCATTTAGCTAGAACTACCACCGCAAATGCCAGCATTTGCACCGACTGCAGCCGTACTAAAATAACTATTAGTAGCGGGATTAGGAGTGTCAGTCCGTAGTGCGCCAGAAGCGATGCTCCCTTAGCGGGCAAAATCCGTTTTACCACTGTTCTCATCTTGGGTATATGATAGCAGAAAGCTAGCTGTATCGCCATAAGTCGTGCTATAGTTAATGTGACATGCCAGACCAAAACCAAAACCCAAATGGCTCAGTTCCACTACGCCAGCCACCCCTGATGTCGCAAGATATTAGCGCACCCCGTACCAACGTACCAAAGCCTGAACCTCAGGTTATTCAGCCAGAATTTATACCTACTGTTCCTAAAATACCTAAAGAGCCTAACCGCGGCCTGCGCGACTTTGGATCGTTTGTTGGTATCTTGGCCACGGCTGGCATATTGGCCTTTTTGCTTATAAGTTTTGTCTTTAGGTCTTACGAAGTCGATGGTATCAGCATGCAGACTACTTTAATGAACCAGGACAAGCTGCTCATCTGGAAGATGCCGCGGACTATTGCCAGAATTACAGGTAATCCCTATTTGCCAGCCCGTGGCGATGTGGTTATTTTTGATCAAACAGACTTGACCGCCTGCGGTCAAGGCGAAGCTCGTCAGCTCATCAAGCGTGTTATTGCGCTACCAGGAGAAAGAGTGAGTATTGTTGATGGCCACTACATGGTATACAACGCCAGCTACCCACAAGGCTTTGACCCTGACAAAACCTTGGGCTACGACCAGGACGGACACATCCCTACCACCACCGTTACTGGGGGAACATCCGATTTTACGGTAGGCAAAAACCAGGTCTTTGTCTCTGGCGATAATCGTCCATTCAGCTGCGACTCGCGTGCTTTTGGCCCAATTAACGAAAATCAGCTTATTGGCAAGCTAATCATTAGGCTGCTACCAGCTAATAAAATCAAGCTGTTTTAAAACAGTCCAATGATGCGCTCTAGGTCTTGATCATCCTTGTAGCGGATTTCTAGTTTACCGCCCTTTGCCAAAGGCTTAATCTGAACAACGGCCCCTATCTTTTTGCCCAGCATCTTGGTCTGTGGCGTCTCGTTCTGGGTGCGTTCTGCTACTTTTTCTTTAGATTCACCCTCTTTGTTGGCGGCCGCAAATCGCTCTGCCTGGCGCACATTCCAATCGTGCTTAATAATCTTTTCTAGTAGTTCCTGCTGCAGCTCCGGCCATTGTTCTAGAGATAAAATTGCTCGAGCATGCCCCTCTGTTATACGGTTGTCTTCCAGCGCTTTTTGAGCTTTTTTGGGCAACTTAATAAGACGAATGATATTGTTTACCGTAGACTCCGCTTTACCGATTTGCTTGGCAATCTGACCATTTTTTAGCCCAAACTCGGTGCGTAATCTAAACAAGCTAATGGCCAGTTCCATGGGAGACAAGTCAACCCGCTGGATATTTTCTACAATACTCACTTCTGACCGCTCCGTGTGTGCCAACTTTTTGACTATTACCGGTAGCTGCTTTAGGCCCGTTAGCTGCGCTGCTCTGTAGCGACGCTCACCGGCTACGATTCTATATCTACCGTTTGCCTCTAGCGTTACGACAAGCGGCTGCAAAATTCCATGAATTTTGATGGAATCGGCCAATTCTATCAGTGACTGATCATCAAACGTGTACCGCGGCTGACCTTTGTCCGCGCTAATCTGTTCTATAGCAATTTTTTGAATACGCTCATCTTGTTTTAGGAGCAATGAATCATCAAAGTTCTGCGGAATCAGTGTCTGCAGCCCACTTCCTAACCCCCGTTTTGGTATCTGTGTCATGCGTTTATTGTAGCACAGCGGGGGCTTGCCATACCCTTGTTGCACCCCTAAATGTTGGGATTTCTAGGAGCACACAGCGTGCGCCACTCGTGTGCTTCTAGATTTTTTGGTGAGGCTAACTGGAGACCAGTTATGCTTTGTGCGCGGAACGTCCGCCGGACCGCTTGTGCACTTCTTTGGCTAAGGCTTTGTAGGCGCGGGCACCCTTGGACCATTTGTCGTAATCATGAATCGATTTGCCGTGACTTGGTGCTTCCGCCAGGCGGACGTTCCGCGGGACTACCGTGTCAAAAACTTTATCTCCAAAATATTGTGCGACGTTACCTTTTACTTGGTCAGATAACGTAGTACGCGCGTCAAACATAGTCAAAAGCACGCCCAAAAGTTCTAGGTCTGGATTTAGACCACCGCGCACTTGCTGCACAATCTCTAATAACTGCGTTAACCCCTCTAAAGCGTAGTACTCCGATTGTACTGGTATTATAAGGCTAGTTGCCGCTGTTAAGGCGTTAACGGTGAGCAGACTCAAAGATGGAGGACAATCTATAAGAATATAATCATATTGTGCGACATAATCATTTAAGGCTCGGGCCAAAGCGTGTTCCCTGCCCGGCACGTTAATTAAATCGATTTCTGCCGTAGCTAAGGACTGGCCAGTAGGCAGCACAAAGATTTGCCCGTCAAAGACGGCTGGCTGCACCACTAGGTGGAGTGGCTGGTGGCCAAGGAGGACATCGTGCGTACCGTGCTGGAGGTCCGCTTTAGAGAGGCCCAGGCCGCTGGTAGCGTTGCCTTGGGGGTCTAAATCTATAACAAGCACGCGCTGCTTAAGGCGCGCCAGATAGGCGGCCAGGTTAATAGCGGTAGTGGTTTTACCTACCCCGCCTTTTTGGTTGAGAATCGCTATAATTTCAGCCATCGTATCTAGTGTAGCACGGCCAAGGTATTCAGATAATTGGCCCACTCTGCCGCGGAGTGTTGAAAGGTGCTTTGGGCAAACAGGAGCACATTGTCTGAGGCCATAATAACCATTTGCTGACCGCTTTTGGCATCTGTTGCCAGGTAGGCGGTACCCTTGTTTACCGGCAGGGTGGCACTGGCTTTAAGCGACTTAGCAAAATCTGCTAGCTGCGCCGGGCTGGCACTGAACTTGGCCGGCAACGTCTGCTGGCTAACCAGGAGCTGCGTACCTTTTATTTGGTCCACATAATTGTAGCTGTCTTTAGCGGCGTCGTAGCTGTTAGTCTTAGGCGATTGGCCGGCTGGCGTGAGCGGCGTAAAACTAGGCGCCTGCCTGTCTGGCTGCCCGCCCGAAGCAGCCTGTAGCGCGCTGGCCGCCTCTTGCACCTTGTGCGATTTTTGGTATGACTGCACCCCTGTTTTTATGGCGATTCCCAGCGCAAATATTGCCAGAGCCACCCCAGCATATATGGCAATCTTTTTATACGGCAGCTGGGGCAGCTGCGGTTTTTTAAATTTGGGTAGAGAGATATTAATACTAACGTTAGTGCTTGGTGCTGCAGTGACTGGCGGTTGGGGCTGCGTGGATGCTGCTGCCTGCTGGTGACGCGGCGTCGGTGCGCTGGAGAAAATCGTCTCTGTTGAGACTGACGGCCTAGGCCGCGCAATTGGCGTCTGCGGTTGCCTGCCCTGTATTGGCTCATCACCCAGCCAATCGGCCCAGGCTTTGGCCTGTGGGTCGGCGGGCTGATCTGAGGCGGCGCCTTTGAAGCGATTTAGGTCTATGTTCATGTTGGTTTTTTGGTTACGCTTATATTTTAGCGCGGCCGCTCTGAAATGTCGATATTTCTAGACGCCCACAGGGTGTGCCACTCGAGTGCTTCAAGGTTTTAAGCAACCCGAGAGGACGGGACTGCCGCAAAAAACCCAAGAGCAGGCTTAGAACGGCGCATCCAGCGGCTGCTGCACGTTGTTAATAAACGTCTTGCCATGGCGCAGGCGTTTAGACGGGTTAGCCACAAACTGCAGCGTCATGTCTGATATGGTGGGGCCACGAGTGACGTCTTCTGGGTAACCAAAGGCGTATGTGTCGTCTATGGTGGTTTCTAGCCAGTAGTAGCGAGCAAAGTTGGAGTCCACCCCTGCTCCATCCAGCGCGGTGTAGGTTTGCGGTGTCCCAAGTGTGGCAGTAGTACTGGGCGATAACTGGCCCCAAGCAGTGGCACCATCTACAGCGGAGCGATACTGCAGCTGCCAGCTGGCACCGGTGCCGTTGTCTATACCGTTATAGAGCACTTTGGACGGGAAGACATCGTTGTTAGCATCGATGTAGTACGAGTATTTAGCCACCTGTGGCTGCGACTGGATGGTAGAGTAGTAGTTTTGGGTGGCACCACTGGGGACCATGGTCGTACCGCATGCGCCTCCTAAGACATAGGCTTTGCCGCCATCGTAGGCACTGGCCGAGCCGTAGCGTGCGCTGCCAATAACCACACTGGTCTGTGACCATCCTCCTAGGCCCGTAGGGTTGTTCCCGTTAGCGATAGTAGTGTTGGCATGAATCGATGCTACATATGTGGCCGCAGAACAGGCTGATGCACCGGTGGCGCCACTTATCAAATATAGGTAGCCATTGGCTGCAAAGCCACTCGACATCTGCAGGCCCTGCGGCAGGTTGGCGGTATAGTTCCAGCTACCGATGGAGCCATCGGCATTTATTTTGGCGTATTGCACATCCGCCAAATAGTTTGTACCGTCAAATCCGCCCAGGATGTAGAGGGCGCTGTTATACGCCAACGCCGTGTGGTTGTTCCGGCCGCCCGTAAAGGCGGCGCCCGTAGTCCAGGTGCCAAGCGCCCCTGTAGCGGTGTTAATTTGTGAATAATACACGGTAGACACATAACCCACAGCACCATTACCCTTACCGCCAGTTACGTATACATAGCCGTTAAAGATAACGCCGTCAATACCGCCCAGGCCAGTGGGGAGCGATGTATCGGTTGACCAGGCGCCAAGCGTGCCATCGGCATTAATAGTAGCGTGTTCGGTACTGGAGTTAGATGAGCCGTTTGCGGATCCGCCAATAGCATACATGTAACCATTGTTTGCAACAAGCTTGAAAAACGAGCGGTTAGTACCCATGGAGCTGGTGGTGGCCCAGGTGCCAATAGTGCCGTCATCGTTAATTGGTGCGTAATCAACTTGCGTGCGCACTGTTGAGCCGTTGCAGGCCGTGGCCGTGCAGCCGCCAGCAAAGTAGATGTAGCCGTTGTAGATAACAGAGCTGGCACCGACTCTGGCGCTAGCGATGGTGCTGGTGTTAGTATACCCCGCCGGCGTGCCGTTGTAGTTGTTGTAGGCCAGCAGATATTCGCTGTTGCCGTTCAGGGTAGTGCAGCTGCCCGGCGGGTTGCCGGCGTTGCAGCCGCCGAGTAGGTACATGGTACTGTTGGCAGCGGCGCCGCGCAGGTCCCAGCGGGCAGTAATGGCGTTAGACACAACTGTAAAGCTAGTGATGTCGCCGGTTTCAGTGTCGATTTTGCCAATCTGAGTGTCAGACACGGTGGTGTTGGTGGTACCGTTGTGGCCGCCAATCACGTACAAATAGCCGTTCACGGCCGCGGCAAAGGCGCGGCGGCGCGTCTCTGTTAGGCTGGCCGTAGTGGTTTGCCAGCCGCCGGTGGCGGCACCGTTATCTATTCTGACTATGTTGTTACTGTTGTTGATTTCTGCTCGATACACCGTAGTTGAGGTGTTATAGGTGCTACTGGCGCCGCCCGCTAAATAGATAAAGTTACCCGCCACGGCACCTGCCATGGTACCCATAGCAGCCCCGAGTTGGAGTTGGCCAGTGGTAACGCAGGCGCCGTTAGCAATGGCGCCGGTGGCAGCCGTAATCGTACATTTGACCACGCTGGCGCTGTACTGGTTGCAACCCGCTGATCCTGTAGAGCTGTTCCAGCATCCACCGATGTTATACAGAAAACCATTGCGCGTAAATGCAAAGTTATTACCCATGGCACTGGGGATTGTTCCGGCCGATGCCGTCCAGCTAGCTGTTAGCGCCCCTGTGGCCTGGTTAACCCCGACGTAGTAGATTTTGTTGGACCAGTTTCTGCCGTCGAAGCCTCCTACGTAGTACAAAATGTTGTTATAGACGGTAGCGTAACCAGCACCCATACCACCGGTAGTGCCACCGCCGTTAATGGTGTGTCCGCTGTCTACGCACCACACGCTGCTGGCATTAGCTAAGTTAAAACCAGTGCCAGTACAGGTTGGAGCTGTTAGACTACCGTCGGCTGCTATGGCCGCAAAAGAAGTGTTTTTACTCATCTGCGCACCGCTGTTTCTAGCACAACCCACCGTCACGCAGCCGCCAATGTTATAAATAAAGCCGTTATTAATCACCACGCCGCTCTGCATACGACCACCGTTAGTGGTGCCGGTGCCAACAGTTGGCAGCGTGGAGTTAGGTGTGCCAGTTTGGGTCTGCTTGGGGCTAATGTAGCCCTCCAACTGTATTTGGCCGTAGCTACTGCCGGCCGCCAGCGTGCTACAGTTGCCACCGGTTGTTGCCGTGCAGCCGCCAATGGTATATAGCGTGTTTGCAAACGATACCACGCCTTGCCCGTAGCCACTATCGGTAGGACTGAGGGTGGTCCAGGTGGTTAAGGAGCCATCGGCATTTATGCTGGTTTCTTGGAGGTCTGATAGTGGCGTAGTGCAGATGCCGCCGGACTGCGCGCTGCAGCCGCCAGACACATACAAATATCCGGCCCAAACAGTGGCAAAGCTGCCGCCGTTAGATTGCCGCGCGGTAGCAAACGATTTGCTGGCTGTCATCCAGCTGGATATTACCCCCGGCGACTTAATTTTGGCGTAGTAGGTAGTGGTCTGCAGGGTGCCGCCGCTGTTACCACCAATGGCGTAGAGGTAGCCGTTGTACTGCACGCTGGCGTGGGCAAAAATGGCCGCGGGCAATGTCTGGGCCAGTGTGGTCCAGCTACCTAGGTTGCCGTCGGGCAAAATTGGCGCGGTGTAGACCGCATTAGAGCCAGTTGTACCGGCTGCCGATTGACCGCCGTAGACATACAGCTGGTTTTCATAGGCAGCCGCACCGGTGTACTGCACGGCGGCTGGCAAATTGGTCATGGCAGTCCAGGGTGGCGTGGGCTCGCCGCTGGGCGCTAAGTGTAATTGGTAGACGGTGTTCACTGCGCCGGACCCGCTATTGCCGCCAATGGCGTAGAGGAAATCGTTATACGCCACCAGGTTTAGGCCACGGAGTGCCACCGGTAAGTTATAGCCACTGTTGGTGCTCCAGGTACCGATAGTATCGGTACCTGGCGTAATTTGTGCCCAGTACACCGTAGCCACATTGGCTGCGCCGGTACCCGCCCCGCCCACCACATAGATGTAGCCGCCGCTAACGGCCACGCCAAAGTTCCACAGGTTAGCCGGCAGGCTAGTGGTACTGCTCCAGCTGGCAAAGGTGGCGCCGCTGAGCTGCGCCTTTAGGAGCAAGTTGTTGGTGGTGTCAAAGTCAATATTGGATTCGTTATTGCCATACATCAGCCCTTGGGCGCTGGCGACGTAGACGCTGGGGTCGATATCCAGCGGGTAGCTGGCCTTACTAAGGCCGCTGGCCACTAGAGTTAGGATGTTTCCTTTCAGTTCGTAGTGAGCTTTTACTCCTGTTTTATCGCCGATAATGGTTGGCGCGGGCAACGTAAATAGCAGCGTGTCTTTGGCGGCTTTTTGGCGCATTTTGGCCAGCAGTTCCGCATCCTTGGCCGTGCCGGTGGACACACTGCCGCTAATGGGCAAGCTGCTGCCGTAAACTCCTACTGAGCCATCCTTTTGCAGCTTGGCTGCCAGCGCATCACCCAAGCCCAACTTGTAATCTGCGCGGAGCGTATCGGAGCGACTACGCATGAGTAGCAGGTCTTCCCTTACCTGCCCGGCTTGCAGGCTGTAGACCAGCCAGCCATCGCCATTACTAAGCGGATAATAAATCCGATTTCCGTCCTGCCGAGCCTGACCCAATTTGGCCTGCGGCGTCAGCGTAAAATCTACTTTGCTAATGGGGTCCGTGGTGGTAATACCCTTACTTGCATCTTTGGGCAAGCTGGCGGTGATAAGCGGGCCACCGCGGCCCACCTGATCTGCCGGACTGGACTGATACCCCTCGTTAAACTTGTATGTCCCCGTTTTGGTATCTAGCTTGATTTTGCTGGCCATAGCCGGGCTTTGGGCCGGTAACAGTCCGCTAGCCTGGGCAATTTTGAACTGCCTGTCCTGTAGCCACGGAGTTAACTCCGGCAACCACGGCGCGGCCAACAACAAGACGACGATTGTCGCCGCCAGCAGTTTATGCGCGGTTGGTTTGAGCCACTTTTGTATCTGTTGCATGGGTGTTGCCGCTAATGCTTATATTGTAGCACGATTATCAGGGATAAACCCCTGTTTTACTCTATGTAATAGGTACTGGATCCAGAAGCACACGCAGTGCACCAAATTTTACTTACCTATAGTCAGGAAGCTCAAATTACTGGCGTAGGCAGTCGATTTGCCCGATGAGGTGACATCTATCTTGAAGACTACTATAGAGTTGGCGGCGATACCGCCAGGTAAGGAGCTAGAATTATAAATACAGGTTTGTGGGTTTGTGTTAAGAGATGTCGCGTTCCACGTATTAACTGCAGTTGTTACAGTGGTGGGAGAGCTACCGCATTGCTTTATTTGCCCATTCACTGAATCGATGTAATACATGCTAAATTGAACTCCGTTAGCTATCCCGCTACCGCCATTGCTTGCAGTGCTCGTTGTTCGCCCCGTTAGCATCACAGTGGTTGCGTTGGCAAAAGTCTTAAATGTTGCTGGCATTTGGTATCGAACATAAATGCTATATGTTTGGCTCGATGCCTGTGGGCTTGTCCATGCATAGTAGTTGTAGTCGTCACTTGCGTTTGGACAGATTGAAGTGTTAAGGCCATTTGTATTTCCTGGAACAATTATTGACCCTGAGCACAGGCCAGATGTCATGGTACCAATATTATTACCACCGACCGATTTTGAACCATCAAGTACGGCGCCGGCATATTCTGGGATTAAGTTAACACCGATGTTGGGCGACACACCGCAAGCCCCCCAACCGCCGCTGCCGTAGCATTGCAGCGCGCCGGCGGTGGTGTCGTAGTACATGGAGCCCAGTAGCGCGCTGGTGGTGGTAGAGGTGGTGGGCGGCGCGGCGGCAGTATCCAGGGTCAGCAGCGTCAGGCCGCTGCCGGCAGTGCCACCAATTTGGACCTGGCTGACATTGAGCGGCGTGGAGGTGGTTTGGGGCACAATCGACAAGTTGTCCACGTAGAACGTGCGGCCGGTGGTTAAGCTGTAGACTGCAAAAGCGTTGGCAGCGGTGGGCGTGTTGCTAGTAGAGGTAGTAAAGTAACAGTTTATTTTGGTCCAGCTGTTGGTGACGCTGTAGCTGGCCAGGTAGCAGCTCTGGGCGTAGCCGGTGCCGGTGTCTACAGCGGTGCCGTTGTAGAGGTAGGCGGCGTAGTAATCGCTGGCCGGCGTAGAACTCATGATACTAAAGCTGGCCAGGTAGGTCGTGCTCTGCGCCAAGGTGTTAGTCAGGACATTTTTGGCGCCGCTGCTGGCAGCCGATGTTACCGCCTTGGCGCTGGCCAGGCCGGCGGCGGTGGTCACGGTGTCACGCGTAATGGTGGCGGTACCGTAGGGCAGCCATGCCGCACCAAACGTGCCGGCAACTTCTGCACCCGGGTTGCTGGCTAGGTTGGTGGTGGCAGAATTAACACTTAGGACGTTACCGTCCAGGCTATTTTGCACTTGGAAAATTTGGCCATCGGTGACGGCGCTAACTGTTTGTGAGCCGTTAACTGTCAGCTTGTTGTTGGTAGTGTCCACGCCAAGTACGGCCGTCCCGCTTGCATTCTGAACCTGGAATGCAGTCGTGGAGCCACTGCCAGAACCAATAACCTGCACATTGTTGCTGTACATGGTTACGTTCGTGCTGGTGCCAACGGTGCCAATAGTGGTCGCGCCGTTCACAGTAAGGCCCGTGAGCGTACCCACGGTAGTGAGGTTTGTCAGGCTGGTGTTGGCACCCAGGTTGGCATTGGTCAGCATGCCATTCACCCAGGCCGTGCCATTAAACTGCAGCAGGTTGCCGGTGGCCAGACTGGTAAACGTCATGGTGTTGCCGCGCAGGCCGGTTACGGTCACAGCGCCGGCCGTGCCAATAGTGGCATCGCCGTTCACCGCTACCCACGTTGGAGTACTGGTGGAGTCGCCCTGCAAAATGTAGTTTACGCCTGGTACCCCGGTGGCCTGGAGTGCGCCGGTGCCGTTACCGTACAGAATACCCTTGCTGGTAAAGGTGCTAGCCCCGGTGCCGCCCTGGGCAACCGGCAAGCTTGCCACGCTGCTGAGTTGACCGCTGGCATTATTCACTACAACGCCCGCTGCAGTCATAGAGCTGAAGATTGGGTTAGTGCTGAACGTTTTAGCGCCAGCAAAGGTCTGAGCGGCGGTATTTACCATACCGATTTGAGTGGCGCTGGCATTCTGCAGGTACAACGTGTTGCTGGCAATAGTAGCTCCAGTAGCGGAACCGGTATAGGTATCCACCGCGCCCATAGCCGTGACTGCTGATGGATCACAGCTCCCCCAAACTGGTGCCGTGCCGACGCCGCCAGAGCGCAAACAACTGCCGCTGGCCACGTCTGCTAATGTCGCAAGCGTTGTGCTGCTAGACGCGTACAATAAATCACCTGTGGTGTAACTGGTCAGGCCGGTGCCGCCGTAGCCGGTGCCAATTGTAGTACCATTGTAGGTCACGTTCTGCAGCACGCCAGCATTGGTTAAACGAACCACTGGTGTGGTGCCGGTGCTGAGTGAACCGTTGTACAAATTGAAATTGGCCACACCACCAGCGGTGTTTTCTAATTGTAAAGTGGTAGTTCCAGCGTTGCTCAAATTGATGTTAGTAATACCACTGTTAGTGCTTTGCAGGGTGCCAATGTTGGTTGTTATAGTGCCACCTGCACTGGCTGTGTTTAACGCCAGCGTTGCGCCGCTCGACGTCACAGATGGTGTTGTGACGCTGGTAGCGGATGCAGCTGCTAGCGTGGTGTTTCCGGTCACATTTAGGGTGCCGGAGGCGGATACATTTGTGGCATTGACGCCCGCCACGGTGCTGGTGCCGGTGACGCCCAGGGTGCCGCCAATCACACCGTTGCCGGCAATGTTAAAGTTGGCGCCGGCCTGCTGGGTGGTGGTGTTCTTGATGTAGTTAGCATCGGCTGTAGCGACACTTAAGTAGTTAGAGCAGACCACGTTGTTGGTACAAATGGTGTCGTTGGCGGTTAAGTTGGGTATGCTGAGGGTAAAGCTACCGTTGGTCTGAGCGGCGGACTGCAGCGTAACGGTGTTGGCGTTGGCGGCATTTCTAAAGATAAGCTGGCCGCTGGTAGTGCTGGCAACACCAAGCGTCAGCGAGCTGTTCCCTGTTATGGCGCCGGTTACCCCCAGTGTGCCGCTTAAAGTAGTGGCGCCAGAGACGCTCAAGCTGCCAAAGCTACCCGCGCCGGAAACGTTGAGGCTGGCCAAGGTGCCAACACCGGTAATGTTGGTAAAGCTGCCCGTGGCTAGGTCGGCGTTAACAATGGTGCCGTCCACAATCTTAGAGCTGTCTACTGAGTTGGCGGCCATGTTGCCCAGCGCAACCGTGCCGGCGGCAATCTTGGTACCGGTTACGGCGCCGCTGTTAATCGTAGCCACACCAGAGCCGTTTAAGGCGATATCGCCGCTAAGCGATGAGTTGACCCACGCCGTGCCGCTGTACAGCAGCACTTGCCCGCCAGCCACGCTGCTGGTGGTTAGGGTGTTGCCCTGTAGTTTGGCAATGGTGGGGTTAGGGTAGCTACCTGTTAGGTCACCGCCAGCGGTACCGATTGGGCTGGGTGCGGTTATGGTAATTCCCCCTGATGTATTGCTAATACTAATGCCGGGGCCGGCCGTCAGGTTAGCAAGCGTAAAGCCGCTGCCATTGCCAATTAAGAGTGTGCCGTTGCCAGCCGAGGAGGTGTTTAGGCCCGTACCACCGTAGTTGGTGGCCAATGTGCCGCTGTTGATGTTGGAGGCATTTTGGTAGAAGGCGCCGTGCTGACCGTCGAGCTGATCGGCATTTAAGTTAGCCACCATTGTTGTGCTGTTGACAACTATTGGCGCAGTGCCGGTAGTGACCGTGCTGATGAGCTGTGTGCCTTGCACCGTGCTGGCGCCCGTAATGGTACCGGTGACGCCCAGGGTGCCGCCCACAGTAGCGTTGCCACTCACCGCCAGGCTGGTCAGGGTGCCTACGCCAGTAATATTGCTGTAAGCGCCGCTGGTTAGGTTGCTGTTGGTAATAAGCGCATCTACCCAGGCCGACCCATTCCACTGCAGCACGCGGCCCAGCTGACCGGCAGCCATAGCGGCGCTCACAGATACGTTGTTGCCTTGCAGCTTGGCCACGTTGGTGCTGCTAAAGGTGCCGGTCACATCGCCGGACAGGCTGGCGCTGGTGGATACAAAATTACAGTTGTTTGCCGTCTGGACACAAATGGCGTCGTTGGCGCTGAGCGCTGGCATGGTCAAGTTAAAGTTGCTGGCACTGGCGTTGTTGGCCGGGATTAAGGTAGTGGAACCGTTGCCCGCAGCGTTCTTAAAGATGATTGAACCGCTGCTGGCGTTGCTGGTTCCCAGCGTTAAAGAGCTGCCGCTGGTAAAGGTACCACTGGTAAAGGTTGGTGACGCCACCGTAGCCACTGTTATGCTGCCCGCGCCGGTGCTTACGCTTATGTTACTGCCCTGGGTTAGGCCTGCCAGCGTGTAGCCGGTGCCGTTACCAATAAGGATTTGACCGTTGGTTGGCGTAGTGGTTAGACCGGTGCCGCCGTAGGCTACGCCAATGGTGCTGGCGTTCCAGGTGCCGGCCGTCAGTGTGCCCACGCCGGTAATGTTAGTAAAGCTGCCAGCCTGTAAGTTGGCGTTGGTAATAGTGTTGTTGGCGATATTGCCGCCGGTTACCGTGCCGCTGGCTATATCGGCTCCCGTTATGGTGCCGTCTAAGATTTTGGCACTGGTGATGGCGTTATTGTTGATCGTTATTGCGCCGCCTACCGCCAGGCTAGCATCGCCACTCAAGGAGACAAAGCCCGGCACGCCGCTGGCGTTTGATTGCAGGAACTGGCCGCTGGTGCCGGCAGCCGTGCCCTGTACCACGCCGGTGCCGTTGCCGTAGAGCACGCCATACGTTGTAAACGATGTGGCCCCGGTGCCACCTTGGCCCACGGTAATGGCCGTAGTTAGGCCGCCCAAGGAGGTGATGTCCGTATTAGCGCCAGCAGCGGCTGCTCCTATATTAGTGCGGGCGCCGGCGGCCGTGCTGGCGCCGGTGCCGCCGTTGGCTACGGGAATCGTGGCTACACTACCCAGGTTGCCGCTGGCGTCGTTGGTAACAATGCCAGCCGTGGTCAGACCTGTGTCTCTAATGCTTCCCGCCGTTAGGGCGCCGGTGGTGCTAATGCTGCCAGCGGTCAGGGCGCCACTAACGCCCAAAGTACCCGTAAAGCTGCCGTTGCCGCTGACAGCTAGGCCCGTTAAGGTGCCCACAGCGGTAATGTTTGTAAAGGAGCCGGCGGCTAAATCGGCGTTGACAATGGTGCCATCGGCAATTTTGGCACTGGTAACGGCGCCCACGGCAATGGTGTAGCTGTTGGTGCTTCCGGATACGCTGCTGGTCACATCGCCGCCAGAAGTCACATTAACCCAAGCGCTACCATTGTAAGCCAACATTTGGTTTGCCAATAAGCTGCTGACAGTTAGCGTGGTGCCCTGCAGCTTGGACACGTACGTAGTAGCAAAGCCACCGGTGATGTCGCCGCTGAGTGTGGTGCCAGTGGTGGCGTAGGCACAGTTATTAGCCGTGGTACAGATGGCATAGGTGCCCGCCGTAGCCGATTGATCAAAGTTATAGCGCACATTGCCGGTTGGCGTACCGCTAAAGCCCACGGTGGTGGTGTTAGCGCCATTGGTAGCGGTGATGGTGCTAGTGCTGCTGCCCTGGAGGCTAAACTGCTGACTAGTAGAGCCCATAGTCAACGTACCAGTGGGGTTGATAACTAAACTGCCGCTGCTGGTCAGTTGCGGTGTGGTAACAGAGGTAGTAAAGGTTGGATTATTAACCGTATTCAGCCCGCTACAAGTGCCACCGCTGCCCAGCGTAATCGTATTACCGCCGCCGGTTAAGTTACCGCCCACGCTGCCCGTAGGACAAACCAGGGTGGTGTTGCCCTGCACCGCCGTGTTGGCCGCGCTGCCGTAGGTAGTGCTCAAACCGATACTGCCCGCGCCAGTGGTCACCGTAATACCCGTACCGCTCAGCGCACCAAGCGTGTAGCCCGTGCCGTTGCCAATCAGCAGTTGACCGTTAGTGGGGGTGGTGGTTAGGCCAGTGCCACCGTTGGCCACCGGCACAGCCGCTACAGTACCCAAGGTACCCGTAGCCGTGTTGGTGACAATACCGGCCGTAGTCAGTGCCGTGTCGCGAATGCTGGTGGCGGTCAGCGCGCCGGTGCTGACCGCGCCGGTTACGGTCAAGCTGCCGCCAATCACGCCATCGCCGGTGATGTTAAAATCGGCCGTCTGCGGCGTGGTGGTGTTCTGGATATACTGGCTGCCCATGCTGGCGGTTGTGGTCCAGGCCGTGCCATTCCAGATAAACGGCTGTGTCACGCCGGCCGGCACCGGCTGGCCGTACATGCTAAAGCTGTTAGTACCGACGTTGCTGATGTAGACCAATCGGCCAGCCGTGGCGGCGGTTGGATTGGGCAACGTTACAACCAGGCCGACGGCGGTGGCGGTGACGTTGAACGTGGTGGCGCCATCCACAGTAGCCGCCGCCGTGCCCAGTGGGCCGCTGACGCCAATGCTGATGGGCTTGGCAGTAAGCAGCGTGCTGGAAGCATTGGCAAAGGTGTTGCCAGTGGCCAGCGTCACGCCACCATTGGCGGTCAGCAGCCCGGAAAAGGTGCCCGCACCGCTAACACTCAGCGTGCCGCCAATAATGCCGTTTCCGGTGATGTTAAAGTTTGCCGTCTGCGGCGTCACCCCGTTCTGGATGTACTGCCCGGCCGCTGCGGCAGTCGTGAGTAGCGTATAGCTACCGGCCGCGCCCTGGTCCGGGATGCTAAACGTCTGATTACCGCCGGTAGGCTGCCCTAGTGTCAAGCTGCTGGTAAAGCCGGTGGCACCGTTGTAACTGTTAAGCGCAAAGGCCGATGGCACGCTAGTCAGGCTGAGCCGCGGCGACATTTCCCCATCCCAGACGGCACTGTTGCCGGTGCCGCCGACGTTCATGGTCAGATATAACTGCTGGCCCCAGTTAATACCGTTTGGAAACGCTGTATTTGACCCCAGGTTGGCAGTCAGGTAGCCATTGACCACCCGTATGGAGGTGCTGCTGGCCACGGTGTAATCCTCTGTCCAGAGGGCAGAACCGCCCGTGGGCGCATTGTACAGCTTGAACTGGACGTTGTAATACCCGTCTGGGGCAATGGCGCCAGCGGCATTTTCTAGCCTTGCTTGGAAGTTGATGGTGTTAGCCGGCGTAGCTGTAGCCATTCCAGGCAGCACAAGGTTGACCCCAATCGCCATGGCCACAATCAGGCTGACCAGACCTACGCGCAAGCCCGCGCGCGTACGCGTATAAAAAACCACCCCTGTTAGCAGCAAACTGCGGAAACAAGCAAACAGCACCCGTAGAGCGCGGACGCCTTGGGTGCTGCTTGCACGTTCCCTCAAAAGGGCTACCTTTTTGACCATAGTTTTTGTTTGAAGATTTAGGATTTTAGTTTTGGTTTGGACCGGCGATTTGTCCGGAGTTTAACCTTTTTTGTTGGTTAGGATTGCTGCGAGTGCCATCAATCCTATGCACCCCAGTATGGACTCTTTTCAAGAAGTACACAAGGGTTTTTGAACAAAAATGATACTCTATTTTTCAAGCCACTCTGGGCTATTTTTTAGGCGCTATTTGTGTTGTTTTTCATACATTGTTTTAGGGTTTTGAACAGATAGTTTCCCTGACGAACGGTTGTGCCCCCCTGTTAGGCCAGGACCTCGCTGGGCGTTGTTTTTTATGCACCATAGGGCACTCCACACGGGAAAGCATGAGCACTTATCCACAGCTTTGCATACAAAAAGGACTCCTGCGGGAGTCCTTTTTTGGCGCTTTAGTTACAAACGCTTAGGCAATCTTGGTGATTTTGAGATGCGTCTGGTGCTGGCGGTGACCACGCACAGTGTGCACGCGCTTCTTTGCCTTGTAGCGGATGCTGGTGACTTTATCTGCCTGCGCGTCCTCTGCCACAACTTCTGCGCTGACGGTTGCTTTAACCTCTTTGCCCAAGGCGACATCCTTGCCGTCCATGACCATCAGAGGGATGAAACTGACCTTGCCGGACTTAATGTCCTTGATCAGCTCTACGGCGATAGTTTCGCCCTCGGCCACAACATACTGCTTGCCGCCGGTCTGAATTACTGCTTTTTTGCTCATGACGACTAGTGTACCATTTGAGGCCGCCTCTGTAAAGAGCTTGGCTGGGGCTTATGCGGCAACCTAGCAATGCGGCCTGCGGAGCATAAACGGTCACTAGGAGGCGCTGCGTGCCAGCTTGATGCCTAAATCGTGCCCGTCTACGGTTACAGCGGTTTCGTAGCCCTCCGTGAGCTCAGCGGCGTTGACAGAGACGGCTAGCGTCTCGCGGCAGAGTTCGGCCCGGCAGTCAGGGTCGGTCCAGACAGCGGCCAGGTGCTCGTCGCCGCCAAGTTGCAGGAGAATTCGGTCGTCAACAGAGAGGCCGGCCGCTTTGCGGGCAGCTTGGACGTGGCGGATGACTTCGCGCAGCAAACCTTCGCGCTCCAGCTCAGGCGTCAACGCAAAGTCCAGGACGATGCCGGGCTCATCGGTCAGCGCCCAGGCGACTTGCTTAACGTTCAGCTCCTCCGCCAAGATGTCAGATAGCTCGGACAGCTTCCGCGGGGCGGCCACGGTGGCCAGGGCCAGCGGTTGCCGAACTTTGACGCCAGCAGCGGCGCGCAAGGAGAGGCCTTCGTTAATCAGGTGGCGCAGCAGCGCCATGTCGTCCACCACCTGCTGGTCAACGGCGCCAGCCGCAGGCCAGTCCTGCAGGTGCACGGACTCACCGCCGGTTAGCAGTCTATAGTATTCCTCTGCCAGGAACGGTGTGATGGGGGCCAACAAATAACAGAGGCGAACTAACACGTAGTGTAGTGTTTTGTACGACATTGCTTTATCTACATCATCGCCGGATTTCCAGAAACGTTTGCGGGAGCGGCGGACATACCAGTTGGAGGCGTCGTCTAGGAATGGCAGGACCGGACGCAGAGCGGCATCAAAATTGCAGGCGCTCAGGCCGGCGTCCATTTCCGCGGTAAGCTGGTGGACGCGAGAGACAATCCAGCGGTCCAGTGGGTTCTCTAGAGTTTTTAGCGGGTCTTCTAATGATCCGTCCCACTCCCAACCGTCAACGCTGGCGTAGAGCGTAAAGAAGTCGTACATGTTGCCGATCATACTCAATTTGCGGGCTATATCGGCCACGTCTTTGTCTTTTAGGGAAAAGTCTTCGGCGTTCAACAGGGGTGAGCTTAGGAGCAGGAAGCGCAACGAATCAGCGCTATATTGGTCCATGAGCTGGTTTGGATCAGTGTAGTTGCCGTAGGATTTGCTCATTTTGCGGCCGTCATTACCGGCTAGGGTGCCGTGTACCAGGGCAGTTTTGAACGGTACGTGGCCAAACAGACCGGTGTTAACGGCGCTTAAGTAGTAGAACCAGGCACGCACCTGCGGCACGTACTCTACAATAAAGTCGCCCGGAAAATTGGCCTCAAATTTTTCTTTGTTCTCAAATGGATAGTGGAACTGGGCAAACGGCATAGAGCCGGACTCAAACCAGCAGTCCATAACCTTGTCGATACGCTTATACTCTACTCCATGTATTGTGAATGTTACATCGTCTACCCATGGCCGGTGATAATCTTCTAGAACTACCCCTGATAGCTCTTCTAGCTCAGCGTAACTGCCAACCACGCGCACCAGCTCCTGGCCGTTGTGATCTTTACCTTTCCAAACTGGCATGGGGGTGGCCCAAAAGCGGTCGCGGCTTAAGTTCCAGTCTGGCGCGGACTCTATAGTCTTCTCTGACCGGCCATGCTTGATATGCTCTGGTACCCAGTTAACCTGGGCGTTCTCTGACAGCATCTCCGCCCTTTGGCCATCTATGTCCATGAACCAACTGGGGTGGGCGCGGTAAATCAGCTTGGTGTCGCATCGATGACAGTGCGGGTATTGGTGCTTGATGTACTCTATCCGTAGGACGCGGCCATCTTGCAGCAAGGTTTTTGCGATTTCTTTGTTGACATCCCAGACCAGTCTCCCTTGCCACGGACCTTCCGTATAGAGGCCGCGGTCATCTAGGTTATTGACCCATGGGAAGCCTTCTTTTTTGGCTAAATCATAGTCTTCCTCGCCAAAAGCGGGAGCTAGATGCACAATGCCGGTACCCTCCGCTGTAGACACATAATCAGCATGCCAAATGTTGTGAGCTTTACTACCACGGTTGTCGAATAACGGCTTGTACTTCTTACCAACTAGCTCTGCGCCTTTGAATTCGCGTAGAATTGTGTAGTCTACAACGTTGTGTTTTTCATCCTGCAATGCCTTGGTGACGAGGTCTTTGGCTAGGATAAACTTGTCTGCGCCCACCTGCACCTCCACGTAATCCAAGTCTTTGTGGACGGCGGCGGCAGTGTTGGCTGGCAGCGTCCAGGGCGTGGTTGTCCAGGCCAAAAGGTAGGTGCCAGGTATGTCAGCTAACTCCAGTTTGACGTAGACAGAGGGGTCCGTGTCTTCCTGATAGGAGTTGTCCATGGCTACCTCGGCTTTGGAAATCGGCGTGGCGTCGCGCACGCAGTACAAGAGGACCTTTTCCCCTTCGTAGATTTTGCCCTTATCGTATAACTCCTTAAAGGCCCACCAGACGGACTCCATGTAATCCTTGTCCATAGTGCGGTAGGCGCCCTTAAAGTCCACCCATCGGCCGATGCGGTCAATGGTGTCTTCCCAGAGTGCCCCGGTGGCTACCATGTTCTGGCGACAGGTTAAAATGTACTCCTCTAGCGTGATTTTGGTGCCGATATCGCGCCGGTCCGTAATGCCAAATTTCTTCTCTGTAAACACCTCTGCTGGCAGACCGTGGCAGTCCCAGCCCCAAACGCGCTCCACGCGCTTGCCTTTCATGGTCTGGTAGCGCGGCACGGCGTCTTTAACGATGCTGGTGAGCAGCGTGCCGTGGTGTGGTACCCCTGTTATGAACGGCGGGCCGTCGTAGAAGACGTAGGCGTTCTGGGAAGGCCGCTGATCTACAGATTTTTCAAAAATTTTGTTGTCTTTCCAGTACTTTACCAGCTCTTTTTCATACTGGCTGGCGCGACGACGGGTGTTGGCTTTGAATTTCATGACTGTGTGTGGACTCCTTACATATTGTCTTGAGCATATAGACTATAGTCGATATTATAGATTATGATCTATATGGTGTTCGGGGGATATATAAAAAAGCCCCGGACTTCTTGGTTTGCAGGGGCGCGCCGGAGGCGCTCGGTACCACCCTGCTTGGGGCTTGATTACAATCGTTCACGCAGATTTCTGGCGACTGGTTCTACTTAGGGTTTCCCTGTTCTTCCAGCTCCTGGCGGGTGATAGCCGCTCGTAACGGATCTCTTTTGAATTATTTGTAGTATAGCACTATTTTGCTGTTTTAGAGAGAGTGCAGAAAACGTAAACAGAGGACTAAGCGCCAATAGCGTAGCCAGCGACTTCGTTCATAAGCGGCAGCATAGCGCCCTGCCAGGAGTTAAGGACAGAGCCGTCATCCCGCAGCGCTAAGATGCCGGGGTACTGCATAATATCGTATAAGCTGGCGGTGGCCATGCCCTCGCGGGTGTCTATGTCCAGGAGCTCTACACGGACGGAGGGATTGCGGCGGCTAAATTCGCGAACAAAAGAGTCTACGGCGCTGCCATGTTCAGATAATGGACGATAAATCACAAGCAGTTTCATCTAGAAGCATTGTAGCACACTAGTTCTGAGCGCCAAGGACGATGTAGTCAAAAATGTATTGGGTGCCAGTGCTTACGGCGTCACGGCTGACGATGTCAAAGCCAGTGGCGGTCTTTATGACATAGACGTGCAGGGCGGCCGCATTGTCGTTTGACGCGCTGACAACCACTTTGTAACTCTGAGCAAAGGCTTTGTTGAAGGCTACATGAGCCAGAACACCACTGGCCACGGACTGACCGCCGGAGGTGACCGTAACGGTGCCGGCGTTGTCAGTGCCATCACCGGTGGCAGCTGGGGCCTGAGTGGTGCTACCAAGAATACCCAAGGCGTCGCCGGTGGTGATTGCCGGCGCGCTTCCCTTGCTTATTATGTGGCCGCCAACAATAATGTCTACTGTTTGCAAGGTGCCGGTAACGGTTAAGTTGTTGGTAATAGACACGCTGCCACTCACGGTCAGGTTACCGCCGATGTTGGCGCTACCGGTAACTGTTAGGCTGCCGTTTATAGTACCCCCATTAATCAGATTTTGGCTGGCCTGTAGTGCTTGGATTTGTGCTTGCTGCTGCTGTATACCACGGATTGCAAACGGTATGAGCCCCTGATAGTTAAACCCAATTATGTTACCCTGTTCATCGTGCTGAACGAGCTGTGGCAGATATTGGTTTACCTCTTCGGCAATCAGACCAAAGTCGCTTATGCCACCATCTGGCGCTTTGTAGCCGCTACTAGCTTTCCAGTCAAAGCTCACGGACCTCAAGTTATTAATGACGCTGAGCGCATCGGCCATACTTGTGACATTTTGTTTGTAGTTGATAGACGACGGGTTGGTACACGCAGCGTTAGACTTGACAACTTGATTGGTTCCATTGATACAGAGCACCGTGCCGGTGCCAGCTACTGGGTTAGACAAGATTAGATTATGACCGATTGTTAAAGCACCGGTGCCGTTATTGAACGCAAGCGGCCGGTTGCCGTTCCATGTGCCAAACTGATTGTTGACATTGGTTGTCAAGAAGTAAGTATCCTGGCCATCATTGCGAATAATCGACCCGTAGTTAGTAGCGCCTGAGGGCGCTAACCGTATTTGTCCAAAACCATTGTCTGGAACGCCAACCATTTGCAGCTCTCCACCCGTCGGGTTGTAGCCCATGTACATCGAGCCGGCATCATTTTGCACCTTGAGGATTGAATTAGTAGGCCAAGCAGTGATTTCTTTGACCGATATAGCGGAGATGGTGCCATTCCAGCTAGTAGTGGGCTGGAACTGAATGCCGGTAGTAGCCGTAACGTTCCTAAAGTTATAGGTGTATGTTCCACTACAGCTAGAGCCAGCTGCCGTTTGGTAACCACCAACTCCTCCCAAAAAAACGATTACCTTCTGGTCGGCTGCGCCGCAGCCGCCATCTACTTCGTTGCCCGCGACGGTAAACGTCATCTGATACGACTTACCTATTGTAAAGAGTGCAGTGTTGTACTGTAAGGTAGAAGTGTTGCCTGTGTTGTGTTTGGCGGTGGTAGATGTGACCGTCCAACCTGTGGTGGTCCAGCCAGCCGTAAAGGCGCCGCTATAGAGTTCTGTTCCTAGTGTCACGCCGCCATTTTGGGTTATGGTAACTCCAGATGTTCCTGCCTGAAGTATCTTGTTGCCTGAGTTATCTTGCACGCGCACAATATCATTGTTCTGACCAGGGCCTCCAACAAATACCGCAGCCATCCCGCTTCCTCCTTGCGTCGAAGTAACACGCAGTGCTTCAGTTTGCCAGAAGCTACTGCCACCATCGATGACCACCTGATTTCCTGTCAACTGGCGAACTCTCATGATACTGTTATCGCTACCGTCAAGAACACGCATTATATCTTGGCCCCAGAGGTTATTCACATCCTTAGAGCCCTGAACAATCATAGCAGGTGTACGGGTTCCATAACTCTGTTGGACATAGAGATTAGCATTGGGAACCAAGGGAGCGGTAGACGGGTTAGCACCAATCATAACCGGCGTGGCCGAGTTGCCCAGCGTTATGACTCCTTCTTGGTACCGATGTGCGAATGGATCACTGGCACCCAAGCCGTCAATGTAGAGCGTGCGTGCCACGGCGTCGGTCTGCTTGATGAAGAAATAGGCGCTAGCGCTGACACTGGCAGGTGTTGTAAAGCAATTGGTCAGATTGTTCCATCCTGCCACTAGGTTTATTGTGCCAGTGACATAAGTAGTCTCGGTTGAACCATCAGCTGCATAGCCCCAGACTGCGGTACCGGTGCTACTGCTCTTGACCATCACACTTGAACAATATGCAGTGCTTGGAGAGAGCTGTTGGGTATAGTTAACTCCAGCGTTGGCTGTGGCGTTTGTCGTAACCGCCAAACTCTTGGCGCCATAGTACACATTGGCCGCGGTGGAGTTCTGAGCCATGCTGGCAGTACCAGCACGCATAGACCAACCAGTGGTGTTAACTTCTACACTTGGGTTGGTAATGACATTGCCCCCTGCTGAGCTGAGATTAACATTGAAGACATCAGCACCCCCAGCAGTCTTGATAGAATAGGCGCTTGTGGTGTTGCTGGTAGTCGTTATGCTAACACCCGTGTTGTTGATAGTCTGGTTAAACGCCCCACCTTGCAGCGATAAGCTGGAGCCGGCGTTTGAGGAGCCTATATTTACTGTATCTGCCACCGTGGCGTTAGTAGCGATGTTGACTGTGTCGCTAGCACTGGAAGTTACCCCACCAATATTGATAGTCGAGCTGACGCCATCATCGCCAATACTGATGTTACCTGTGCCAGCATTGATTGCCACGGAGGTTGCCCCTGTGGCGTTACCGATGGTAATAGCTTTGGCGTTGGCACTGGTACCGATGTTAAGCGCACCAGTGGTGCCGGAGTCTACCAGCAGGGCGGTGCCGACAGCCGATTGTAGGAGTGGCGCAGTAAAACTGGTGGTACTACGACCATCGCCGCTAATCCAGAAGACGCTAGTGGTTTGTGCCGCAGCATTTTGGTTCTGGATAAAGCCGGTGGCAGCTGTCTGTGATGTAAGCAAAGTGTACGTGCCGGCTGCAGCCATGTCGGGCAGGTTAAACGTTTGGTTGCCAACGGTTGGAGCTACTAAGCCCAGGGTGCTGTTAAAGGCATTGACAGAAGTATTAAAGCGAATAACCGTTGTTGCCAAGTTCGCGGTACCCAGCTGTAGCACCTTGTTCGTTGTATCGACATTAAAAATTGAGTGACCTAATGAGTTATTCAATGACAGCGCGGAGGCACTGTTAAGCTGAACTGTTTGGGCCGCGGTGAACATATTTGCCTGATTAAGGTAGGCCACATTGGTCAGCGTGCCGGCAGTATTGATATCAGCGCCATTTAGCTGGATGCCAGTAGTTGCGTTAAGCGTGCCGGTGACGTTGGTGTTATCTTGAAGCTCAATTGTACCCGCACTGTTAAGGACGATGTTGCCAGAGGTCGTAGTGGTAAGATTTAAGTTACCACTCGTCGTGTTTAGTGCTTGATTGATATTGGTGGCTGCAAGATTGCTCAAGGTTGTATTTGCGCCAGTCATCGGGCAAGTCCCCCATGCTGGTGCTGCCCCAACACCATTACTTAAGAGACACTGGCCAGCCGCAACAGCAGCTAGTTTGCCAATAGATGTTGCGCCACTTGCGTACAGTAAGTCTCCAATGGTGTAGCTGCTAATGCCTGTGCCGCCGTACTGTGCACCTATGACACCTGCGTTCCAGGTGCCGGCTGTTAGAGTGCCTACCCCTGTTATATTGGTAAAGCTGCCAGCCGCCAAGTTGCCGTTGGTAATAGTGTTATTGGCGATTTTTGCGCCCGTAATAGCCCCATTGGCTACGGTTAATGCGCCGGTGCCGCTCACAGTGGCGTCGCCGCTGACCGATTGGTTGACCCAATTAGTGCCGTTGTACATCAGGAAGTTGCCGCTGGTAAGGCTGCTAATTGTTAGGGTGGTGTTCTGAATCTTGCTTAAGGTGTTAGCCGATAAGCTACCCGTTACATCGCCGCCCAAAGTAGTTGGCGTACCGGCGGCAGTAGAACAGCTCTGCCAGCTTGGTGCCGCGCTGGTGGTAGCCACCAAACACTGGCCAGTGGTGCCTGCGGCGGTGCTAGCCAGAGCGCTGGCACCATTGCCATAGACCACACCGTTAGCCGTAAAGGTGGTTGCGCCGGTGCCGCCCTGGCCCACGCTTAAGGCCGTGCTTAGGCCAGATAGGCTGGTGATATCGCTGTTAGCGCCGCTAGCAGCTGCACCCAAGTTGGTGCGGGCGCCCGCGGCGGTACCAGAGCCAGTGCCACCGTTGGCTACGGGCAGCTGACCAGTAAAGGTAATGTTGCCTGCTGCACTCAGGGCGATGTTACCGCTAGCGCTCACCGCTATTGTGCCGCTGGCGTTTGGCATGGTAATAGTTCTGCTTGCGGTAAGAGCGGCGCTTTGCAGTGTGTTAGTAAAGCCAGCGTTGGTGTAGTACAAGTTGCCGGCGCTGTTATGACCACCTGTTGCAGCACCCGCGCTAGTTTGGAACTGGACTAAGTCGGCTGTCTGGCTGGCTATTGCCCTAAAGACGCCGGTGATAGAGGTGGTAGCGGCGCTCTGAATGTTAAAGTTGGCGCTAGACTGCGTGGCTGTAGCGTTCTGGATATAGCCGGTGGCACCGGTGGCAGCTGCACAGGTTGTCCAGGTTGGAGCACCAGAGCCGCCAGACGCCAAACACTGACCAGCCGTCCCAGCAGCACTAAAGGCGTAAGAAGTGCCATTAGAGTAGGCGATGGTACCAGCGCTACCCACGGCTGTGACGCCGGTGCCGCCCTGTCCCACACTGAGGGCGATGGTTAAGCCAGATAGGCTGGTGATATCGCTGTTAGCGCCAGAGGCCGCGGCCTGCAGGTTAGTGCGGGCGCCTGCTGCGGTGGTGGCGCCGGTGCCGCCGTTTGCGACGGGAACAGTAGCGGTGCTGGATAAGTTGCCACTGGCATCGGTTGTTACCACGCCAGCGGTGGTTAGGCCAGTATCCCGAATGCTAGAAGCCGTTAAGGCGCCGGTGCTGGCTGCGCCAGAAACTGTTAGGGTGCCAAGTGTACCCACGCCGGTAATGTTGCCGTATGAGCCGCTGCTTAAGTTGCTGTTAGTAACCAGCGCATCTACCCAAGCCGACCCATTCCATTGCAGCACCCGGCCAGTCTGACCAGCGGCCATAGTAGCGGTGGTAGTCAGGACGTTGCCCTGCAGCTTAGAGACCGTGTTGCTGCCCAGGGCACCAGTGACATCGCCTGCCAGAGTGGTTGGTGTGCCAGCCGCTGTGCTACAGCTCTGCCAGGTTGGTGCGCTACCGGTGGTACCTACCAGACACTGGCCGGTGGTACCGGCGGCGGTAGAGGAGATCTTGGTGCCATCGTAGAAGTTAACACCATTGGTGGTGTAGGTCGTGTTATTAGTGCCGCCGTAGGCAATGCCAACAGTCGTGCCGTTCCAGGCGCCGCTGGTAATGGTACCAGTAGCGGTAATGCTACTTAGGTTACCTGTGGTAATAACAGTGCCGGTGGCATTAGGCAAAGTAATGGTCTGGTTGCCGGTGAGCGCTGCGGTCTGCAGCGTAGACTTGAAGCCGCTGTTAGCGTAGTACCAGTTGCCCGCATTGTTCACGCCACTAAAGGCTGCACCAGCGCTGGTTTGGAACTGCAGCAGGTCGGCTGTCTGGCTGGCCAACGCCCGAATGGTACCAGTCACGTTGCCCACGGCACCAGTCTGGATATTGAAGTTAGCGCTGGTCTGGTTAGTGGTCTGGTTATTAATGTAGCTACCCACACCAGCAGCACTGGCACAGCTGGTCCAGGTGGGTGCGCCAGAGCCGTTAGAAATGAGACACTGGCCGCTGGTGCCCTGGGCGGTGTTAGCAAAGGCAGAACCATTGGAGTACACCAAGGTGCCAGCGGTACCCGCGCTGGTTAAGCCGGTACCGCCGTTAGTGACAGCCAAAGTACCGGATACATATGAGCTAGAGGCTAAGTTAATGGTGCCACTAGACAGCTGGCCGCTGCCGTTGCTTAAGACCACACCAGTGCCCAGAGCACTGAACTGGACCGTGCCGCTACTGGCTAGGCCAGTTAGGCCAGTTAGGGTGCCAGAGATGGTGCTGTTACCGGTAATGGCCGCGCCACCGCTCTGGACGGTCAGGCCGCCGGCCAGCGTGACAGCACCGGTGTTAGAGACGCCAAACAGGACGCTACCTAAGCCAACGGCGCTGTAGGCGCGGAGGTTCAATAAATCGGCTGTTTGGCCACTGTAGGCTTGGATATCTAGGGTGGTCCTGGTGGCATCCAGGGTGATTTCTGGTGTGGTGCCACCCACAGAGTTCAAGTAAGCAGTTTGTAGGCTGTTGCCAGAGCCCGCGCCAGTACAAGTAGTCCAGGTTGGTGCACCGGTGCCGCCGCTGGTTAGACATTGACCAGATGTGCCCGCTGCGCTAAAGGCGTAGGCTGTGCCAGTGCTGTAGGCTACTGAGCCGGCGGTGCCAACAGAGGTGGCATTGGTGCCGCCGTTGGCCACCGGAACAGAGGATACAGTACCCAAGACGCCACTGGCATTGTTGGTGACGATTCCGGCAGTGCTGAGTGCAGAGTTGGTTATGCTGCTGGCGGTCAGAGCGCCTGTGCTGGCTGCGCCGGACACGGCAAGGGTGCCCAGTGTCCCTACCCCTGTAATATTGCCAAATGAGCCACTAGCTAAGTTGGTGTTGGTAATAGTATTATTGGCGATTTTAGCGCTCGTTACTGCCCCGTTAGCTATGGTGGCAACACCCGCACCGGTAGCAGTTACGTCACCGCTCAGGCTCTGGTTGACCCACCTAGTGCCGTTGTACATCAGCATGTTGCCGCTAATCAGACTGGCAACCGTTAGTTGCGTGCCCTGAATGTTGCTTAGAGTGTTGGCGGCTACGGTGCCAGTCACATCGCCGCCCATGGTGGTGCCGCCCGCGCCAGCCGTACAGTTACCCCAAGCGGGAGCCACACCGACGCCGCCGCTGATCAAACACTGACCGCTGGCTACATCGGCTAAGCGAGCTAAGGTGGTGGAGCTGTTGGCGTAGAGCAAGTCGCCGGTTGTATAGCTGGTCAAGCCGGTGCCGCCATACGTCGCGCCCACCGCCGTGCCGTTCCAGGTACCACTGGTAATCGTGCCGGTGGCGGTTATGTTGGTCAGGTTACCGGTGGTAATGAGCGTACCGCTGGCATCAGGGAGTGTGACCGTGCGGTTAGCAGTGAGGGTAGCTGATTGCAGCACATCGGTAAAGCCGCTGTTTGCCAAGTAGTAGTTGCCAGCGCTGTTTACGCCACTGGTAGCCACACCAGTGCTACTCTGGAACTGTAGTAAATCAGCCGTTTGGCTGGCCAATTGGCGAATTACCCCTGTTATGCTGGTGGTTGCCGTGCTCTGAATATTAAAGTTAGCGCTGGTCTGCAGCGTCGTAGCATTATTGATATAGCTACCCACACCTGCGGCACTGCTACAGCTGGTCCAGGTTGGTGCACCGGTGCCGCCGCTAATCAGACACTGACCACTTGTACCCACGGCGCTGAAGGCGTGTGCGGAACCGTTAGAGTAGACCAAGCTACCGGCGGAACCGGCGGAAGTAGTGCCGGTACCGCCATTGGCCACCGGTACACTGCTAACCGTGCCCAACACGCCGCCTGCGGTGTTGGTAACGATGCCCGCAGTGCTTAAGCCGCTCAAGGTGGTGGTGCCAGAAACGGTCAATGAGCCCAGCGTACCAACCCCAGTAATGTTCGTAAATGAACCACTGGCCAGGTTGGTGTTGGTAATAGTACCATTTGCAATCTTAGCCCCGGTTACCACACCATTAGCGATTGTTGCCGCGCCAGCGCCCGTCACCGTTAAATCACCGCTCAGCGATTGGTTGACCCAGGCCGTGCCGTTGTACTGCAGGAAGTTGCCGCTGGTTAGGCTGCTAATAGTTACAGTAGTGTTTTGCAGCTTAGAAATCGTGTTAGCCGCCACAGTGCCGGTAACGTCGCCGCCCATGGTGGTGCCGCCTGCCCCTGCTGTACAGTTACCCCAAGTCGGTGCGCTGCCAGTGGTGGCAATCAGACATTGGCCAGTGGTGCCTGCGGCGGTAGAAGCTAACGCGCTGCTGCCGTTACCGTAAACTACACCGTTAGCCGTAAAGGTGGTATTGCCGGTGCCGCCCTGCCCCACACTGAGGGCGGTGCTTAGGCCAGACAGGCTGGTGATATCGCTGTTGGCGCCAGAGGCTGCCGCGCCCAGGTTGGTGCGAGCGCCCGCGGCGGTGGCGGCGCCGGTGCCGCCGTTGGCAACCGGCAGCTGACCTGTAAACGTTATATTACCGGCAGCATCCAGCGCGATGTTGCCGCTGGCGCTCACCGCCAAGGTGCCGCTGGCGTTGGGCATGGTAATAGTGCGGTTCGCAGTTAATGCAGCCGATTGTAGCACGTTACTAAAGCCAGAGTTAGTGTAGTACAGGTTGCCAGCGCTGTTGTGGCCGCCAGTGGCAACGCCAGCGCTGGTTTGGAACTGAATCAGATCGGCCGTCTGGCTAGCAATCGCCCTGAAAGTACCTGTAACAGAGGTGGTGGCCGTGCTCTGGATATTAAAGTTAGCGCTGGTCTGTGTGGTAGTAGTGTTCTGGATGTAGCCGGTGCCGCCGGTGGCCGCTGCACAAGCAGCCCAGGTAGGGCTACCACTTCCGGCACTTACCAGACACTGGCCGCTGGTGCCGGCAGCGCTAAAGGCGTAGGTAGTGCCATTGCTGTAGGCGATGCTACCGGCAGCGCCCACTGCTGTTACACCGGTGCCGCCCTGCCCCACGCTGAGGGCGGTGCTTAGGCCAGACAGGCTGGTGATATCGCTGTTAGCACCAGAGGCTGCGGCCTGCAGGTTAGTGCGGGCGCCTGCTGCGGTGGTGGCGCCGGTGCCGCCGTTGGCCACTGGGACGCTGCTAGTCACGCCTACCGTACCAGATGTAGATGTCAAGATACCGCTGCCTAGGCCAGCTAGGGTGAGCGTATTGCCAGATGCTACAGTCAAGTTGCCGCCCACCGTGACTGTGGTGGCGCCGGCGTCTTGGGTCAGCAATGAGTTAGCAATCGTGCTGGAGCCGGTAAACATGGCAATAGTGTTAGCCGTGCCAGCGGTGCTGGTACTGACGCTGCTAGAGCCAGAACAGCTGCCCCAGCTTGGTGCCGCGCCAGTGGTGGCTACCAAGCATTGACCGGTCGTGCCAGCGCCAGTAGCACCGATTGCGCCGGTGCCGTTGCCGTACAGCACACCGTTTAGGGTTAGCGTGGTGGCGCCGGTACCGCCATATGGCACGCCCACCGTGGAGCCATTCCATGTACCACTGGTAATGGTGCCGGTAGCCGTAATACCATTTAAGTTCCCAGTGGTAATAACGGTGCCGGTGGCGTTAGGCAACGTAATGGCCTGATTGCCGGTTAGAGCGGCGATTGCCAGCGTGGTCTTGAAACCGGAATTAGCGTAGTACCAGTTGCCGCTATTGTCGACGCCGCTGACAGCGGTGCCGGCGCTGTTTTGGAACTGCATAAGGTCAGCCGATTGACTGGCAATCGCCCTAATGGCGGCAGTTACGCTGCTGGTGGCGGCACTGGTGATGTTAAAGTTAGCCGCAGCCTGATTGGTAGTCCCGTTGTTGATGTAACTGCCAACGCCGGCAGCCGTGGCACAGTTGGCCCAGGTGGGTGCACCGCTGCCGCCAGAGGTCAAACACTGGCCGCTCGTGCCGGCTGCGCTGTTTAAGAACGATGTGCCATTGCTGTAGAGCAGCGTGCCTGCCGTACCCGCGCTGGTTAGGCCAGTACCGCCGTTGGCTACCGGCAAGGTGCCCGATACGTAGGTGCTAGAAGCAAGGTTAATGGTGCCGCTCGACAGCGTGCCGCTGCTGCTTAGGACTACGCCGGTGCCTAGGCCGCTAAACTGAATCGTACCACTGCTGGTTACACCAGTCAGGCCAGTTAGGGTGCCAGAAATGGTGGTGTTACCTGTGATAGCCGCACCGCCGCTGGAGACGGTCAGCTGACCGGCCATGCTGACTGCGCCGGTGTTAGAGACGCCAAACAGGACGCTACCTAAGCCAACGGCGCTGTAGGCGCGCAGGTTCAATAAATCGGCGGTCTGGCCGCTATAGGCCTGAATGTCCACTGTGGTGCGAGTGTTGTCTAAGACGATTTCTGGAGTGGTGCCACCCAGACTGTTGGCATATGCCGTCTGGAGTGTGTTTCCGCTGCCCGCACCAGTACAAGTGGTCCAGGTTGGAGCACCGGAGCCGCCGCTGGTCAGACATTGGCCAGATGTGCCCGCTGCGCTAAAGGCGTAGGCCGTACCAGTGCTGTAGGCAATTGATCCAGCGCTGCCAACAGAGCTGACGCCGGTGCCGCCCTGTCCCACGCTAAGCGCAGTGGTCAGGCCAGATAGGCTGGTGATATCGCTGTTAGCGCCGCTAGCAGCTGCACCCAAGTTGGTGCGGGCGCCTGCGGCGGTGGTAGAACCGGTGCCACCGTTGGCCACAGCAAGCGTGCCGGAGACATAGGTGCTGGAAGCTAGGTTAATGGTGCCGGAGCTTAGGTTGCCGGAGGCATCGGACAGGACTGCGCCTGCGGTCAGACCTGTGTCTCTAATGCTAGAAGCGGTTAAAGCGCCGGTGCTGGCCGCGCCGGAGACAGTCAGCGTACCTAGGGTGCCGACCCCTGTTATATTGCCGTAGGAGCCGCTGCTTAAGTTGCTGTTAGTAATGGTGCCAGAAGCAATCTTTGCGCCCGTAATCGCGCCGTTGGCTACGGTTAGCACGCCGCTACCGCTCACGGTGGCGTCGCCAGAAATCGACTGATTAACCCAATCGGTGCCGTTGTACTGCAAGAAGTTGCCGCTGGTTAAGCTAGAGATGGTCAGCGTGGTATTCTGAATTTTGCTTAAGGTGTTAGCGCCTAGAGAACCGGTAACATCGCCAGCCAAGGTGCCCGATGCGCTGGCACAGCTCTGCCAGCTTGGTGCGCTGCCAGTAGTGGCCACCAAACATTGGCCGGTGGTGCCGGCGGCGGTGGCCAAAATCGCGCCAGAGCCGTTGCCGTACAAGACGCCGTTAGAGGCAAACGATGTAGCGCCGGTGCCGCCGTAAACCGTGCCTACGGTGGAGCCGTTCCAGGTGCCGCTGGTAACGGTGCCCACAGCGGTGATGCTGGTTAGGTTGCCGGTGGTAATAACGGTGCCAGAGGCGTTTGGCATGGTAATAGTCTGGTTGGCGGTCAAGGTAGCCGATTGCAGCGTCTGCTTATAGCCGCTGTTGGCAATGTACCAGTTGCCGTTGGCATCAACGCCGCTTACAGGGGTGGCTGAGCTGTTTTGGAACTGCAATAGGTCGGCTGTCTGGCCAGCAAATGCGCGAACAACGCCGGTCACATTAGTTGCGGCGTTGCTGGTGATATTAAAGTTGGCATTTGTCTGGTTGGTGAGGCCGTTCTGAATATAGCTGCCTGCCCCGCCGGTTGCACACGCGCCCCAAGTAGGTGCGCCGGTGCCGCCGCTCATCAGACATTGGCCGGTGCCGCCCACGGCGCTAAAGGCTAGGCTTGTGCCGTTACTGTAGGTGATGCTGCCGGCGCTGCCAACAGAGGTAGTACCGGTGCCGCCGTTGGCTACTGGCAGACTGGTTACGGTGCTTAGGTTGCCACTGGCATCGTTGACCACAATGCCGGCTGTGGTTAGACCGCTCAAGGTCAGCCCGCTAAAGGTTGGGCTGGCCACGGTGCTCAAGGAGCCACAAGTGCCGCCGCTGCCTAGGGTAATTGTGTTGCCGCCACCGGTTAAGTTGCCAGTGCCAGTTGGGCAGGTCAGCGTGGTGTTGCCAGCTACTGCGGTAGTTGCAGTGGAGCCGTAGGCTACGTTTAGCGTAATGCTGCCGCCCAAGGCTACAGAGCCACCACCGGTTAGACCGGTGCCTGCGTTTACAGTCAAACTGGAGTTAACTAAGTTAGCGTTTGTTACAGTGCTGGAGGCGATATTACTACCCGTAATAGTGGCAGCAGCAATCTTAGCCCCGGTAACTGCGCCGTTGGCAATCGTGGCTACTCCGGCACCGGTAACGGTTAGGTCGCCACTTAGGGATGCATTCACCCAGTTTGTGCCGTTATATATAAGCATGTCGCCGCTGGTCAGCGAGCTTATGCTCAGAGCCGTGCCACTTAGGCCGCTCACCGTTGGATTGGGGTACGTGCCGCTTAGGTCGCCGCCAGCTGAGCCACCAGGCGTAGAGCCGCCACCAGCGCTGGCACAGCTAACCCAGCTTGGCGCACCGCTTGTGTTGCCAACTAGACACTGACCTGTTGTGCCAGCCACCGTAGCCTGCAGTGCACCAGTACCATTGCCGTAGACTACGCCGTATTGGGTAAAGGTAGTAGTACCAGTACCACCAACAGATACACCTACGGTACCGCTGGTGATGTTAGTGCCGTTTAGGTTGGTTATACCGGAGCCGCTGCCCTGCAAGGTAGTGGCCGCCAGAGTGCCAGCTACAGTGACGGTGCTGCCGGATTGGCTGAGGATACTGTTAGCAATTGTTTGGGAGCCAGTAAACATGGCAATGGTACCGTTGGTGCCACCGCTGGTAGTGACGCCGCCGCCCGTGCCAGCGCAGTTGCCGGCCGTGGTACAGATGTTGTAGGTACCTGCGGCAGCGGTGTCAAACAGGTAGCTGACATTGGCAGTTGGTACTGCAAAGCCAACGCTCGTGGTAAAGCCGCTGTCTGTGGCACTCAGGACAGTAGAAGCATTCCCTTGCAAGGTCAAGGCAGCGCCGGTAGAACCAACAGAGGTGGCGTTAGCAAGTGACGTTATGTCTGTGTTAGCACCAGAGGCAGCAGCACCCAAGTTGGTCCGCGCAGCTGCAGCAGTAGTAGCGCCGGTGCCACCGTTGGCTACGCTGGTTTGGCCTGTTAACAGAGCTGAGTTGCGGTCTATTGTTGCACTGCTTACAACGCCAGAGGCGTCGGTCTGCACAATGCCGGCGCCCAGGGAGCTCAGGGTTACTGCGCCACTAAAGGTGCCGGTGGTCGCAGCCACGCCGCCGTTGGCGGTCAGCAGGCCGCTAAAGGTTGGGTTATTTACAATCGCCAAGGTGTTCGTGCTAAAGCCGCCACCGGCCGTACCGCTTACGGTGCCAGTCAGGTTGCCACTGCCAGTAAAGCTGAGCGCTGTGTTGCCCTGGGCGGCAGTGCCTGCGGCTGCGCCGTAGGTAACGCTTAGGCTCGGCGTGCTGCCTGCGCCGCTGTTGCCAGTGGTTGTTAGGCCGGTTAAGGTGCCCAAGGCGGCAACGTAAGCGCCGTTGGTATCGGTGCCTAGAGTAACGGTGCCGGCGCTCAAAACACCGCCGGTGGCCTTGACTACGCCAGTGCCCAGGCTGCTGAGTGTAACCGTACCAGAGCTGGTAATGCCGGTGGCGGCCGTAATCGCCCCAGTAGCGTCTACCGTAAAGGTGCCAGAGCCGATGCTCAAGGTGTTGCCCTGCAGGGCCGCGGTGGTGCTAATTGCGCTGCCGGTGCTAATAGCGCCAAAGCCAGTGCCGATTGAGCCGCTGGTTAGCGCACCGGTGCCAGTTAGACCGCTGTAGGTGCCGCTGATGCGACCAGTCGGCACTACGCCCGCCGATAAGTTAGATGCGTCGGTGTAATAGCTGGGAGCTTGCCCGCCCAAGGAGACTGCATCTACGTTGGTAACTAAGGCGCCATCGCCCTGCAAGGTGGTGGCGGCCAGCGTACCAGCCACGCTAATGGTGCTACCGGACTGCGTCATAATGCTGTCTGCTATGGTGCTGGTGCCAGTAAACATGGCAATGGTGCCCGCTGTGCCACTGCTGCTGGTGGTCACGCCGGCCGAGCCAGAACAGCTGCCCCAAGTGGGTGCTGCACCGGTGTTAGCGATTAAACACTGGCCCGTTGTGCCGGCCGCGGTGGCCTGCAGGGCGCCGGTGCCGTTGCCGTAGACCAGGCCGTTGGCCGTAAAGGCCCCCGCGCCGGTACCGCCGTTAGTCACTGGGACGGTGCCGGTCAGGCCAATCGTAATGCTGCCGGCCGCGTTGGTAATAGCTATGTTTGACCCTTGGGTCAAGTTGGCCAGCGTGTAACCGCTGCCATTGCCGATTAATAACTGCCCGTTGGCCGCAGTGGCGCCATCAACCCCTGTACCGCCTTGCCCGGCTGACAGCATAGTGGTCAGGCCAGATAGGCTGGTGATGTCGCTGTTAGCGCCGCTGGCAGCTGCGCCCAAGTTGGTGCGAGCTCCAGCTGCAGTAGTAGCGCCGGTGCCGCCGTTGGTTAGGCCAAGAGTGCCGGAAACATAGCTGCTGGAACCTAGGTCAATCGTGCCGTAGGTCAGGTTGCCGGAGGCATCGGACAAAACCGCGCCGGTAGACAGGCTAGACAGCGTTAGACCCGTAAAGGTTGGGCTGGCCACGGTGCTGAGTGCGCCGCAGACGCCGCCCACCCCCAAGGTAATCACCGTGCCGCCGCCACTCAGGTTGCCGGTGCCGGTTGGGCAGGTCAGCGTGGTGTTGCCGGCCACCGCTGTGCCGGCGGTAGAGCCAAAGTTGACGTTGAGCGTGGTGCTGCCGCCCAGCGACACTGCCCCGCCGCCAGTCAGGCCAGTTCCAGCCGTAATGGTAAGACCGCTATTCACCAAGTTGCTGTTGGCAATGGTGCCACTGGCGATGTTGCTGCCAGTAATCGTGCCGGCGGCAATCTTAGCGCCAGTGACTGTCCCAGCGGCAATCGTACTGATGCCAGCGCTATCTACGGTGATGTCGCCAGAGAGCGCTGCGTTGACCCAGTTTGTACCGTTATATATAAGAATGTCCCCGCCGGTTAAGCTGCTTACAGATAATGCGGTGCCGGCCAAGCCTGTTACGTAGGGGTTAGGATAGGTGCCGCTCAGGTCACCACCGGCTGACCCACCGGGAGTAGCACCGGCTGCCGCGCTGGCGCAGCTGACCCAGCTAGGTGCGCCGCCAGCGTTGCCCACCAGACAATCGCCGGTAGTGCCGGCCACAGTGGCCTGAAGGGCGTTGGTGCCATCGCCATATAGAACACCGTACTGCGTAAAGGTGGTAGCACCAGTACCACCAACGCTCACGCCCACGGAGCCGCTGGTGATGTTAGTGCCATTTAGGTTGGTGATGCCAGAGCCGCTGCCCTGCAAGGTAGTGGCTGCGAGCGTGCCGGCCACCGTGACGGTGGTCCCGGACTGACTGAGGATGCTGTTACCGATCGTGCCAGAGCCCGTAAACATGGCAATGGTGTTGTTAGTGCCGGAGCCGCTGATGCCGCCGCCCGCGCCGGCGCAGTTGCCGGCCGTGGTGCAGATGTCGTAGGTCCCAGCTGCGGCCACCGGGAAAACGTAATGAACATTGGCGACTGGTGCCGCAAAGCCCACGCTAGTAGTAAAGCCGCTGTCTGTTGCGCTCAGGATGGTGGAGGCGTTCCCTTGCAGCGTTAAGGCAGTGCTGGTAGAGCCAATTGACGTAACAGCTGACAGGCTGGTGATATCGCTGTTAGCGCCGCTGGCAGCTGCACCTAGGTTGGTGCGGGCGCCTGCGGCGGTGGCGGCACCGGTGCCGCCGTTGGCTACACTGGTCTGGCCTGTCAACAGAGCTGAGTTGCGGTCTAGGGAGCCAGAGCTCAAGACGCCGCTGGCGTCAGCTGTAACAATGCCGGCGCCAAAGCTGCTAATTGTTAGGCCGGTAAAGCTTGGGCTGGCCACCACGCTTAGGTTGTTACACGTGCCGCCGCTGCCAAGCGTAATCGTGTTGCCGCCGCCAGTTAGGTTGCCGGTGCCAGAAGGACAAATCAAGGTGGTGTTGCCGGCCACGGCCGTGCCAGCGGTGTTACCGTAAGAAACCTGCAGCGTGGTGCTGCCGCCAAGGGCGACGCTGCCGCCGCCAGTTAGGCCGGTGCCAGCAGTTACAGTCAGTGAGCTGTTAACCAAGTTGCCGTTAGCAACTGTGCCAGCAGCGATGTTGGAACCGGTAATGGTACTGCCAGCAATATTAGAACCAGTTACTGATCCGCTGGCGATGTTGCTCCCGGTAATGGTGCCGGCCGCAATGTCGGCCGCCGTAATGGTTGCATCCAGAATTTTTGCGCTGTTAATAGCGCTGTTGGCCACGGTTAGCGCGCCGGCGCTGGAGACGGTGGCGTCGCCGGAAATCGATTGATTAACCCAGGCCGCGCCGTCAAAGAGCAAGAAATTCCCGGCTGCCGGGGTGGTAAGAGTAAGCGTGCTGCCTTGCAGATTAGAAACAGTGTTGGAGCTCAGTGGACCAGTAACGTCGCCCGCCAAGGCGCTAGGCGTCCCAGCTGCTGCGCTACAGCTCTGCCAGCTGGGTGCGCTGCCGGTGGTGGCTACTAAACACTGGCCGCTTGTACCGGCCGCGGTGGTCTGCAAGCTACCAGTGCCGTTGCCGTAAATAATGCCGTTGGTGGTGAAGCTGGTCGCACCCGTACCGCCGTAGCTGACTGCCACCGTGCCGCTGGCGATGCTGGAACCGTTTAAGCTCGTCAAACCAGCGCCGCTACCCTGTAGTGCAGTCGCCACCAACGTACCGGCCACCGTTACGGTGGAACCGGCCTGGCTGACCAAACTGTTAGCAATGCTGCCCGCGCCAGTAAAGACCGGTAACACGCCGACCGTGCCACCGCTGGTAGTTACGCCTCCGCCCACACCGGCGCAGTTGCCAGACATATCACAGACGGTGTTGCCATTTTGCAGTATGGATACGGCACTCACGCTGGTAGCCGCCACGCCGGCAAACGTGTTGCTGCCAGTAAAAGTGTTGTTGGTGTTTTTGAGCGGGACGTTAGACGACAAGCGGGCATCGGCCAGGGTACCGGAACTCAGGTTGCTGGCGTCTGTGAAGTAGCTGGCGGCGTAACCCTGCAAGCTGGCAGCATTAACGTTGGAAACGTTGGAGCCATCCAAGGCTGGCAGCGCACCAGTAGCCGTAAGCTGCACTAATTGGTTCGGACCGTTAAACGTATTGCCTTGCAGTGTAACATTTGTGCTCAGGCGAGCGTCAGCCACAGTGCCCGTGGAAAGATTGGACGCGTTGGTGTAGTAGCTGCCGGCTTGGCCGTTCAAAAGTGCAGCGTTGACGTTGGTGACGCCAGCGCCGTTACCGGTAAAGCTGCCGGCCGTGATATTGCCGGAAACGTTGGCGCTGGCTGCTGTAACAGCGCCCGTCGTGCTAACGCTACCGGCGCTCACCGCACCGCTAAATGTGCCACTCGTGGCAGTAAAGCTACCGCTGGCGCTCAAATTGCCCAAGACGCTCACCGTACTGCCGGACTGCGACAGTAGTGAATTACCCAGAGTAGAGCCCGCGCCGGTAAACATCGCAATCGTGTCAGCGGAACCGGACCCGGTGATGCCGCCACCAGAACCGGTGCCGCAGTTGCCAGCCGTGGTGCAGACAGTGCTGTCCACGCCAATGGTAATACTGCCGGAAGCGTTAGAAATGGAGATGCCGGAACCCTGGGTTAAGTTGGCTAGGCTGTAGCCGCTACCGTTGCCTATCAAGATTTGGCCAGGGCCAGCCGTAGAACCATCTACGCCCGTACCGCCCTGGCTGGCACTCAGCGCAGTCGTTAAACCAGATAAGCTGGTGATGTCGTTGTTTGCACCAGCTGCTGCTGCGCCCAAGTTGGCACGTGCGCCAGCGCTCGTTGTTGCGCCTGTACCGCCATATTGTATGCCCAAAACGCCACCAGAAATGTTACTGGCGTTTAAGTAATAGCTCCCCTGTTGTCCGTTTAACAACGTAGCATTAACCCCTGTTAGTCCAGAACCATTACCGGTAAAAGAGCCCCCAGAAATTGTGCCTGCTGCATTGATTGTTGTTACATTTACAGCGCCACCTGTGAAGTTACCGCCTTGGAATGTGGGGGCACTAACACCGCCCAGCACACGGAGGCCGCCGGCAGTTAAGGTGCCTGTTACTGCCGCATTTTTGGCTACGTTTAAATTGCCGCTAACGGAAACATCGTCCTGCAGATTAGTCGGCCCTGTTACTTTCAGACCGCTCTGTAGCGTGGTCAAGCCAGTTACCTTTAGTTGACCATTGACAGTGAGTAACTGGTTGCCTAGTAGCCCGGTTGGTGCAGAAACAGAGGTCAGACTATCGCTGTTGGTAATAGTGGGTGCCTTGCGGTATTTTCCCACTAACTTCATGCCAATACCGGCCAAAAGTGCCAAGAGGATTAGGATGATAACCGTCCAAATCAGGCCCCAGAGGTGGGAGCGGTAGGCAGTTGTCAGGAGCTGACGCCGCCCCTGTTTCTGGGGGCGGTAGGGTTCGTTCTCAATCTGTGGGCCTGCCGTGGTGTAGCTGGCGCCACCGTCCAGCTCAGAGGTATACGGAGCTATTACCTGGGGCGCAGGTACAGCCGTATTCTGAGTTGGTTGCGATATTTGTTCAGGTCTCACACTGTTTCTCTTTGCTTTCGCTCAGGTATATTATCCCGCGCGCGGGTATACTAACACAAGCGTTTTGCCCTGTTTTATATCAGTTAAGCAACCCAGCAAGATTTTGCTCCAGCGTATGATATTTTGTTGTAAATAATGATATATTAGACAGATATTTTAGTTGTTGTAGAAAATATACAGTTTAATTTGCATAGCGGCCTTGCAAGCTAATACTCATTTTCCAAATTAACCTAGTTGTAAGAAATGTTACATTAGTAGAATTTTGGTAAAATTTTTGCCAAGTTATCCACAGAAAGCGTGTATAAAAACCTGGTTTAGAACTTGCTCTTGTACGATAGTGTCAGGCCGCCCAGTTGAATCGTTTGGCCGGAATTACCTGTTAGGCGCAAGCGGACCGTTATGGTGCCACCGGCCGTGTAGGTGCCACTGAGCGTACAGCCGGAGCCCGTAGTTTGCCAGCTGGCGGTACTGCCAGGCGTGGCCGCTACGTAGGCACAGCTGGCCTCTGTAGTGTTTGCCGTATCACGAATATCAAGATGTATGGTGCCGCCGCCCGTCAGGTAACCTTCAAGGCTAGCTGGCGTTGTGGTGTCCCAGACGTCAAAGTCAGTTGGTAACGCCACGCGTACCACCACATCGTTACACTGCGCAGAAGCCGATGGTGTCCACTGGTAGTAATTTTTAAAGTTGGTGGCATCATAGCCAGTGGACATGGTGCCGGCATTGGCACTGGCACAGGCCGTGTCACCAGCGCTATCGTAGACCGCTCCGGCATACGACGGCGCTAGGCTAATCTTCTTGGTGTGCCGAGCCGTGCCGTTAGCTACCAGACCACCGCCCGGCGTAAACGTCACGTTGCCGGCAGCGGTGCCAATCACAATGGTGCTGGCGTTCACGGCGCCAATAGTCAGCGTGCCGCCAAGCGTACCTACATCTAACGATGTGCTCTGTAATAATCCCGCCCTGACGCTGCCATTTATCCAAATATTGGCCGTTTGGGCACTGGTGTTCTGGTTCTGGATGAAGTTAGCCGAGGTTGGAGCTTGAACGCTACTGTCGCAGAGACTCAGTTGGTTAGCGCTATTCTGGCAGACTAGCTTGGCACCACTGTCGGCACTTAGGTTGACCTGGGTTAGACCCTGCAAAACGGTGGTGCCGGTGGCAAAGAGGCTGTCTGTAACTACGGAGCTGGCTTGGAGGGCTCCAGATGTAGACAGATTGCCAGTGAATGAGCCGTTGCCGGCTACGGTTAGTTGTGGGCCGGTGTAGAGAGTGTAGATTTTTCCGCCGTATACCACAGCCGCCAGCTTGGTGCCGTCTGAGCTGGAGGTAATGGAATACCACCATCGATTGCCGGCGCTGGTGCGCGCTGTCCAGGTGGCGCCAGAGTCGGCAGAGGTGTAGATATAGCCGTTATAAGCAGCAACAGCGGCTAGCTTGGTGCCGTCTGAGTTGGAGGTAATGGACTGCCAGTAACGGCTGCCGGCGCTGGTGCGCTCCGTCCAGGTGGCGCCAGAGTCGGTGGAGGTGTAGATGGAGTCGCCGTATACCACAGCCGCCAGCTTGGTGCCGTCTGAGCTGGAGGTAATGGACTGCCAGTAACGGCTGCCGGCGCTGGTGCGCTCCGTCCAGGTGGCGCCGGAGTCGGTGGAGGTGTAGATGTAGCCGTCATAAGAAGCAACAGCCGCCAGCTTGGTGCCGTCTGCGCTGGAGGTAATGGACCCCCAACTGCGGCTGCCGGAACTGGTGCGCTCCGTCCAGGTGGCGCCGGAGTCGGTGGAGGTGTAGATGGAGCCGCCGTATACCACAGCCGCCAGCTTGGTGCCGTCTGAGCTGGAGGTAATGGACCACCAGTTACGGCTGCCGGCGCTGGTGCGCTCCGTCCAGGTGGCGCCAGAGTCGGTGGAGGTGTAGATGGAGCCGTTATAAGCAACAACAGCCGCCAGCT
>Ga0209368_1000391_pt1 | contig 42545 bp, 30 predicted proteins | sample EBPBio242008_DNA_FD_185862 | JGI IMG/M metagenome (GOLD analysis project Ga0209368, IMG submission 185862) | Wastewater treatment Type I Accumulibacter community from EBPR Bioreactor in Madison, WI, USA - Reactor 1_4/24/2008_ DNA (SPAdes)... | ecosystem: Engineered > Bioreactor > EBPR >...
CAATCAGTATCTTATATCGCTTAAAGAACTCTTTCCCGCATTCCGTTTTCGTCGTTGGGAGTGCAAAGGTAAGCCCTTTGTTTTAATTACCAAATAAATTGTTGAAAAACTTTGTAGCCTTGTGCTTTAAAATGACCAAAAGTATCTAGCAGCAAGGCTTTCAGCGCAAAAATTATTCCACAAATACCAATATTAAAGCATTGATTGAATAAAATAGTTAGGCTTATACTTAATTTATTGTCCCTCAAAAATGCAAGTATGATGCAGTGAAACCGATGCTAAACAAAAATTAAAGAAAGGGATGTTGATTTATCAGAAATTAATCCTCAAAATAATAAGGATTTAGGTAAACTCTTTCTAGATGATTTTTGCGCAAATATTGGCCTAACTCTTGATTGACCCTAATATCGGGAGCTTGGGTATGAGAGGCCATAAGCACTAATTTAACCCGATTGGGATTGTAGCCTGTAACAGATAATGCTTTGACGTAGTCTGTGGTGGTCTGCATTTGCTCAATAAATACTTCAAATTTACTTTCATCCTCTGGAGCAATAACGATATTAATAATTTCGAGCCCTGAAATACTTGACTTGAAGGGCTTACCTATCAGGTGTTTGTAGAAACCAATTATCTTTTCGGCTGTTTTGAAAGTAAATATCATTACCTGAAGTGGAATTGAAATTATTTGAGTAATTGTGAAATTTGGTCAATAAAGTTATCAATTTGAATTGGTTTGGGAATGTAGATGTCTACACCCATTTTCAGGCTATCGCTGATAGAGGCCTCGTGAGTAATCGATGAAATAACAACTACTTTTGAATTGAGCGTATTAGGATGTTTTTTTAGTGCTTGTATGAGTTCGAAACCGTTGAGGTATGGCATCATAATATCAGTAATGACTAAATCAAACTCCATTGTATCTAATTTAGATAGTCCTTCACGACCGTCTACACCAAAAACAACGTTGTAGCCATTATGTTGAAGAATTTTGATGAGTACTTTTTGGATAATTTCATCATCATCTATGAGCAATATATTTTTCATTAAATATAATTATATAAATTATTCTATTCAATCGAATTACAAAGTTACTGGTAAATTTGTCATTTCTGCCACATATTTTCCTACATTATTAAAAATAAAATTATATTAAAAAATAAATTTTTTAAAAAAATCATGTATTAGATGCAATTTTAAATTTGTGTTTTACCTTTGCTGGGGTGTTTTTAAATTCAATATTTTTAATTCAAATAATGTTATGACTGATAGTAAAATTGTAATTCTGTATGTTGACGATGAAGAAAACAACTTAATCAGTTTTAAAGCTACATTCCGTATCAAATATAAGGTGTTTACAGCTATAAGTGGTGACGAAGCTATGAAAATTCTTGAACAAAATAATATTGAGATTATTATTACGGACCAGAGAATGCCCAATATGACTGGTGTAGAATTTTTGGAGAAAGTGTTGGTAAAATATCCTGACACGATGCGTATTCTTTTGACTGGGTATACAGATATGGCTGCTGTGGTGGATGCTATAAATAAAGGGAAAATTTTTCATTATCTTACCAAACCTTGGGATGAAACCGAACTTGAAATGACAATCAATAGAGCTCACGAAGCCTATAATGAACAGCAAAAAATAAAAGCTATGAATGAAAATTTAAGCATATCAAATGAACAACTTGAATTTTTGTTGAGACAAAAATTGCTTTCCTAAAAATTGACGCCTTACATAGTCGGAATGGTAACCTTAAAGGTCGTGCCAACGTTTTGTTTAGACTGAACATCAATTTGCCCACTTAGTTTTACTAATGCACCTTTAAGGTTATAAAGCCCGAATCCAAAACCCATTTTTTGGGTAGAAGACCTAAAGTGCAGGTCGAAAATCTTGTCGATATCGTCTTCTTTCATTCCTATCCCATTATCCTCAACAGTCATTGTTGCAATTCCATTACTAACATCAATAGTTAATTTGACCTTTTTGTGCTCTTCATCAACACGCTGATATTTAAAGGCGTTTGATAATAAATTATTGATTATAAGTTTAATAGAAATTAGGTCGCTTCGGAAATTTTCAGTTTGATGAACCTGGCATTCAAACTCTATTTTCTGGGCATTGGCAAAAATTGTATAAATGTTCTTGTTTTCTTGCACCAACTGAGAGAAATCTATCGGGCTAATTGAAATTTGTCCTTTTTGCTGATTATAATATTGATGCATGGCTATGATATAATCATCCAGCTGTAACAAAGATTTTTTCATGGTTGTCATTAAATCCTTGATCTCGACAATATCTTGAGATTGTTGAATAAAATCAATGCCCGTCAACATCCCAGCAAGTGGGCCACGAATGTCGTGGCTAACACTGTATGCAAATTTGTCTAACTCACTATAGGCACTTTTTAATTCTTGATTTCTGAGGGTCAGCATTGAACTGTTATTGTAAAACTTCAGCGCTTCTTCAATAACAAACAATACTTCCTCTTCTTTCCAGGGTTTTTTGAGGTACTGAAAAATACTTCCTTTATTTATTGCCCCAATTACAGAATCAATATCCGCATATCCAGTGAGCATAATACGAATAGGTAATGGAAACAAACTTTTTAATTGTTCAAGTAAATCCACCCCCGAAATGTCGGGCATACGCTGATCGCAGAAGATGATTTTTATATCTGGATGTGATATCAAGTGCATCACTGCCTCAGTAGGTAAGGCGGCTGTATAAATATCAAAATGAAGACGAAATGCGGCTTTGAAACTTAATAAATTATTAGGTTCATCGTCAATGTATAAAATTTTTACTTTCACAATAAAGTTTTTATTAAAAATATTATTAAAAAAATCAGTCAAACTATGATTTAATGTGTTCAAAAGTTATTGGAAGTTGGATAACAAAAGAGGTGCCTTCGCCTAGTTTTGAAACTAATTTGATCACCCCATTGTGTTTTTTTATCGTGTTATATACGATAGACATCCCAAGTCCAGTTCCCTCCCCTACTTCTTTGGTGGTAAAAAATGGTTCATAAATTTTGTTCTGTGTTGCCTCATCCATACCAGTTCCGTTGTCCAAAATTTCGATGGTGATGAAATTTTCAAATGCTTTGGTACGAATAGTCAAAATTCCATTTCCTGTTTCGCCGTGCTTTTTTCTAATTGCATGGATTGCATTACTAATAATGTTGAGGAATACTTGATTCAGCTTTCCGGGGTAGCATTCTATCAGAGGAATAGGTTCCGTGTACTCTTTATGCACCTTTATGGTACTATTAAGCAAGTTATTCACTATTATCAGTGTTGAGTCTAATCCCTCATTCATGTTTGCCCTTTTCAAATCATTTTCATCAACGCGAGAAAAAATCCTGAGCCCTTTTACAATCTCCGCTGTACGAGATGACCCTTCAAAAATTCCATTAAGTAAGTGGTTGATTTCAATTTTCAAATAATCATAGTCTAGGTCTTCTTTAAATGCATCAATTTTTTTTCTTTTCTCTTCTGCAGAAATATCTTCAAAACTAATAGATTCGACAAACTCGATAGTATCAAATACCATGCCAACATCTCGTTTTAGGGGTGCTACATTGCTGGTAACAAAATTGATTGGATTATTAATTTCGTGAGCAATACCAGCAGTCAATTGACCTAACGAAGCCATTTTCTCAGCTTCTACCAATTGTGACTGAGCCTGTTTCAGGTTTTGTAAGGTATGGCTTAAATCTTCGTTTGTTTCTTGCAATTCGACGGTGCGTTCTGCGACTTTTTCTTCTAACAGTACATTTTGCTCTTTGATTATCCGCTCATTTTCTTGTGCAGCATTCAACGCTGCTAATTGAGACATTTCTTTTTCTCTTTTAAGAATATTGATGCTGTTGGCAAGACCAAATGATAGCAATGCCATTTCGATGGCAGAAGCGGCCTGAAAAGAGTAGCTTGTGTACAAGTTATAAGGCAAAACCCCATAGTCTTTCAATAAAAAAACTATCGAACCTGCCAGGAGGACAAACCAAGCTGCAAAAAAGTATTTTGCTGGCTGGTAACCCTTTATCATTACATAAAACGAAATTATGATTAGAATCAAAGTACCGATAGTCGTGGTGCTTATCATCATTTGAAAGCCCTTTTGGGTATCTATAAATGCAGCAAAAAGTAAACTAATTGAAAATAAAATATGGAGTAAGAATAATAAATAGCGCCCCTTTCTTGCTGTTGTTTTTAATTTCAAAAAATCATCTGCAAATAGCAAGGCCGCGATACAACTAATACACGCAAAAATGACCAGACTTTTGGATTGAAAAACGGGAGCCTTTGGCCAAAGGTATTGGTAGGTGTACCCTTTAATGCCCAATTGGGTGAGTCCTACAAAAGCAACATAAATAACGTAGTATAAATAACCTTTGTCTTTGGTAGAAAAAAACAAAAACAAATTGTAAAAAAACATTATTAAAACTACACCCAGAAAAATTCCAGATAAAGAATTTTCTTTGCTCAACTTCTCCCAAAGTTTGTCTGGATGTTCAATTGAAATAGGCAGAATTAATTGTTCAGCACTTTTAACTTTGAGAAAATAGAATTTAGATTCGTTTGGCTTGATATTTAGATCAAAAATGAAGTTAGGATAATCATACTTTCTGGGTAAATACTTTAAACTTTCTCCTTTGGTCTCTATTGAAATTATTTTGTTTTGGCTATCTACTTCAATCAGTTGAACACTATCGATGATTGGATAAGCTACATTGAGCAAATAATGCTCGATATCACTTTTATTAACCACCGAAAACTTTAACCAAACAGCATTGGTTTTGATACCCAAATTTGGAACATTTTGTTTGGATTCAATAAAGCTATTAGAGTTAAAAATGCTATCTAAAGGCATGTTATCAACTAATTCAAGCACAGAAAGTTGATTGCCAATAATGAGGGAAGTTGTTTTGTTGGTCACATAAATTTGTGCAAAATTTCTTGTTGAAAACAAAACACAAAACAAAAAAATCAAAATACTCTTAAATTTCATCGGCATTCTATGGTTTTTCGGCTGAGGCAACTACAATATTTAAACTGCATGCAAAAGACTTATTCTGATTTGATTGCTCTAGTGCAGCCACAAATTGGTTCTTCTCTTCTTGAGAAAGAATTCCCAATACAGCCATTTCTTCAATTATTTTATCCATCCAAAGGTAGGTATAAACATCTTGCAGATTATTAGCCACCAAAGGGTGTATTTGCAAAGAAGGATGAATAAAATTCGATGCACCGTAATACTCTAATATTCTCTTTGATGCAAACCCGTTTTTCACCTTTTTATGGGTCAAATAATCCACTATCTTGGTAGAAACTTCTGTCGACCCATTATAAAAACACAAACTACTCCAATCGGTTTCTACAATTACAAACGGGGCACCTGGCATTAAAGCCCTAAATACTTCGTTAAACACTATATCTACAGAATCTAAATGCTGAATTAAGCGCTCAGACCTGATCCCTGAAAAGAAATTATCAGCAAAAGGTATTTGGGTAACCTCAGAAACTAAAAACTGAACGTCATCTACCCCTGCACTATTTTCTTTGGCAATACCAATTAATTGTTCATCATGATCCAGCCCGTAGACTGAAATTTGATTTGGAGACATTTTTGCTATGTTAATGACATCTGCACCTGTGCCACAACCAATATCCAATATAGCACCTTGGGGCAATTGAATAAATTTCTGGTAAGAGTTGAGTTTAATTTCTTGCATTACCTTGGCCGTATCTAGGAGATAATCAGCGTTATAATGTTTATTTGACATTTATAAAATTTTTTATAATAAATTAATTGGCTCATATTGACCAAGCTTATTGAGCTGGGTCTTGGTCATATTTGAGATTACCTCTTGTAAATTCCATTTGTCTAAGTTGGGAATGTTTAAATCGTAGTGAATTTCAATTTCTTTATTCCTTAATACTTCAACACGAACACAATTCAGATTTTCTCGTAATTCCAAAATAGCTTTTCTGTTTTCTTCATTTGTATGCGATAAATCTTTTAAATCCTTTAAAATCATTGTTGTAGCAACAAGATCAAGTTTTGGATAATAAAAAGTACCATTTGTTCCGATGCTGGTTTCTAAGCGGTAGCCAACACTTTCGGATAATTTGACGGTGTAAGGTGCGCATAAAGCAAATAAGGAATTAATGCCTATCTGAGGCGATATCGCAACACCTGCCCTTGTCAAAAAAATACTTCCAATGCCGTAACCCGAAATTTCTCGTGAATTCCATAAGCCACAACCTTCGCCGGTGCCATTTTGAGCATATTTCCATACCAAATCAAATACGGAATCGTCCATCATTCCAGTAGCTTGTTCGATGGGTAATGGCTGACTACCTCCTGCCACATGAATGCGGGCCCCTCCATATACTTTGGAGCGGTCAAGAGACTCTACAATTAACACAAATGCAGCAGGATTTCGGGTCCATTCATCTTTTGAAGAAGTAACTTTTGTTACTCCAATACTAGTTAAAACATGCTCATGTCCCTCTAAAAAAAGTTGGCATGATACAGGATCATCAATAGCTCTAAAAGCTCTCAATCTTACGATAGGATTACCTGTTTTATGATTTATGTCCATAGTTTAATTGCAAATAAAATTGTCGGATTTCATTTTTAAACCTGATGTAAGCGAAAACTTTAGTTAGTTATTTTTTTGTTGAATTTCATTGTATTTGGTTTTTAGGTTCAACAAGCTACAACATTTCATTGAGCAAAGCAATGTTTATGCCAGAAATTGCAAACTTAAACCTCGTCATTTTTACTATTTTTCTATTCAAATAAAAAAACTGCTCAAAAGTTGAGCAGTTTTAAACCAATTTTATACGTAAAAACTATCGTCTAGTTTTGAGCATAGCCATATCGTCCAAACGCTTTTGTGCCATTATCATAGCTGCTGCTTGGGTATGTGTATTTTCTTTTTCAGCGAGCGCATAAATATCTAAAGTACGAGCGTATATTTTTTCGACAGCACTATTTACTTTGCCAAGATTATATCCTTCCAATTCGGCAGCTACGTTTATCACACCTCCTGCATTGATTAAAAAATCGGGGCCATACAATATTCCCTTTTTCATTAGCATCGGGCCGTGTACATTTTCATCTGCTAATTGATTGTTTGCTGCACCTGCTATGACAGCGCATTTTAAACGCTCAATACTATCTGTATTGATAGTGGCACCTAATGCACAAGGAGCATAAATATCCATATCAAGATCAAAAATTCCAGCATTATCAACTACTTCAATATTGCGGTACTTTTCTACAGCAGATTTGATTTTATTAGGGTCAATATCCGAAACCATTACTTTGGCTCCTTCTGCCACCAAATGACCAATTAAGTATTGACCCACATGGCCGGCACCTTGTACTAAAACTTTTTTACCCGATAAACTGTCACTACCAAAAGCCTTCTTTGCAGAAGCTTTCATACCCATATATACTCCTGTGGCTGTAAAGGGCGAAGGGTCTCCGCTACCACCAGCATATTCTGGCACACCAGTTACAAATTTTGTTTCGAGCGAAACAAACTCCATATCAGAAGTGTTGGTATTTACGTCTTCTGCTGTAATATATTTTCCATTCAAGCTATTGACAAATCGTCCATATCTGCGCCAAAGCAATTCAGACTTCATTGATGGGTCTGCAATAATTACAGCTTTACCACCACCAATATTCAAGCCGCTAATCGCATTTTTATAGGTCATTCCACGGCTTAATCTTAATGCATCAACTATAGCATCTTCGTCGCTGTTATAATTCCAAACACGGGTGCCGCCTAATGCTGGCCCTAGAGTTGTATTGTGTATGGCAATAATTGCATTAAGACCAGAATGTGGATCGTGGCAAAAAACGACTTGCTCGTGACCCATTTGCTTTATTCTATCAAATAGTGATTGCATATTAATGATTGCTTTGATTAAAAAATAGGTGGCGAAATTAATCGAATTGTAGCAAAAAACACTTTTATTTCAGCGTGTAATTTTTGGGGATTGAAAATGGGTAGCTTAATTCATTGTCCATTGAAAGGTTTGAATAACTCATTTCAACAATCATTGTACTGCTATCGGTGAGGATATTTAGTTTCCTATCTAGCGCAATTTTATTGTTATTAAGATTGCTGTAATTACTCATCAGGTGGTTGAGCGACTTATTACTATTGCCTTGTGTAATCAAGTTGCTACCTCTTAGGGTGCTATCTACTTTATCAAAAGCCAACTGTTCGATATAGTTATTTTCCAATAATCGAACAATCCAATTTTGCGCTTCTTCTGAGACACTTGAGGCACTTTCTTGCTTGAGGATAGGATTGCCTAGCAAAAGATTTTGCAAGGAAAAAAAGTCTAAACCTTCGGGCAAAATTTGATTGGCTTTAGAAATAGGACCCTGATAAGCTTCCTTTTCGGTATAAATTATGGCCTTGAAACTATCTGGTGTAATGATTGCTCTTGCCACTTGAACCAAACCCGCCACATTAACAGAAACCCAAATAATACTATCCTTACGTATTCTGATATTAGCAACAAAATCAAAAGATTTATCTCCGCCCTCATAGTGCATTTTTGCTTTGGCGCTAAAGGTTTTGAACTCTATTCTTTTTTGCCAAATTGCTGAAGTTTGCATCAACAACTCTTTGTTCAAAATACTTGCAGAATCAATATTTGCAACATTATCATTATTAACAACCAAAGTAGAATCCTTGGAATTTAATTCTGCCTTTATGGCCAAATTGGTTGAGTCTGCTATTTGCTTTGTAAGTTTTGCGGCTTCTCTATCTTTTTTGCTAGATTTATGTTTAATCAGTTTGCAAGAATTTAGACTAAAAGACATCACTATCAAGGCTATGAAACCCAATCCAAACTTATTCATCAATTCTTTTGTTCTTAATTTTCCTTTGTAATTCATCATTCTGAGGTTCTTTTTCGAGGGCAATTGACCAGTTTTTTATAGCCTCTGCAATATTATTAAGTTTGTATTGCACATCACCAAGGTGTTCGTACAAAGTAGCATCTGCACTATCTCCGTTCTTCTTTATTGCATCTTCTATTAATTCTTTTGCTTTTTCATATTTGCCTTGTTGATACAATATCCAGCCATAAGTATCCAAAAAAGTAGCCTCACCAGGTCTGATTTCCAATGATTTTAAGGAAAATTTCTCAGCTTCGTCTAATCGCACTTTTCTAACCGATAGGTAATAAGCGTAATTATTGAGTACAGTTGCATTATCAGGCGTTAACTTCAACGCTTCTTCAAAATTTTTATCAGCTTTGGTATATTGTTTGTCAGAATTGTAGGCATCACCCAACGAAGCATACATTTCGGCAAGTAAGGCTTTGTTATCGGCGGGTTGAAAACTGATAGCCAATTCTATCGATTCAATTGCTTTTTTATACTCTGCTTTATTGACTCTTCCAATTCCATTCAAATAATAGATCATTGCCGATGAGGGGAAAAGAGTCAAAGCCTCGTTACTATAAAAAATAAGAGAATCAGCATTTGGTTTATCAGTAAGATTAAACAAAAGCTGTTGCCAAAGATTTAAATTATTAGGGTCAATCTTTAATGATTTTTTATAGGCCAAAATTGCATCCTCGTTTCGGCCTTGCATCGATAGCAAATCTCCATAAATACCAAACAAAGTACCATTTGAAGGATTGTTTTCTAACAATATTTCGGTTTGTTTGATGGCATTAACTCTTGCCATCGAATCCTTGCCCATATCTTGCAAATAAGAAACAAGCAAAGTAATTTGGGTTTGTTCGTCAACCGTTTTATTCGATATTGATTTATTGACGTATTCCGTGTATTTAACGGTGTCATTTTTTCTTTTATAGTAACTAGCTAAACCGAGTTGAATTGAAATATCATCAGGAAACATTTTTTCGGCAGCATCATAAATTTCCTTGGCTTTTGCTTCGTTTTTATTATTCAAATATAGCTCGGCTTGTAAGGCTCTAAATCTAGCTTCTTTTGGGTTGGCATCAATAAGTTTACCGAGGGTTTTGGCTGCTTCTTCTAGCTTATTATCTTTGAGATAGAGCTGATTGATTTGCATTAAAATATCCTCATCAGGGCCTCTTTGTTTGAGCAGCTTTTCTAATTCGGCGATGGCCAAAGCATACTGTTTATTTCGTTGGTATAACAAGGATGACTTCAACAAATAATCTTCGTTTGGCGAATACTTGTCGGCCAACTTGGTAAAGATAGTTGCGGCTTCACCATATTTGTTGCTTGTTGCCAATAGATTGCCATAAAACTCCAAATACCATTTGTTATTACTATCCAAAGCCATTGCTCTTCTAATATTCTGATTGGCTTTGACCACATTGTTTTCTTTGGCATTAATTCTTGCCAATTCAAAATAAGTAGCAGCAACATTTGGCTTAGCTTCTGCAAAGCGCAAAAATAGGGCTTCTGCTTCTTTGACATTACCGAGGATATTCTCTTTTACAGCATCAGCATATAGACGGTCTGATGCCGCATTTTCGTTTTTAGATGTATCAAAGGGTTTGATTTCAGCTAATTGCCCAAATGACTGAGTTTGACTCAGTAAAAGCAAAAACCCTATGTAAAATACAGTTCGAAGCTTTATCATAAAGTAGTAGAAAAGTCACCCAAACTCAGTTCATCTGATTTCTTGGTGTAGGATACATTTTTACCCAACATGCTTTTTTCAATACAAGCATTTTTAATAATGCTATCGCATTGGATAATACTGTTAGCAATAACGGAGTTGGAGATAGTCACTCCTTGCTCAATTGAAGCGTAAGGTCCCACTACAGAATTGGTGATCGTTACATTCTTACCAATGTAGCAAGGTTCTATAATAATGCTGTTTGTTAACACCACAGACGGGTCGACCAGATTTTCCTTATTCCTCTTTAATTCAAGTATGCGCTCATTTGTATAGAGCGTAGCGTCTTTGTTACCACAATCTAGCCACTCAGATACCTGATCGGTAAAGAATTTAACTCCATTTTGAAGCATGTGATCCATAGCGTCGGTGATTTGATATTCACCCTTCATCATTATCTTATTATCAATCAGACGTTGAAGTTCTTTTCTCAAAGCATTTCCATCTCTAAAATAATAAACACCGATAATAGCCAAGTCCGAAACAAACTCAGTAGGTTTTTCTACAAAGGCTTCTATCTCATTATTCCCTTTAAGTTTCACCACACCAAATGCCGAAGGATCGTCTACTTTTTGTGTCCATATTATCGCATCTTTACTGGTATCAATACTAAAGGTTGCATCAAAAAGAGTATCGGCAAAGGCAATAAACACATTTCCTTCCAAAGTGTCTGTGGCACACAAAATAGCGTGAGCGGTACCCAAAGGTGTTTCTTGATAACATATTTTACCTTTTGCACCTAAAGCCTCAGCTGTTTTCAACAATTGAGCTTCTACTTCGGCACCAAAATTTGGTCCTATAATAAACGCAATTTCTCCTACGGACTCATTGCAAGTGGCAACAATATCTTCTACAAGTCTTTGTACGATTGGCTTTCCGGCAACAGGTATTAAAGGCTTTGCAGTAGTCAAGGTATGTGGGCGCATTCTCTTGCCCATTCCTGCCATTGGTATAATAATATTCATCGAGTATCTTTTTTTATTGAAATAATTTTAAGCGTTCTAAAGAGGTGTGCAAATGTAATTAGGCATTCCGATAATTCTTCACTTTTTGCGATTTCAATACAAATAGTACAAAGACGTGTACTAAATTCCAACTAATATTGTTAACCGACTTGATAAGATATTGAATTCAACCAGAAATGGCACAACAAAAAAATTTTAATTACAAGCTAGACAGAATAACAATTTCATTTCATTACTTTTGCGCAACATTTTTTGTGAATAAATATATATATGAATATAGCAATTATTGGTACTGGATATGTTGGTTTGGTAAGCGGAACCTGCTTTGCCGAGACTGGCAACAACGTAGTATGCATTGACATCAACGAAGAAAAAATCAATCAACTACGAAAAGGGGTAACTCCGATTTACGAGCCAGGTCTTGACGTTTTGTTGGATAGAAATATCAAAGAAAAGAGAATTTCGTTTACTACCTCCTTAGAAGAAGGGATCAAAGATGCTCAAATTATTTTTTTGGCTTTACCCACACCTCCGGGTAAAGACGGCGCAGCAGATTTGCAATATGTATTGGGGGTAGCAAAGGATTTAAGTAAAATCATTACCTCTTATAAAGTTATCGTCAATAAGAGCACTGTGCCTGTTGGCACTGCCGAAAAAACTGCCGCTGTGATGGCCGAAAACTTAGACAAATCTTTATTTGATGTTGTCAGCAATCCAGAATTTTTGAGAGAAGGTGTAGCGGTTGAAGATTTTTTGAAACCAGACAGAGTAGTAATCGGTACCTCTAGCGAAAAAGCAAGAAAACTTATGGATGAGCTTTATCAGCCATTCGTTCGTCAGGGCAACCCTATTTACTACATGGATGAGCGCAGCTCTGAAATGACAAAATATGCTGCAAATTCCTATTTGGCAATGCGTATTTCTTTTATGAACGAAATGGCAAATCTGTGCGAACGTGCAGGGGCAAATGTAGATTGGGTGCGCATGGGGATGGGTAGCGACGGACGTATCGGAAAACGCTTTTTGTTTCCCGGTGTGGGATATGGCGGAAGTTGTTTTCCGAAGGATGTTCAAGCATTAGCACGCACTGCCGACGAACACGACTATGACTTTCAGATTGTAAAATCAGTGATGGAAGTCAACGACCGTCAGAAATTAATTTTAGGAAATAAAATCAAGAAATATTACAACAATGATTTAAAAGGTAAAACTTTTGCAATTTGGGGCTTGGCTTTCAAACCAGAAACAGACGACATTCGTGAAGCACCTGCATTATACCTTATTGAAACGTTATTGGCAGAAGGAGCAATAGTAAAAGCCTTTGACCCTGAGGCAATGAGTAATGTAAAAGCAATCTTTGGAGACAAAGTTCAATTTGTTGACAACCAATATGATGCTATTTTGGATGCGGACGCTTTAGTGATTGTTACAGAATGGAGCGAATTCCGCAATCCAGATTTCAACAAAATCAAATCAAGCCTTAAAAAACCAATCATCTTTGACGGAAGAAATGTCTATACCCTCGAAAAAATGAAAGAACTCGGATTCTATTATGAAAGCATGGGCCGTAATACTATTAATTAATTAGAAATTACCCGAAATACAAAAAATTATGTCAAAGAAAAGAGTTTTAGTTACTGGTGCTGCTGGATTTTTAGGTTCGCATCTTTGCGACCGCTTCATTGCAGAAGGCTACGAAGTAGTAGGAATGGACAATTTATTGACCGGAAATATCCGCAATATCGAGCATTTATTTCCTAATCCTGATTTTACGTTTTACCATCACGATGTTACCAAATTCGTGCATGTACCCGGAAAGATTGATTACATCCTTCATTTTGCCTCACCAGCTAGTCCTATCGATTATTTAAAAATGCCCATCCAAACTTTGAAAGTGGGGGCTTTAGGCACTCATAATCTATTGGGTTTGGCAAAAGCAAAAGGCGCCAGAATACTCGTTGCCTCTACATCTGAAGTTTATGGCGACCCTCTGGTACATCCGCAGGTTGAAGAATATTGGGGAAATGTAAACCCGATAGGACCACGTGGGGTATATGACGAAGCCAAACGCTTTATGGAAAGCATCACGATGGCCTATCATAACTTCCATGGTGTTGAAACCCGCATCATTCGGATATTCAATACCTATGGGCCACGTATGCGACTAGATGACGGACGTGCATTACCTACTTTTATGAATCAGGCCCTACAAGGAAAGGATATTACTGTATATGGTGATGGCTCTCAAACGCGTTCTTTTTGCTATGTAAGTGATTTAGTAGATGGAATTTACCGTTTATTGCATTCTGATTATCATTTGCCTGTAAATATTGGCAACCCCGAAGAAATAAGTCTTAAAGATTTTGCAGAAGAAGTTCTAAAATTGACTGGTGCACAAGTAAAAATTGTGTACGAACCTCTTCCACAAGACGACCCAAAACAACGCAAACCCAACATTACAAAGGCACAAGACATTTTGGGTTGGGAACCAAAAATTGGTCGTGAAGAAGGCCTAAAATCTACTTGGGATTACTTCAAGAAAGTATTTTAGTATAATATAAAGACAGATTAAATGACAAAAAGACCGCAAGCGTTTCAAAATGCCTGCGGTCTTTTTTTATAAGATGACTAAATTCTAAACAAATCACCAAAAATTATGATACCTCAAAACAAATCGTACATTTAAGTCTTAAAAAAATTCAGTCAAAATGAAAAAAATATTATTTAGTGTTTTAACTATTGCCCTATCGCAGATTGCATTGGCACAAATAACCATTACAGCCAGCGATATGCCCGTCTCGGGAGATACGCTTCGTTACAGCAACGCAGTTACCTTGGGCAGTACTTTTAGCGTAGCCGATAGCGGCGCATCAAAAGTTTGGGATTTCAGCGCCCTAACCCCATTAACACAATCTGTTGACACCTACAAAACAGCATTTGCTGTTAATCCTACCTACGCAATAACTATTGCACCTACAGCCTATGGCTATAAAGTTTCTGATAGTTTCCCAGGTTTGGGCGGTCTCATTCCAATATCAATTAAAAATTTATACACTTTTTTTAGTAAAAAAACCACACCTGCCCGTTATGTAGCCGAGGGTTTTGCTGCAATTATTGGCGGCATTCCTACACCTGTAACCTACAGCAATGAAGATGAATGGTATTATTTCCCGCTCAGCTATGGACGAGTTGATAGTTCTACTTATGCCTTAAGTTTTGCTTTGCCAACCTTGGGAGGAATTGATCAAACTGGCTATAGAAAAACCAAAGTAGATGGCTGGGGTACCATTACCACGCCCTATTTTAAAACTCCGGTCAACTGCATCCGAGTGCGCAGCGAGGTTAATGGCGTTGATTCTGTTGACATTACTATTTCAAAATTTGGTTTACCTCGCAGAACAGTAGAATATAAGTACTTAGTAAACGGGGAACACTACCCTGCTGTATGGATTACGGCCAGCATTATCGGTAGTACCGAAACAATCACAAGTATAAGATTTCGCGATTCTGTAAGAGTGAATACAGCGACTATTCCATCAACTGGAAACAGTTTTTTCAAAGTAAAAACTTATCCAAACCCGGTAGTAAATAACGTACTGAACATTGAGGTTCCAAATAATTGGAAAGATTTTGAAATACACATTTTTGATGTGTTGGGCAAAAACATTTATCAATCAAAAAATGAACATCAAATCAATTTAAGTGAATTGAGCAGTGGCAAATACTTATTGCAATTGACTAAGGGCAACGAAATCGGTTATTCATTAATCGAAAAATAACAATTAACTGAGCAAATTAAAAGTTGCGGGCAAACCAATTGGTTTGCCCGCTTTGCTTTCGCTAGCAACTGCATAAAGTCTGTCGATAGTTTTATTAGCTAACGATTTTAAAGTTCACCAAATATCTTTGTATTTAAATAGACTTTATGAATTATCAATATCAACTTATTCCTTCCGAAAACATTCATGATATTTTACCTCTGCTACAACTCTTAAACGAGGGATTGGATAAAACAATTATCCTCCAAAGACTCGACGAAATGATTGTGCGCGGATATAAATGCCTTGGTGTGTATGACGGCGAAAAAATAATTGGTATTTGTGGCATTTGGATCTTAACCAAAATATACGCTGGTAGGCATATTGAACCCGACAATGTAACGATTCATCCTGATTACCGAAATAAAGGTATTGGCGAAAAAATGATGGAATGGGTGGACAATTATGCTATCGCAAATGGCTGCATCGCTGCTGAGTTAAATGCTTATGTGAGCAACGAAAAAGGACATAGGTTTTGGATGAACAATGGCTATAAAATTTTAGGATTTCACTTTCAAAAATCCCTAAAAACAAATTAACCACATTGCCAATTAATGCAAATTGGATCTCAGCAATATTTCACTTTACACTGTCATCGAAAACAAACTTGTGTTAGGAGCATTACGCTTCAGGCGCAGATCGAAAGCCATACAGAGATTTCTTACAAATGCCTTGCCTGCCTCATTGACCCTAATATTATCTTCTGACATTTCGATTAAACCATCTTGTTTCATTTCTTCCAACTGAGACAAGATAGCAGCCAACTCTGGAAATTCCATTTCAACAGATTCCCAATTGGTCTCAAATCGGCACATTAAATTGAGTATGTGTTGGCGAATAATAAGATCTTCTTCAGTAAGAACATGACCTTTTACGACAGGTAATTTACCATTGGCTAAAAGCGAATAATAAACCTCAATATCTTTTTCATTTTGTGCAAAGCTATACCAACTATCACTTATAGAGGATGCTCCAAGTCCTATCATCACTTGGGTTTTTGATGAGGTGTAGCCCATAAAGTTTCGGTGCAATTGTCCATTTTGAGCAGCGAGATATAATGAATCGGTAATTAATGCAAAGTGATCCATTCCTATTTCATAATAACCATTTTGGGCCAGTAGTTTTTTACCTTCCTCATATAGTTGGCGCTTGGCATCATCGCGTGGCACATCCTCATCTTTAAATCCTCTTTGACCATTACCTTTTATCCAGGGTACATGAGCATAACTGTAAAAGGCTAACCTATCGGGCGCAAGCGCAGTGGTTTTATTGATTGTAAAAAGAACATCTTCTAATGTCTGAAAGGGCAAACCAAAAACCAAATCGTGCGACACTGAGGTATAACCAATTTCTCTAGCCCAGCTGGTTACTTGCTGCACATTTTCAAATGGTTGAATACGATGAATGGCTTGCTGCACTTTGATACTGTAGTCTTGCACCCCAAAACTTACCCTCCGAAAACCCAAATCGTATAATGTTTGTAAATGCTCCTCGGTGGTGTTATTGGGATGTCCTTCAAAACTAAATTCGTGATTCGGAGCAATGTTTGCAAGTGCAAAAATCCCCTTTAGTAAGGTTTGTAAATTTTGTGACGAAAAAAAAGTAGGCGTACCCCCACCCAAATGGATTTCTTTGATATTAGGCTTTTCGGGCAAAAGTGCGCAGTATAAAGACCATTCTTTTAATAAAGCATTGATGTAGGGCTGCTCCACATCATGACGCTTGGTTATATGCTTGTGGCAACCACAAAAAGTACATAGACTCTCGCAATAAGGTAGATGGATATATAAACTTATTCCTTCAATATTGTTAGTCGCTACAAATGATTTCACCAGTGATTCTTGCCACGTATCGGGCGAAAAACTATTGCCATCCCAATAGGGAACAGTGGGATATGAGGTGTAGCGTGGGCCAGGAACATTATATTTTTGCACTAATGAGAGCGACATAAATTGAGGTAATTTTCGAAATACAAAATTAGACTCAATTGAAGGCGCAGACAATGATAAATGTCATAAAGCGCTCATTTTACACCATAAAAAAATCGCCACAACTTGAAGTAGTTGTGGCGATTCATAGAATTAAAAATTAACTAATACTATTTAAGTCATCAATTCATTATTCTTCTATTTGGTAACCAAACAATCTGCTACCAAACTTTAGCCCTCAAGCTATCAGGACGATACATTTTATCCCCTGCTTTTACATTAAATGCAGCATAAAATTCGGGCATGTTACTTAATGGACCATTACAACGCCAAAGGTTGGGTGAATGAGGATCTGTTTTGATACGGTTAAACATTTCTTCGTCGCGAGTAGCAGCACGCCAAACCTGAGCCCAACTCAAGAAGAAACGTTGGTCGGGAGTGAAGCCATCAATTTTCTCATTGCTTTGTCCTTGTTTTGTTTTCTTGAAAGCTTCATAAGCAATGGCCAATCCACCAAGGTCAGCTAAGTTTTCGCCAAGCGTCAATTCACCATTTACATGCACTGAATCTAAAACTGTATAACTATTGAATTGAGCAACTACCATACCAGTTTTCTCTTTGAACTTACTGGCATCTTCAGGTGTCCACCAATTTTTAAGATTTCCGTCAGCATCGTATTGGCTACCTTGGTCGTCGAATCCGTGAGTCATTTCATGTCCAATAACACCACCGATACCACCATAGTTAAGGGCATCATCAGCTTTATCCGAGAAGAAAGGATACTGTAAAATACCTGCAGGAAAAACTATTTCATTAAAGGCTGGATTGTAATAAGCATTAACTGTAGGCGGTGTCATACCCCATTCAGTGCGATCTACAGGTTTGCCCAAACGACTGATATTGTGGTTGTATTCAAAAGCTGATGCAGCAATCACATTTTTCACAAAATCATTGCCGACTATTTCAAGTTTAGAATAATCTTTCCATTTGTCGGGGTAACCAATTTTTTTGATAAAGGTGTTGAGTTTACCCATAGCTTTTTGCTTGGTCGCATCACTCATCCAGTCGAGGCGCATAATGCGGTCGCCGTATGTTTTTTGAAGATTGTTGACCATATCCAACATACGCTGTTTTGCCTCTGGCTTGAAAGTTTTGTCAACATACATCTGACCCAAAAGCTCGCCCACTGAACCGTCAACAACTTTCAAAATACGCTTCCAACGCTCTTTTTGTTCTTGTTGTCCACGAACTGTTTTGCCATAAAAATCAAATCTGGCATTATCAAAATCTTTGCTCAAGAAAGCAGCCATTCCGTTTACTAAATGGAATTTGAGGTAAACTTTCCAAGCATCAACAGGAGTTGATTTTAATTGCTTGCCCACCTCAGCCAAAAATTTGGGTTGGCCTACGATAAGACTATCTTGTCCTTTTACACCCAACTGACTAAAAATAAGCGCCCAATCCATGTTCGGAGTTACTTTGCTCAATCCAGCAAGGTTGAATTTATTGTACATTTTATAAGGATCGCGCATCTCAACTCTGGTCATAGATGCTTTTGCCAAGGCTGTTTCCAAAGCAAATACAGCCTGACTATTTTTGATGGCAGTAGCCTCATCATTGCCCATCAAACCAAAAATTGTGGTGAGGTATGCTTTGTAGGCATCACGAATTTTAGTGGTGCGTGGGTCAAAATTAAAATAGTAGTCTCTATCGGGCATTCCAAGTCCACCCTGGAAAACCTGGCAAATTTGCTGACTTACGTTTTTATCGTCTGGAGAAACATAAAAAGAAAAAACAGAGCCTATTCCTTCGGAATGTTGCTTTACAATCTCAGCCAAAATATCGTCTGATGTTTTAGCAGCATCAATACGTGCTAGCCAAGGGTTGAGAGGGCTAATACCCGCCTTTTCGATAGCTACGGTATCCATTCCGCTACGATAAAAATCACCTACTTTTTGGTCGGCACTACCAACTTTGGCATTTTTATTAGCTGCAGCAGCATCCAACAATTCATGCAATATTTTATAGTTATTTTCTTCTAAGGTATTAAAACTACCCCAGCGTGTTTCGCTAGCAGGGATTGGATTATTCTTGAACCAATTGCCATTGGCGTACATAAAAAAGTTTTCTGCCGGACTAATACTCGTGTCCATATTGGCCGGGTCAAGAAGCTTGAAGGCAGCGGTATCCTCAGTGCTGCCTTTTTTTGTATCGCCACAGGCTGCCAAAGCGCAAACCGCTGTCAGGGCGAGAAAAGTTGGTTTAAAATTCATATTTAAATTTAAATTTGAGACTGCAAATGTAATCGTTAATCCAGCAAATCTTACCACCCTAATAGGGGGATTTTAGACCAAAACAAAACCCTTTGAATGAGACATCCAAAGGGTTTTGTGGGAAAAAGTGTTTTTTTTATTGTTTCGACAATGTTCCTGCATAATATTTTTGACCATCTGCACCACTAATAACGTAGGTATAAATGCCAGTAGTAAGGCCCGAAACATTAACATTTGTGTTTTGATTAAAGTTGTGGCTCAAAACCAATTGTCCAATGTTGTTAAACATCTGAACAGTTAAAGATTGCTTCATTTCCGTATTAATGTTCAGTTGGTTCAAAACAGGGTTGGGATAAACTTTAATATTCTCAACGTTAATCAAAGGGGTTTCAATGCCAGTTGGGTCTGAAATAGTAACATCATCTACATAAAGAATGGTTCCTCCAGGACGAACAGTCAATTTACTAGGTTGGAATGCTACAATAATCCTATCTGGTATTGTACTTGCATCAACGTATTTGATATATACATTTTTCTGAACAAAAGAGGCAGAGCTGTTGATATCAGCCTCGCCTTGACCAATTACAGAATCTTTTCCGCCTGCAGCAATACCCACTTTGGTAGCATAAACCAACATACGGCCGGTATCTATAGCAGCAGTATGCGAATATTGCGTCCAAGCCTTGACAAAAGCAATTCGCTTGCTAACAGGAGTACCGCCTGAATAAGAATATTTAAATGTGGTCAAATCTACCTTAATAGCCGCGTTCGTTATTAAGGTAGGAAAAGTATCTGTTGAAGGTGATTCTAATTTTGCAGATGCAGTACCACCGTGAAAAACAGAAGTTGATTTCGTGACCCTTGGCGAATAAGCTGGAGGTAATGTGGAAAGGAAAACGATTGGGCAAACAATGGAATCGGAACTAGCCCAGCCAGTTGGTTTTACCATTGGCACAGTTGTTACGGTATAATTGCTCCAGGTCTCCATGGCAGCACTAGCAATGGTTTGAGCCTGAACAGCGCTGCTGAGGGTTAAAAAACTCAAAAACGTAAAAAATTTTTTCATAGTAAAAATGATTTTTTCAAAAATAGGCATTTGAATCACAAAAATGATTTTTTAAGCAAAAACAAGTTTCAGAAAACAGGAGGGCGAAAGTGGGAATTGCTGGGTTTCAAATCAAAGAAACCCATTTAATCCTATCTGGTGCAAATATCATTGCCCGTATAAAAACCATAAACCAATCAATTAAATTATAAATAAACTGGGCACATTCAATCCAATTCAAAAATATCACACCAGTTGTTCAGGATTTCCCCGATTGACCCAAAAAGAAGAGCCACTAACTTGTAAAATGAATCATTAAATAGCTTTATATTTTTCAAATCCATTATTGGTATCCATCAAATCTACAATGGATTTCCGCCTTAAATACCCTACTTTTGCAGCCTAATTTTAAAGACAATGGCAGGATTTACAGTAGCGATAGTCGGGCGTCCAAACGTAGGAAAATCAACACTCTTCAACAGATTGCTGGAGCAACGCAAAGCAATCGTTGACAATATAAGCGGGGTAACCCGCGACCGTCAGTACGGCGTGGCCGACTGGAATGGTAAAACATTTAACGTTATTGATACAGGAGGATTTGTCTCCAGAAGTGAAGATGTATTTGAAAGAGAAATCAGAAAACAAGTATTGATTGCACTTGACGAAGCCGACCTTTTGATGTTTGTGGTAGATACCGCAACGGGCATTACCAACCTTGATGATGATATGGCAGATTTGTTGCGCAGAAGCACAAAACCTGTTCTTTTGGTTGTGAATAAAGTAGATAATAACACTAGAATGCTGGAAGCAACCGAGTTCTACTCTATGGGTTTCGACAAGTTGTTTTTTGTTTCGGCTATATCAGGCAGTGGTACAGGCGAATTATTGGATGAAGTAACCTCTTTGATGCCAGAAGATGCTGAAATGGCCACGCCAAATGTAAAACGAACCATCAAAAAAGCTAAAAAACAGCGTAGCGACAGTGAGTTGGAAAAAGAATGGGAAAACGATGATGCTGAAGAAGTGGAAGAAGAAGAATTTTACACCGAAGATTATAATCAAATTGACGAAGAAAATAAAGTCATTGAATTTGACGAATATGTTCCAAAAATTGCCATCATTGGGCAGCCCAATGCCGGGAAATCTACATTACTGAATGCATTGACTGGCGAAGAAAGAACCATTGTGAGCAATATACCTGGCACCACAAGAGATAGCATTCATACCCATTACAAGCTCTTCGGCAAAGAATTTGTGTTGATAGACACTGCAGGTTTACGTAAAAAAAAGAACGTACACGAAGACCTTGAATTTTACTCGGTCATCCGCGCCATCCGTGCAATGGACGAAGCTGATATTTGCCTTTTGGTGATTGATGCTTTGAATGGCATTACGATGCAAGACATCAACATTTTCAGTCTCGCTGCACGCAAAGGAAAAGGAATTGTCATTTTAGTAAACAAATGGGATGCTTTTGAAAAAGAAACAAACACAGCCCGTGATTACGAACAAAAAATTAAAGAAAAAATAGCGCCTTTCAACGACGTGCCTGTCATCTTCATTTCGGCTATAGACAAGACGCGTATTTTCCAAGCGATGGAAAAAACGATTGAAGTGCACGAAAATATGAAGCGAAGAATTCAAACTTCGAAACTGAACGAAACGATGTTGAAAGAAATTCAACGCTTTCCGCCACCAATGTCTCGTGGACATAATGTGAGCATTAAGTTTGCGCGTCAATTGCCCACCAAAACGCCCTCGTTTGCCTTTTACGCCAATTATCCCGAAGCATTAAGTAGCGCTTATCGCAACTTTTTAGAAAACAAATTACGCAGTCATTACAAATTTTCGGGCGTTCCGCTTCGTGTGTATTTTAGAAAAAAATAGTAAATAAAAATATTGTGAGAAGTAGAACCCTCAAAAAAAATAAAGTCAATATCATTACCCTTGGTTGCTCAAAAAACCTAGTGGATAGTGAAGTATTGAGCGGTCAATTGGCTGCCAATGACATTGCTGTAGTGCACGAAAATTCAAAAAAAGACCACAACATTGTTGTCGTTAATACTTGCGGATTTATTGACAAGGCTAAAGAAGAAAGTATCAATACCATACTTGAACAATTAGAACTTAAAGAGCAAGGAAAACTAGATAAGGTATATGTAACGGGCTGCCTGAGCGAGCGATACAGAGGTGATTTATCGAAAGAAATTGCTGATGTCGATGCTTGGTTTGGCACTATGGAATTGCCGATGTTGCTCAAAGAATTGGAAGCCGATTACAAAACCGAATTGGTGGGCGAACGTCTTTTGGCTACACCAAAACATTATGCTTATCTCAAAATTTCGGAAGGTTGCAACCGCACTTGTTCTTTTTGTGCCATCCCTTTGATGAGGGGTAATCATGTAAGTAAAACGATTGAAGAAATCATTGCCGAAGCGAAAAAATTGGTGCAAATGGGTGTGAAAGAAATCATGCTCATTGCACAAGAGCTCACCTATTATGGCTTGGATATTTACAAAAAACGTGCCCTACCCGATTTACTTAAACACCTCAGTGATATACCAGGCTTGCATTGGATAAGATTGCATTATGCATATCCCTCAAAATTTCCTTTGGAAGTATTGGATGTAATGCGTGAGCGCGAAAACATTTGCAACTATCTCGATATGCCTTTGCAACACATTACCGACAATATGCTGAAAGCAATGAAGCGCCAAATGGATAAGCAAGAAATGCTTGACCTTCTGGATGCAGTACGCGAAAGAGTTCCCGGTATTGCTTTGCGTACTACTTTGATTGCGGGTTTCCCTGGCGAAACAAGAGATGATGTAGAAGAAGTAAAAGCCTTTTTGGAACAGCAGCGTTTCGACCGTGTGGGAATTTTCACCTATTCGCACGAAGAAAATACTAGTGCTTATGATTTAGTGGATAATATTTCGGCGGAAGAAAAAGAGAAAAGAGCACAAGAAATCATGGAAGTGCAACAAGAAATTTCTTACGAAAAAAACCAAGATTTTATTGGGCGTACCCTAAAGGTATTGGTGGACAAAAAAGAATCGGGGCGATATCTTGGTCGTACGGAATATGACAGTGTAGATGTGGACAACGAAGTGATTATCAAATCGGACAAGCCAATAAAGATTGGTGAATTTGTCAACGTCAAGATAGACAAAGCTTATGATTTTGACCTTGAAGGAACGGTAGCTCTTTAATTTGAAGATGACTTGATTTGAAAATTTGAAGATTAGCCAAATATATCTGCCATTTACAACTTAAAAAAAAAATGTTCAAACCAGCTTTAATTATCGGATTTATTTGCGCTGCACTAGGAGTTATCATTGGTGCATTTGCCGCACATGGACTCAAACCTATGATGGAACTGAGTCAGCAACAAACCTTCGAAACGGGGGTGCGCTATCAAATGTACCACAGCTTTGCACTCATTATGGTTGGGCTCTTGAGTGCTCATTTCAGCAACAACTACATTAATCTTGCTACCCTATTTTTCACTTTAGGTATTCTTTGTTTTAGTGGCTCTTTATATGCTTTGTCATTGATGCAAATGAATGGCATTGTGGGTTTGAAAGGTGTGGGCATTATCACCCCAATTGGTGGCGTATTTTTTATTTTGGGCTGGGTTTATAGTTTATTGGCAGTTTTGAAGGGATAATTTCAAAAACTACCTAATCTTATAATTGAGGTTGACAAAAAAGTTTTCGTCTTCCAGGATATCAACAGTTGAGGAAAGCATTCGATTGATATGGATGTAACCTGCCTCTAATTTCCATTTTGGCTTTGGAGTAAAAGCAAACTGAAGCATTATTCTATTCTGATCAAAAAAATGAATGGAAGAAACACCTAGTACATTGACAAAAACCTCGTCAGAAACAATGGCTTCTACTTTATCATTAATTCGGTAACTCAATCCTACCAATTGCCTCAAGCGCAGTATGTCTTTTACTTGATTGTCGAAGGTGCGATACTCGGCCTTGGTACTTGTTGTCAGAACAAGTTTCTTGTCGAGTTCTTTTTGAAATTTTAGCATTGTAGTTGTCCGGTATTCCCCAATTGGCTTAGCCTTTTCATCTTCTGGCCGCTGAATAATGCGACTATGTTTGAAAACCGCAAATGGAGAAAACGCAACTAACAGTTGCTTGCTGGGCTGGTAATTCAACCACAACCTTGCCGATTGCATCAATTGCTTATCACAAATATTTTCATTGCCAAAACCGTTTTGCATACGGTATTGCAACTCTAAGTTTGTACTGAAATTTTGATTAAAGCTATAACTAGCACTACCTCTCATCCACGCATTATAATGATGCTGTGCATCACCTATACTGCTGTTGAGCATCAAAAAAATGAGCAGGACTTTTTTCACGAAACAATCAAACTTGAGGAATAATTAATCCTTTCATTTTCGATGGACAAGATTCCAAAACACATTAAAACTGAATGATTAGGGTTAATTGTACATCTATCAATTTTGTACAAAAACGGGAAAATGAATATAAAAAGACTTGACTATAAATTCACTGCAGAAACATCATTTCGATTGGCTTTAATAAAAACAATCAATGAAACAATTACTGTTGATTTCACCCATTATAGTTGACTATTTCGTCACTTTCTCTATAGAATATTTTCCTGTTGAATCAACTTGTTGTTGAAGCAAATCTTCAGAAATTTCAGCATCCGAAACCAATAATAAATCTGTATTTGCGGTATTTAGACTAATATTTTTGACGCCCGCTAATGCCTTAATATTTTGAATCACTGTTTTAGAACATTCGCTACAAGTAATACCATCAATCCGATAAAGACCAACATTAACATCAGTATTCTTTTCAAATTCAAACCACAATTCTGTATTTGCTCTTGGTGCTACAGAATTCGCACAAATGTCTAATCGATGTGTAAAAAACGAATCACGAAAAAGGATTTCATACTCGGGCAAAGAACCGCCAAAAGGAGGGCCTTTCTCAAAGCTTCGATTAAACAACAAGCCTACCAGCATTCCTTTGTCAGCCAGTAACTGATGCATTTTCCATACATATCGTTGGCGCAAAGATGGAGGCAATGCACAAAAGAAGGTCTGCTCGATAATTAAATCATATTGACCTTGATGCTCAAAAAAGTCACCCAAAACAACTCGAATCCTTTCTTCACTAGTAAACTTTTTTTGTAACTGCTGAACCAATGTTGGAGCAATATCAATAACCGTAATATTGGTAAAGCCTTTGTCCAACAGATATTCGGCCTCATAGCTATTACCCCCACCAGGGATTAAAATCCTTTTATTTTTATCTGTTTGCTCGTCTATGTACAACCGAATGGGAGTAGAGACTGCTCCTAAATCCCATCCGGTAGTTTTAGATTTGTATTGTGCATCCCAATAATTTTGATCTAAGGGTCTTTCGCAAGAGACCGTACAGCACTGTATTTCACTCATTTCACTATTGGAATTAAACGTCTTAAAATATTACATCACTTTGCTTTGGCATACAAAATCCGTCTTTGGAACATTTGTTTTTGCAATAGCATTAAATCCACCCTCCACTTCAGAGAAATTGCGATAGCCACGAGCCTGCAAAATAGATGCGGCTATCATACTGCGGTATCCGCCTGCACAATGCAAAAAGAAATGTTCTTCAGGATTTACATCTTTTATCCAATCGTTTATGTAAGCTAAGGGGCGGCTATATGCCTCGTTTACGTGCTCGGCTGCGTACTCAGAGTCTTTCCTGACATCAATCACTTTACTCTCTCCTATTTTCACTTGCTGAGCAAATTCTTCTGCAGAGATTCTTTTTACGGTATCTAACTCGTGGCCTGCGTTCTTCCAGCTATCAATACCGCCTTTCAAATGTCCAAGAATATTATCAAAACCCACACGGCTCAATCGTGTAACCGCCTCTTCTTCTTTACCAGCATCAGTAACCAACAAGATTGGCTGTTTCACATCAACAATCAAAGCGCCAACCCAAGGTGCAAAATCGCCATTCAAACCTATATTAATCGATTGTGGGATAAATCCTTTATAAAAATCAGCAGCACCACGTGTATCTAATATCAAAGCTGTTGTTTCTTCTGCAGCAGCTTCAAACTCGCTTGGAGATAAAGCACGCATGCCATTATTGAGTACGTTATCAAAACTTTCGTAGCCGTGTTTATTCATAGCCACATTCATTCCAAAATATCCTGGAGGTGGTGTCAAACCATCAGTTACGGCTTTGATAAAAGAATTACGGTCGGGCTGATTCAATGCATAGTTCATTTGCTTTTGATGGCCTAATGTGTCAACGGTTTCTTTCATCATATTTTTTCCACAAGCACTTCCGGCGCCGTGTGCAGGATAAACTATCACATCGTCTGCAAGTGGCATTATTTTATTATTAAGACTATCATAAAGCAGGCCCGCCAATTCTTCTTGCGTCATACTAGCTGCCTTTTGAGCAAGATCTGGACGACCTACATCACCTAAGAATAGTGTATCGCCAGAGAAAATAGCGTGATCTTTACCATCTTCATCGATTAACAAATAGGTGGTGCTTTCCATAGTATGCCCTGGCGTATGCAATACTTTGATGGTAATATTACCCACTTTGAAAATCTCATTATCTTTTGCGATGATGGCATCAAAAGATGGGTTAGCGGTAGGCCCGTAAACAATTGCAGCGCCAGTTTCTCTGCCCAAATCAATGTGACCACTAACGAAATCTGCGTGAAAATGTGTTTCGAAAATATACTTTAAAAAAACACCATCGCGTTCTATTCTTTCTAAATAAGGTTTGATTTCGCGAAGCGGATCAATAATGGCGGCCTCACCGTTAGAGGTAATGTAATAAGCTCCCTGAGCCAAACATCCGGTATAAATTTGTTCGATTTGCATAATATAGTTTTTAAAGTTTTTTAAATGATTGATTTAATAATAAAGCAAAAGTAAGGCCGAGCATGAATTAAAATAGTGACACAAGTTACATAAGTAATAGTGCTTTACTTAAATAACAATTCTTTGGCAATAATGTAAATACCCATAAATAGGACGAACCAGCCAAAAGCAGGTTTGAGCTTTTCTCCCGTTATTTTTTTTGACAACTGAACTCCAAAAAGCATTCCTACAATTGCAATAATACTGATGCTCAAAAGCAAGACATAATTGATGGTAACGCCGTTGAGCAAATCTCCAGAAAACCCAATAATTGAATTGATGAAAATAATGAGCAGTGATGTACCAACAGCCTGTTTCATAGGCAAGCCAGCAAAAACCACTAATGCTGGAATAATCAAAAATCCGCCTCCTGCGCCCAGAAATCCAGTCACCATCCCAACAAATAAACCGATCAATAAAAGTTTCGGAACATTCTGTTTTTCTAAGGCTTCTGCGGTTTTTGATTTTTTTATCATCGAAAGGGATGCCATCACCATCAGTATTGCAAAAACAACCATCAACAAAATATTCTTTGTAAGATGAAAGTGGCCAAAATACACAATACTATCTGGTATCAACGGCAATAAAAATTTACGCACAAAAATTAATGAAACCACTGATGGCACTGCAAAAGTCAAGGCCAGATTAAACTTGAGATTACCCAATTGATAATGCCTTAAAGCGCCCAATAAGGCAGTAACACCAACTATAAACAGGGAATAGGTTGTGGCTAAAGAAGGGTTGATTGAAAACAAATAAACCAAAATGGGAACAGCCAAAATAGACCCACCAGCCCCAATAAGCCCGATTGAAACACCAATTAAAATAGAAAATAAATACCCTAGTATGACCATATTATTTTTTGTACAGCAAAGATGCAACGCCACAATGCCAAGTTAAGTAACAATTACTACAATAGGACAAAAAAACAGCCACGAAAAAATTTCGTGGCTGCAAGAATGATGAAGAAAAACAGAAATAAATTTATTTCTTGGTCAGTTTTACAACCTGCATTTCTCCATTTTTATCTTTGATTTTGAGGATATAAAAACCAGAAGCATAGTTATTCAAACTAATTTGAGTACCAGAATTTACCTGAACAAATTGTTGCATTAACATCCCTTTGTTATTAAAGATGCTCACTTCATTCATCACCGAAGCATCGCTTGTGCTAATTGTGAACTTATCTTCAACAGGAATAGGGAATACCAAGATGCTGTAGGCTTGATTATTATCAATATTAATGCTCTTGGTAGGGCTGAATGACAATTTATTATCTAGGTCTGAAACTTTCAGACGATAATAATGGACACCCACATTCAAGTTTTGGTGAGCATAACTATACTCATTCTCATTCATACCGTTGTAGTATGCCCTCTGAGTATTGATAACAGACCAAGATTGCCCATTGGTACTATGCTGCAATTCGTATTGAATACCTGCCTTTTCAACTCCCGATTTCCAATCAATAATTGCTGAACGACCATTCTTTTTGACATTAAATTTCAATAAATCAATGGGCAATGGTGTTACATCAAACATAGGTAGATTTGAGGCTGCAACGTTACTTATGTTACCGCTATTATCAGTAGTAGAATATAAGAAAGTAACAATAGGACTATGGTTAGTATCATTTGGCGTGAATGCCAATTGAGTTACTTGCGTTGGAGTCAAAACTTGACCCAGTGTAACAGGTGAACAACCTGTACTTGGTGCTGTAGAACACACGAGTAATATCCCTTCCTCGGAATTTGGGATGGTCAGTATGGTATAACTCACCACCGTTCCGTCTTGGTCTGTTGATGTTAAAGGATTAAGAGAGCTTGCCGTTCCAAAACGAGAAATTGGGGTGTTATTAATGTTTTGGGCTATAGGAGGATTATTCACTACAGGAATGGTTACAGTTGCCGTATTGCTTAAATTCCCATCATTATCTAGGTTAGTGTAAGTAAAGGTAGACACGCCTGTAAAATTAGGATTCGGATCAAATGATATAGTTAAAGCCTGAGCTGGAGTTAATACTAAACCTACAGTAACTGTTGTACCACACCCCGTTGGAGGGGTTCCAGTACAGTAAGTCAACGCGCCTTCGTTGGCTGGAGTAATGCTAGTTAACGTATAGAAAGCAATGGTACCATCAGGATCTGTACCTGTCAATGCACCTGACAACATTGTAGCTGATGCCGCACTACTCATCTTGGGCGCGTTGAAGCTATAAGCCAAGGGCGGCTCGCCTGGAGTTAAATCATATGCTATCACTGGAATTATAAATTGCGCTGGTAAACTTATCAAACCATTATTGTCAACAGCAGTAAAATTAAAAATATAATCGCCAGTAAATCCACTATTGGGGATAAAGCTTAGAGTAGCTGCTTGTGTAGGAGTTAATGTAAGTGGTATTGAACCTGCAGAAATAGTACTCAATGTGCAGCCTGGCAAGCTACCTGAGGCGCAATATTGCAAAGTACCATCTGTTGATGCTGGCATACTTGTGATAGTATAGGCAACGACAGTTCCGTCGTAATCACTTCCGGTTAAGGGTGATAATCTTGTTGGTGTCGTTAATGTATTTGCTATTGGGGCTACCCTATCCGGATTAGCTACAGGACGAACATTCACCACAGGGATCTGATATGTAGCAGACGCACTCGTCAAAGGTGTACCATTATCATCTGTAGCAGTGTAGGTAAAGCTAGCTGCGCCAATGAATGATGATACAGGATCAAAACTCAAGGTTGCTGCTTGCGTAGGAGTCAATGTCTGACCAGCTATTACTGCTGTACCACATCCAGTAGATGGCGGAGTGGTGCAGTAGGATAATGTTCCTTCGGTAAGCGAATTCGGAACGGTAGAACCAATCGTATAAAAAGCAACATTACCATCGGGGTCGGTTCCCATTAAGTTAGGTATTGGAGTAGCACCGAGGCTATTGTTAATATTCTGACTAATAATATTGGTTACTACTGGTGGCAAATTACCACCTAGGCTTGCAAAACCTACTATAGGAATAACATAAGTACTTAAGTTGCTGACGTTACTATTATTATCTGTAGCTAAATAATTAAAGGCAAAATCACCACTATACCCGGAGGATGGGTCAACTTGTAAAGTATTCATTTGAGCTGGTGAAAGAACAGTTGCTCCAGGTCCAGCTGAAATATTAGTTCGAGTACAAGTAGGCAATGTGCCTGTGATACAATAGCTTAAAATAGCCCCTGTTGCAGGTACATTTGAAATGCTGTAACTAGCAATAGAGCCATCCTTATCAGCACCTACAAGATTAGGAATCTCAATAATATCTGTGGTATCTACAAGCTGTGCCGTACGAATATTAATCGTCAATGGGGGGGCGTTTACTATTGGGATTAAATAACTAGCCGTATTACTAATCAACCCATTTGCATCTATCGCATTGTATGTAAAGCTACTATTTCCCATAAAAGTAGGAGCAGGATCAAAATATAAGCTTGCTGATTGAGCTGGAGATAGGGGCGTTGAAGTAGTCACAGCAGTTAAAGCGCCTAATGCACAAGTAGCTGGTGCTGTAGCACAATAGTACAATACGCCTTCAGCAGCAGGGGGCAAAGTCAAGACATTGTAGGTACTGATTGCGGTACCCATTGGATTTGATGCTTTCAAAGCAGGAATAGCTGTTCTGTCCAAACTATTATTTATCGGAGGAGCTGCAATATTATTGGCAATTGGAGGCTCCATAGAGATACCAAAGTTTACATTGGTTTTATTCTCTGATAAAGAAACAGAAACTCTTCCGTCCGTCGGAATATCAATATTTACACCAGCCACAATTCCAATTTGTTCACCAGCAAAACGAAATCCGATAGGAATTGCTGTTGTTGGAGCAGAAGCAAAAATCGTACCAGCTGTGGGAGATAATTGAACTAAATAATTGCCGAACGGAATGGATGTAAAAGAATAAGTACCTCCAACAACTGGAGTTGTTGCGAAAACATACCCACCCTCATCCAATAAGTTAATATGTAAAGAAGTACTCCCGATACTACTAATTAAAGTTCCATTGACTAAATTGTCTGTCAAAGCATTATTGTCACGATAAACATTACCACTCAAATTAAAAGCAGTATTTGCACAATTCACCACAGAACCTGCTAAAGAAAAGTTAGTAGTAACACCGTCAGCTGAACCATTTGCTCGTGAGCCCCCGGTCGATCTTCCTGCAAAATAAAATTGTGACAAAGATTTTGAGAAAATAATGGTGTGCTCACCTCCAATTTCAAAACTTGCTGCGTCACCTGCAGCAACAGTAGTGGCAATAGTAGGAGAAGTTACATCTGCTGTAGATGTAAAACCTAATCGATTATTATCATTTGCCCCCCATAAGTATACATTACCCAATAAAGTTATTGCTCCCATGCTATACACTCCGCTAGCAAAAGGATTGTTACTCGACAATTTTCTAATTCCTATTAAAGATAATGAATCCCAATTGGTATTGATTAAAGTTGTAGTAGCGCTACCCAATCCTAAAACACCATTGGCATTGCGTCCTAAACTATAAACTTTATTGCTTTTTGATAAAATAAATTCGGCAGCCTCTATTGAGCCTGATTGAATGATTTCAGCGGTACGAGGTATAACACCAGGAGGCAATGTCATTAACGCCGCCCTATTTCTATTAGCAGCAGCCGAGCCGTTGCCGATGAAAGTATTAGCCCCCCAAATGTAAGCCTGTGTATTTGTGATTGCGATAGCTGCATTACCTGCAAAACTCAACTCAACAACTCCAGTTAGTGGTGTTGCAGGAGCCGTTTGCACTTGATGCCAGGTTGTAGAACCCGCCGCATCCAATGCGCCAGAGCCATCACCATAAATTAACGGACTACAAGCACTCGCTGCACCTGCTCTAACCCAAACGTTTCCAGAATTTGTCACCAGTGCGATACCACCGCGCGAAGAACGAATAAAACTTATTTGAGACGCGGTAACCCCACTAGGCAGAGGCAATTCGGCAATTGGTGAAACACCAGAACGATTAGAAAGTATGGTATTGGCACTATAGCCCCAACCCCAAATACCTGCGCTTGTTAACAACCACATTTGAGTAGCCTGAGCAGAAGGCGAAACAGCAACCCCACTTGCAGCAACTCCCTTTGGAGAACCATTATATTCATACAACGTTTTGGGCGCCGGAACATTTATACCTGGCTCTGCTGAACTTGAGGCTTCACCCCAATATGTGACAGATGGAGTGCCATTCATTACCAACGATGCATGAACAGACGATGCAAAAATATCATTGGCTGTAGGTAATGGACAACCGACTGCCGGAGCTGGTGGACAAACATAAGTTTCGGGTGTATTGATACAGTCAAAAGATTTTCTAGTACCCGTAGCGCCAGTACCATCACCCATACTGCCTCTAATTTTGTGTCCTACATAACAAAATTTACTTGTGCCGGCCTGAAATGCAGCAGTTGTGTGCCCACCCATCTCAAAAAAACCAATAGAAGAGCCGTTGTATGAAAAATTTGGTGGAATTCGAGGAACTGTATAACGCGCGCTATCTAATAAAGGAGGTGTTGTTAATGATGATAAGGTATCACCACCAATCATATCTGAATTATTATCTCCCCATAAATATATCTTGCCTGCAGAGGTCAAAGCACCGACATTGTATCCATCAGCATTTAGAGGCCAAGGATTGTTGGAACCAATCTGAACTATATTAGTTAACTCGCCTACCCCACCAGGACCTTTCACAGTAACCCAAGAAGATGTTACATCGGTAAGAGTACCTTGCCCCAAAACACCTGAAGCATTTTCTCCAATTCCATAAAGCTTGCCATCTGTACCCAAAATAAACTGAACCGAATTACTACCTATTTTGGTATTTATATTTACATCTGCAGGGGTCACACCTGTAGGCTTGGTCACCAAAGTTGCAAAAGCCCTTGCTGCCGCACCTGCTACTGTACCCAAATAGGTATTTTCTCCCCAGACATAAACATTACCTCCAGCAGTTGAGGCCATCATAGCATTTTGTGACATTGAAATCCTATCGATACCTGTAAGAGGAGTAGCTGCTGCAGTAAGTACTTGATGCCATACTGTAGATCCGGCTGCATCCAATGTGGTGGAACCGTCACCATAAATCCTTCCACTTCCACCTGCGGCATTACCTTTTCGCACATAGGCTGTACCAGTATTGGTCACCAAACATAATCCCCCACCAGCAGCTTCGATGTAATTAACATCACTGATGGATACACCTGATGGTAATGAAATTGTGGTTAAGGAGACAAAAGAATTACCAGTACCACTTACAATTGTATTTTCACTCTCTCCCCACCCATAAATATTGGTGGACGTATGCAAATAAAGTTGATGATTACTAGCACCTGTGCTACCTGCTGCTACTGATAAAGGACTACCAGTATAACCTGTTAATGCTACTGGAGATAATTGATCAGAGCCAGTGCTTTGGTTTGCTGCATCTCCCCAATAGGTAACTATATCATTATAATCAATCACTATTGAACTATGAAAAGACGAAGCCATTGACTTCCTTGGCGTTGACAAATCAGGACATTGGGCAATACTGACGCTAAATGTTAAAAAAGCAACTATACTAAGTAAGCTATATTTCATTAATTATTTTTTTGAATGTATTTTTTCTAATTTAAATTTTTAATAATTACTAAAAATTTGCTACTTCACTTAAAACCCCACTTAAATCTTGTCGCTCCAAAACAACGTCTAAATCAACTACATTATCTTCCATTGAAAATGAATTGATAGTGCGCTCAATTATCTCGAGCCGCTCGTTTAAGTTTAATTTTTTTAAATCATTTAATAAATGCTTCATAAATATTATTTTGTATTATTAGTTATATAAAAGTGAAATAACGAAAATATGATATCAAAAATTATGCCCCAATTTAAAAAACCAAACAAAATTTTACATACAATAAAAAATAATATCTAGCGCAATGGGAAACGGAAACGAAAATTACGATTTAAAATATTTTACATTATATATACATCACTTTATTATTAATTTATATAAAATAACAACCGTTAATTGAAAATATAAGATGATAAAATTACTCGAATTAATATAATATAAATATTATTGGTCGTCTTGATTTTTGGATTAAATAAGAGAATCATCGTTAAAAACAAGAATAAAATTTGTAAGACCTTAGTCATATTCTTAAAAAACATACCGATAAAGTCTCTTTAAAAATTAAATAATATGACTTTTTATTTCTTTTCAATTAATATAATGAAAAAATCAAAGAGGCTTATTAGAAAAGAATGAGAATTGAAAAGTGCAACACAATATTTCGATTATAGAATTTAACTGAGAAAATACATACTCTATATTTTGGTTGATCCAAAACAAAACCAAATAGTAAAAAGCCAACTTATCGAAAGTTGGACAGCAAATTGAAAAAATGATTGGATAGTATTGCCTGATTTTAACGGTGGTGACAAAACTGATGGTGCTTGAACCCATTTGGGTTTCAGCATAAAAAAACTGTAGTATAAATTTTTAAGGTTTTGCCCCCTTTGCTCTTTCTTGTTGTTCTCGCAAGATGCGCTTCTTGGAATGAATAAACTCGTAGAAATTATCAAAACTCTTGCGTATGGTTAATCCAATACCCTGCCGATCAATATTTTTTCCGGCAAATAAGTCATAGTTGCTCGATCTAAAACCTACTAAACTCACTCCGCCATCGGGCGTAAGTAAATACTGTGCCCTAAAATCACCCGCCAGATTAAAACTACTGGTATTTTGGTTATTAGTTGTAGGTCTGCCCCAATCGTAAGCACTGCCCAATTGTATGCTCAATCTATCATTAAAATAATTTTTGTGTAATCCAAACTTTACTTGATTTCTGCTATCAGCCGATACGACTCCGCCACTTACTGTTGAGCTTCGATCTTCTTGCCCAAAACTTTTGTATTGCACCATCACTTGCAATTTTTGGTCTCCTAGTAATTTGTTTAATGCCGAGGTGAGCAAGGGTGAGGCTTGGGAGGCTATGGTTTCTCCCAAAGTATTTTTTGCACCAGTTACCGCCAAGGTACTCGTGATGCCTTGTGAAGGAATAAACGAACCCAAAAACAATAAAGAGCTCACTTGGTTGGTCAATGCAGTCTTATCGCTGGTATTAATTCTATTGAGCTCTGCGTAAGCCGGGGTACCTACCGAACGCTTTTCGGGTAGTTCAATTTCGTAACTCAAATCGGGACTAGCCAAAGTTCCTTTCATTTGCAATTGCACATTAACAGCCTGAGATGTTTTGGCATCCTCTAATTCCTTGCCCGTGAGCAGTTGTACTTGGTTTTGATTTAACAAGTCGAACAACCGGGCAGAAGTAGGATAAGTAGCAGAGACACTTAACCTTGTATTTGAAATATTACCATTAAATGCAATTGAACTACCTGAATTAATATTAAAGGTTTTTACTAATACCTGTCTAAAAGTAAAGGTGTAACTACCTTTCTCAAGATTGTAAACACCAAACATAGAATAATCCTCATTTGCAGGCACATTGATACTTAAATTTCCGGTACCGGTGGCATTAATCTGATCTCCGGTTTTGGGGTCAAGCACCAAAGTCACATCCATCAAGTTATTAAGCACAGCAGAGATTCTGACACTTAATTTGTCTTTTACTACAGATTGCTTTTGGGGTTGATTGGCCTCGTAAGACTTGAAGGTAATATAGGTGTTGGTACTATAATCTCCTGCCGAATTATAGGGCAAGTACAAACTAGATTTTTGAGTAGGCGTAGCCGTGATACTCATGTTTAAGTTAGAAAGAAACCCAGAAATACTAAAATCAGTTTTGGCAATAACGTGACCATAAAAAAGTTCATTTTCAAAATCTTTCAAGTCCACTACCTCAAACTGATTGGTCTTTAGTCTTAAGTTTAATTGAGGGTTATTTAAGCTTGCAAACTTCACCGTTCCAGTGGCAAGCGCTTTGTTTTTATAAACATCATATAATTCTATGTCTTGCAAAGTTGCTGTTTGATTCTCTAGCGATATTTTACCCGAAGGAATAGTGTATAGGGTACCGATATAATCAATTTTGGTAGCAACATTGCGCAGCAATAACTCACCTCCGAGACTTGGTTTATCCATTACACCTTTAAGGCTAATACTTCCGTCCAATGTACCACCGATACTACTTGCATATCCTTTTAGCAATGGCTCCAAGAACTTAAGTGGGAAATTTGAAATATAGACATTAGCATCTAACTGGTCTTCCTTTTTTGTATCTAATGACAAACTACCGACTGTGGCCATTGAGAATTTTTCATTAAAGACACCACTACCATTTTCTAATTCAACTGATGAGGTAGCCGCATCATAAGTCCCCTTTATTTTCACCAGGCCAACAGTATCACCAAACAACTTAACTCCCACGGCCTCTAGATTGCTTGAAACAAAAGGCTGCGTAAACAATTGCCCAAATTGTATCTCACCATTAATCCTTCCATCGATTCCGTATTTTGCCATTGGCGAAAGACTTGCCAATTGACCCATATCAATATTGGTAGCTTTGATTACTAAAGGTTGCCCAACCTTTGACACATCAGTGTTGATGGCTAATTTTTGCATACCCGAATACAAACTAAGCTGATCGACCAACAAATAATTGCTTGCGAGTACGATTCTGTTTCCGGCTTCTATCTCCCATTTCTCGTTATTCAAATACAACTCGGACGGCAAAAAACGAGTATATAGCGTATCGTTACTCGCATAAGCCGAGCCGCTAAAAGTTGCAGTTCCAAATTGTTGTTCCGACTGCGTTGCTAGGGTGTAAACAAGGGAATCATTACCTACAGTAGCATCTAATTCTAAGGAGGTATTCAATACATTGTTACCCAATATAAATTCCTCAATATCAGTGCTAATATTCAATCTTTCGTAATTACCATGCCCTATCAAAGTAGTATTGTAAATTTTTAGGGTACTAATTTTACCATAAGGAATATTGGCTTTTAGGCTCAAACTCCGATTTATCGTATTCAAATTACCGATGAGGGTAGAACTATCAAAACCACTAGAAAGTGTAAATGCGCTGACGAGGTCAGAAACTTCGTGGGTGTTAATAATAAAATTAATATCCTGGTCGGCTGCCACAGGTCCCGAACTTTTAATATAACTCGGCAGATAACGACTGAGGTAATACTGCATCGAATTGGGGATTTCACTCAATAAAAAACGGCCATTAATTTTTGCACTCAACAAGTTACTTTCAATATCAATATGCTTTTCTGTAGCTTCAAAATAAGATTTGATGTTGATTGAGTCCAAATCCATCCGCTTGGTTTTCCTTTGCAAATTGATGTTATACAACTTTGCCGAGCCAATAAAATCATCTATTGTTTGCCCAGAACAATTCAAATCAAAATCCGCCGACAAGGTAATGGGCACATCCGAAAAATTTAATGCCTGCAAATCACTTTTCAGCAAGTTGGCTGTAGCATTAATCACAATATCCTTTTGACTCAAATCAATACTACCATAAAAACCTAAGGCAATATTGGTATCGTTCATCAATAACTGCCCATCAAACTTGCTTTTATCAAATATGCCATCGGCAATAATATTTTTGTAGGTATAACCATTAAAGGTAAATGACTCGAAAGTGGATTTTGCATTGATATGAAAGCCCGACAAGTCAAAACTTGCACCATCAAGTTTGGCATTAAACGTAGTGACACCCAAACTGGATTGGTTAAGGAAACGACCTACATTAAAAGATTGAGAACTGATACTTCCAGAATAGGTAGGCTGTTGCCTTTCGGGTATCTTCATTTTGACATCAGCTGTTATCGAACCCAAATTAGTTTTCAATTGCCCTTGCGCAGTAAAATCACTCAATAAACCTTTGAAACTACCCTTAAAATAGGCAAAATCAACAGCAGCAAGGTTAATGTTGGGATTTTTGCGCAACTGTGGTGCGTATTTCAAAATCGATTGACCAGTTGTGAAAATTTCACCTTTATTAAATGTAAATTCACTTACATCTACATCAGGTAATCCCTTAATGGACAATTCACCCTTAACTGTACTAAAACCATCTGTACCATTAATAGTCGAAGTTAAATTATCGACGGTACCACTTGCATCACCTGACAATTTGGTTATCCCTATTGGCAATTTTCGGAGCTGAGGAGCAAAATAAGCAACGTCCTTTGGATCCACAACCGATTCGTTCAAGTGAGCAACCATCTTAACCTTTGCGATGTAGTCGTTAAAGTCTGGAAAACGTTCGTAATGCATGGCGTAATAATCGCCAATCGTACTGTTGTTGGTTTGGAGATACAAATCTTTACATATTGAGGCTATCGGCGAAACGCTTACAACGCTTTGCATTTCTTTTAGTACAAAACCACTTCTTTCTTTGGCACTAAAATGTGTAACTCTTGCCCTAAGTGTATCCCCCACAATGCGCAAATCATTGATTTCGGTGTTTAATTCTTTTACCTCGATATATTCAGGGTCGAATTCATTATCGTAAGGTTTACCTTCTTTATTAATGAATCGAAAATGGATGTCATCAAAATTTATTGCAGCAATATTAACCTTCCATTTGTCAGGATTAAAGGCAGTCGTATCAATGACAAAAGCTTTTTTGGGGGATGGCGGCTTTCCGCCAACATAATCGCGCAACCTAATAGAAGAATGACCAAACTTGATATTTGAAATCGCGATTATTTTCTTTTTGAAATCAATTTCATCAACGTTAGTTACAAAATTTCCGAAATCTAAATCATAATCATAGCCTGCCCAAGCATCATCCATATGAAACCTGACATTATCTAACATTAATTTTTCTAGATCAATTTCAATATCCTGTTTAGTACTTGTTGTTTTTTTGGGTCCTGTCGAAAATGCATCTTCAATAAATGCGTAATTCCATATTTTAGAATCCTTTTTTCTGTTCAAATGAACGAATGCATCACTAAGTCCCAGATAATGAATGACAGGTGTTGTGCTTTTCAAAAAGAACCAATCTGTAATCCTTACTTGTAATTTGCCGACATAAGCAAGTGTATCTTTATGTTGGTCTTCAATATATAAACCTTCAAGGTTAATGTGATTCAACAATTCTATCCTCACATGAGCAATCTCTACTTTTGTTTTTAATTTCTCGGCAAGCATAAGTGCCGAACGCTGTGCGAGATAAGTTTGAACCGAACTCAAATTAATCAACACTAGTAGCAAGATTATGAGTGCTATTAGAGATAAAAAAAAATTCCGAAATATTTTGAGGAGTCGTTTCACAAATTAGGTTACAAATATATGTCCAATACATTAATTCTTCTGTATGCCAAAGCCTAAAATTTGTATAAGTAAACAGATATACTCACGATTTAGTATAACATAGCCTCAGCATTGGGGCTGAGGCTATGATAATTTCATTATGTAATTATTAAAAACCAATGTTGATATTCACTCTTGGGCGACCAAGTACAACTCTTGGCGGAGGGCAGTAAACAGGTGGTTGTTGATACACTACTACAGGCACTTGTTGGCAATAATTGACTGGGCGGCGATACACTCTGCGATTGCGATAACCATTGTCGCATCTATCTCTGCGATAAGCATTTCCATTGTAATAGCCTCCGTTGTTGTTGCAATTACCTCTATTGTTATAATAGCCATTATTATTGCAGTTTCCACCATTATTGTAATAGCCACTGTTGTTATAACCACCCCGATTGTGACGATCATAACCACCTCTTCCTTGAGCTTCGGCCATTGTAGCGAAGCCCATCATTAAAGTGAATGCTGCGAAAAAGATTTTGCTGTTCATAATTGTAGTTTTTTATCTGTTGTGAGGAATATTTTATTTAATTACCCAACTAAGACGCAGCAAAAGAAAAGAGGTTTAATGCGATAAAAAAAAAGAGTTAACATCCACTTGTATTTCAAATTTGCAGCATTACAATTTCGAGAATCGGAAAAAACAAACTTTAATTCAAGTTTATAGTGCGGCATCTTGCTTGCCCAAATTGAATGATTTGAATAAAAAACTAAACTCAGCAAAAAGAAACAAACAAAATTCTTTTCCTTTAGACAATTTTTATAACCTAATACACATTTTGATTTACTCAACCTGACAGAGAAAAGTTTTTATACGATTTAGTAGCCTGCATTCAATTAGATAAAAATAAAGCGCGGATGAGTAATAACCATCCGCGCTTTTCATAGAACAACAGAAGCAAAGACTTACTGCACTTTGGTTACTTTTTCAATAGTAATAATATTGTTTTGCTCATCACTAATCTTAAAAACATAAGTACCATCAGCGAATTCGGCCATATTTACCAATTCTACTGCTCTGCCTTCATATACCAATTTACCTACTAAATCAAAAACTTGAATGTTTACTTTTATAGGCGATTCTATGTATACTAGGTTATGAGATGGATTGGGATAAATCTTTAATTCTGCTTTCATAATATTGTTCGAAACAATATTAGTACTTCCTTTTATTTCAACAGTATCAGAATAGTTCAAACAACCATTTCTATCGGTGACTTCAACAAAATAAAATCCTGATGTAGTTGTTTTGTAATTAAAATTATTGGCACCGATAATTTGAACCCCATTTCTAAACCAACGATAATAATTATAAGTTTTTGAAACCTCCAAAATTGGGTTCATATTGTTAATTATTGGCTTATCAGGAGTTGGATATGTAGTAATTTGGCTGGTGTTTGTTGTGTCGATACACCCTACATTATTAGTAACAATTACTGAATAAATTCCTTCTTCGCTAGCATTTTTTAAATTCATCTTGGTAGTTGTAGGTATAATTGGTACACCATCTTTCATCCACTCAAAGGAATAAGTCACAAAACCTGGGCTGCAAGTCAATAACACGCCTCCCTCTTTGCAAATAATCGTCTCGGTAGGAGAAAGAACTGGCTTAGCAGAAAGATCCTTTGTAATTATTACCTCTGCACTTCCTTTACATCCATATATATCATTTACTATTACCGACCACTTTCCAGCAGTGTCTGCAATGGTTGTATCAAATAATTGCCCAACTTTAACCACGCCATCAAAGTACCATTGGTGGCCAATGGCAGTAGATGCATCAGCTTTTAAAGTTATATCACTATTTCTACAAAGTACAAAACCTGACTTGGATAAGGATTTAATCGAAACAATTGGCAAAGGTTGAACCTCTACTTGCAACAAAGCACGCGAACCCTCACAGCCAAAACTATTAGTTTGGCTAACATAATAGTTAGTTGTTCCAAGACTTGAAGTACTTGGTATTGGAGTCATTGCGAATGGCGTACCTCCAGATGAGGTAGCATACCATTTTAAATTAGTGCCGCTTGCAGTTAAAGCTGATGCCGTGCTTCCTATGCAAAGGTTTAAAGGACTGATTACTATTGGCGTTGTAGGTAGAGGATTAACAGTAAAGCTAACTGTTGAAATACAATCGTTTGAATTACGATAAGTTATCGTTACCGTTCCAGCACTCACACCCGTCACCACACCTGTGCTCGAAATCGTTGCTACGGATGTGTTTGATGATGTCCACGGTGTAGAAGCGTGTGCTGTTGCCGAACCACTTAATGTTGAAGTTGAACCAACGCAAGCATTTAAGGTTCCGCTGATTGTTGGTAAAGGATTTACTGTAAATGTTACTGTCGCAATACAATCGTTTGTATTGCGATAAGTGATGGTTGATGTGCCAGCACTTACCCCTGTCACCACACCTGTGCTCGAAACCGTTGCTACGGCTGTGTTTGATGATGTCCACGGCGTAGTAGCGTGTGCTGTTGCCGAACCACTTAATGTTGAGGTTGAACCAACGCAAGTATTTAAGGTTCCGCTGATAGTTGGCAAGGGATTAACAGTAAACGTTTCGGTTGCAATACAATCGTTTGTG
>Ga0209368_1000394_pt1 | contig 42099 bp, 33 predicted proteins | sample EBPBio242008_DNA_FD_185862 | JGI IMG/M metagenome (GOLD analysis project Ga0209368, IMG submission 185862) | Wastewater treatment Type I Accumulibacter community from EBPR Bioreactor in Madison, WI, USA - Reactor 1_4/24/2008_ DNA (SPAdes)... | ecosystem: Engineered > Bioreactor > EBPR >...
AGGTGAAGCGGATGACGGCGGCGGGGTCGCTGCGCCCGCATGACGTGCGGGTGCCGGGCCATCTGGTGGACCTGGTGGTGCTGGACCCCGACCAGCGCCAGACGACAGAGACGCCGCATGACCCGGCGATTTCGGGCGAGATCATGCGGCCCTGGTCCAGTTTCCACCTGGCCGAGCATGGGGTGGAGAAGGTCATCGCCCGGCGCGCGGCGATGGAGTTGCGCCCCGGCATGACGGCGAACCTGGGCTTCGGCATTTCGGCCATGGTGCCGCGCATCCTCTTGGAAGAGGGCGAGGCGCAGGCGGTGACCTGGGCCATCGAGCAGGGCGCGGTGGGGGGGATGCCCTTGACAGGCTTTGCCTTTGGCTGTGCGAGCAATGCCGATGCCTTCGTGCCCTCGCCCCAGCAGTTCGTCTATTTCCAGGGCGGCGGGTTCGACATGTCCTTCCTGTCCTTCCTGGAGGTGGACGTCGAGGGGAACGTCAATGTCTCGAAGCTGGGCAAGAAGCCTTATCTGACCGCCGGTTGCGGCGGGTTCGTGGATATCACGGCCCATGCGCGGAAGATCGTGTTTTCGGGCTGGTTCGAGGCCGGGGCCGAGGTGGCGATTGGTGCGGATGGCCTGCGCGTGGTGAAGCCGGGCAAGTTTTCCAAGTTCGTGCCGATGGTGGAGCATGTGACTTTCGCCGGCGCGCGGGCGCGGGCAACGGGGCAGGAGGTGCTGTATGTCACCGAACGCTGCGTGATCCGGCTGACGGATGCGGGGCTGGTCGCGGTGGAGGTGATGCCGGGGATCGACCCCGCGCGCGACATCGTGGCGGCCAGCGGCGGGCGCGTTGCGGTGGCGGCGGATGCCAGGCCCATGCCGATGTCGCTGCTGGCCGAGGGGCCGATGGGGGGATTGGGATGGCTGTGATCCACCTGATCCGCCACGGGCGGCTGGCCGAGCTGCGGCTGGACAATCCGGCAAAGCTGAATTGCCTGACGCCGGCGATGCTGGCCGATCTGGCGCGGCATTGCGACGAGATCGACGGGGATGCCGGCTGCCTGGGCGTGGTGGTGACGGCCGAGGGTGAGCGGGCCTTCTGCACCGGGGCGGATATCACGGCCTGGGCCGACCTGTCGCCGGCCGACTTTGCGCGCCAGTGGGTGCGCGGCGGGCATCGCATCTTTGACCGGTTGGCGCGGCTGTCGAAGCCCACTGTCGCTGCGCTGTCCGGCCCCGCATTTGGCGGCGGGCTGGAACTGGCGGCGGCCTGTGACATCCGGGTGATGGTGCCCTCTGCCAGCCTCGCACTCCCCGAGGCGGGCGTCGGCATCGTCCCCGGATGGTCCGGCACGCAGCGGCTGATGCGGCTGTTGCCGGAGCCGGTGGTGAAGGAGATGGCGCTGTTCGGGCGGCGGCTTTCGGCGGAGCGGGCGCAGGCGCTTGGCTTTGTGGCCGAGGTGGCGGGGGATGCGCGGGAGGCGGCCTTTGCCATTGCCGGGCGGCTGGAGACGGCTTCGCCCCGGGCGGTGGAGGTGGCGAAATACATGATCCACGCGGCGGCGGGCGAGGATGGCGCGGCCATGGTCGAGGCTTTGGGGTCCGGCATGATTGGCGGCAGTGCCGACAAGGCCGAAGGCGTGGCGGCGTTCCGGGCGAAGCGGAAGCCGGAATTTCCGGGGGAATGAGATGAACGATCTGACGCTGATTGCGGCTGCAAGTGCCACCCTGCCGGATGCGGTGTTCGAGGGGCGCCACCTGATTGGCGGGGCGTGGCTGGACAGTGCCGATGGCGCCGTGTTCGAGCGCGTCTCGCCCTCGCATGGGGTGGTGGTGAGCCGGTCGGCGCTTGGCGGGGTGGCGGAGACCGAGGCGGCGATTGCGGCGGCGCGGGCGGCGTTTGACGGCGGCTCCTGGAGCCGGGCCTCGGGCAAGGCGCGTGCGGCGGTGCTGTTGAGGGTGGCCGAGCTGATCGAGGCGGATGTGGAGCGGATTGCCCGGATCGAGACGCTGGAGAGCGGCAAGCCGATTGCGCAGGCGCGGGGCGAGGTGGCGGGGGCGGCGGACCTGTGGCGCTTTGCGGCCTCGCTGGCGCGGACGCATCACGGGGACAGCCATAACTCGCTTGGGCCCGACATGCTGGGGGTGGTGCTGAAGGAGCCGATCGGCGTGGTGTCGATCATCACGCCGTGGAACTTTCCGTTCTGGATCCTGAGCCAGAAGCTGCCCTTCGCGCTGGCGGCGGGCTGCACCTGCGTGGTGAAGCCGTCGGAGATGACGCCTTCGACCACGGTGATGATGGGGGAGCTTCTGGTGAAGGCCGGGTTGCCGGCCGGGGTGGTGAACATCGTGCTGGGCCATGGCCAGCCGGTGGGGGCGCTGATGGCCTCGCATCCGGATGTGGACATGGTGACGTTCACCGGGTCCACGGCGGTGGGGCGGGCGATTGCGGCGGCGGCCTCTGGCACGCTGAAGAAGGTGGCGCTGGAGCTGGGGGGCAAGAACCCGCAGGTGATATTTGCCGATGCCGACCTGGACCAGGCGGCGGATGCGGTGACGTTCGGGGTCTATTTCAACGCGGGCGAGTGCTGCAATTCGGGCAGCCGGATCATCGTGCACGAGGATGTGGCGGCCGATCTGGTGGCCCGCGTGGTGGCCCTGTCGCGGAAGGTGGCCTTCGGCGACCCGCTGAACCCGGAAACCCAGGTGGGGGCGATCATCTCGACGGCTCACCAAGGCAAGATCGACGGCTATGTGAAGGAGGCCGTGGCGGCTGGCGCGGAAGTCGCGCTTGGCGGCGGTGCCTTGCAGATCGAGGGGCTGCCGGGGCAGTTCTACCAGCCGACCGTGGTGACGGGTGTGACCGCCGACATGGCGATCGCGCGGGAAGAGGTGTTCGGGCCGGTGCTGTCGGTCCTGACCTTCCGCACGATGGACGAGGCGCTGGCCCTGGCCAACGACGCCTCTTACGGGCTGTCGGCGGGGGTGTGGAGCGAGAATGTCCATACCTGCCTGGACTTCGCGCGCCGCGCGCAGGCGGGGACGGTCTGGACGAATACCTGGATGGATGGATTCCCCGAGATGACCTTTGGCGGGATGAAACAGTCCGGCCTGGGCCGCGAGATCGGGCGCTATGGCTTTGAGGAATTCCTGGAGGTGAAGACCGTGGCGATGCGCGTCGGGCGCGACACGCGGGCGAAATGGGTCAGGGGCTAGGATGGAGCGGGAACTCGATCCGCGGCGCGTGGAGGACCTGAAGCTGCTCGGGCGGCTCGCCGGCCATGCTGCGGAGCAGGGTTTCGCCCATGGCGCGGCCCGCGGCCCAGAGATCTTCGAACACCGTGTCGACCTGCGGGCGCAGGAGATCGAAGATCGCCGAGGCGCGCTTGGCGACCACGTCCAACTCGCGTCCCGGAGCAAGGCCGCTGTCGGCCAAGGCGGCGAGCGCAGCGATGGCCGCGACTTCGCCCACGCAGATCAAGCCGTCAGGCCGGTCGGGCTGCGTGAGGCGCTGACGCAGCCAGGCCGCGCTTTCCACGGGCGGGGTGTCCAGTGTGATATGATCGGGCACCTCCCACGCAAGGCCGCGTTCGCGGCAGGCGGCGATCAGGCCGTAGCGCAGGTGTTGCGCAAAGGTGTAGCGGGCGTCGGGCAGGATCATGATGAGCCGCGAACGGCCCCTTTCGGCCAGCCGGGCCACGGCTGCCCGGGCAAAGGCCTCGTTGTCGTAGTCGACAAAGGGATGCGGCACGGAAAACTCGGTGCGACCGTGGCTGACGAAGGGAAAACCCTGTTCGCTGAGATAGCGCACGCGCGGATCGAAGGGTTCGGTGCGGTTGAACACGACCCCGTCGCCGAGGCGGTTTTCGACGATCTGGCGCACGGCGGTCATGCGGTCGGTGCGCATGACATCGGGAAAGAGCGTCACGGAATAGCCGGTTCCGGCCAGGGCCTCGGCCAGACCGCCCAGAAGATCGTGGGTGAAGCCGAGGAATTCGTGGTCGAGGTGCAAGAGAAGCTGGACGACCTTGGTGCGACCGGTGCGCAGGCGCTGCGCCGCGCGGTCGGGGACGTAGCCGTGCTGGCGGGCGGCCTCGGCTACCAAGGCGCGGGTCTGGGCGGCGATTCGCGGATCGTTCGACAGCGCCCGCGAAACGGTGGTTATGGCCAGTCCGGTGGCCTGCGCCAGCGTGCGCAACGTGGCGCGCGCACGGGGCGCTTGGGCGACGGTCTGGCTGGCCTGCGGGTCTGGCAAGGCGGGCTCCGGGAGCGGATCTGCGCAAAATGTACAACGATACAACACTGTTTGCCCCCTGCAGGGCAGTGCCGCAATCTGCAGGGTGGACCGGAAATCCACGGATTTCAACGCAGAAAGGTGCGCGTCCGTGCAAATTTCCGATTGACCTCTGCGGCTGTTGCAACGATTTAAATTCCACGTCCCGTGAAGGGACCTGATCTTGGGAGGATCACCATGACGATGATGAAACGCGGTTTTGCCGCGGCGGCGGCGCTTATGCTGACGACCGGGCTGGTGCGGGCCGAGGATGTCGAGGTGCTGCACTGGTGGACGAGTGGCGGCGAGGCGGCGGCGCTGAACGTGCTGAAGGAGAACCTGGCGGCTCAGGGCATCGGCTGGGTCGACATGCCGGTGGCCGGCGGCGGCGGCGAAGCCGCGATGACGGCGCTGGCGGCCCGCGTGACGGCCGGAAATCCGCCGACCGCCGTGCAGATGCTGGGCTTCGACATCACCGACTGGGCCGGGCAGGGCGCGCTTGGCAATCTGGACGCCGTGGCGGGACCCGGTGGCTGGGACGCGGTGGTGCCGGCGGCGCTGCAGGGTTTTTCCAAGTATGACGGCCACTGGATCGCGGCGCCGGTCAACGTCCACTCGACGAACTGGGTCTGGATCAACAAGGCGGCGCTGGACGCCGCGGGCGGCAAGGCCCCGGAAAGCTGGGACGAGCTGATCGCGGTGCTGGATGCGATGAAGGCCAATGGCATCACGCCGCTGGCGCATGGCGGCCAGCCCTGGCAGGACGCGACCATCTTCGACGGGATCGTGCTGTCGGAAGGCACCGATTTCTACAAGGCCGCCTTCATCGACCTGAACCCCGAGGCGCTTGGCGGCCCGCAGATGGCGGATGCCTTCAACAAGCTGATGAAGCTGCGCACCTATGTGGACGACAACTTCTCGGGCCGCGACTGGAACCTGGCCTCGGCCATGGTGATCAATGGCGAAGGCGGGATGCAGATGATGGGCGACTGGGCCAAGGGCGAGTTCCTGAAAGCCGGCAAGGTGCCCGGTGTGGATTTCGTCTGCATCCGCTTCCCCGGAACCCAGGGTTCGGTGACCTTCAACAGCGACCAGTTCGCCATGTTCAACGTGGCCAGCGACGGCGCCAAGGCCGCGCAGGGCGCTATGGCCGTGGCGATCATGGACCCGGCCTTCCAGTCGGCGTTCAACGTTGTGAAGGGCTCCGTGCCGGCGCGCACCGACGTGCCGAACGACGCCTTCGACGACTGCGGCAAGAAGGGCATGGCGGACCTGGCCGAAGCCAATGCCGCGGGCACGCTGTTCGGTTCGATGGCGCATGGTCATGCCGCACCGGCTGCGGTGAAGAACGCGGTCTATGACGTGGTGACCGGCGCAATGAACGGCAATTATCCGGATGGCGCCGCCGCCGCGGCCGCGCTGGCCGAAGCGGTTGCTGCCGCGCAATAACGACAAGGCGGCCGGGGCGGTCTCACGCCCCGGCCCACCTGGCCGGGACGAACCGGCATCTTCGGACATGAGGCGCCCCTGGGGGGCGAGGGGGGGGCATGACCGCAACCACAGGTCATCACGCGGAGACGGATTTCCGCACGCGGCTGCAGGACTGGCTGCCGAAGATCGTTCTCTCGCCCTCTGTCGCGGCGGTGCTGGTCTTCGTCTATGGCTTCATCATCTATACGGTTTACCTGAGCTTCACGAATTCCAAGATGCTGCCCAGCTATGACTGGGTGGGGTTCGAGAACTATGTGAAGCTGTGGAACCTGCCGGTCTGGTACACGGCGCTGGCGAACCTTGCGATCTTTGCCTCGCTGTACATCGTGATCTGCACGGTGATCGGGCTGATGCTGGCGATCTTCCTGGACCAGAAGATCCGTGGCGAGGGCGTGTTGCGGCCGATCTACCTGTATCCGATGGCGCTGAGCTTCATCGTGACGGGCACGGCCTGGAAATGGTTCCTGGACCCCGGCATCGGGCTGGAAAACACCATGCACCTCTGGGGATGGGAGAGCTTTTCCTTCACCTGGATCAAGGACAAGGACATGGCGATCTACACCATCGTCATCGCCGCGGTCTGGCAGACGAGCGGCTTTGTGATGGCGATGTTCCTGGCGGGCCTTCGCGGCATCGACAACGAGATCCTGAAGGCGGCGCAGATCGACGGGGCGTCGAACTGGAACCTGTACCGCCGCATCGTCATCCCGCTCTTGCGGCCGGCCTTCCTTTCGGCCTTCGTGATCCTGAGCCATCTGGCGATCAAATCCTATGACCTGGTGATCGCCTTGACGGGGGGCGGGCCGGGGACGGCGACGCAGCTGCCCGCGACCTTCATGTATTCCTACACTTTCACCCGGAAAAGCATGGGGATCGGCGCGGCCTCGGCGGTGATCATGCTGATGACGATTGCCGCGATCATGATCCCCTATCTTTACGCCGAGCTGAAGGAGAAGCGGGAATGAGCGCCGTCACGCAGGACAGCGCGGTCCGCACCGGCCGCGTGACCCGGGTCTTCATCTATGTGGTGCTTCTGGTCTTTGCGCTGTTCTACCTGCTGCCCTTCTTCGTCATGCTGGTGAACTCGGTGAAGCCGCTGTCCGAAATCACCGGCGGCAACATGATGGCGCTGCCCAAGGTCTGGACCATCGAGCCCTGGCTTTCGGCCTGGTCCACCGCGCAGGTGGGGGTGGAGCCCACGGGGCTGCGGCCGTATTTCCTGAACTCGGTCATGATGGTGGTGCCGGCGGTGGCGATTTCCACCGTGGTGGGGGCGCTGAACGGCTATGTGCTGACCAAGTGGCGGTTCCGGGGGGATTCCGTCCTGTTTGCGCTGATGCTGTTCGCCTGCTTCATTCCGTTCCAGATCGTGCTGATCCCGATGGCGCGGGTGCTGGGGATCCTCGGCCTCGCCGGCACGGTGCAGGGGCTGATCCTGGTGCATGTGGTCTATGGCATCGGCTTCACCACGCTGTATTTCCGCAACTACTATGCGTCGTTCCCGACCGAGCTGGTCAGGGCGGCGATGATGGATGGCGCCGGGTTCTTCCGCATCTTCTGGCGGATCCTTCTGCCGGTGTCGGGGCCGATCATCGTGGTCTCGGTGATCTGGCAGTTCACCAACATCTGGAACGACTTCCTGTTCGGGGTGTCCTTCGGGGGCACCAGCCAGCCGATGACGGCGGCGCTGAACAACCTGGTCAACTCTTCGACGGGCGTGAAGGAATACAACGTCCACTTCGCCGGCGCGATCCTGGCCGCGCTTCCCACCCTTGTCGTCTATATCGTCGCGGGCCGCTACTTCGTGCGCGGTCTGATGGCGGGCTCTGTCAAAGGCTGATCCCATGGGCTTTCTGGACATCTCCAACGTCACCAAATCCTACGGGCCGGTCGAGGTTCTGCACCGCGTGGACATCTCGGTCCAGGAGGGCGAGTTCCTTGTGCTGGTCGGGCCTTCGGGCTGCGGCAAGTCCACGCTGCTGAACATGATCGCGGGGCTGGAGGGCATCTCGGGCGGCGACATCTCGATCAAGGGGCGGGTCATCAACGGCGTGCATCCGTCGAAGCGCAACATCGCGATGGTGTTCCAGTCCTACGCGCTGTACCCGAACATGACGGTCGGCCAGAACATCACCTTCGGGCTGGAGATGCACGGCGTGCCGAAGCCCGAGCGGGACCGCGCCCTGGCCGAGGTGGCGAAGCTTCTGCAGATCGACCACCTTCTGGACCGCAAGCCGGGGCAGTTGTCGGGTGGGCAGCGGCAGCGGGTGGCGATGGGGCGCGCACTGGTGCGCAACCCGGATGTGTTCCTGTTCGACGAGCCGCTGTCCAACCTGGACGCGAAGCTGCGCGTTGACATGCGGACCGAGATCAAGAAGCTGCACCACAAGCTGAAGACCACCATCGTCTATGTCACGCATGACCAGATCGAGGCGATGACGCTGTCGACCCGCATCGCGGTGATGAACAAGGGCTATGTGCAGCAACTGGGCACGCCGAAGGAGATCTACGACACACCGGCCAACCTGTTCGTGGCGACCTTCATGGGCTCTCCGGCCATGAACATCATCCCCGCCAAGGTGGTGATGGCGGAGGGCGCGCCCCATGCCGAGGTGACGGATGCCGAGGGCAAGACCCGGCATCTGCGGTTCGGGCAGGCCAACCTGGCCGATTGGGCGGGGCGCGAGATCCTGCTTGGCATCCGGCCCGAGGCGATCACCGATCCCGAGGGCGCGGACCGCAAGTCGGGCAATATCCAGTCGCTGGCGAACCGGGTGACGGTGACGGAACCGGCGGGGTCGGATACCTTTGTCACCATGACGCTGTCGGGCAAGGACGTGATCGCGCGGATGCGGGCCGATGCCACGGTGGCGCCGGGGCAGGTCTTTGACTTCGCGGTGAACATGGAGAAGGCGGTGGCCTTCGATCCCAAGACCGAGGACCGCATCCGGCCATGACCCCCGACGTTCTGATCATCGGCTCGGGCATGGGGGGCGCGACGCTGGCGGCGGCGCTGGCGCCTTCGGGCAAGCGCATCGTCATCCTGGAGCGGGGCGAGCGGCTGGAGGATTGCCCCGAGGCGCGCGACCCGGCGGCGATCTTCGGGCGGGGCTTCTTCAAGCCGAAGGAGACCTGGCGCGATGTTTCGGGCGAGGTGCTGAACCCCGGCAACTATGCTTTCGTCGGCGGCAACACGAAGTTCTATGGCGCGGTGCTGCTGCGCTATCGCGCCGAGGATTTCGCGCCGTTGCGGCATCTGGAGGGAACCACACCCGGCTGGCCTTTTCCTTATGTGGAATTGGAACGTTACTATCAGGCGGCGGAAGAGCTTTACCGGGTGCGGGGCGAGGTTTCGGGCGACCCGACCGAGCCGGCCCATTCCGGGCACTATCCGTTCCCGCCCGTGCCGGACGAGCCGGACATCGCCGCGCTGCGCCGGGCCTTCGCGGCGCAGGGGCTGCACCCTTCGGCTCTGCCCCTGGGCGTGGACCTTGACCGCTGGCTGGCCCGTGCACCGACGACCTGGGATGCGTTTCCCGACACGACCGGGGCCAAGTCGGACGCCGAAAGCTGCGGGCTGGCGGCGGCCCTGAAGCACCCGAACGTGACGCTGCTGACCGGCGCCCGCGCGGTGCGACTGCTGGCCGAAGGACGCCGCATCACCGGGGTGGAGGTGGAACGGGCCGGGCGGCGCGAGACGCTGTCGGCGCCGGTGGTCTGCCTTTGTGCTGGCGCGATCCTGTCGGCGGCGATGCTGCTGGCCTCGGCCGATACGGCACATCCCACGGGGCTGGCCAATGGCTCGGACCAGGTGGGGCGGAACTTCATGAACCACAACCTGACGGGGATGATTGCTTACAATCCCCTGCGCCCGAACCGGTCGGTTTATGAAAAGACCATCCAGGTCAATGACTTCTATCTGACCGGCGGGCCGAATGGCGAGCCTTTGGGCAATATCCAGATGCTGGGGCGCATCACCGGGCCGATCCTTGCCGGCGAGGCGGGGCTGCCCCTTTGGCTGGCGCGGCACATGGCGGACCGGTCTATCCACATCATGGCGATGTCGGAGGATCTGCCGGACCCGGACAGCCGTGTGTTCTGGAGGAACGGCGAGGTGGTGCTGGACTGGCGGCGCACCAACACGCGGGCGCATGACCTGCTGGTGAAGAAGCTGGGGCAGGCGATGCGGCGGGCGGGCTGGCCCATCGTCCTGTCGCGGGGTTTTCCGAAATCGAAGCCCAGCCACCAATGCGGCACGGCGCGGATGGGAGCCGACCCGGCGACGAGCGTGGTCGATGCTTTCGGCAAGGCGCATGACCATGACAACCTGTGGATCCTCGATGCCTCGATCCTGCCGACCTCGGCGGCAGTGAACCCCTCGCTGACGGTGGCGGCGCTGGCGCTGCGCGCGGGCGAGCGCATCCGCGAGGGCTGGCAATGACCGGACATGCGCTGATCACCGGGGGGCAGCAGGGCATTGGCCTGGGCATCGCGCGAGCGCTGGCCGGGGCAGGGATGCGGGTGACGCTGGCGGCCGAACAGGCGGAGGATGCGCCGGCGGTGGGTGCGGCCCTGGCTGAGCTGCCGCCGGGCACGCGCTATCTGCGGCATGATCTGGCCGAAACTGACGGGATCGGGCCGCTTCTGGCGGCTGTCGGGCCGGTGACGACGCTGGTCTGCAATGCCGGGGTGCCGGCGATGCGGCGCGGCGATCTGCTGGAGATGCAGGCCGACAGTTTCGACCGCTGCATGGATGTCAACCTGCGGGGCACGTTCTTTCTGGCGCAGGCGGTGGCGCGGGCGATGCTGGCGGACACCTCTGCCGCGTATCGCAGCCTGATCTTCGTCACCTCGGTTTCGGCGGTGATGGCGAGCCCGGAGCGGGCGGAATACTGCATCTCGAAGGCCGGGGCCTCGATGATGGCGCAGAATTTCGCGCTGCGGCTGGCGGGCGAGGGGATTGGGGTCTTTGAACTGCGCCCTGGCATCATCGCCACGCCGATGACCGAAGGCGTGCGCGACCGCTATGATGCGCGGATCTCAGGCGGGCTGGTGCCGGCGGGGCGGTGGGGCGAGCCTGCCGACATCGGGCGCGTGGTGCTGCCGCTGGTGCGCGGCGAGATGGCCTTTGCCACCGGCGCAGCCATCGCCGTGGATGGCGGGCTTTCGGTGCCGCGGCTGTGACCATGAGACCTTTACAGTCCGCCGCATTCCCCCTCCCCCAGCCCCTCCCCACGAGGGGGAGGGGAGGCGCTTTGACCGACCTGTTGGTGTGAAAGGTCCGAAATGGACAAGGAATATGACTTCATCATCGTCGGTGGCGGCTCGGCCGGTTGCGTTCTGGCAAGCCGGCTGTCCGAGAACCCTGCGTTCCGCGTGCTGCTTCTGGAGGCCGGGGGGCGGGACAGTCATCCGTTCTATCACCTGCCGGCGGGCTTTGCGAAGATGACCAAGGGCATCGGCTCCTGGGGCTGGCACACGGTGCCGCAGCGGCACATGGGAAACATGGTCATCCGCTATACCCAGGCGAAGGTGATCGGCGGGGGTTCCTCGATCAACGCGCAGATCTACACGCGCGGCAATGCGTTGGACTACGACGAGTGGCGGCAGATGGGCTGCGAAGGCTGGTCCTACGAGGATGTGCTGCCGTATTTCCGCAAGGCCGAGGACAACGATACCTGGGACAACCGGTATCACGGCAAGGGCGGGCCTCTGGGCGTGAGCCAGCCGGCGGCGCCCTTGCCGATCTGCGAGGCCTATTTCAAGGCGGCGGCCGAGATTGGCATTCCGCGCAACCTGGACATGACGGGGGAGGTTCAGGATGGCGTGGGTTACTACCAGCTGACGCAACGCGGGGCGCGGCGGTCTTCGGCCTCGGTCGCCTATCTGGGGCAGGCAAAGGGGCGGGCCAACCTGACGGTGCGGACCGGCGCGCAGGTGCGGCGTGTGGTGGTGGAAAAGGGCCGCGCCGTGGGGGTGGAACTGGCAGGCGAGGGCGTGGTGCGGGCCGCGGGCGAGGTGATCGTCTCGTCGGGCGCCATCGGCTCGCCGCGGCTTCTGATGCTGTCGGGCATCGGGCCGGCTGATCATCTGGACTCGGTCGGCGTGCCGGTGGTGCTGGACCAGCCGGGTGTGGGGTCGAACCTGCAGGACCACGTCGACCTATTCGTGATTGCGGAATGCACCGGGCCGCATACCTATGACCGCTATGCCAAGCCCTTGTGGTCGGCGGTGGCGGGCCTGCAATACCTGCTGACGAAGACCGGGCCGGTGGCCTCGTCGCTGTTCGAGACCGGGGGGTTCTGGTACGCGGACCCCGCGGCGCGGTCGCCCGATATCCAGTTCCATCTGGGTCTTGGCTCGGGGATCGAGGCAGGGGTTGCGGCTATGCCGGACGGCGGGGTGACGCTGAACTCGGCCTATCTGCGGCCCCGGTCGCGGGGGACGGTGCGGCTGGCGTCGGGCGACCCGATGGCGGCGCCGCTGATCGACCCGAATTACTGGGAAGACCCGCATGACCGCGAGATGTCGATCAAGGGGCTGAAGCTGGCGCAGGAGATCATGGCGCAGGACGCGCTGAAGCCCTTTGTGAAGGCGGAGCGCCTGCCGGGGCCGGAGGTGCGGACGGAGGAGGATTACTTCGCCTACGCCTGCGCCCATGCCAAGACCGACCACCACCCCGCCGGCACCTGCCGGATGGGCAGCGATGCGGGGGCGGTGGTCGATCCGCGGCTGCGCTTCAACGGGATCGCGGGGCTTCGGATTGTCGATGCCTCGGTGATGCCGACCGTCGTTTCCTCGAACACCAATGCGCCGACCATCATGATCGCGGAAAAGGCCGCGGACATGATCAAGGCCGACCATGGAGCGCGCAGATGATCCGCCACATCGTTCTTGTCCGGTTCCGGCCGGATGTCTCGCCCGAGGCCATTGCCGCGATCTTTGCCGACCTGCATGCCATTCAGGGCAAGGTGCCGGGGCTTCTGTCGATTGCCTCGGGGCGGAGCGAGAGCCCCGAGAAGATCGAGCGGGGCTACCTGCATGGTTTCACGGTGGATTTCGCCGATTGGGCGGCGCTGGAAGCCTATCAGGTGCATCCCGATCATCGCCGCGTGGGAGCGGCGCTGGTGGCCCATGCCGAAGGCGGGCTGGACGGCATCCTTGTCTTCGACCTGCCCATCGCCTGACCGGAGGTCCAGATGCTGACGCTGCCGACGCAAGATTTCCGCCTGGAAAGCTATCGCCTGACCGGCGAGCCGCTGGTGCCGCGGGCGCCGCGGGTGGCATTGACCCGCACTGCCTTTGCCGCGGCGCATGTGGTGAGCGATCCCTTGCGCGAGCGGAATCCCTGGGACACGCGGCCGGCGGTGGACTGGGAAACGACCTTGGCCTTCCGAGAGGGGCTTTGGGACCAGGGGCTGGGGCTGGCCGAGGCGATGGACACGGCGCAGCGCGGCATGGGGGTGGACTGGCTGACCGCGAGGGAGCTGATCGAGCGGACGATGCGGGCGGCCAAGGCCCATCCGATGCGGCCGCGCGTGGCCTGCGGCGCCGGGACGGACCATGCGACGGGGCTGGCCAGCCCCGATGCGGTGGCCGCAGCCTATGAAGAGCAGGCCGAGGCGATCGAGCGGGCGGGGGGCCAGCTGATCCTTATGGCGACCCGGGCGCTGCCGGCGATGGGGGCGCGGATGGACGTCTATCACAGGGTCTATCGGCGGCTGATCGACGGGGCCGAGAAGCCGGTGATCCTGCACTGGCTGGGCGAGATGTTCGACCCCGCGCTGAAGGGCTATTGGGGCACCGAGGATGTGGGCGAGGCCAGCGACTTTGTGCTTTCCCTGATCGCCGAGAATCCTGCGCAGGTGGATGGCATCAAGATTTCCCTTCTGGATCAGGCGCATGAGGAGGCGTTCCGGGCGCGGCTGCCCGAAGGCGTGCGGCTTTATACCGGCGACGATTTCAACTATGCGCCGCTGATCGCGGGCGACGGGCGGCATTACAGCCATGCCCTGTTGGGCATCTTTGCCGCCATTGCGCCGGCCGCGGCGCAGGCGCTGGAGGCGCTGGCCGAGGGGGACCGGGCCACCTACGACGCCCTGTTCGCGCCGACCGTGCCCCTGTCGCGCGAGATTTTCCGGGCGCCCACGCGGTTCTACAAGGCGGGCATCGCCTTCCTTGCCTGGCTGAACGGCTGGCAGCGGCATTTCATCATGCCGGCGGGCTTTCAATCCAGCCGCGACATCACGCATTATGCCGAGGTGTTCCGTCTGGCCGACCGGGCGCGGCTTCTGGCGAAGCCCGATCTGGCCGAGGCGCGGATGCGAGTGCTTCTGGAACTGCACGGGATCGAACAGGGGTAGGATGCGACGGCCGACGATCATCGACGTGGCCAGCCGGGCGGGCGTGTCGAAATCGACCGTGAGCCTTGTCCTGCAGGAAAGCTCGCTGGTGCGGCCGGAAACGCGCGAGACGGTGCGGCAGGCGATGGCCGAGATCGGCTATGTCTACAACCGTTCGGCGGCGCAGCTTCGGTCGTCGAACACCGGGCTGATCGGGCTGGTCATCAACGATCTGAGAAACCCGTTCTTCACCGAATTCGCCACCTCGGTGCAGATGGCGCTGTCGGCGCGTGGCTATGCGACGGTGGTGGCCAATACCGACGAAAGCCCGGACCTGCAGTCACAGGTGGTTGGGGCGATGATCGAGCATGGCGTTTCCGCCCTGGTGATCTCGCCCGCCTATGGGTCTGAAGGCAGCTTTGCTCTGCTGGCCCGTGCCGGGGTGCCGGCGATGCAGGTTCTGCGCAAGGTGGCCGACCCGGCGCGCTTTCCCTTTGCCGCGCCAGATTATGCGCGGGGAAGCCGGCTGGCGGCGGATCACCTGATCGCCACCGGGGCGCAGCGGATTGCCTTTGTCGGCGGTCTGGAAGGACGGGGCGTCACGGCGGAGCGCATGTCGGGCTATCTGGAGGCGATGGCCGCAGCGGGCCGCAAGCCTTTTGCCCTGTATGGCCGGTCCTCGCGCGCCTTTGGCCGGGAGGCGGCGCATCGGCTGACGGCGGAACATCCCGAGATTGACGCGGCGCTGTGCTTCAATGACCTGGTGGCGCTTGGCATGATGACCGGCTTTGCCGAGTTGGGCCGCCCGGTCGGTCGCGACTTCCGGCTGGTGGGGTTTGACGACATCGAGGATTGCGCGCAGGTCTGGCCGGCGCTGAGCTCGGTTCACTGCGACATTGCGGGGTTGGGGGCGCGGATCGCGGCGACGGTGCTGGGCTGGCTGGAGCGGGACGAGGTGCCGCCGCCGGAATGGCATGGTCCGGTTGACCTGGTGGTGCGCGCGTCATCGGGGGGCACATGACGGAAGCCGGATTGCTGCGGGCGCTGTTCGACAAGGCGGTCGAGGTGGCCGATCCGATGCGGTCGCTGGCGCGGCATCTGCCGCCGAGACCGGCGGGCCGGGTGGTCGTGGTGGGGGCCGGCAAGGCCAGCGCCCGAATGGCCGAGGCAGTGGAAGCGGAATGGGGCCCCTGCGAGGGGCTGGTGATCACGCGCTATGGCTATGGCCGGCCGGTGCAGGGGATCGAGATCGTCGAAGCCGCGCATCCGGTGCCGGATGCGGCGGGACTGGCGGCGACGGCGCAGATGCTGGAGCTGGTGCAGGGGTTGGGTGAGGGCGATTTCGTGCTGGCGCTGATCTCGGGCGGGGCTTCGGCCCTGCTGGTGGCGCCGGCCGAAGGGGTGAGTCTGGCCGAGAAACAGGCGGTGAACGCGGGGCTGCTGGCCAGCGGGGCGCCGATTTCGCAGATGAACACGGTGCGCAAGCACCTGAGCCGGGTGAAGGGCGGGCAACTGGCGGCTGCGGCCTATCCGGCGCGGATGTTGGCCCTGCTGATTTCCGATGTGCCGGGGGATGACCCGGCCTTCATCGGGTCTGGCCCGACGGTGGGAGATGGCTCCTCTGCCGCCGAGGCGCGGGCGATCCTGGATCGGTGGAAGGTGCCGGTCTCGGCTTCGGTGTTGGCGGCGCTGGATCGGCCGACCGGGGTGATTGCGCCCGGCGATCCGCGGCTGGCTCGGGTGGAGAACCGGCTGTACGCAGCACCTTCGCAATCCTTGGCGGCGGCGGCCGAGAAGGCGCGGGGCTTGGGGCTGGACGTGCGACTTCTGGGCGATGCGCTGGAGGGCGAGGCGCGTGACGTGGCGGCGGCGCAGGCGAAACAGGCGCGGTCGATCCGGTCTGCCATGAGGATCGGCGATGCGCCGGTGCTGCTGTTGTCTGGCGGCGAGCTGACGGTGACGCGGCGGGGCGACGGTGTGGGCGGACCGAATGCCGAGTTCTGCCTGGCCTTGGCGATCGCGCTGGACGGGGCGGCGGGCATCCACGCCATTGCCTGCGATACGGATGGCGTGGACGGCGCGGCCGAGGTGGCGGGGGCCATCATCGGGCCGGAGACTCTGGTGCGGGCGCAGGCCCTTGGCATGTCGCCCACCGAAAGCCTGGCGCGAAACGACGCGCATGGCTTCTTTGGCGCGCTTGGCGATCAGGTCGTCACCGGGCCGACGCTGACCAACGTGAACGACTTCCGCGCGGTCCTGATCCGGCGCTGATCCCTGGGGCGGACCGCGTTCAATCCGATTCAGATTGAACGCAATCCGGAACAGGCAAGCCGTTGGGAATGTTGCGCATCTCTCTCCATCAGGTGAACCTGATCGAGAAAGATGCGCTCTAGCCAAGCGCGGCCAGAAGCTCGGGCGTGGCCTGGCCGGTGACGGGCAGGCCGCGGCTGGCCTGGAAGGCGCGGATCGCGGCTTCGGACTTCGCGCCGATCACGCCATCGGTGCCGCCGGTATCGAAGCCAAGCGCGGTGAGCCGTTGCTGGATGCGCTGGCGGTCGGCCTGGGTCAGGCCCTGGGCATCGGGCGGGAAGCTGGCTTGCAGCCGAGGCCCGCCGCTGAGCAGGTCGGACAGGTAGCCCACGCCGATGGCATAGGATTCCGCGTTGTTGTAGCGCAGGATCACGTTGAAATTGTTGAAGATCATGAAGGCCGGGCCCGAGGCGCCGGAGGGCCGGATGATCGAGGCCACGCCATAGTCGGGCACGGTGCCGCCGGTCGCGGCGCGCACGCCCATTGACGCCCATTCGGACGGGCTGCGCCCCTTGCCGCGGCCGATGAGGGCCGTGTTGAAACCCGAGGGCAGCACGACCTCGACCCCCCAGGGCTGGCCCTTGGTCCAGCCGGATTTCTTCAGGTAGTTGGCCGCCGAGGCGAGCGCATCGGTCGGGTCGGCCGACCAGATGTCGGCCTTGCCGTCGCCTGCGAAATCAACGGCATAGGCCAGGTAGGTGGTGGGGATGAACTGCGTCTGGCCCATGGCGCCGGCCCAGCTTCCCGTCATGCGGGTGGGCGCGATGTCGCCGCGCTGCACGATCTTCAGGGCGGCGACGAGCTGGTCTTCGTAGAAGCCCGAGCGGCCGCTGGCATAGGCGAGCGTGGAGAGTGCCGAGATCACCGGTGCGGTGCCCTGACGTGTGCCGTAGAAGCTTTCCAGCCCCCAGACGGCGACGATCACGTCGCGGTCCACGCCATAGCGGGCCTCGATGGCATCAAGAAGGCCGGCATAGCCGCTCATCGCCGCCTTGCCCTGCGACACCCGTTCGTTCGAAGCAGCGATGGCGAGGTAGTCTTCGAGGCTGCGCTTGAACTCGGTCTGGTTCTGGTAGCGCTCCACCGCGCCGGGAAGGTAGCCGGCATCGCGGAAGGCCATGTCCAGCGTGGATTGCGAGATGCCGCGCGCCTGGGCACGCGGCAGGAAGTCGGCGACCCATTGATCCCAGCCGGGGTTCGGCGCCTTGGGGAAATCGGGCTCGGGCCCGCGTGTGGGCGTGCCGCCGCCCCCGCCGCAGGCCGAAAGCGCCAGAAGGGAAATGCCAGAAAGGAATGCGCGCCTGTCCATGTGTCTGCCCGGTGTTCTGTTGTTGGTCACAGGCTAGCCGAATGTGGTGCCGCCGCAAAGGGTTCAGGGCGTCTCCTTAACGGCCTCCATCGCCACATAGGTCGAGGTCTGGGCGACATGGGGCAGGGCGCTGATGCGTTCGGCCAACACACGGCGGTAATCCTGAATGTCGGCGGTGCGCACCTTGAGCAGGTAGTCGAAGCGGCTTGCGATCATGTGGCACTGCTCGATTTCCGGCACTGCCAGCGCGGCGCGGTTGAAGGCCTGAAGCGCCGCCTCGCGGGTGTCGTCCAGCCGCACCTCGACGAAGGCCACATGCGCCTGGCCCATGCGGATCGGGTCCAGGATGGCGCGGTAGCCGGTGATGACGCGGGAATCCTCCAGCCGTTTCAGCCGCGTCTGCACCGGGGATTTCGACAGGCCAACGCGGCGAGCCAGTTCCACCACCGGGATGCGGCCCTCGGTCGCCAGAACGCGCAGGATGGCAAGATCGAAGCGGTCAAGGTCATCTGGCATGTGTTGTCCTCCAAGTTCGGGCGAAAGGATAATCGAAGCACGGATTTGCGGGAAGATCGCCTGCCGGATCAGGGATAGAGTGGCCCAAACAGGAGCCCAGCCCATGCCCGCGACCCCCGAGACCGACCCGATGACCGTGATCCGCACCGGATCGCTGCGTGACGAGGCGATGCTGGTGCGCCAGCTGGTGGCCGAGGCCGGGCTTGATGCCGCGGCGCGGGCCGCCATCGTCGCGCAGGCGGCGGATCTGGTCCGCCAGATCCGGGCGGGGGGGAAGCCGGGGCTGATGGAGGTGTTCCTGGCGGAATACGGCCTGTCCACCGACGAGGGCATCGCGCTGATGTGTCTGGCTGAAGCTCTGCTGCGCGTGCCGGATGCCGAGACGATGGATGCGCTGATCGAGGACAAGATCGCGCCGTCCGACTGGGGGAGGCACCTCGGGCGGTCGGCGTCCAGCCTTGTGAACGCATCAACCTGGGCCTTGATGCTGACCGGCAAGGTGCTGGACGACCGCGAGCCGGGGGTGGTGGGCCATCTGCGCGCCGCCGTGCGCCGCCTGGGTGAGCCGGTGATCCGGCGTGCGGTGGCGCAGGCGATGAAGGAGATGGGCCGCCAGTTCGTACTTGGCGAGACCATCGAGGCGGCCATGACCCGCGCGGCCGAACTGGAAGCGCGGGGCTATGCCTACAGTTATGACATGCTGGGCGAGGCGGCGCGGACGGAAGCCGATGCGCGGCGCTATCACCTGGCCTATTCCCGCGCCATCGCCACCATCGGCGCGGCGGCGAAGGGGCGCGACATCCGTGCCAATCCCGGCATCTCGGTCAAGTTGTCGGCGCTGCATCCGCGTTACGAGGTTGCCAAGCGCGACCGGGTACTGGCGGAACTGGTGCCGCGGCTGCGTGCGCTGGCGGCCTTGGCCAACGATGCGGGACTGGGGTTCAACATCGACGCGGAAGAGGCCGACCGGCTGGCGCTGTCGCTGGAGGTGATCGGCGCGGTGCTGGAGGATCCGGCGCTGTCGGGTTGGGACGGGTTCGGCGTGGTGGTGCAGGCCTATGGGCGCCGGGCCGGGGCGGTGATCGATCATCTGGCGGATCAGGCGGCGCGTCTGAATCGCCGCATCATGGTGCGGCTGGTGAAGGGCGCCTACTGGGACGCCGAGGTGAAGCGGGCGCAGGTGCTGGGGCTTTCGTCCTTCCCTGTCTTCACGCGGAAGGATTCCACCGACGTCAGCTACATCGCCAATGCCCGCAAGCTGTTGGGCCTGACCGACCGCATCTACCCGCAGTTCGCCACCCACAACGCCCATACCGTCGCCGCCGTTCTGCATATGGCCGACGAGATGGGCGTGGTGGCGGGGGCGTTTGAATTCCAGCGCCTGCACGGCATGGGCGAGCGGCTGCATGACATCGTGCTGACCGCCCGCGGCACGCGCTGCCGCATCTATGCGCCGGTCGGGGCGCATCGGGACCTGCTGGCCTATCTGGTGCGGCGGCTTCTGGAGAACGGGGCGAATTCCAGCTTCGTCAACCAGATCGTCAACGAGGAGGTTCCGCCCGAGGCGGTGGCCGCCTGCCCGCTGACGGCGGTGGAGGCGCTGGCGGTGCTGCCGAACCCGGCGCTGGCGACCGGGCCGGGGCTGTTTGGTGCGCGCAAGAACTCGCGGGGCTGGGACCTGACGGATGCAGGCGACCTTGCCGGGATTGCGGCGGCGCGCGAGCCGCATCTGGCACGTCCATTCGAGGCGGGGCCGCGGCTGGCCGGGCCGGTGGCGGGGGCCCTGCGGCGCGAGGTGTCGAACCCGGCCACGGGTGCCGTGGCGGGCTATGTGCTGGAGGCAGCAAGGCCGGACGTGGACGAAGCGCTGCGGCTGGCCGAGCCCTGGGCCGCCCTGCCGGCCGACCGGGCCGACGTGCTGCGCAAGGCGGCCGATCTGTACGAGGCCGAGCATGGGGCGATCTTCGCCATCCTCGCGCGGGAGGCTGGCAAGTCGCTGCCCGATGCGGTGAGCGAGCTGCGCGAGGCGGTGGATTTCCTGCGCTACTACGCCGATGGAGCTGCCGCCCTGACCGGGGCGCCGCTTGGCCGCGTGGTCTGCATCAGCCCCTGGAACTTTCCGCTGGCCATCTTCACTGGCCAGATCGCGGCGGCGCTGGCCGCGGGCAATGCCGTGCTGGCCAAGCCCGCCGAGCAAACGCCGCTGGTGGCCGCGCTGGCGGTGGACCTGATGCACCGGGCGGGTGTGCCCAGGACGGCGCTGCAGCTTCTGCCCGGCGACGGGCCAACCGTGGGCGGCGCGCTGACCAGCGACCCGCGGGTGGATGGCGTCTGCTTCACCGGCTCGACCGAGACGGCGCTGGCGATCCGCCGCGCCATGGCCGCGAACCTGGCGCCGACCGCTCCGCTGATCGCCGAAACCGGCGGGCTGAACGCGATGTTGGTCGATTCCACCGCGCTGCCCGAACAGGCGGTGCGCGACATCCTGGCCTCGTCCTTCCAGTCGGCCGGGCAACGCTGTTCGGCGCTGCGCTGCCTTTATGTGCAGGAAGACGTGGCCGAAGCGGTGGAAGAGATGCTGTTCGGCGCGATGGATGAACTCGCCCTTGGCGATCCCTGGTTGCTGGAGACCGACATCGGTCCGCTGATCGACGCCGAGGCGCAGGGGGCGATTGCCGCCTATGTGGCAAAGGCGCGGGCCGAGGGGCGGGTGATGAAGGAACTTGTGGCGCCGGCCGGCGGGCATTTCCTGGCGCCCGCGGTGATCCGCGTCCGTGGGATCGAGGACATGGAGCGCGAGGTCTTCGGCCCCGTGCTGCATGTCGCGCGGTTCAAGGCGGGCGACCTGAACCGGGTGATCGCGGCGATCAATGCCAGCGGCTACGGCCTGACCTTCGGCCTGCACACCCGCATTGACGACCGGGTGCAGCAGATCGTCGAGACGATCCACGCCGGCAACACCTATGTGAACCGCAACCAGATCGGCGCGGTGGTGGGCAGCCAGCCCTTTGGCGGCGAGGGCTTGTCGGGCACCGGGCCAAAGGCGGGTGGGCCGGAATACCTTGTGCGATTCACCTGCCAGACGGTGCCGGAAGCCGCGCCGGACGTGACCACGACACCCGCAAGCGCCGTACAGAAGGCGTTGGCAGCGGCGGTTCTGCCGGCCCGCGCTACGCAGACGCGCGACCTGCCGGGACCGACGGGCGAATCGAACCGGCTGTCGATGTGGGCGCGCGCGCCGCTGCTGTGCCTTGGCCCCGGTGCAGAGACGGCTGTGGCGCAGGCGGCCAGAGTGCGCGATCTGGGTGGTGTAGCGGTCGAGGCACCGGGGCTGGACCCGGCGGCGCTGACCACGCTCGCAGGTTTCTCGGGGGCGATCTGGTGGGGCGATGCCATGCAAGGCCGGGCCCATGCGCAGGCGCTGGCGGCGCGGCGCGGGCCGATCCTGCCGCTGGTCGGGATGCCTGATGCGGCGCATGTGCATCTGGAACGGCATGTCTGCATCGACACCACCGCCTCGGGTGGCAACGCACAGCTTCTGGCGCAGGTGTCGGGCTGATCCCTGCCGCTTGACCCGACGTCACGGATCGGGAACGGTTGGCCCATGTTCCCGATCCGCGATCACAACCCCTCGGGCCGCGTGCCCTATGTCGTCTACGCACTGATCCTGGCGAACGTGGCGGTGTACGCCCTGACCTGGGCCGAACTGTCGCTGGACGTCCGGGCGATGGACCGCTTCTACACCGACTGGGGGCTCCAGCCGGTGGAACTGACGAACGGCCAGGCGCTGCACACCGTCTTCACCTCGATGTTCGTGCATGGCGGCCTTCTGCACTTGGCGGGCAACATGCTGTTCCTGTGGGTCTTTGGCGACAACCTGGAAGACACGCTCGGGCCGGTGCGGTTCCTGGGCTATTACCTGGCCTGCGGGGTTGCGGCCGCCCTGCTGCAGGTGGCGGTTTCGCCCTGGTCGCCCGTGCCGATGGTGGGCGCTTCTGGCGCCATCGCGGGGGTGATGGGCGGCTACCTGCTGCTGTTTCCCAAGGCGCGGGTCGATGTGCTGATCTACATCGTGATCTTCTTCCGCATCTTTCCGGTGCGGGCCTGGATCGTGCTGATGGTCTGGATCGGCATCCAGCTGGTGCAGGGCTTCTCGATGGACCCTGACCAGGGCGGCGTCGCCTACTTCGCCCATATCGGCGGATTCATCGCCGGTATGGTGCTGATGGTGCCGTCCTGGCTGTGGCGCGGCGGGCCGCGGTTCTGGTCACGCACCGAGGGGCGGCCGCCGCATCCGGCGGCCGAATATGTGCTGACCGGCTCGCGCATCCCGCGCGTGCGCCGGGGGCCGTAGCGCGTCAGGCGGTGGCCGGGCGCAGCGACGGCGCCTTGGCGCGGCTGCGGGTATACCGGGCGATCCCCAGGTCCGAGGCGTCGATCTCGGTCGGGCGGCCCGACATGAGGTCGGCCAGAACCCGGCCAGACCCTGCCGCCATCGTCCAGCCCAGGGTGCCGTGGCCGGTGTTCAGGAACAGGTTGCCATACGCCGTCTTGCCCACCACCGGGGTGCCATCGGGCGTCATCGGGCGCAGGCCGGTCCAGAAGGTTGCGCGGCTCTGGTCGCCCGCACCGCCGAACAGATCCTCGACCGAATGTTCCAGCGTCGCGCGGCGCTTGGGGTTCAGCGACAGGTCGAAGCCCGCCACTTCCGCCATGCCGCCAACGCGGATGCGGTCGCCGAGGCGGGTGATGGCGATCTTGTGGGTTTCGTCCATGACCGTGGACACCGGAGCACGGCTTTCGTCCACGATCGGCACGGTGATCGAATAGCCCTTCAGCGGATAGACCGGCAGGTTCAGGCCAAGCGGCGCCACCAGCATGGGCGAGTAGGACCCCATGGCGACGACATAGCTGTCGGCCACGATCCGGCCCTCGGCCGTCTTGACGGCAGTGATGCGGCCGCGGTCGGTTTCGAACCCCTTGATGGCCACGTTCCAGCGGAAGGTCACGCCCATCGATTCGGCCATGGCCTGAAGGTTGTTGGTGAACTTGAAGCAGTCGCCCGTTTCGTCGCCCGGCAGGCGCAGACCGCCGGCGATCTTGTCCTTCGATGCGGCAAGGCCCGGCTCGGCCGCCACGCAGCCGGCGGCATCCAGCACTTCGAAGGGCACGCCGTCGGCGGCCAGCACTTCGATGTCCTTGGCAGCGCCATCGACCTGCTTCTGGGTGCGGAACACCTGAAGCGTGCCCTGGGTGCGCTCGTCGTAGGAAATGCCCGTCTCGGCGCGCAAGTCCTTCAACACGTCGCGCGAGTATTCCGCGATGCGCACCATGCGGCCCTTGTTCACCTTGTAGGCCTCGGTGGTGCAGTTCAGCAGCATCCGGCCCAGCCAGTTCAGCTTGGCATAGTCCGGCTTCGGCTGGATGATCAGCGGCGCGTGCTTCTGGAACATCCACTTGATCGCCTTGACCGGAATACCCGGCGCCGCCCAGGGCGAGGCATAGCCGGGGCTGATCTCGCCGGCATTGGCGAAGGAGGTCTCCAGCGCCGGGCCGGGCTGGCGGTCGATCACCGTCACCTCGTGGCCCGCACGGGCCAGGTAATAGGCCGACGTCACCCCGATCACACCCGCGCCCAGAACCACGACCTTCATGGCAGCTTCCTTCCCCGACATCCGATTTGCAGTTGCAGCAAAGGATAGCGAAGTCGTCTGAAAGGGTTTCGAAAAGATGCCTCCAACTCAGGGATGTTTTCGAAGATTTCTGCGGTGTAGTGTCAATGTGTCGAATAATCTTCCGGGCAACAGGATTCAGACGAAGGTGTCTGCGACTATTCCGGCCGAACTCCGGTTTTTCTTCTGCCCAATCCCTGCGCGCAGCGGGGGCTGGGGCGCACCGCTAATGGGCAGCAGGCCAACAGAGCCCGCCTTTGCCCGCGACTAGGCCAGACTCAACCTGCTGATGTCAGGGGGGGGGAAAGTGGCAGCCCGTAGGGCTACTTAACTAAAGTCTAGCTATGTCGTCTGTTGTCCATAAAAGTCTTGCAAATCTAGTGGTTTACAGTCTAGGCTTGTCAGCCTATGTCGCCTTCTGTATGCCTCTGTCTAGTCCCGCGTGGTGGTAAATATGGTGGGACAGACGATAGGGGGATGGCATGTCTGGCCTGAATGTGAAGCGGGTGGAAGCCCTGAAAGAGCCGGGGATGTATGGCGACGGCGAAGGGCTTTACCTTCGTATCAGCCCGAACGCCACGAAGTCATGGATTCTTCGGGTGCGCATCGCGGGGGAGACGGCGCGGCGCGAGATTGGCTTGGGCAACGTGGCCACCCTGTCGCTGGCAGAGGCACGCGACAAGGCGCGGGAACTGCGGAAGGAAGCCAAGGAAGGCCGAAACCCCATTAAGCGGCGGGACAAGCGCGCCCTGACCTTCAAGGAAGCCGCGACCGAAGCGCACGCACAGGTGGCACCGACCTTCAAGAACCCCAAGCACGCGACGCTTTGGCTTTCGTCGCTGGACCTGCATGTGTTCCGCCACATCGGTGACAAGCCGATTGAAGGGCTTGGCCGCGCGGACGTGGTGACGGCGTTGGAAGGCATCTGGCTGAAAACCCCGGACACGGCGCGGCGGGTGAAACAGCGGATTGCCACGGTGTTTGATTGGGCAATCGGGCGCGGGCACTACAGCGGAGCGAACCCGGTGGACAAGGCGTTGATGAAGTCCCTGCCCAAGTCCAAGCGTTCGACCGACCACATGGCCGCGATGCCATGGAAGGAACTGCCTGCCTTCTACAAGGAACTGTGCGACCGAGAGGCGACGGCGGCGCTGTGCCTGCGGTTCCTGATCCTGACTGCCACCCGTTCGGGCGAAGCGCGGGGCGCGCGGTGGTCGGAGATAGACTTGAAGGCTGGGGTTTGGACCATCCCGGCGGATCGGATCAAGATGGAACGCCCGCACAGTATCCCTCTGTCCGAGGAAGCCTTGGCGATTGCGCACCGGGTGCGCGGGCTTGATCCGGTGTTGCTGTTCCCGTCGCCCCAGAAGGCCGGGGTGGGCAGGGGCAAGGAACTGTCGGTGAACTGTTTCCGCCCGCTTTATGAGCGCATGGGGCGGGCGGGCTTCGTCACGCATGGCTTCCGTTCGACCTTCACCGATTGGGCGAGTGAGAGCGCGCGGGCGCAATGGGAAGTCACGCAAACCTGCCTAGCGCACCAAGTGGGCAACGCGGTTGAACGTGCCTATGCCCGATCTGACCTGTTCGACCGTCGCCGCGAATTGATGGACCAATGGTCGGCATTTGTTGTTGACACGCTCAAAGCCATTGAAACTCCAGCCGAATAGTTTCGCACCGTGATGCGAAACCTCATAAAATCAAATACTTGCGCGAATTCATTGTCTGTGCGAGTCTGGCCTTGTCGAAAATGAACGAGGACCGAAGCAATGGAAACTGCACTGCGATTGATCCGCGATACAGAGACGGCGGCAATTCTGGGTTGTTCCCGTGCGACCGTCTGGGCATTGGTCAAGGCAGGAAAGATCCCTGCGCCGCTCAAGATCGGAACAATGGCGCGTTGGCGTTTATCCGATATTCAGGCAGTGATTGACCTGGCAGCAGAGCGAAACGCGCCCGAAGCAATACCACGACCCCGCGAACGTACACGGTCCATCCAATGACTGTGTTAGAAGGACGGCGCTGCGGAACATCTGCCATAAGTGCGTAGACTGTTCGGTGCTGTCTTCACTGCTAGCAGAAGTCGTCGAAGACCTCTCCACCGGTCCACTCGAGTCCCTGTCCAAGCGTAAAGTACTTTTCTGCACCTTCCTTCTCAAAGAAAGTCCCGTCACTGGTGTGCACAAACAACCCATCCTCAAACGTCACCTTTGCAAGCGACCAGGGCTTGATAGAGTCTTCGGCGAACTCGCACATGACCCATAGCGTACCTCGATCCGGGGAAAAGGCCGCACGGATGACGACAGACTTGTTGAAGTCGTTCTCAGCGAAAACGGTCCCCGGCAGCAGGTTTGCGGCGTAGGCTTCCAACGGAGTGGCCGCGTCTGACGGTGGGCAGGCGGGGAATTGCGATGGCACTTGCCACTTGCGCTGAACTGCGCCCGGTGTCTTCGAGACCACATGTTCCGGCGGGGAGTCCTTATGCTGTTCCGGTTGTACATTCGTTTGCAGGGTGCGGTTGAACAACCATTCACCCAGCGTTCCGCCTGAAGGTAGGTCGTCGGAGGTTGCCCAGCGCATTAGCCGCTCGTGGCTGATCCGTGCCTCTTCAGGGCTGACCGCTCGCATCCATTCGAAGTTCTTGTCCAGAGTTCCGTTTATCGGAGGCATCTTCGGGTCTGCCAGGAACGCCTCAACGCTGCCATAAACGAAAGCGATGCGCTTTGCGGTGATGGGGTTTAGAAGCACATTCTCCAGCCTGGTAACCCAACGCAGATTCTCCGGCCGGTTGTTATGCCTGTTGGTGTCAATATGGTCGACAACATGCTGGCGAGTAGGTGGAACACCATGAAAAGCTGTTGCAATTATCCGATGTATCCGTACCGAGGCAAGCTCCAGGTAGCCAGTGTTTAAGTTTGGCTTTCCAAATGTCCATTGTTCATCTGCCGCCCGTGATCTTTTGCCAGGCCGCGCATGGCGATAAATCGCGCCATTGTCGCGTACAGAGTAGCGCTCGCCTTCGTACTCGCAATCAACTTGTTGCCCAAAACTACTCATCAGGTTGACCATGAATACACCTCCCACATGCCCGCAACGCGCTGTGGCCTACTGGTAGCTTAGCCACAGCACACACAAACCCTGCAACCAAGCAAAACCCTGGGCGAATAAACTTCTTTTTCAATGACTTACGCGCCGCTTTTCCGCCATTCATCCGCAAGCATCCTCTCTCCATCGCCAAACTCGAGATACCAGTCATTCCACCCGTTCCGGCTAGTCTTGGTGACGGCGCGGGATGCTGCAGAGAAGCTGCGAAACTTTTCGGAGTACCCTTCAACAGTTATTTCACCGCTTTCGACAACGGCGTGAAAGACCTTTCCGGCATAGGTGAAGTCGCAACGGGTTCCATTCGGGGGCAATCCGTTGCGTGCTCCACTGATTGTTGCGGGCGAGTTGCTCATGACCTTCTTGAAGCCTTCGCCCTGAACTGGCGGTTGCCAAATGCGGCGTGCAACTTTGAACAGGACTTCTGCCCTTTCACGTATCGTGGCTTCGTCCCACGATCCCCACTCGTTCAGGTCACGGTTCAACGCAAGACTGGAGTGAGCTCGTATCGCCGGCATCTTCACAGAGTAGGGTCCGTTCGACACACTGGAGTTGAGTTTCTGTGTCAGCAGCGTAAGATTACCAAGCTTATCCACGACCGCGTTGCGGGCGAGGACCTTGGAGCGATACGCTGCGTCAAACTCATCTATATCCGAAGCCTCATGGCCGGGGATTGGCCAAGCTCCCTTCCATTTCTGAGGCATGATATGCTCGATGGTCAGAGAGGATTTGATCTCGATATCCTCGTTGCGCTCGTTCCGAAGCTCCTTCTCGATCATCTCAAATATGTAATGCAGTCTCGGCTGGCGTATGCTTCCATACTGATCCCGACCGGTCCAGGCGTCATGCCATTCTTTGTCGTCGGGCCAGCGATCGATGTCGCTGGTGCGTTCGGACAAAGCATTACAAAGAACGTCAACTTGACCAACCGTTACCTCGCGTAGCCGTGGGATCATGCCCACAAACAGCTTGTTGTAATTCTTTGTCGTTAGCCCGCAAATGTCTCGGCGTAGGATGAAGCTCTTCAGAACGGACAGTGCTGTTTTGAGTTCATCCCCCAGGTTGGCTTCTGTCGCGAGGTAAACGACAAGCGGCATCACGGTCGAGACATCGAATGCGTGAGCGAACCGACCGAAGTCCCCGAGCGGATCATCTTTATCTTGCTCAAACAGCCGCTGCTCAACCGAGGCCGAAGCCGAGATGGCTTCTAGCTCTGGAATCACGCTTGGAAAAGGGCGCTCGTTCAGTATCCAACGTCGATAGCTCTCGTAGAGGGTTTCAACCGATACGATGTTGCCAACGTTCATGGATAGGTGATCCGTAAGGAGCCAATCAAGTCGCGCCCGAGACTGCCGGCCTCGCGATGCATATTCAGTCCAGAACGGTCGATCCAGCGGGAGCCAATGCTTCTGGTAGAGCTTGTCGACTTTCAGCGATCCGTTCTCTTGCCCTAGCCCTTTCGCGCGCTGAAAGATGAAGTTGCGCATGAGATCGCCCGATGACAGATCGACACCCCGGCTGTTCAGCGTCTCAAAGATGGTCTGAGGGTCATCGCCACCCTCCAGCTCGATTGAGACGATGGCCAAGCCCTCCTTGAGGGTCTCGAACAGTATCTCTAGCCTGTGCTCGTCAAACGCATCATCAATAAGAACCGATTTCCGTATTGCGTCCTTGAAGTACTCGTGCGCAAGCGTTGCCCGCTTCACATAGCCTTCATCAAAACTTTGTGGCGGCGCGAGACCATCGATGTCAGCGGAAGGGTCCACGACTGATATGAATGCTCGCCGATCAGTAATTGATGGGAACAGCTTGTAGCGCTCACTCTCCGGAGCCTCCATCACCCCATCGTTGAGTAGGTACTTCTGCAGCTCTATTGCATAACCCGAGTTAAGCTCTTCTGCCACGTCGCGCATAGCAGCCAACAGAATCTGGAATGTCGTAAGGCGTTGCTGACCGTCGATGATTTCATAGGCTTGAACTTGCTTCCCGAAGGTCTTGATCTGCGCAATCACGATTGCCCCCAAGAAATGGGGAACAACTGACATCCGGTCTGCTACCAATCTCTTTGCAATGCGCTCGACATCGTCCCACAAAAGCCGAAGCTGCGGTTCAACTCTCCAAGCATACTGCCGCTGATAGAGAGGAATAAGGAAGCGCTTCTTTCCGTCAAAAAGGTCAATGATTGATCGTGTGTATGGCTTCATTTCGTGACTTCGGCAGTTCTGATGAAGGTTTCTCGGGGAAGATCGAACACCCTTAGGCCGTCAGTTTGTTCAAGATGTGGCTCTGGGGCAAGTCGCATTCTGAAGAGGGGCGGCCGCCTCGGCCCACTGCCGGCCTAGGATCGGCAACAGATCGGCGGGTACCGGCCTCACCAGTGTGGGAACCTGCTCGATCTATCCGTCACTTTTGAGTTGGGTGGCCTCTCGATGTCGGTTGCAACGCTTCGATGGTTGCAGTTGTCTGAGAGCTATCCTGTCCCGGGAAACCCTTACATATCCATTGCTTACTATTCGGCACCGTTGCCTTCCTTCCTTCGCGTGAGCTACTCCCCGATCTTTGGACAGATTTCCGGGTGAGTTAAGCTATTGCCTGCACCTGCTGATCGGTTTCATTGTGGTTGAAGTAGACCACGGCGGGCGGTTGACCGCCATGGGCGGTGTGGGGCCGCTGGTGGTTGTAGAAAGTGATCCAGCGACCGATGCCTGCCTTCGTCTGTGATCCGTTCTCCCAGGCGTGCAGGTAGACGCATTCATACTTCAGGGACCGCCACAGGCGTTCGATGAAGATGTTGTCGAGGCAGCGGCCTTTTCCGTCCATCGAGATCCGGGTCCCGACCCGCTTCAGCCGGTCGGTCCAGGCAAAGGACGTGAACTGGCTGCCCTGATCGGTATTCATAATCTCGGGCGGGCCGAACTTGTGGATCGCCTCGTTCAGCGCCTCGACGCAGAAGTCGGCCTCCAGCGTGTTCGAGATGCGCCAGGCCAGAACCTTCCGGGTGTGCCAGTCCATGATGGCAACCAGATAGAGGAAGCCGCGGCGCATCGGCAGGTAGGTGATGTCGGCGCACCAGATTTGGTTTGGCCGCTCCACCCGCAGCCCGCGCACCAGATAGGGGTAGGTCTTGTGCCCCTTCGCGGGCCGACTGGTATCGGGCTTCTGGTAGATCGGCATCAAACGCATAAGGCGCATCAGCCGCCGGATGCGCTTTTCATTCACGGCATGGCCCTCGTTCTGCAAGTGCCACGTCATCTGGCGGACGCCGTAGAACGGCGTGTCCAAGAACTGCTTGTCGATCAACCGCATCAGGTCGAGGTTCATCGCCGTCTCGCCCTGCGGCGCGTAGTAGAACGACGATCGCGCGATCGACAGCAGGCGGCACTGCGCGCCGACCGACAGTTTGGGATGGTTGCGTTCGATCATGCCCCGCCTCACTTGCCGATCCAGGGCTTGAGCTTTCGTGACAAAAAATCGTTGGCGACGGCCAGTTCTCCGATCTTGGCGTGCAGGTCGCGGACCGTTTCTTCGGCAACCTCGGCCGCCACCGCAGCCTTGCCACCGCGTTCAAAGATGCCTGCGGCACCCTCCAGCAGCGACCGCTTCCATTGATGGATCATCGTCGGATGGACGCCATATTCGGCAGCCAGTTCCGACACTGTGCGCTCCCCCTTCGCGGCCTCCAGCGCCACCCGCGCCTTGAATGCCGCGTAATGGTTCCTCCGTTTCGACATGTCCTGATCTCCTCGTGCTTGGAGATCAGCAGACTTCAGATCGTAGCTTCCGTCACTGTCCGATTTTCGGGGGGTAGCTCACTGCATCGACCGTGGACAGGGCAATGTACCTCGACGCACTCTTCCGCACCGGGTGCGCAAGTCGAGGTGGGCAAATCACCCACTCGACGCTTGCCTGATAGTCATAGTGACTTTGAGAGCAAAAAATACCATGCACAACCAACGTTGACGTTTGCTACGCACCGGGTGCGCTGCTAAACTTGTTCCCAGCAAGGGGGCGGTTTCGTGAAGCGGTACGTGATCTACAAGCGGGTAAGCACGGACGAACAGGGCCGCTCTGGCCTCGGGCTTGCCGCGCAAGATCGCGATATCCGGCTTTTTCTCGAAGGGTTCGCAGAGGAACCCCACGAAGTGCTGGCCGAGTTCACCGAGATTCAGACCGGGCGTGCAGACGACAGACCTCAGCTTGCCCTAGCCCTCGACCTGGCCCGCAAGGAAGGGGCGGATCTTCTGGTGTCGAAGCTCGACCGCCTCAGCCGCCGCGTCTCTTTCATCGCTACCTTGATGGAGGATCCCAAGGTCAAGCTGCGGGTCGCCTCCATGCCTTATGCGGACAAGTTCCAATTGCACGTCTACGCGGCCTTGGCCGAGCAAGAGCGAGAGTTCATATCGGCCCGCACCAAAGCGGCCCTGGCTGAGGCGAAGGCGCGGGGCACAAAGCTCGGCGGCCTTCGGGACCAGACGGGCAGGCGCAACGCGGCGGTCCAGGCGAATGCGGCGGAACGGGCCAAGCGTATGGCCAGCATCGTCACGCCCCTCCGCGAGAAGGGTGCCACCCTGCAATCCATTGCCGCTGCGCTAAACGCTGCCGGAGTTGCCACGGCGCGAGGTGGCGTCTGGCACGCCTCCCAGGTGCAACGAACGCTCAAGCGGCTGGCTTAGTGTTTGTCACCTGAGCCGTGGTTCCCGCACCCTTGGCTGAGCAATCGCCACAGACAGCTATGCGGGACTGTGCGGACGTTTCCAGCGCGGGTTTGGGGTTTCTTCGCATTCGCATCACTACCGACATGGAGGGCGGGAAGCGGACCTTTGCTGAGGCGAGGACGAACTATCGGTTCCGGGCGGAAGCTGCCGGTCAGCCTTCTGCTTTGCAGCTGAGGAAGCGTCTTTCAAGGAGGAGGCGAGCGTGACGACGGGCAGGTGGCTCGGGTATCTGGAGTGAAGGCAAATATGAGGTGTGGCTCTATGCCTTCAATTATTGTTGAATGCCTTTGCTGCGGGCTGTTTGCAGCGGTAACTCTTAATCCGTCGCCTGAGGGGGCTGCATGTGGTCGGATAACGAAACTGATCGCGACTTTCTGAATTTCAAGAGCGTGGCGGACATCGCTGCCGAGATTATTTCTCAGGCCGACGGTCGCGCCCTTTCGATTGGCGTGTCGGGAAGCTGGGGTGTTGGAAAGTCGTCGATGCTCAAGCTTCTCGGTGTTTCTCTCAAGGAGCGGACCGAACAGCGGCTGATCTTCGTTGAGTTCAACGCCTGGCTATACCAAGGCTTCGATGACACCCGCGCGGCGCTAATGGAGACTATTGCTCAGGCCATCATCCAGACTGTCGAGGCCGACAAGACGGTGCTAGGGCACGTGTCCGAGAAGGCGAAGTCGCTCGCCAAACGGGTCAACTGGTTCCGGCTCGCTGCCGTGAGTGCGACTTCGGTCGCTGGGATGCTGTTCGGGCTGCCGCCGGTGGGACTGGCCGGTGAAGCGGCCAATGTGGTCAAGGGGCTGACGGACGGAGCTGTTTCGCAGGACGATCTCAACAAAACCGAAAGTACCGTCAGTGCTGCCGTTGCAGGAGCCAAGGGCCTTATCCGCGACGAGGTGCCAAGGGAGTCGCCTCCAAAGGCAATCCATGCCTTCCGGGAGGAACTCAGGGCGACATTGGCAGAGATGGATGCCACGTTGGTGGTGTTGATCGACGACCTCGATCGCTGCCTGCCGGAGACGACCATTGCGACGCTAGAGGCAATGCGACTATTCCTTCTTGTAGATCGAACCGCCTTCGTCATTGCGGCAGACGACAAGATGATTCGAGAAGCAGTTCGACATCATTTTTCCAATCTGCCAGACTTCGGAAACGATCTGGTAACCAACTATTTTGACAAGCTGATCCAGGTTCCAATCCGTGTGCCGCCATTGGGCACGCAGGATGTCCGTGCCTACCTGATGCTGCTCTATATCGAGAACAGCGAACTCGCCGCCGATGTCAAGGAGCGGGCGCGGGAGGGCATATTGAAGCAATTGGGGGAGACCTGGAAGGGCAAACGTGTTGACGCCGGGTTCGTCCGCTCCTTGCTCGATGCGGTTCCGGACGCGCTCGCCACACAACTGGAACTTGCGAACCGGTTGGCACCCATTATGGTCAGCGCCACCAAGATCGCTGGTAACCCCCGTCTCATTAAGCGCTTTCTCAACACTATCGCGATCCGGATGTCGATCGCTGACAAACAGGGCATTGTCATTGACGAAGAGGCCTTGGCCAAGGTCCTGCTGTTCGAGCGGAATGGCGACGACTCCGCGTACCGGCAACTGTTAAGTACCGTGAATGATGATGCTGAAGGCAAGCCGCGCTTTCTTGCCGACTGGGAAGACAAAGCAAAGAAATCTCCGGCGGATCTCGTGCTGGAGGCGCCATGGTCTGATTCATTCGTCAAGGAATGGCTGGCGCTCAACCCACCGCTCGCCGATATTGACCTGCGCGGCGTCGCATATGTCAGCCGTGAACTACTCCCGATTGTCAATGCGGGCGACCGTCTCTCGTCTGCAGGTGCCGACTTGCTTGAGGGGATTCTCCAGGTCAGATCGGCCATCAGCAAGCCGCTTGCCGAAAGACTAGCCGGGCTCTCGAGCGCCGATATGGATATTATCGGTGACCGCCTGATCGCCAAAGCGAAGGCGATCAAGGATTGGGGCACGCCCGAGGCACTTTGGCAGTTGCTGACATTCGCGCAGGTGCCTGGCCCGCATGTCGATAAGGTCACAAGATTCTTGAAGGCTATTCCAGCTTCCCAGGTCACGGCGCCGATTGTGCCGGTGCTCTCACCGATGGGCTGGGCGTCTGAAATTTTTGCTAGTTGGGGTCGCTCGCCCGAGCTCGATGAGACGGTCAAGAAGGCTATCGGCCAGACAGCAAAGCGGGGAGGGCGCGCATAGTGGGAACTTCGGCATCGAGTAAGGGGCCAGGATCCGGCGTACCGCTAGTGCCCGCCTGGGTCGACAACAATCCAGCGGTCGCGGCGCCCGCGAGGTTCCGGAGCGCGCGGACCAATCTAGGGAGCTTCGCTAAAAGCGGCGCCGATGACAGCCTGAAGCAGGGCCTCGGTCATTATTCGAGATCTGGTCTGGGCGGGTCGGCAACAGGAACCGCACGCATGGGCCGCACCACTGCGGCCGCAGGTGGTTTTGCAGATGTCCTGTCGGCGCTACGAGACGGATCTCCGCTACCATCCAACATCTCGCTCGATCCGGCCACGCTTACCGGCAAGAGCCAGCAGGAAATCGCTGACGCCATCATCGACGCGGTCACGCCGACCGATGGGACTCAAGACGCCGAAAGTTCTAGGGACTCGGCTGCCCGGGCGTTCGCTGAGCTGCTCGAGATCAACCCTTCAGTCGACTTAACAGCGCTGCCGCAAGACATGGTGGAGCTATTCTTCGAGCGTTTTCTCGCCAACGACCTGATCGCTCGAATCCAGCTCGATGTCGGTAAGACGGTACTTGATCGGGCTCCAGACCCCGCCACCGCGGTCCAGCGGCTCGAGACCATGCAGTCGTTCGTCAAGCAGGAGTTCAACCGCGTTGTGCAGGCTCTGAAGAACGCTGGGCAGCGCCTACAGCAGGGTAACGGCAAGGCGCTCGGTGACGCCGCCCTCAAGGCGACGCTGGACATATTCGAGGGGTGGCTCAGATGAAGGTCGCGGCAATTCCCTCAGGTGTCCCGGTTCCGGCTGGGCAGCACCTCGTAGTCGATCTCTTCGGTCAGTTCGACAATAACGGTCACGGCGCAGTGGGAAGCACGATTCCCCATATCGTTCGAGGCGAGCGGTTACGTCCAAGTGCCCGGGCCTGGGACTTTGCCGCCATCTCAATGGCGGTGGTGGCTGCGGACGAAGGATGCCCAAGGACAGGTAGCGCCGACGGGTGGACACGGCAGATCGAGCTGACTGTCGGCGTCGCCGACAGCAAGTTTTGGACTGAGCAGGCAGGCTACATTGCTCGTATGCTTTCCTTCCTAACCGGTGATATCTGGACTTTAACTTTTGTGGGCGGTGGACATCAGCCGGCGCCAGACAAGAACGCCGTGCTTCGGCCTGAGAATGTCGTCTGTCTCCTATCAGGTGGGCTCGACAGCCTTATTGGAGCCATAGACCTAGTGAGCGCAGGCAGGAAACCGCTATTCGTCAGCCAAGTGGCCAAAGGCGACAAGGCCCAGCAACGCTTTTTCGCCCATGCCATATCGCCGGGTAGCCTGCACTTGCAAATGAACCACAATGCGAGGATGCCTCACACTTCGGAGCGATCGCAGCGTGCTCGATCGATGGGGTTCTTTGGCTTTGCAGTTCTCGCTGCAACGTCGTTGCAATCGTATGATGCCGGTCAGCGGGTTCAATTGGCGATTCCCGAGAACGGCTACATTAGCGTGAATGTGCCACTGACACCGCTCAGACGTGGATCGCTGAGCACCCGAACGACCCATCCACATTTTCTATCGATGCTCCAGGAACTCTTCAATGTTGCCGGCCTGCGGATCGACATCACGAACCCCTATCAGCTGAAGACGAAGGGCGAGATGCTCAAGGAGTGCCTAGACCAAGTAAAGATCATGAAATTCGCGAGCATGTCCACCAGTTGCGGACGCTTTGCCCGATCGGGCTTTCGGCAGTGCGGACGTTGTGTACCATGCCTTGTGCGACGGGCGGCATTCGAGGAGTGGGGCGGAGGGGATGGAACGCGGTATCGGTTCGACGACCTAGGCAAGCCGGGACCGAAGTACCGCGATTTCGACGATGTGAGGTCGATGGCCGTGGCGGTGAGGATTCTCAATTCGACCGGGCTAAAGGGGTGGGTGGGTGGCGCTTTGAACTCCGTTGCTTTAGCAGACCGGGCGAACCTCAGTGCCGTCGCCGAGCGCGGACTGAGGGAAATTGAACGCTTCCTTTCTGCCCAAGGCGCCCTGTGATCGACCTGCATTGCCATCTCGACCTGTATCCGGATCCGGCCGCTGTGGTCAGGTCAATCACTGATCGTGGGCTTTACGTGTTGTCTGTCACAACCACACCTCGCGTCTTTCCGGTCATGAAGCGCATGATCAAGGAAGCGCCGCGTATCCGTTTGGGTCTTGGCCTCCATCCCGAACTCGTAGCCCAGCGACACTTAGAGGTGGACCTATTTCCGGCATTATTAGAAGAAACCGACTATGTCGGTGAGGTCGGGATTGATGGTTCGCCGGCGCATCGACATTGTCTTGACCTACAGGAACGGACATTCCGCAAGATCCTCAAGCACTGTTCAGATCGGGGTGGCCGTGTCCTTAGCATCCATTCACGTGGCGCGGCCGGTAGGGTGCTTGATTGCCTCGAAGCGAATCCAAACGCCGGTACCGCGGTCCTTCACTGGTTTAGCGGAAGTCCAAAGGAGCTCCAACGAGCTGTCGATCTTGGAGTCTGGTTCAGTGTTGGTCCAGCCATGCTTCGGTCTGCTCGGGGGCGTAGCCTTGTTGCTGGTATGCCGCGACAACGCGTGCTGACCGAGACCGATGGTCCATTTGCGCGAGTAGGTGGTCGGGTCCTATATCCTTGGGATGTCGCCGATGCAGAAACCGCCCTGGCAAGTGTGTGGAGCCTTGATCCAATGAGCGTTCGAGGCGTCATAAAGCAGAATCTGGTGACCCTAGCAAAAACCCGCGCCAGTGCTTCGGGTTAAGGTAGGAGGTTTTCGCGCACGACAAAGCATTGACCGAGCCATTTTGACACGAAAACAATCAAAGCTCGCGAACCCTTCATTAGTCCACCTGTCGCGCCAATCGATAGCATCAGTCATGAGGCGCGCTGCCTATAAGAGGTTTCAACAGCCCTTGCATGACCGATAAAAGTGGACTGAAGCGGACATGTGCGCAGAGGTGCTCGAGAGCCTGCTTTGGGCTGGGAACGTTGCCGCAACTGCAGACGAAGTTCCGTTGCTGCGGGAATACAAAGTGTCGCTGATGGGCTCAAATCGACGCACTTCGCGCGGGCGGGGCAAAGACTAACAGCCATCGCGCAGTGGGTCATGTGGGGTCTTCCACTGGGCATCAAGTATCCAGTCGCGATCACTGACAGCGGTGCGGCATTACTTTCCTCTAGGAGGATCGACAGCGGTCTGGGAGGGCCACGTCTCGATCACCCTGAAAACTTTGGCACGATGGTTCGCGAAGTACCGCTCCTGGTCATAACCGGCTTCCAACAAGGCATCCGCCAACCTGAGGTAGGTGGAGAATCTCATGCGCTTTGGTCGATCGGGGAGTAGAGTTCGAAAGCCACTCCCCGGTGAAAGGCCCATCCGCGCATGAATTGAAGCGATTCGGGCCGTGGCCTTCAGATGCGGCGCTGAGATAGCCTGGCTGGTATAGATGGTGCCCGAGCAGCAACGGCAAACGAAGCCGTTGATGGTCAGATGAAGGTCAACAGTACGCCGCCCGCAACTGGCCTCCGGTCTGCCGGGGCAGGTGAGGTAGTGGCGGATTCCGCCGAAGTTGCAAGGCCGCTCCTCGACCTCGATCTTCTGCTGTAACGGCCTGGCGTCCGTCCGCCCGGGCCACATGAACCTTAGGGCAAGGTGCCCCGGCGAACACTCGACCCAGAGAACATGGCGGCCATGTGGGTGTGGATGATCTACGGAGATCATGCCCCCAGCACCTGGCAATAGCAGGCCCGCTGCCCGCAGGTGCGCAAGACGAAGGCGTGGCAAGTCCTCCAACCTGCCTGTCTGCTCGGTTGCCTTACGGCCTGAACCAAAGCCCCCCACGAGCGATCGCCTCCATTTTCTCTAAATTTAGGGCCAAAGTGCCAGCGCACCGGGTGCGGAGCCTAGCAGTTTTTCGGATGATCCAATTGGAATCTGTGTTTAGAATCAGATCAATGCAGTGGCCATCTGATCCTGTACTCAATCAGCTGACAAATAACCCGACACGTTATATTCTAAGCTGCAAGTTTTCATTTCAAAGTGCTATGTTGGTAGCCCGCCAATTAAGCGAAAGGAAAGCGCAATGAATATCAGCCAAGCCCGAACAGAACTATTGCGAGCGATGACCGCTACTATGTGGCTTTGCGGTCAACTTCGAGGGTCTGAGATTCGAGTGCTGCACGCCCTAACGATTGATGGGCTGAGCATGGGAAAACTCCGCGCAAAAATCTCCTACACAAGGATCGCAAAGATTGCGGGTGTCGCTCGTCCCGTTGCATCCAAGGCAATGACCCGCCTCGTCGAGCTGGGTTTTGTCATGGACGATGAGGGGGCATGGCGCCTGGATGTGGACCTGATGCAAGAGCGCGCATCGGTAATCCGCGAAGAACTGTTCCCGCGCGCTGCTTAAAAGAAACGCCCCGCCTTGAGTGCAAATCAGGAGCGGGGCTATAGGAGACTTGTACATGAATACCATACCAGAATTGCCTATCGGGGGCAATCCCGTGAGCGCATTTCTGCCAAATAAACTGGCAGCGTTCATGCGAGAGCGCGAGGAAAGGTTAGAGGGCGAGCGTGCGCAAATCGTCAAACCGCAGCCTGAAAAGCCCAAACCCCGAGACCGGGTAAGGACGAAGCCGCAGCCTGAAAAGCCTAAACCCCGAGATCGGGTAAGATCGAAGCCGCAGCCAAGTGAACGCCCGGTGCGCGCGCCACGAAAGGACGCGAAGGAACGGCACGACACGCTCTGCAAGCTGATCGGCACATTGATGGAAACCGCACCCTGCACGATGGACCGGCAAGCATGGGCGGGGCCGCTGACGCAAGAGCAGTGGGCAGCGAAGGCGGGGCTGACCCTGCGGACCTTCCGGCGGCTTGTGAAAGAGCCGCCTATCGTCGCTGTGGCGCGCGGCAGGGGTCGCCGCAAGGCGACTTACCTGCGGCTGGGGGAGGCCCCGTCTGACGCGATACGCAAGGCGAAGAACATCATCGCCAAGCTGTGGCGGGAACACATCGGGCCAGAGCAAGCCGCGCAGCGGGATGGCTACCGCGACAACGGGCTTTGCTGGGGTCTAGCAGAGGACTTGCCGCACGGCTTGCAGGTGAAGGTGTTCGCCCATGCACTCAAGAACTGGGATACGTTCATGCTGGTGGCGAAGGGGCAAATCAGCATCGCGCTTGACCTGCACGCGCAGGGCCTCCCGCCGGACCCCAATGACCCCGAAATGGAGGCGGCGCGGGTGATCCCGCGCAAGCACTTGAAGAACGTGTTCCTGCACCATGTGAGCCTGTCCTTCCTGCGGCGATTCCACTTCGTCGCGGCAGAGGTCTATTGCACGCACGCGCAGGCAAGGCAGCGGCCAGAGGCCGAGACAGGCGGTTAACTGGCCACTTTTTCTTATCCAGTTAGTATATATAGGAATAATTGTTCTCGCCTATACTAGCTGTAGGACAAGATAATCTGTCCACTTAAGCCAGAACAATGCCACCCCCCGGCGCTGCGCGCCGTGTGGCGTCATCATCACCTGACCATCTACCTTGCAGCGGCGCTGTCGCGGGGGATGGCGCTGCTGCCTGCAAAGCGGCGCAGCCGCGCTGGCCTGCTATCGGCGCAGCCGGGTGGCCCTGCAAGCGCGCAGCGCACCGGGCCTGCGGACCTTGCCACGGGCGTGGACTCCATAGGATCGTGCTACAGGGGCCTTCCAGCCCCGGCGGGTAGGGTGCCTACCTCCGTCCCCGCAGAGGCGCTGTAGGAGCCGTTTTCTGTCGGTTTCCGCGATGGACGGCGCTGCGAGTGGTCATCGGCCCGCGGATAGCCCTGCGGGCGGGGCGCGCTGCACCGACAGTAGCGCTGGTGTCAGCTGGAGGTCTCTGACCTGTTCCGCGTGGCGGAATACGTGGTGGGACAGGTTTGCAACCACTCACCTAGCGCCATGATTCTAAATACTTTTTGAGGGTATTTGTGGCAGCCCGTAGGGGAGTCGAACCCCTCTTCCCAGGTTGAAAACCTGGTGTCCTAACCGATAGACGAACGGGCCGCGCTTCGGCGTGGCGGCTTGTTAGACGAGCCGCCGGGCCAGCGCAAGGGGGTTCTCAGCCGTCGATGCGGGCGCCCATGATGGCGATGGCCTGCTGGTAGACGGTGGCGGCGTTCCACTCCTTGATGACGGCGAAGTTGGGCTCGCCCTCCTGGTAGCCGAGGCCGGGCTGCCAGCCCTTCTGGCGCAGGTAGTTGGCGGTGGAGGAAAGCGCGTCAGCCTGGTTGGAGAGATCCACCTTGCCGTCGCCGTTGGCATCCACGCCATAGGCCAGGGCGTTGCCGGGGAGGAACTGGGTGTGGCCAAGCTCGCCGTGCTTTGCCCCGATCGAGGCCGGGCTGATCGAGCCACGGTCCACCAGGACCAGGGCCGCGACGAGATGAGGGGTGAAGAAGTCGGACCGCCGGCAGTCGTAGGACAGGGTGGCGATGGCCGAGACGACATTGGTGTCGCCCATGAAACTGCCGAAGCCCGTCTCCATGCCATGGATGGCGATGATGACGCCGGCAGGCACGCCGTAGGTCTGTTCCAGTGCGGCGTAGAACTTGGGGTTCTTGGCCTTGCGGGCGCGGCCCTGCTTCACGATCGTGTCGGCGCCGCGGACCTGCATGAACTTGTCGAGGCTGTACTTGAAGCTCTTCTGGTTGCGGTCGGCCGAGATGGTGGCCTTGGAATAGCTGGTGTTCATCAGGGCGGCGATCCCGGCCTCGCCCACGCCCTGCGAGCGGGCCTCTTCGGCCATCACGGGCTTCCAGGCCTCGTAGTCGCCCGAAGTGTCGGAACATGGGGCCGCCACGGCAATCTGGGGAAGGGCAAGGGCGGCAAGGAAAGCGCCGTGGCGCAAATGCAAAAGGGTTTTGTGAAGCACCGTTGGTCCTGTCGGCTGAATTTTCGCCACTCTATGCGGTTGATGCCTTTGCGCAAGTCACAGTCTTGAAAGGCGCGCGGTTGTCACTGCGCAGGCGCGGCACTAATCTTCCGCGTATTGCCAGACGCCCGAGTGCGGGGAGTACCGCTTGATCCGTCTATCGCCCGGCCCCATGACCCTTTCGCCGCAGCACAGTCGCCTCGGAGGTGAGTGGTGAATTTTGCCGAGGTCGTTGCCGTCGGGCATGTGGGCATCCAGGCGCTTCTGGTCATTCGGGCGCTGTTGCGGCCGCACCGCGAGCCCGCCTCGCGCATTGCCTGGATCGTGGTGATCCTGGCACTGCCGATCATGGGAATCCTGGCCTACATCCTGGTGGGCGAGACGCGGGTGGGCCGCAAGCGGGTGGAACGGCGGGCCAGGGTCCAGGCGGCGCTGCCCGGGTTCGGCACGATTGCGGGCGCGGCGGCGGCCGTGGCCGCGGCAGGCACTCACGAACGGCATCGGCCGCTTTTCAAGGTGGGCCAGTCGATCAGCGGCTTTCCGGCGACCGGGGGCAATACAGGCAAGTTGCTGGACGAGGGCGACGCGGTGATCGACGCGTTGGTGGCCGACATCGACCTGGCGACGCGGCACGTCCACCTCTTGTTCTACATCTGGTTGCCCGACCGCAACGGCACGCGGGTGGCCGAGGCACTGATCCGCGCTGCAGGGCGGGGCGTCACGGTGCGGGCGATGGCCGATGACCTGGGCTCGCGCACTCTCTTGAAGCATCCCTTGTGGTCGCAGATGCGGCAGGCCGGCGTTCGGCAGGCAAGGGCGCTGGAAGTCGGCAACCCGCTGTGGCGGGCGGTCACGGGCCGCATCGACCTGCGCAATCACCGCAAGATCGTGGTGATCGACAACCGTATCACCTATTGCGGCAGCCAGAATTGCGCGGACCCCGAGTTCCTTCCCAAGGCGAAGTACGGCCCATGGGTCGATGCGGTGATGCGGTTCGAGGGGCCGGTGGTGCGGCAGAACCAGATTCTGTTTGCCGCCGACTGGATGGCCGAGGTGGACGAGGACCTTACCCCGCTTCTGACCGAGGCGCTGGAGAGCCCGTGCGTGGATGCGTTCACGGCCCAGGTCATTGCCGAAGGGCCGACCGACCGGGCCTCGGCGGCACCCGAGATGTTCGCATCGCTTCTGTGGGCGGCGCGGCGCGAGGCGATCATTACCACGCCCTATTATGTGCCCGTCGATTCCCTG
>Ga0209368_1000401_pt1 | contig 41467 bp, 38 predicted proteins | sample EBPBio242008_DNA_FD_185862 | JGI IMG/M metagenome (GOLD analysis project Ga0209368, IMG submission 185862) | Wastewater treatment Type I Accumulibacter community from EBPR Bioreactor in Madison, WI, USA - Reactor 1_4/24/2008_ DNA (SPAdes)... | ecosystem: Engineered > Bioreactor > EBPR >...
GAGGCAATGTTCCCGCCGTCAGCGCCCATGCAGGGAGACCAGGCCGGCTGTCCCACCACTCAAGTCGCCCAGGAAGCCCTGGATACCGCCAGGTCTGGCTTCAAGAAGGAGTTCTTCGAACCCTCCAGATGCCGTGCCGGCCCGAAAAGGTCGAATAGGTGTAGAACCACACGGCGAAGCCCACCGGCTCGCCATCCCATTCGGCAATGTCGCAGAAGGTCTTCGGATTCTCGCCGAACAGCGCGGCCTCGATCTCGGCCTCGGTCGCGACGACCTCGTGCAGCAGCTTCTCGTATTCGGCGAGTTCGCGGATGAAGGCGAGCACGAGCCCGGCCTCGCCGGGACGGGCGGAGCGGATGGTGAGGGTCATACTGCGATCGGAGCCTTGATGCCGGGATGCGGGTCGTAATCGGTAATCGTGACGTCCGCGAACTGGAAATCCTCCAGCCGCGTCACCGCCGGATTGAGCGTCAGCTTCGGCAGCGCGCGCGGCTCGCGCGAAAGCTGGAGCCGCGTCTGATCGAGATGGTTCACATAGAGGTGAGTGTCGCCGAAGGAATGGACGAACTCGCCGACGCCAAGACCCGTCACCTGCGCGACCATATGGGTCAGCAGCGCGTAGCTCGCGATGTTGAAGGGCACGCCGAGGAAGACGTCGGCCGAGCGCTGGTAGAGCTGGCAGGACAGCTTCCCGTTGGCCACGAAGAACTGGAACAGGCAGTGGCAGGGCGCCAGCGCCATCTTCGGGATATCGGCCGGGTTCCAGGCCGAGACGATCAGCCGGCGCGAATCCGGATTGCGGCGGATCTCGTTCACCAGCCAGGCGATCTGGTCGATCACCTGCCCGTCCGGCGCGGCCCAGGAACGCCACTGCCGGCCATAGACCGGGCCGAGATCGCCATTCGCATCGGCCCATTCGTCCCAGATCGTGACGCCGTTCTCCTGGAGATAGCGCACATTGGTGTCGCCGCGCAGGAACCAGATCAGCTCGTGGATGATCGATTTCAGGTGCAGCTTCTTGGTCGTGACCAGAGGGAATCCTTCCGACAGGTCGAAGCGCATCTGATGGCCGAAGACGGCGAGCGTGCCGGTGCCGGTGCGGTCGTCCTTGCGGACGCCCTCGGTCAGGACGCGTTGGAGCAGGTCGTGATACTGGCGCATGGCGACTCTCTGGAAGACGCGCGACTATAGCGGCTCGCGATCCGCTTGGCCCGGCCCGGCCGGCAGGCATCCCCAGCGTTTGCGGAAGCCCCTGCCAATCCATGGCGGGAGCCTTGCCACCTCACGCAAACGCGACGATCCGTGAGATGGCTTCTCCGCAAACCCGCCCCAATCGGCGCCATTCATCGCGCGCTTGATTCGTGGGGATAGTCGATATGCCGACCCTGAACGTAACCGGCCGCCTGCTGGTGGCGCTCGCTTTCAACGCCCTGATCGCGCTGTCGGCGCATGGCGAAGAGACCTATGCCAATGTGACGATCTCGGAACGTCAGGCGCGCGACATCGCCTGGAGCGCCGGCCTCGTCCATGTCGAGGAGATCGTCCGTTACGACGATCGCTGGGAGGTCGCGGGGCGCACCGCCGAGGACGACGAAATGAGCCTCGAAATCGACATCAGGAATGGACGTATTCTCGATTGAGGCAGCAAAGCCGCAGTCTTTGTCGAAAACAAATGAGAACCCTTTCCCAACGCCCCGGCCTTCCCTATATTCGCAAGTGCCGCTCGCAAGAACGGCTATGGCGATAAACGGATCTCGAAATAAGCCTTTCGGACCCGGGGGCGGTACCCGGCGCCTCCACCAAAGCCCTGCTCAGGCAGGCGGCCTTGCGGCGAACCCGCAGGGCTTTGGCGGGGGCGAAATAGGATCGACGAGGGTGTAAAGGTTATCCTTTTGCTCGGCATGGTTCCGCCGTTATCGGGCCATTGCATAGTTGCCAACGACAACAATGCTCGGGTCGCCGTCGCCGCGTAAGCGGTGCTGGTTCCCAAACCAAAGCCCTTGCGCTTAGCCGCGTAAGGCGGGGCTCGGAGGCGCCTGGCAACAGAAGCCTCCACTTCTTTCTCTGACGGCCTGCCGGCTGTTCCCGCCGGAACGCAACAAGCGGAAAACACGACTCGATGTCCAAGGATGTTCTTCGTTACGACCTCATGGTTCAGGATGCGCTGAAGGGCGTGGTCCGCAAGATCCTGACGGAGGCCGCGCGCGACGGACTGCCGGGCGAGCACCATTTCTACGTGACCTTCCGCACGGGTGCACCGGGCGTGCGCCTTTCGCAGCGCCTGCGCGAGAAGCATCCCGAGGAGATGACGATCGTCCTGCAGCACCAGTTCTGGGACCTGAGCGTCGGCGAGCACTCCTTCGAGGTCGGCCTGTCCTTCTCCGGCGTTCCGGAGCGGCTGCTCGTGCCCTTCGATGCGATCTCGACCTTCTTCGACCCCTCCGTCCAGTTCGGCCTGAAATTCGAGGCGCAGGATCAGGCCGAGGATGCCGCTTCCCAGGACGTGGAGCCCGCCGAGGCGCCGCCGGCGCCGGCGAAGATCGTGCCGGCCGCGCTTCCGGCCGCCAAGGGCAAGGCGCCTGCCGCCGAGCCTGCTGCCGCATCCGCGAAAGCGGAACCCGCTGCCGAAGGCGAGGACAGCCGGGGCGGTGCCGAAGTGGTCAGCCTCGATTCCTTCCGCAAGAAGCCCTGACGACGGACGCCATGACCGAGACGCGCACCGAAACCGATTCCTTCGGCCCGATCGCGGTGCCGGCGGATCGCTACTGGGGCGCGCAGACGCAGCGCTCCCTCGAGAACTTCAAGATCGGCGGCGAGAGCGAGCGCATGCCGCTGCCGCTGGTCCACGCGCTTGTGCTGGTCAAGAAGGCAGCGGCCCACGTCAACGCCAGGCTCGGCTTGCTCGACCAGCGCGTCGCCGGCGCCATCGCCCATGCGGCGGACGAGGCGCTCGCCGGCAAATTCGACGGACATTTCCCGCTGGTGATCTGGCAGACCGGCTCGGGCACCCAGTCCAACATGAACGCCAACGAGGTTCTCGCCAACCGCGCCAATGAACTGCTCGGCGCCGGACTCGGTGCCAAGAGCCCGGTCCATCCCAACGACCACGTCAATCGCGGCCAGTCCTCGAACGATTGCTTCCCGACCGCGATGCATATCGCCGCGGTGCTGGAGATTACCCGCCGCCTGCTGCCGGCGCTGCGCGGCCTCGAAAAGGCGCTGAACGCCAAGGCCGAGACCTTCAAGCATCTGGTCAAGATCGGCCGCACCCATCTCCAGGATGCGACTCCGGTCACGCTCGGCCAGGAGTTCTCCGGCTATGCGATGCAGCTCCATCTCGGCATCGGCCGGATCGAGGCGGCGCTCGGCGGGCTCTATGCGCTGGCGCAGGGCGGCACCGCCGTCGGCACCGGCCTCAACACCCATCCCGATTTCGCCGCCTTCTTCGCCAAGGAAGCCGCGACGCTGACCGGCCTGCCCTTCCGCAGCGCCGAGAACAAGTTCGAGGCGCTGGCGAGCCATGGCGCGCTCGCCGCCGCCCATGGTGCGCTGGCCGCGCTCGCTTCCGATCTGTTCAAGATCGCCAACGACATCCGCCTGATGGGCTCCGGCCCGCGCTCGGGGCTGGGCGAGATCAGCCTGCCGGAAAACGAGCCGGGCTCCTCGATCATGCCGGGCAAGGTCAATCCGACCCAAGCCGAGGCGCTGACCATGGTCGCGACCCAGGTCCATGGCAACCAGGCGACAGTCGGCTTCGCCGCCAGCCAGGGCCATTTCGAGCTCAACGTCTTCAAGCCGGTGATCGCCGCGGCCTTCCTTCAATCCGTCCGGCTCCTCGCCGACGCGGCGGAAAGCTTCCGGGTCAACTGCGTCGAGGGCATCGAGGCCAACGAAGCGCAGCTCCAGGAATTGCTCTCGCGCTCGCTCATGCTGGTGACGGCGCTGGCCCCGGCCATCGGCTACGACAAGGCCGCCGGCATCGCCAAGGCCGCGCATCACAACGGCACGACCTTGCGCCAGGAAGCCCTGAAGGCCGGCGTCGAGGCCGAACTCTTCGACGCCACGGTCAAGCCCGAGCTGATGCTCGGCCCGCACTGACGCAAGGCAGGTCCAGTGGCCGAGATCATCAACCTCCGCCAGGTTCGCAAGCAGAAGGCGCGCGCCGAGGCTGAGAAGACGGCCGAGCAGAACCGCATCTCGTTCGGCCGGACCAAGGCCGAGCGCAAGCTGACCGAAGCCGAGCGCGACAAGGCCGCCCGTCATATCGACGGCCACAAGCTCGACCGCGACGACAAGCCGGAGCCGGCATGAGACCCGAGCGCAAGCGCTCGCTCAGCATCGCCGGCCACCGCACCAGCATCTCGCTGGAAGCGCCCTTTTGGGAAGCCCTGAAGGAGATCGCGGCGAGCGAGAACCGCCCGATCGCCGCTCTTGTCGCCGACGTGGATTCCGGCCGGGGCGAATTGAACCTCTCCTCCGCGCTGCGGCTCCACGCGCTCGCGCATTACCGCAAGATGGCCGGGAGCTCGTAGGCGGTGCGGTCAACGGTCGGCCTGCTCCCGATCGGAACCATCTTTGTCATTCCGGGGCTTCGCACAGCGAAGAACCCGGAACCCACGACCGGGCGAGCCGCCTGCAACGAGGAATGAGATGTCTCACCCAGTCGTGGGTTCCGGGTTCGCGCCTACGTCGCGCCCCGGAATGACAAGGGGGGTCTTCGTGCGGAACCGGCATGACCTGCAACGACCACGCCGCGACCCAAAAACCGTACCTATTCAATAACTTGCCACTAATCCCGGAATCAGGCCGCGACGCGGCTGAACCGGCCTCTCAACGCGCCGGCGTGCTGCGTGGCTGCGGCAACGGCGCGACGCCGCCGGTCGGAGGCTGCACTGCGCCTTCCGGTGAGCTGCTGAGCGGCGCTCCCGGCAGGACGAGCGGGCCGGGCTGCGGCTGAGCCTGCGGCGCGGCCGGTTGTTGCGCCGCCGCCCGCTCGGCTGCGGCACGGGCACGCTCCTCGGCTTCCGCCCGTCGGCGCGCTTCGAGTTCCGCCCGCGCCTGCTCGACACGCCGCTGTTCCTCGGCGCGCTTCTCCTCGGCCTGACGACGTTGCTCCTCAAGGCGGCGTGCCTCTTCCTGGCGCTTCTCCTCCGCCAGGCGGGCTTCCTCCTGCGCCTTCAGGAATTCGGCGAGCTTGCGCTCGTTCTCGCGCGTCTCGCGCTCCGCCCGCAGGCGCCGCGCATGCAGCGCCCGCTCGCGCGCATCTGCCTCGAAAGCCTCGACGCGCTCGATCTCGCGCGCCAATGCCCGCGCCGCCACCGTATTCGACAGCGCGCTGACATCGCTCTCGCGCCGGAGGTTCGACAAAGGCCCCCGCCAGGCAATGCCGATCTGCGGCGCATCGCCCGGCCAGCCCTTCGGCAAGGCGCTGAGCGGCTTCAGACCGAGCCTGAGATCGGCCGTCAGCGCGCGCAGGTCGAGGATGCCGCTCGCCTCGGCACGCAATCCGTTGCGCTCGAAGGCGAAGGGCTGGAGCCGGATCAAGCCGCCGGCCAGCGTGAAGGGCAGCGTCACGTCGCCAAGCCCCCAGGCGTCTTTGTCCAGCGCCTCGCTCAGCCGATCCTGCAGGCGCGATGCGTCGCTCTCGGAGGCATCCTCGCCCGTGCCGGCGATGATCCGCGCATAAGCATTGGGATCGAAGCGTGAGAGACGCGTACCAGTGAGCGCAAGGCTGCCGGCACCGCTCAGGCCCGCAACCAGTCGCGCCGGCGTCTCGCCCGAACCGCCGAACTCGATCTGCCCCGAGGCCTTGCCGCCGACTGCGCCCTTGGTCATCTCGCCGAGATCGACGGCCATCAGGCTGAGCCGCCCATTGAGCTGGGCCAATCCGCCATCGCGGCGCAGGCCGAGCCGCCCACCGACCTGCCCGCCACCATAGCTGCCGCGGATATCGTCGATCCTCAGCCCGTCCTGGTCCGAGCGCAGGGTGAAGCTGGCATTGCGGACCGTCCCGCCATCGAAGGCGGCAAGCATCCCGGCCTCCACGGCAATGTCGAAATCGGGAAAACCCGCCACGCGCCCGAAGCGTGCTGTCGACCAGAGGGCATTCGGGGTCACCGCCGCCTGCCCGAGCGCAGCGCCCATCAGCGGCCGCAGATCGGCGGCGGGAACTGCGATGCGGCCAGTGGAGCGCCCCTCGCGCGGCAGCAGCAGCGCGCCATTCACCGCCATGCCGCCGATATGGGCGGTGATCTCGTCGAGCCGGATCGCGTCCTCGGCGATGCCGAGCCGCGCATGCGCGTCGATCACGCCGTCCGGCAGCAGCCGAGCCGGTCCTTCGGCAAGGACCTGCGCCGGCCCATCCGCCTGCATGGTCAGCCGGGGCCCCTGCCCGCCATCTTCGACGACGATCGAGAGCCCCTGCCCGGCGAGCGAGCCTGTCGCCTTGCCCCGGTCCAGTGCGAGATTGAACCGCCCCGCCCCGCCCTGCTGCGGTAACGGCAGCCCCAGGGCTGCGAAAGCCTGCCTCCGGTCGTTGAGTTCGAAGGCCAGTGCGGCCCCGCTCCAATTTCCGGCCCGGTCGAGCCGGCCGTCGAGCTTGAGCTTGCCCGCCGCCGCCGTGCCTTCGGCCGACAGGCTGGTCTCGCCCGTGGTCGCGCGCGTCAATCGGAAGCCGGTATCGAGCCGTGCGAGGCCTTCGCCAACGCGTTGCAGCGCCTGGATCGCGGTCTCCGGCAGCAGCGGCCCGGCCAGCGCCGTCAATGCCTCGAAGCGCGGCGCACGGACGCGGCCGGAAATCTCGCCGCCCTCCGCCAGCAACGCACCGGCGCCCGTGACGGCGACGCCGCCGAAGCCATCGACCGAAAGTCGGCTCAGCCGCCAGACATCGCCCTCGCGCCGGAGATCGAGATTGGCCGAGCCCGGCGGCGCGTTGCGGAAGCGCAGATTGGTGAGCGCGAGATCCAGCGCCACGTCGCGCTGTCGAAGCAGGCTCGAGAAGCTGTTACCCGGCGGGAGGGTATCGAGCGAGAGCCCGTTCACAGCCGCCTTCGCGGCGATGCGGTTCGGCGCAATCTCGCCGGAGGCATCGAGGCGCAGGCCCGACGAGCCCGCAACCAGCAGGCGCTGGAACCGGCCGCCGGTGCCCGTCCAGGCGCCGACGATATCGGCATCGATCCGCCCGAGCCGCGCGATGAAATCGGCCAGCGCCGGATCGAGCCCGGCCCGCGCCAGCACCAGCCCGACGCGCCGCGCATCGTCGGCCTTGAGATTGAGCCGTCCCGAGACCCCATTCCCATCGAGATTGCCGCTCGCGCCGAGCAGAGCCCCGGCGACGCGCACCGAAGCGGAAGCCTCGCTCAAGCCTCCGTCATGCAGATGCCCGCGCAGGGCCAGCGCCGAGAAATCCTCGCCGCGCCAGATCAACTGGTCGAGGTCGAGGCTGACGTCGAAAGCGCCGGGCAACCCCTGCAACGCGCGTTCGAAACCCTGCCGCTCGGCCAGCGCCGTCATCAGCGCATCGGCATCGAGCCGGCGCGCCCGCAGCGCCAGTGAACCCTTGCCGGTGCCGGGCAGGTATTGCCCGTCACCTTCCAGCCGCGCCGCGCCGCCTGCGAGATCGAGCATGAGCCCGGAAAGGTCGAGCTTCTGGCTGCCGCCCTTGACGCGCCCGGTCAGCGCGACGGCGCCGCCCGGCGAGAGATTGAAAGCACCGTCGAGCTCGGCGCCCACGCCCTCGACACCCTTCGGGAACAACAGGGCACCGTCAAAACCGAGCTGCAGATCCTCGCCGGTGAGATAGGCCTTCGTCCTGAGCCTGCCATCGGCCTCCATTTCACCGGTGGTGACGCGCAGCGACGCGCCTGCTACCTCGCCCTCGAAGCGCCAGGGACCGGCAAGGCTCACCGCCGACATCTCGGCCGCGATCGGCGAGAGCATGACCGCGGGTTTCCCGGCCTCGCGCCAGATCATGGTCGAGCGGCTGATCGTCAGCCGGTCGAGGCTCGCCCCGGCCGGAATGCCCGTGCCGCTGCGCTCGGGCATGCGGATCACGCCCGCCTCGTCCAGCGAAAGCGAGATCGCAGCGCCCTCGAGCCGCGCTTCCGAGAAGCGGAACTCGCCGCGCGCCAGCGCCGCCAGAGCCAGCTCCACGGTCGCATGCTCGGCGCTGGCAGAGCTCGCCGTGCCGTCAACCGGCCCGATCCGCACGTCCTCAAGCGCGATGCGCGGCGAAGGCAACAGTCGCAGGCCGATCGCGCCGCCGATCCGCGTCTCGACGCCGAGACCCTCGCTCAACCGCGCCTCGATCTGCGGGCGATAAGCGCGCCAGTCGACGAAGCCGGGACCGATCAGGGCCGCCAGCAGCGCCAACACCAGCAGGCCGGCCAGAACTGTCAGACTCTCACGCAAATTCCGCTGCCTGCCCCTGTCGTGATGGTAGAGCGGTGCCGGCTTTGAGCGTCATTGCGAGCACAATGACGGTCCGTACCGGCGCCTCCCCCATCCTGCCCGCAAGTCGCGGCGAGATCACGACATTTCGGCAAAGCAGGCGAATGGCGCAAGCCGCAATGGCGTCACAGGGCGACGATTTTTCCGGGGTTGAGGATATTGCGCGGATCGAGAGACCGTTTCAGCAGGCGCATCACCGCGAGCGCCTCGGCGCCGTGCTCCTGCTCGAGATACTTGATCTTCTTCTGGCCGACGCCGTGCTCGCCGGTGCAGGTGCCGCCCATGGCGAGCGCGCGCTTCACCAGCCGGTCGATGAAGGCTTGAGCCCGCTCGACCTCGGCCGTATCGGCAAGATCGACCAGCGGCTGCGTATGGAAATTGCCGTCGCCGACATGGCCGGCGATCGGCGCGATCAGGCCGGAAGCCTCGATGTCGCGCTTGGTCTCCTCGACGCATTCGGCCAGTTGCGAGATCGGCACGCAGACATCGGTCGCGACCGAGTCGAAGCCGGGGCGCAACGCCTTGGCCGCCCAATAGGCGTCATGGCGCGCCTGCCAAAGCTTGGAACGGTCCTCGGCCTTGGTCGCCCAGTCGAACGGGCCGCCACCGAACTCGGCCGCGATCTCGCCGAAGCGCTCGGATTGTTCCTTCACGCCGGCTTCCGTGCCGTGGAACTCGACGAAGAGCATCGTCGTCTCCGGCAGACCGAGCTTGGCGTGGAGGTTGACGCCGCGGATCATCACGTCGTCGAGCAGTTCGATGCGGGCCACCGGCAGGCCGGTCTGGATCGTCAGGATGGTCGCGTCGCAGGCCGCCTTCACCGATGGGAACGGGCAGACGCCGGCGGCGATCGCTTCCGGGATGCCGTGCAGCTTCAGCGTCACCTCGGTGATGATGCCGAGCGTGCCTTCCGAGCCCACCAGCAGGCGCGTGAGGTCATAGCCGGCCGAGGTCTTGCGGGCGCGCGTCGAGGTCCTGACGACCGAGCCGTCAGCCATCACCGCGGTCAGCGCCAGAACGTTGTCTTTCATCGTCCCATAGCGGACAGCATTGGTACCCGAGGCGCGCGTCGCCGCCATGCCGCCGATCGAAGCATCGGCACCGGGATCGATCGGGAACATCAGGCCCTGGTCGCGCAGATGCTCGTTGAGCTCCTTGCGGGTAACGCCGGCCTCGACGACGACGTCGAGATCCTCGGCATGAACCGCGATGATCCGCTTCATCTGCGACAGGTCGATCGAGACGCCGCCGAAGGGCGCGTTGACATGCCCCTCCAGCGAAGTGCCTGTGCCAAAAGCGATAACCGGAACGCCATGGGCCGCGCAGAGCTTCACGATCTCGGAGACTTCCGCCGTGCTCTGCGGAAACACCACTGCATCCGGCGGCTGGTTCGGGATCCAGGTCAGCGTGTGGCCGTGCTGCTGGCGCACGGCGAGGCTGGTGACCAGCCGGTTGCCGAAGCTGGCGGCCAAGGCCTGCGTCACCGCCGCGATCGCCTCCGGCGAGGGCGGCAGCACTGCGGCAGGGACAGGGCTGTCATGAGGAGCGGCGGCAGGCTGGCTCATTGTCAACATCCGGGTTTGGCACTTAGAGGCTGGTAGGGACTGTGGGATGGATTTGACGCTGGCGATTTTGAGCGAATGCAAGGAGTTCGAGGACGCAAGCCTTTCGGCTTGCTACGAAGAACGACAAAGCAGTCGCTCAAAAGCGCCGCGCCCTTCGGGTGAGGTGAAAACGGCAGGGCTGCAGCGTCGCATCGCTTGCCGATACCAGTGGTATCGGCGGCGCAATGCTCCTCCCATCTCTGCCGTTTTGACCTCATCAAATCCTTCCCACAGCCCCTACCAGCCTCTAGACTTCGAACAGATCGGTTTCGCAATTGGTTACGCTTCGACATCGTCCTGCCATACTGGCTGGCCCAAGATGCTGACGCCGCTTGCGAGCGATGCATACTAAATCATGCGACGACGAAATGGGCAGCGGCAATAACGCCGCCGGCCCTTGAACGAGGCGCCTGCCAGGGAGGCGAACATGAAACACGAGACGCGCGCCCCGGCGCTGTTCTTCGCGCCCTTCGTCTCGTCGGCGATGCGGGTCGAGCCGCAATGGATCGACTATAACGGCCATCTCAACATGGCCTATTACCATGTGCTGTTCGACCGCGCGGTCGACGAGGTCTTCTCGCTGGTCGGCCTCACCCGCGACTATGTCGAGACGCGCCACGCCTCCACCTTTGCGGCGGAGTGCCATATCCTCTACAAGCGCGAATTGACCGAGGGCGATACCGTGCGCATCACCGCGCAGCTCATCGCCTTCGACGATAAGCGCCTGCATTATTACCTGGAGATGCGGCACGCCAACGAGGGCTGGCTCGCGGCGACCAGCGAGAACCTGTCGCTGCATGTCGACATGGTCCATCGCAAGGTCACGCCCTTCCCGGCCGACATCCTCGCGAATATTGCCCTGATGAAGGCCGCCCACAGCATGATGCCCCTCCCGGCCACGATCGGCCGCATCATCGGCATGCCCAGGAAGTCCGCCATCCGGGTCGATGAGACCGCCGAGGAACGCGAGACCGAGACGGCGATCGAAACCCGGCACTGAGCGATCGCCGTATCAGGGACCGTTGTCGGGAATCTTCAGCTTGTGCCCGCAGGCCTTGCAATAGACCGCATCCGGCTCGTGCCGCTGCAAGGCGCATTCGGGACAGGGAAACAGCACCTTGTTCGGGCGGAACAGCGCCTGCGCCAGCCGCACGAACAGCGTGATCCCGACGATCATGACCACGATCGAGGTCAGCTTGCCGGCGACACCGGGCAGAGTCACGTCGCCGAAACCGGTCGTGGTCACCGTCGCGACGGTGAAATAGAGCGCCTGGACATAGCTCTCCAAGCCACCCTCGTGCCGGAAGAAGAAGGTGTAGACGAAACCCGTGACCACAAAGAGGAAGGTCGCGATGTTGCTCAGCGCGCGGACGACGCTTTCCCATTCGCGTAAGCGGGTTTCGCGGAACTGCGCCCAGACGATGCCCTTATGCGAGAGCGACCACAGCCTGAGGATGCGCAGGAAGCCGAAATTCTCCAGCCATTGCGGCGCGAGCAGCGTCAACAGGATGAAGAGATCGAGCAGCATGGTCGGCTGGCGCAGCAGCCTGAGCATGTTGGACGAGGCGAGCAGCCGCGCCGCGATCTCGGCGATCATGATCACCGCGACGGAATAGTCGATCCAGAGAAAGGCTGCGTTCTCTCTGAGCAACGGCGTCAGGATGAAGAACGCGATGATCAGGAGATCGACGACCGTCGTCACCGCCTGGAAGCGCAGCGCCGACGGCGAACGGCCGTGATAGAGCTGGCGCAGGCGGCTCCGCAGGGCTTCGAAGCGGCTCTGATCGGGCGGGGCGTCGGCGGCATCCATCGCCGCCAGCATAGGCGCTCCGCCGGTGCGACGCTACGGAGCGCGCCGGCGCCGCGTCGCCACCGCATGCACCGCATAACCGCGATAGGGCGCGCCGATCCGGCAATCGATCCCGGCCGCTTCGGCCATGGCAAGTACGATACGTGACAAATCCTCGCGCGGCGTGACATGAAACAGCGCGAGCCAGCGCAACAGCACCGCCTTGAACGGAGCCGGCAACCCGGCCTGATCGCCGAAATCGACGATATGCAGCGAACCGCCGGGATTAAGCCGGCGCAGCGCCTCGGCGACGACGCCCTGCCAGGGCGGGATCATCGAGAGCGCATAGGAGATCACGATCCGGTCGAAGCCGGCGCGGCCGAACAGGATTTGGGGATCGAAGTTGGTCGCATCGGCCTGCGCGAGCCCGATCCGTTGCTCCAAACCCGCCTTCGCCACCGAGCCCTGCGCCGTCGCGAGCATCGCGCTGGAGACGTCGAGTCCATGGCAGGCGCACTCCGGATAGCGCTGCGCGATCCGGATCAGATTGCGCCCGGTGCCGCAGCCGATCTCCAGTACGCTCCCGCCGGCCGGCGGCTGCAGACCGTCGATGAGCTGGTCGCGGCCGAGCAGGTAGAACTTGCGGCTGGCGTCGTAGATATGGCGCTGGTGCCGGTAGATCCGGTCCATCAGCCCGGCCGCCGAGCCGGCCGGCGCCTCCGCCGCGCTCACCGGGCCGGCCCCTTCAGGACGTAGAGGTGGAAGCCGCCATAGATCGCCGAGCGATCTTGCCGGCAGAGCTCGCGGCTCTTCGCTTCCTCGTAATGCCATTGGTCGAGGATCGCGGCCGGCACGCGGCCCGGCAGCAGGCGCTCGTCGGCTGCCGTGCGGAAGATCACGCGCGCGCCCGGCCGGGCCGTCCGCGTGATCTGCGACCACAGTGCCGTGAGATCGGCATCGTTCATCCAGTCCTGCGCGTCGAGCAGCACATAGGCGTCGCAGCTCTCGGCCGGCTGGTCTTCCAAGCAGGCCGTGACCGCGCTCTGGCGATACGAGACACCCGAAGCGCGCTCCTTCACAGTCGCGAAATGCTGCGGTTGGAGATAGGGTGGGAAAGCCGCACTCGGCCCGTCGCCATAGCGGCGTCCGAAGGCCTGCTGGGCGAAGTAGTTGTCCTTCAAGTCGAAATCACAAGCGAGACGTTCCAGCCGGAGCTTCAGCGCGCCCAGAATGCCGTCCTCGCCATCGGCGGCCAGCGCCTTGTACTGCGCCGGCGGAATGCCGAGCCCGTAGAGCGAGGCCGGCTGCCGCACGAGCCAACGCACCAGCTTGCGCTCGAAGACCGGCGCGAGATCCCTGTCATAGAGCGCCCGCTGCTCGGCCAAGTCGCGCGCCGCCAGCATCGCCTTGGGATTGCCGCCGAGCAATCGCGCCAGCAGATGCCCGGTGCCGATGAAGCGGCCGAGCAGGCCATAACGATGGAACCCCCGAGCGAAGAGATTGATCCGGCGCCGCCCGTTCAGCCCCCGCCCCTCCCAGTAGCCGCGCGAGACGGCGTCGAGATGACCGGCGATCTCGCGATCGTAGAGCGCGACATTGGCCCTCTCGTTCGCCCGGCCGAAGAAGCGCAGGAAATCCTCCTGCCGCTCCATCCGCGCCAGCGCCGCAAGCTTGAGCCGCCCAAGCGCGATATGGGTGGCATTGAGATCGACCGCGCTGACCCGGATCGGCGCCGCCGTCAGATACGAGAGGATGTTGCAGGAACCGGACGCGATCGCGACGACATGGTCGCCGGCCTTGAGCTGAAGCGCCGCCATGTCGACGACCGGGTCTTCCCAGATCTGCGGATAGACCAGTCCCGAGAAGGCGCGGGCAAACAGCCATTCCAGCATGCCGGCCTTGGAGAGCGTCTTGCTGCGCCGGACGGCCTGTCCCAAGCCCGAACTCGTCATGCGGCGGGCCGCGCGTGCCGTTTGCGTCGCCTGTTCCGTCACCGGTTTTCCTCCCTTTGCGGGTGGCCGGGCTGCTAGAGGAGTCGCGTGACGGTCAGGTGACGATGCTGTTTCGATTGCCACGGCATCGTGAAACGGCTTGCGCATGGCGGGGCTGAAATCTTGGGCGCGAAGCCCCATATTGGCCGCACGAAAGCCGCTGAGGCGCTCCCGCCAGGAAGGAGATCGCGATGGGTCTGATGAGCATGTTCGGAGCCGAGAAGAAGCAGGACGAGAGCTTCCCCTTCCAGCTCACCGACGCCGAGTGGCGCGCGCGTCTGACGCCGGAGCAGTACCGCATCCTGCGCGGGCACGGCACCGAGCGGGCGGGCTCCTGCGCACTGAACTACGAGAAGCGCGCCGGGACCTTCTCCTGCGCCGGTTGCGACCAGAAGCTGTTTAAGTCCGGCAAGAAGTTCGAGAGCGGCACCGGCTGGCCGAGCTTCGACCAGCCGCTCGAAGGTGCGGTCGGCACCACCGAGGACCGCAGCTACGGCATGCACCGCGTCGAGGTCCATTGCGCCAATTGCGGCGGCCATCTCGGCCATGTCTTCCCGGACGGCCCGCCGCCCACCGGCCTGCGCTACTGCATCAACGGCGAGGCGATGAACTTCGAGCCGGAAGCCTAGCAGACCTGCCTTTTCGTCATGGTCGGGCTTGTCCCGACCATTCACGTCTTCCCCCGTCGAAGGCCGTGTTCAAGACATGGATGCTCGCCACAAGGGCGAGCATGACGAAAGCGCCCTACGAGACAGCGGGCACCGCCCGCCGCGCCAATGCCACCGCGTCGACGCTTAGCGGCAGATCGCCGAACTGACCTGACCAGCCATCGCCAAGCCGCGTGACGATAAAGGCATCCGCCACAAAAGCCGGCGCGAACCGCAACAGCAGCGAACCTTGCAGCATCAGCGCCAGACGCTCCGTCAAACGCCGCGCCTGCCCCTCGTTGCGCATCAGTTCCGGCAACTCCGCCTCCAGCCGCTTCAGCGCTGCATCGTAGCGCCTGTCCGCGCCCGCAGCCGCCATCAGTTCGCCCCGCAGCACATCGACCGCCCCCTCCTCTCGCGCCAACGATCGCAGCACGTCCAGGCAGATGACGTTGCCCGAGCCTTCCCAGATCGCGTTGAGCGGCGCCTCCCTATAGAGCCGCGCCATCGGATTCTCTTCGATGAAGCCGTTGCCGCCATGGCATTCCAGCGCCTCGGTGACGACGGCCGGCGCGCGCCGCGTGATCCAGTATTTCGCGATCGGCGCCCCGACCCGCGCCAACAGCCGCTCGCTTTCGGATACCTCCTGCCGATCGAGCGCCGCGAACAGTCGAAAGGCGAGCCAGACGGCCGCTTCCGCCTCGATGGCTAGGTCCGCCAGCACGTTCTGCATGATCGGCTGGTCGATCAGCGCCTTCTGGAAGGCGCGGCGATGCTGCGCATGATGCGCCGCGAGCGACACCGCCATCCGCATCAACCCGGAGGATGCCGCCGCGATGTCGAGCCGCGAGTTGTGGTTCATCGATAGGCCTGTGCGGATGCCCCTGCCCGGCTCGCCGACCAGATGGCCGATGGCGCCCCTGAATTCGACCTCGGAAGAGGCATTCGAACGATTTCCGACCTTGTCCTTGAGCCGCTGGATCGCGACGCCATTGCGCGATCCGTCCGGCAGCCAGCCCGGCACGGCGAAGCAGGAGATGCCCTCGGCCGTCCGCGCCAGCGTCAGGAACAGGTCGGAGTGCGGCACCGAGAAGAACCACTTTCGCCCGTGCAGCGACCAAGTGCCGTCGCGGTTGTCCTCGGCATAGGTCTGGGTCTGGCGCAAATCCGAGCCGCCCTGTGTCTCGGTCATCGCCGTGCCGACGGTCGCGCCGGTCTTGAGATGCGCCGGCCCCTGCCGCGGATCGTAGCGGTTCGAAGTGACGAGCGAGCCCCACTGCCTCCACAGCGCCGTGTCCTGCTTCAGCACCGGCACGGCGGCATAAGTCATGCTGATCGGGCAGCAGACGCCGCTCTCCGCGCCGTACCAGAGATATTGCAAGGCGGCCCGCGCGACCTGCGCGCCGGGCTCCGGCCGGTTCCAGGCCAGCGCATGCGTCTCCTGACCGATGGCGAGCCCCATCAATTCGTGCCAGGCCGGATGGAAGGCGATCTCGTCGATGCGGTTGCCGAAGCGGTCGAAGGCCTTCAGCTCGGGCGTGTAGCGGTTGGCGAGATAAGCCAGCTCCTGCACCCGCGCCGAACCGACCGCCCGCCCGGCTTCACGCAATCGCTCGCGCGCCCAATCAGCCCCGAAGGCCGAGACGATGCCCGGCAGCACCGGATCGGCGGCGAAGGCATCGTACTCGGCCAGCACCGGCACCTGATTGGTGACCTCCCAGTCGGGCCGGGTTGCATGATCCGCCATTGCCAATCCTCCGATCCTTCTCCGCCGTCATCCCGGACAAGCCGCGAAGCGGCGCCGATCCGGGATCCATTCCGGAACCCAACCGGAAAGGCTCAGGCATGGATCCCGGGTCTACGCTTCGCTACGCCCGGGATGACACCATCAAGCTTTCCGAGAAGGGGGCGCAATTCGGCTCCTGTCACCCTATATTGCCACCAGAACGAATCACGCACGAGCAGCGCACACCCTTGTCCGACGCAGACCCCTTTTCCGCTCCTTCGCCCCGACCCGGCGGCCTCGCCGCGCGCGCTGCCGCGCAGCCTGCGGCCGGCTATCTCGCAGGGCTGAACCCGGAGCAGCGCCAGGCGGTCGAGGCGACGGACGGCCCGGTTCTGGTGCTCGCCGGCGCCGGCACCGGCAAGACCCGCGTGCTGACCACCCGCATCGGCCACCTGATCTCGACCGGCCGCGCCTATCCCTCGCAGATCCTTGCCGTCACCTTCACCAACAAGGCCGCGCGCGAGATGAAGGAGCGCGTCGCCCATCTCGTCGGCCCGGTCGCCGAGGGCATGCCCTGGCTCGGCACCTTCCACTCGATCTCGGCGAAGCTCCTGCGCCGCCATGCCGAACTGCTCGACCTGCGCAGCGACTTCACCATCCTCGACACCGACGACCAGATCCGCCTGATGAAGCAGGTGATCCAGGCCGAGAACATCGACGAGAAGCGCTGGCCCGGCCGGATGCTGGCGGGGTTCATCGATAGCTGGAAGAACCGTGGCCTGAGCCCCAAGGACGTACCCGCTGGCGAAGCCGCCGTGTTCGCCCATGGCAAGGGCGGCAAGCTCTATGCCGCCTACCAGGAGCGCTTGAAGGCGCTGAACGCCGTCGATTTCGGCGATCTGCTGCTGCACTGCCTGACGCTGTTCCGCGACTATCCGGACGTGCTCCAGACCTATCACGACCGCTTCCGCTACATCCTCGTTGACGAGTATCAGGACACCAACACGGCGCAGTATCTCTGGCTGCGCCTGCTGGCTCAGGGCCGCCGTAACATCTGCTGCGTCGGCGACGACGACCAGTCGATCTATGGCTGGCGTGGCGCCGAGGTCGACAACATCCTGCGCTTCGAGCACGATTTTCCGGGCGCGACCGTGATCCGGCTGGAGCGCAACTACCGCTCGACCGGCCATATCCTTGCTACCGCCTCCAAGCTGATCGCCCGCAACGAAGGCCGCCTCGGCAAGACTTTGCGCACCGAGGATGCGCTGGGCGAGAAGGTCACCATCACCGGCGCCTGGGACAGCCAGGAGGAAGCCCGCCTGATCTCCGACGAGATCGAGGCGATGCAGGCCAAGAAATATAATCTCGCCGAGGTCGCGGTGCTCGTGCGCATCTCTGCCCAGATGCGCGAGATCGAAGAGCGCTTCGTCCAGGCCGGCGTGCCCTATCGCGTCATCGGCGGCCCGCGCTTCTACGAGCGTGCCGAAATCCGCGATGCGCTCGCCTATCTGCGCTGCGTGGTCTCAGCCACAGACGATCTCGCCTTCGAGCGCATCGTCAACGTGCCCAAGCGTGGGCTGGGCGACGCGACGGTCCAGCTCCTGCACAACCACGCCCGCGCCACCGGCTTCTCGCTGATGCAGTCGGCCCGCGCCGCCGTCGAGAGCGACGAGTTGAAGCCCAAGGCCCGCACGGCCCTGCGCGAACTGGTCGAGGCCTTCGGCCGCTGGTCGAAACGCGCCGAGCACATGCCGCAGGGCGAACTCGCCGAGCTGGTACTGGAAGAGTCCGGGTACACCGAGATGTGGAAGAAGGACCGTTCGGCCGACGCCGCCGGGCGCCTCGAAAATCTCAAGGAACTCGTCCGCTCGCTCGACGAATTCCCGGACCTGCCGGCCTTCCTCGAACACGTCTCGCTGGTCATGGATGTCGGGGACGGCGAGGCCGAGGCGCGCGTCTCGATCATGACGCTGCACGCCGCCAAGGGGCTGGAATTCGACACGGTCTTCCTGCCCGGCTGGGAGGAAGGCCTGTTCCCCAACCAGCGCGCGCTCGACGAGAGCGGCCGCGCCGGGCTGGAGGAGGAGCGCCGCCTCGCCCATGTCGGCCTCACCCGCGCGCGCAAGAAGCTGAAGCTCTATTTCGCCTCGAACCGGCGCATCCACGGCCTCTGGCAGACCAGCCTGCCCTCCCGCTTCATCGACGAACTGCCGGAAGAGCATGTCGAGGTCGAGCAGGCCCCGACCAGCTACTCGCAGGGCGGCTACGGCGCCTCGCGCTTCGACCGGATGGAAAGCTTCGGCTCGACCTACAACACGCCGGGCTGGCAGCGCGCACAGGAGAACCGGGCGAAGAACAGCGGCTTCTCGGAAAGCGGCCGCGGCTTCGGCCAAGGGAACTTTGGTGGCAGCTCACGCCAGCGTGGCCCGCTCCTGATCGAGGGCGAGCTGACGGCGAAATCCTCAGGCGAATCCGCCTATGGCGAGGGCGCCCGCGTCTTCCACGTCAAGTTCGGCCCGGGCTCCGTCGCCAGCGTCGACGGCAACAAGCTGACGGTCGATTTCGACAAGGCCGGCCGGAAGATGGTGCTGGATAGCTTCGTGCAGAAGGCGGGGTAGCGACCGAGGCCTGTGGAGAGCGGGTATAGCTGATTTGTCCACAGGCATTCGCTAGTTTTCACCTGAATCGAGTTCGCCCCAACCGATATGTGTATTGGGTCGAATGCGAATCAGTTGGACCCGATGCTCAACAACAGCCGCGACATCATTAACCGCCTCGAAAGCGAGGGCTGGGAATGTATGCGCGTCACAGGCTCGCACCATGTCTTCAAAAAGCCGGGTGCCCGTGACACTATCGTGGTACCGCATCCGAAGAAGAGTTTCGGACCCGGTCTCGTGTTGAAGATTTGCAAGCAGGCAGGCTGGCCGCGCGACTGACATGACCTATTACGTCGCCATCATCGAGGATGCAGGCCCCGACCATGCCGTCGGCGTCTGGTTTCCCGATCTGCCCGGCTGCTTCGCGGCCGGCGATACGCTGGATGAAGCCTTGCTCAACGCTCCGGAAGCCATTGCACTCTGGATCGAAGCCCAAGGCGGCCCGGCACCCCACGCTCGCACTCCCAGCGCATTGCGCGGCGATCCCGAGACCTCCGCGGACATGGCGATGCATGCCATCGCTCTGATCCCGGCGCCCGGCCTATCGTTGCAGCCAGCGGCGGAGTAGAAGCGGCTCATCCTTGCCGCAGCTCCAGCGATGCGACCGACCATGCCTCCCGAAATCACCCTCACCGACGCCGAAGACGACGCCTTTCGCAAGCTGCTCGGCGAAGGTCTGAAAGGCTACAACGACGAGGCGATCGGCCTGCACGATCGCCAGGAACTGCAGATCCGCATCACCGATCCCGAGACGGGCAAGCCGGTCGGCGGGCTTGTCGGCCGCACTTCGCTCGGCGTGCTCTTCATCGACACCGTCTACCTGCCGAAAAGCCTGCGCGGCACCGGCATCGGCAGCCACATCCTCGCCATGGCCGAGGAGGAAGGGCGCCGGCGCGGCTGCAGCAAGGCCGTGCTCTTCACCATCAGCTTCCAGGCGCCCGAGTTCTACAAGAAGCTCGGCTGGCAGGTTTTCGGCGAGATCGCCCCGAAGCCGCCGGGCGCGACCCGGATTTACCTGACCAAGGACCTCTGAGCGCTCAGGCGCCGTCCAACCAGCCGTTGGATCGAGAAGGTGAGATGACGATGCAGACTGATGGTCTTGCAGGTCGGCGGGCCGTGATCACCGGCGCCGGGCGCGGGCTGGGCGCGGCACTTGCCATTGCGCTGGCCGAGGCCGGAAGCAGCGTCGTGCTCTGCGGCCGCAATCCAGCCGGTCTGTCGGATACCGCGGCGATCATTCGCGAACGAACGGGTAGCGAGCCGCGCCGCGTCGCGCTCGATCTCGCCGATCCCGCCAACGTCGAAGCTGCCGGCCGAAAGCTCGCCGACGGTGAGGACAGCCGCGGCAGCAATCGCGATGTCGTCGAAGCCGTCATCTTCGCCTTGACGCGGCCGCGCCACCTGACCTTGGCGATCACGCTCGATGCCGATGACGGCGGGCAGTTCCCGAAAATGCCTTGTGGCTGAGCGCAGCCGTCGAGGTCATCGTCGAACGCTGCAAGCCGCCGCGCTTCGCCGAGGCGACCGGAACCTTCGGCCAGATCTTAGCGGCGCCGAACGCGCAGCACACCTGACGCGCGTGTCTCAGGCCACCGCAGCGATGTTCAGCGAGCAGACAACCCGGTTCCGACCCTGCATCTTCGCGCGGTAGAGCTGTGCGTCGGCCTCGGCGATCAATCGCTCGATTGTCGCGCGGCCGGTCCAGCCGGCGGCGCCGATGCTCACCGTCAGGTTGACCGGCTCGCCACCGGAAGCCTCGATCCGGAGACGCCGAACCGCATCGAGAACCTGCTTCGCGACGGCCTGCGCCTCCGTCAGGGCGATTCGCGGGAGATAGACCGCAAACTCCTCGCCGCCGAGCCGGCCGGACAGGCCGCCCTCGCCCACTGCGCCGGCGATCGCCTGCGCCAGCCTCCGCAGGGCATCGTCGCCGACAGGATGGCCGAAGCGGTCATTGACCTGCTTGAAATGATCGGCGTCGATGAAAAGCAGCGTTCCCTTGCCACCCGGCGCCATCGCCTGCTCCAGATCGGCGAGAAAGCTCTCGCGGTTCAGGAGCCCGGTCAGGCCGTCGCGGCGGGCCCTTTCCAGCAGAGCCTCATGCGCCGCCGACAGTTCGCCGTGCAGCCGCTCGATCTCGCCATGGGCGTCCTTCAGGCGCTGCGCCTGCCGGAATTGCCAGGCGCTCGCCGGCCAGGCGATCAGCAACGGACAGAGAATGCACATCAGCCAGGCCGTGCCGTCCACGACCCCACCGAGCATCGGCACGACGGTCAGCGCCAGACCGAGCGAAGCCGCGATCGACAGCAAAGTCGCGAGGCTTGCCTTCAGGATGATCGCGCGCGTCGAGGCCGTCATGGCCTGCGGGTAGCAGGGAATGCTGAACGCAGGGTTTAGCAGCGCCGGCTCCGGCCATTTCCGATGACAGCGGCGGGTGCGCCTGCTAAGGCCACCGCATGCGCGAAGGCCTCCTGCCAGCGACGGTCGCGACCGTCCTCGAACTCTCCACCTCGGGCGAACAGGCCCGGGCCCTCACCGAATTGCTGGGCGAGATCTTCGATCCCACCGAGACGGCGATCTCCGCCTTCGAGGTCGCGGACGGGATCACCACGCTCTCGATGAACATCCCATGGAAGGTCGAGATCTATTTCGCCAACCCGCCCGACGAGGACGCGGTGCGCGACCTGCTGCGCCCGATCGTCGGCGAGCTCGTCGACAACACGCCCTTCACCACCGTCAACACCAAGGACTGGGTCGCCAACAGTCTCGACGGGCTGAAGCCCGTCCGCGCCGGCCGCGTCCTCGTCCATGGCGCGCATGACCGGCACGTCGTCCGCACCAACGATGTCGCGATCGAGATCGAGGCCGCGCTCGCCTTTGGCACGGGCCATCACGGCACGACCGCCGGCTGCCTGCTCGCGCTCGATGCCGAACTGAAGAAGCGCCGGCCGCGCCATGGCATCGATATCGGCACCGGCACCGGCATTCTCGGGCTGGCGCTCGCCAAGCAGATCAAGCGCAAGGTCGTCGCCGGCGATATCGACGCCGTCGCGGTCGAGGTCTCAGCTCATAACGCCCGGCTCAACCACGCGCCGAACGCGCTCGATCTCTATGTCGCGCCGGGCCTTCGCCATGCCAAGGCCTGGCGCCCCGGCCATTTCGACTTCGTCTTCGCCAATATCCTGGCCGGCCCGCTGAAGCGGCTCGCTCCATCGATCGCGCGCGTGCTCTCGTCCGACGGCACGTTGATCCTGTCGGGCCTGCTGGCGATGGACGTCGCCGGCGTGGCCTCGGCCTACCGGCATCAGGGCGTCTATCTCGCAAGCCATTCGCTCCGCGAAGGCTGGGCGACGCTGGTCATGAAAAAAGGCGGCGCAGCCCCGAGGCCGCGCCGCCTTGCCTGACCTCCGGCGCCCCCTAGGGAAGCGCGAGATCGTTACTCGTTCGGCTCAGAAGCCGATATAGCCGTACTTCTTCTCGGCATCGGCCTGCAGGCTGCGGGCATCGTGCCAGACGGCGGCGGTGAACTTCGCGGCATCGGCGATCTGTTCGTAGATGTGCTTGATGATGGCGATCATGGTGATGGTCCTCAAAGAGTGTCAGCTGCGCGGCTCAAGGCCGCGGCGGCGTGAATTCAGCGGCTGAAAGGCAGCGCGACGTCGCTCGACAGCGTCGCGGACGGGTAGCCGCCCAGCACGAGCTCTGCCTCGTTGACGAGCAGGTTGCGGGCGCGCAGCTCGCGGGCTGCGGAGCGCGCGCGGCTCACGACGAGCGCGGCATAGAAGCGCTGCATCAGGCCCGGCTTGCTGGCGCGGGTTTCGCCATGGCTCCGGCCCGGTACGGGCAGCACGTCGGCATTGTTCAACACATAGGTCATGGGTCTATCTCCGAAAAACGAAGGACAGTCCCGGTCGCTTCCTCGTTCTCTTATGCGACTAAGGTGGGATCATTTCGCACTTGCGAGAAGATATGTTCGCATATGCAAGATATGCAAAAAACGCATGCGATCCGTCCATATCCATTAATATTTGCGTAGATTGCATAACCAATCAGCACAATGCGGAGCAGCAAGGCAGCACCGTCCCACCGAACGGGCAGTGCCTCGCCCACGCATTTGCGCTGGCGCTTTCGCGGACGCGAGGCGACGATGCGGCAACCTAAGCCGGACCTTGCCATGACCGATTCGACCCTGCCGACCTGCCGTTTCCAGTCCTTTTCCGAGCCGAGCGACCCGAAGCTGGTTGCGGGCCGCGTCGCCGCCCTGCGCAAGGCTCTTGCCGCGCAAGGGCTCGACGGCTTCGTCGTCCCGCGCGCCGACGAACATCAGGGCGAATATGTCCCGGCCCATATGGCCCGCCTCGCCTGGCTGACCGGCTTCACCGGCTCGGCCGGCAATGCCGTCGTTCTGGCCGACAAGGCGGCGCTGATCGTCGACGGCCGCTACACCATCCAGTCGGCCGAGCAGACCGACACCGCGATCGTTACGCCGGTCCGCATGGAAGAGACGCCGCTGGAGCGCTGGGTCGAGCAGAATCTGCCGGCCGGCGGCAAGCTCGGCTACGATCCCTGGCTTCATACGGTGGATGGCCTCGCCCGGCTCGAAAAGGCTACGGCCGCAGCTGGCGGCAGCCTCATTGCCGTCAAGGCCAACCCGATCGACGCGCTCTGGAGCGACCGCCCTGCACCGCCGACGGCGCCGGTCAAGGCGCATCCGGCCGCCTTCGCCGGCGAGGACAGCGTCTCGAAGCTCGCCCGCATCCAGAAGGCGCTGACTGAAGCCAAGGTCGACGCGCTCGTCGTCTCCGATCCCCATGCGCTGGCCTGGGTCTTCAATATCCGCGGCGACGATGTCGAGCACACCCCTCTCCCGCTCGGCTATTCCATCGTCCCGCGCGAAGGCCGGCCGACCGTCTTCCTCGCGCCCGAGAAGATCACCAACGAGGCGGGCGATGCGATCGGCGCCGTTGGCGAGATCGCCCTTCCAGCCGATCTCGACAAGCAGATCGCCAGGCTCGGCGCAGCCAAGGCCAAGGTCAGGCTCGACGCCACGACCGCCGCCTCCGCGCTCGCGACCCTGATCCGCGAGGCTGGCGGCACGCCGGATACCGGCACGGACCCGATTGCCCTGATGAAGGCGCGCAAGAACGCGGCCGAGCTCGACGGCGCCCGCAAGGCCCATCTCCGCGACGGCGCCGTCATGGTGCGCTACCTCTCCTGGCTGGCGCGCGAGGCGCCGAAGGGCGGCCTGACCGAGATCGACGCGGTGGCCGCGCTCGAGGCCGAGCGGCTCAAGACCGGCCTGCTCAAGGACGTCTCCTTCACCACCATTGCCGGCGCCGGCCCCAATGCCGCCTTGCCGCATTACCGCGTCAGCGAGGCGAGCAACCGCAAGCTGGAGCCCGGCATCTTCCTTGTCGATTCAGGCGGCCAGTACGAGGACGGCACGACCGACATCACCCGCACCATGGTGATCGGCACGCCGACGGCCGAGATGCGTGACCGCTACACCCGCGTGCTCAAGGGCCATGTCGCGATCTCGCGGCTGGTCTTCGTCAAGGGCACCTCGGGTGCGCAGCTCGATGCCTTCGCCCGGTTGCCGCTTTGGCAGGGCGGTTTCGACTTCGACCACGGCACCGGCCATGGCGTCGGTAGCTATCTCTCGGTGCATGAGGGGCCGCAGCGGCTCTCGAAGCTCGGCACCACGCCGCTGGAGCCGGGCATGATCCTCTCCAACGAGCCCGGCTATTACAAGCAGGGCGAATACGGCATCCGCATCGAGAACCTGATCGTGGTCGAGGAACGGCAGATTCCGGGCGCCGAGCGCACGATCTACGGCTTCGAGACGATCACCTGGTGCCCCTATGAGCGCGCGCTGATCGAGAAAGACATGCTCGATGCCGGCGAAATCGCCTGGATCGACGCCTATCACGCCAAGGTTTGGGAGAAGCTCTCGCCGCAGGTCGAGGGCGAGGCGAAGGCCTGGCTGGAAGCGGCCTGCCGGCCGCTGTGAAGCGCCTCTACCGCGAGAAAACTTGCCGCATCGCGGTTGGAACCACCATTGTCATTCCGGGGCTTCGCGCAGCGAAGAACCCGGAACCCACGACCGGGTGAGGTATCTTATGTTCAGTGGCCGGCGGCTCACCTAGTCGTGGGTTCCGGGTTCGCGCCTAAAGGCGCACCCCGGAATGACAGGAGTGGTCACGAGGTGCTCAGGGCTCAAGCCCGAGCATGACGGTGCACTAAAGCACCATCCTGAACCCGACCACCGCGACAACGCCGACCGCGACCACTCCCAGCAACGGCAGCCGCGTCGCGGCGAGCGCCGTAACCGCCGCCGCCGCCGTCTCGGCCCAGCCGGTGGCAAGCGCGCTCGGCGCGATCACCGCGATCAAGACAGCAGGCGGGATCGCGTCGAAGGCGGCCTGCGCCCGTGGCGAGAGGCTGAGCCGCCCGGCCAGCGCCAGCCCGGCGACACGCGTGAAGTAGGTCACGATCGCCATGCCGAGGAAGGCGAGGAGATTGATCGGGTCGACGCTCACGCCTCGGCCTCCTTCGTCACCGGCCGCTCCTCGGCGCCGGCCGCAAGCCAGGCCGCCAGCAAGCCGCACAAAGCTCCCGCCGCGACATGCCAGGGCGGTCCGGCCAGGCGATAGGTCACGGCCGAGGCGATGCCGGCGGCAGCGACCGTCCAGAACGTCACCCGCCCCTTCCAGAAGGCGGCGACAAGCGCGATGAACAGCGCCGTGAAGGCGAAATCGGCACCGAGCCGCTTGGGATCGCCCAGCACCGCGCCGACCATGGCGCCAAGCGTCGAGTTGATCAGCCAGCCCGCGACGAAGGGGATGACCATCGCGAACCAATAGGCCGGCGTCAGGCGGTGGGTGCGGGCGCGCTTCTCGGCCAGCGCCCAGTTCTCGTCGGCCATGTAGTAGAGGCCGAGGAATTTCTGCCAGCGACTGAAGCCCTGGAGCTTGGGCGCCAGCGATGCGCCCATCAGCACATGGCGCGCATTGATCAGCAGCGTCGAGAACACCAGCGCGGCGACCGGCGCCGGGCTCGCCCAGAGCTCGATCGCGGCGAACTGCGCCCCGCCGGCGAAGACCATGATGCTCATCAGGAAGACTTCGAAGGGTGAGAGCCCCTTGCTGGCCGCGACCGCGCCGAAGAGCAGGCCGATCGGCGCCGCAGCCACCGCAGCCGGCCAGATATCGTTCAGGCCGCGCCTGATGTCGTCACGCATCGTGGACATGGATTATCGGTTCTCTTGAAGCTCGTCATTCAGCCGGCATGCGCCGCGCGAAAGGCGCCGGGCGTGACCCCGAGCCGCGCCTTGAAGGCCCGCGTCAGGTGCGGCTGATCGCAGAAGCCCGTTGCCGCCGCGACCTCGCCCAGGCTCTCGCCGCGCCGCAATCGCTCGCGCGCCCGCCGGACCCTGACATCGATGAGATAGGCATGTGGCGTCAGGCCGGTCTCGCGGCGGAAGGCCCGAATCAGATGGTGCCGGGGCAGTCCCGCAAGCTGCGCAAGGTCGGCCAGCGACAGGTCTTCCTCGTAGCGCGCCTCGATCGCCCGGCGCGTGCGCGCGACCGGTCCATTCTCGCGTCCGACCGCCTGCACGGTCAGATCGGCATGGCGCGCCAGCATATGGGCATAAGCGCGTAGCAGAGCTTCCTCGCCCGCCAACGCGTCGGTGCCTTCCTCCAGCAAGCGATGCGCGGCGCTGAACAGGGCGGCACCAACTGGGTCCTGCACGACGGGATCGCGGAAGAACGGCGTGCCGACAGCCTCGTTCCCGGTCAGCGAAGCCGCAATCTCCTGCAGCAGTTCGACGGAAGGATAGCTCATCCGGTAGCGATAGCCGCCCTCGCTCGGCGCACCGTCATGGACGTCGAGCGGATGGTTCATCACGATATCGCCGGGGCCGGCACGAAGTTTCTGCCCGCGCGCATGCCAGATTTCGCAGCCCATCTCGATCGTGCCGATCGCATAGGTGTCATGGGCATGCGGGGCATAGGCGTGAGTGCGGAAGGTCGCGGCGAGGAATTCGAGCCCGTCGAAGCGACGCGCGGCGAACAGGTGTGCGCTCTCCCCCGCCCTGAGCGGGGTCTCCAGCAAGGCCTGTTCCTGCGAGATCGACTGCATGCCCAAAGATAGCGCAGAAGCCCGGCTTGCTGTCTTGAAGAAAAGTGATCGGGCGCATCACGCGCCCGATGTATTTGGCCATTTCGGATGGGCTTCAGAGAGCGTGCGATGCACCGCTGGCGCCGACCCGCTCGGGGCTTTTCGACCCCAGCAGCAGCACGCCCAATCCACCGACCAGCGTCGCGACGGTCGCATAGGCGATGACGCCGAGCGTCCCGAAGCCATCGACCAGCAGGCCGCCGAAGATCGCGCCGCTCGCGATCGCGATCTGGAAGGCGGCGACGATCAGACCGCCCGCCGACTCGGCCTCGTCCTCGGGCGCGACCCGCACCAGCCAGGTCTGGAAGCCGACGGGCAATGCACCGAAGGCGAAGCCCCAGAGCCCGACCGCGACGGCAGACGCAATCGGCGATGCGCCGACGAAGAGCAGGCTCACGCCCACCAGCGCGATCAGGAAGGCGCCGAAGATCACCGAGGCCTTGGCGCTGCGCGCGGTGATCGCCCCACCCGCGAAATTCCCGAGGAAGCCGCCGACGCCATAGGCCAGCAGGACGAGCGAGATCGCCTCGACCGACAGCTTCGGAATCTGCTCCAGGAACGGACGCACATAGGTGAAGCCCGCGAAATGGCCGGAAATCACCACGACGATGCCAGCAAGCACCAGCGCGATGCTGGGCTGGCCGAGCAGGCGGAACAGCGTGCGGATATCGGGCGAGCCACGGGCCGGCAGCCGCGGCAGCACCGCGATCTGGACGACGAGCGTCGCGACGCCGACCAGCGCCGAAAGCCAGAACACGAAGCGCCAGCCCATCACGTTGCCGAGATAGGCGCCGATGGGCGCGGCGCTGACGGTGGCAAGGGAGACGCCGGCGAAGATCAGCGACATCGCCTTGGGCAACGCGCTGGGCGGCACGAGGCGCATCGCGGTCGCCGCGACCATCGACCAGAAGGCGCCGAGCCCGATGCCGAGCAGGACGCGGGCGAAGAGCAGCGTCGTCAGGTTGGTGGCGATCGCCGCGATGACGCTGGAAACGATCAGCAGGCCGGTCAGCGACCAGATCACGATGCGCCGGTCGATACCGCGCGTCACGATGGCCGCAGCAAGCCCGGCAATGGCGCCGACCACGGCGGTCGCGGTCACCGCCTGCCCGGCCGCACCGACGGAGACGCCGACATCGGCAGCCATCGGGGTCAGCAGGCTGGCCGGCAGGAACTCGGCGGTGACAAGACCAAAGACGCCGAAGGTCAGGGAGGTGACGGCCGCCCAGGCCGGCTTGTCGCGGGCCTCCTCAGCTGTATCGTCGAATTCAACAGTAGTGGCAGTCAGGGAATCTGACATGGGGATCTCCATCAAGTCGCCGGAAGATGGGCGTGGCTCCATGGAGTTTCCATGCTATATCATCCGCATCTCATGACCGTTCGTCCAGGATTGCCATGACCGCTTCCACCGACCACCTGACCGAGATGCTGCGAGGCCTGCGGCTCGACGGCGTCGATTACAGCCGCTGCCAATTGGCCGCGCCCTGGGGCGTCGCCTTCCCGCCGACCCAGCAGGCCTATTTCCATTTCATCTCGCGCGGCAGCTGCTGGCTGAAGACGCCGGCCGGCGAATGGCTGGAGCTTGCCGATGGCGATGCCGTGCTGTTGCCGCGCGGCGGCGGCCATGTGCTGGCGAGTTCGCCCAAGGCCCTTGCCTCCCCGCCCTGCGAGTGCCGCGTGCTCGAGTCCTATGGCAATATCTTCGATGTCGAGGGCGGCGGCACGGGCGCGCATATGCTGCTCTTCACCGGCCGCATGACCTTCAATGTCGATCTCGACCATCCGCTGCTACGGCTGATGCCGGACCTCATGCGGATGAGCGATTTCATCGCCGACGAACCCGGCCTCCCGCATCTGCTGGAGGCGATGGGCCGCGAGGTCATGCTGGACCGGGTCGGCGCCGGCGGCATCCTCGCGCGTCTCGCCGATGTGCTGGCGGCCGCCATCATCCGCGCCTGGGTCGAGCGCGGCTGCGGCGCCGCCAAGGGCTGGGTCGCCGCGGCGCGCTGCCCGACCATCGGCAAGGTTCTGGCCGCGATCCACGCCCATCCTGAAACCGACTGGACGGTCGAGAGCCTCGCCGAGCTGATGGGCGCCTCGCGCTCCGGCTTCGCGGAGCGCTTCGCCGAGGTCGTCGGCGAGACGCCGGCACGCTATGTGGCGCAGGTGCGAATGCATCAGGCGAGACAATGGCTCGCCCGCGACAAGCTGCGGATAGCGGTAGTCGCCCAGCGCCTCGGCTACGAGTCGGAAGCCTCGTTCAGCCGCGCCTTCAAGCGCATCACCGGGCTGGCACCGAGCCAGGTGCGGACCGCGGGCGAAGCCCCTCCGGCCGCAATGTTCACCCCGGCGGTGGAAGCGGCGGAGTAGGCCTCAGCCGCCGACCAGATCGAACCAACCGGCTTCGTCGATCACCTCAACGCCGTGCTTGGCGGCATCCTTGAGCTTGGAGCCTGCCCCCGGTCCGGCGACGAGCAGATCGGTCTTCGACGAGACCGAGCCCGCGACCTTGGCGCCGAGCCGCTCGGCCATCGCCTTGGCTTCGTCGCGGGTCATCCGCTCCAGCGCGCCCGTGAAGACCACGATCTTGCCGGCGACGGGGCTGGCCGAGGCCACAGCTTCCAGCGGCTGCGGCGAGACCTGCGCCAGCAGCCGGTCGAGCAGTTCCTCGTTATGCGGCTCGCTGAAGAATTCGATGAGAGCCTCGACCACGGTCGGGCCGACGCTGTCGATGGCGCCAAGCTCCTGACGCTCCGGCGAAGCCTCGTCGGCAGCGGCGATACCGGCCGCCCGCAGCGTGTCGAACGAGCCGTAATGCCGCGCCAGCAACCGCGCCGTGGTCTCGCCGATATGGCGGATGCCAAGCCCGAAGATGAAGCGGTTGAGCGGCGGACTACGCCGGTCCTCGATCGCGTCGAACAGCTTCTTGGCGCTGACGGCGCCGAAGCCTTCCTTGTCCTTGAGCTTCTTGAGATTGGCCGCATCGCGCGTGGCCAGCGTGAAGATATCCGCCGGTTCCCTGACGGGAAGCTCGGGATCGCCGTGGAAGAACTCGATCTGCTTGTCGCCGAGCCCGTCGATATCCAGCGCGTCGCGCGAGACGAAATGCTTGAGCCGCTCGACCGCCTGCGCCGGGCAGATCAGGCCGCCGGTGCAGCGACGGATGGCGTCCTCCTTGCCACTGCGCGGATTGAGTTCGCGCGTCGCATGGCTGCCGCAGGCCGGGCAGAGCGTCGGGAATTCATAGGGCTTCGAATCCGCCGGACGCTTGGCGAGATCGACCGCCTCGACGCGCGGGATGACGTCCCCAGCCCGTTTCACCGTCACCGTGTCGCCGATGCGGATATCGGTGCCGTCTCGGATCGGCAGCCCCTTGGAATCGAAGCCGCGGATATAATCCTCGTTATGCAGAGTCGCATTGGTCACGACGACGCCGCCGACCGTGACCGGCTTCAGCCGCGCCACCGGTGAGAGCGCACCCGTGCGGCCGACCTGGATGTCGATAGCCTCTAGAATCGTCGTCGCGAGCTCGGCCGGGAACTTATGCGCGATCGCCCAGCGCGGCGCCCGCGAGACGAAGCCGAGCCGAGCCTGCAGCGCGAGATCGTCGACCTTGTAGACCACGCCGTCGATATCGTAGCCGAGCGTGGCGCGCTGGCTCTCGATCAGGCGGTACTGCGCGATCAGTTCCGCGACGCTCTCGCAGCGCTTCATCAGGGGGTTGGTGCGGAAGCCCCAGCGCCTGAACGCCTCGACCACCCCGAACTGCGTCGGCGCCGGCAGCTCCGGCATCTCGCCCCAGGCATAGGCAAAGAAGCGCAGCGGCCGCGCCGCGGTGACGCTGACATCGAGCTGTCGCAGCGAGCCCGCCGCGGCATTGCGCGGATTGGCGAATTCCGGCAGCCCCTTCTCGCGCTGGCGCTCGTTGATCCCGGCGAAATCGGCATGGCCGAGATAGACCTCGCCGCGCACCTCGGCGATCTCAGGCACATCCGGCCCTGCCAGCGTGCCGGGGATTTCGGAAATGGTGCGGGCGTTCAGCGTGACATCCTCGCCCTCCTCGCCATCGCCGCGCGTCGCGGCCGCAACCAGCTCGCCCTTCTCGTAGCGCAAGGACAGCGAGAGCCCGTCGATCTTCGGCTCGGCGGTGAAGGCGATGCCGTCCTCCTCCTTGCGGCCGAGAAAGCGGTAGACGCGCCCCACGAACTCGGCGACCGCCTCGTCGGAGAAGGCATTGTCGAGCGAGAGCATCGGCACGCGATGGCGGATCTTGGCGAACTTGCCTGACGGCCTGGCGCCGACCTTGGCACTGACGTCGCTTTCCTGCTTCAGCGCCGGAAAGGCCTCCTCCAGCGCGACGAGCCGGCGACGCTTCGCGTCATAGGCCGCGTCGTCCATGATCGGCTGGTCGTCCTGGAAATAGGCATCGTTCGCGGCCTGAACTTCGGCAGCCAGCAGCTTGTGCTCGGCCTTCGCCTTGCGCGGCGTCAGCTCCGCGATCGGCGTTTCGGAGGGGGCGGAATCTGCGGCGTCGCTCATGGCAAACCATTAGGCGAGATGATCGTGACGAGAAAGGGCAGGAACCGACGCCCTCGCGCCGCTGCTCCCAAAGCCTCACCCCACCAAAAGAACGCGGGTCATCCCGGGCGACCGCAGGGAGACCCGGGATCCATTCCGGAGCATGTCTCGGTGGTGTTCCGGAATGGATCCCGGATCTCCGCTTCGCTCCGTCCGGGATGACCTCGCATGAGGAAATCGGAGGGCGGCTTCTCACATCCGCGCGAAGGCCTTGCGACAAACCGGGCTTTCGCGCGTATAGTTCGGGAACTGGGAATTGGAAGCTCGACGCCGCCGGCCGTTGACGCCAAGGATCATGTCGACAGCCATAGGGCGAACCGGGCCGGAACCGGGAGACACGCCATGGCCAATCTCGACGGCACAGTTCATGACATTGCCGCCCTCTCGCAGCCGCGCGTCAGGACCATCACGACACGGGACCTGACCGAGGCGCTGCTGCGCGGCTGGGAGGATTTCAAGGCGCAGCCGAGCCACCTCGTCTTCATCGCCCTGATCTACCCCATCGCCGGCATCCTGCTGGCGCAGCTCACCGTGAGCTACAATATCTTCCCCCTGCTCTTCCCGCTGCTCTCGGGCTTCGCCCTGCTCGGCCCCTTCGCCGCGATCGGGCTCTACGAGATCAGCCGCCGACGCGAGAAGGGCATGGACTCGTCCTGGCTCCACGCCTTCGCCGTGCTGCGCTCGCGCTCGATCGGGCAGATCGCCCTGCTCGGCGGAATGCTGACCGGGCTCTTCCTGGCCTGGCTGTTCAGCGCCTGGTTCCTCTATCGCGGCATCCTCGGCCTGCCGGCCGATGTCTCGACCACCGACTTCCTGCGTGCCGTGTTCACGACCGCGGACGGCTGGACCATGATCGTGATCGGCAATGCGATCGGCCTGCTGATGGCGATCCTCGCCTTCTCGATCTCGGTCGTATCCTTCCCGCTGATCATCGACCGGCATGTCGATGCGCCGACAGCGATCCGCACCTCGATCGCCGCCGTCGAGACCAATCCGCGTGTGATGATGATCTGGGGCCTGATGGTGACCGGATTGCTGGTGCTCGGCTGCCTGCCGATGCTGGTCGGTCTGACGGTGGTCATGCCGGTGCTCGGCCATGCTACCTGGCATCTCTACCGCAAGGTCGTCGGCTGAGAGTACAACCGTCATTCTCGGGCGAAGCAGAGCTTCGAACCCGAAGAATCTCATGACGAGAAGGAGCCGGCTTCCGGGATGCCCCGGGGCTCAAGCCCGAGCATGACGCCGCGCCTGCATCCCGGCTCCCACCGGGAACCTTGGCCCTCAAGCCGGGTTCACCTCCTGCCAGGTCGGGCCGCAAGGCTCCATTCAGCCAGGGGGTTTTTCATGAACAACATCATTTATCTGGTCGGCCTCGTCGTGGTCGTGCTCGCCATCCTGTCCTTCCTCGGCTTGCGTTGAGGACGGAAATCGGGCGAACGTCCACCCGCAGGCGGCAACGCTCGAAACGCGCATTCTTCAAAGAAAAAAACGCCGATCTCCCGAGCTTGACCCAGGAAATCGGCGCTTTTGTGTAAAGCTGAAGCCTCAGCCGCGAGGACCACCGCGCGGCTTGCCCTTGCCGAAAGGCTTGCCCCCAGTCGGGCGCCCGCCCTCGGGCTTGCCGGCGAAAGGCTTGCCCTTCCCGGCAAACGGCTTCTTGAAACCACCGGGCTTGCCATCATCGCGGCGCGGCGGGCGCGCGTCGTCGCGCGGGGGCCTGCTGTCGGCGCGATAAGGCTGGCGGTCATCGCCCCGCGGCGCGCGTTGGTTCGCGTCCCGAGGCTCGAATCGCGGCCGCTGCGGCCTGTCCTCGGCAGCCTGATCGTCGCCCCAGCTCCGGCGCGGCGCAGCCGGACGCTCGGCCTTGTCCGAGAAGGACTTGGCCGGGCGGCGCTCGGCCTCGGTCGTCGGCTCGATCACGATCTTGTCGCGATCCGGGATCCGGACCGAATCGTAGAAGCGGTCGGCGACATCGGCGTCGATCTCGACCTTGGTCTCGCGGTCGAAGATACGGATCGCGCCGACCTCGTCGCGCGTGATCCGCCCACGGCGGCACAGCATCGGCAGGAGCTGGCGCGGATCGGCGCCCTGCTTGCGGCCGATATCGAGGCGGAACCAGACGGTGTCGCCACGCGGGCCGGCCGGCTTGCGCGGACGCTCGCCATCCTCGCCCTCGTCGCGTCTGGCACCGAACGGGCGCTTGGCGGCGTAATCCTCGTTGGTGCGGGCCGGGCGGCGCTCATCGCGGCCGAAGCCGGGATCGCCAACCTCTTCCGCCGCCGGCAGGCGGGCGCGATAGAGCCGCACCAGCGCTGCGGCAATGTCGCGCGCCTCGCGGCCTGCCATCAGCGCCTCGATCATGCCGGCATCGTCCTCGGAGCCGTCGCCGTTGAGCAGCGGATCGGAAAGCAGGCGCTCCTGGTCGAGAACGCGGATCTCTTCCTCCGTCGGCGGGCCGATCCACTCGGCCTCGACCTTGGCTTCCATCAGCAGGCGCTCGGCCTTGCGGCGGCGCGACTGCGGCACCAGCAGGACGCTCGTGCCCTTGTTGCCGGCGCGACCGGTGCGGCCCGAGCGATGCTGCATCACCTCGGAATCGTTCGGCAGCTCGGCATGGATGACGAGGTCGAGCCCCGGCAGGTCGATGCCGCGCGCGGCGACGTCGGTCGCGACGCAGACCCGCGCCCGGCCATCGCGCAGCGCCTGCAGCGCGGCGTTGCGCTCGTTCTGGCCGAGTTCGCCCGACAGCGCGACGGAGGTGAAGCCGCGCTCCAGCAGGATTGCCTCGAGATGGCGCACGGCGTTGCGGGTGTTGCAGAAGACCAGCGCCACCGGCGCATTATGGAAGCGCAGCAGGTTGACGACCGCGAGCTCGGCTTCCTTCGGAAAGACGCGCACGGCCTTGTAGGCGATATCGGCATGGCCGCGCCGGGTCGCTTCCACCTCGATGCGCAGCGCATCGCGCTGGTAGCTCTGGGCGAGCTGCACGATCGCCTTCGGGAAGGTCGCCGAGAACAGCAGGCTGCGGCGGCTCTCGGGCGCCGTCTTCAGAATGTATTCGAGATCGTCGCGGAAGCCGAGATCGAGCATCTCGTCGGCCTCGTCGAGGACGACGGCCTTCAGCGCGGAGACATCGAGGCGGCGGCGCTCGATATGGTCGCGCAGGCGGCCGGGCGTGCCGACCACGATATGCGCGCCCTCGTCGAGCAGCATCGCCTCGCGGCGCGGGTCCATGCCGCCGACGCAGGAGATCACGCGCGCGCCGGTCTGGGCATAGAGCCAGGCAAGCTCGCGCTGCACCTGCAGGGCCAGTTCGCGCGTCGGCGCGATGATCAGGGCCAGCGGCTCGGCCGCGGGGCCGAGCTTCTCGGCGGTGCCCAGCAAGGTCTCGCCGATAGCGAGGCCATAAGCGATGGTCTTGCCGGAACCGGTCTGCGAGGAGACCAGCAGGTCGCGCCCGCGGGCGGCATCCTCGATGACGGCGCTCTGCACCGGCGTCGGGTCGGAATAATTGCGATCGGCGAGCGCGCGCGCGAGCGGCGGGCTCGTGAGAGAAAAGGACATGCGATAACGGCCTAAAGGTTTGCGGCGTAAGACAAATGAACGGCGCGAAGCGTGGCGATGGGTTCAGGCGGTATTCGGTAATCGGACCGAAAAGTGAGACTCACTTTTCAGAAAATCCGATGCCAAAACAAATAATTAGATCGCCCCCAAGAGGCGTCCAGCAGGACGCATGGCGATCTAACGGGCAGCTGCACCATCGGATGACAGCGGCTCATAAAGCAAAGCGATACAAAAGGAAATGCGGCATTCCCGCGCCCCGCGCAGGGCTGAGCCGGGCCGGACGCGCCTTGCCGGCAAGGTAGCGGCCCGACTAGCTTCCCGACCTCACCCGATGCTCGCGACGCCAAAGCGGAGAACAGCCCATGGTCCAGCACGCCCGCCGCATCGGCGCCTACGAGGTTTCCATCCTGCATGACGGCGTCTTCGAGGCACCGCTCGATGTACTGATCCATGCCGATGGCGAGGCCGCCCGCGACGAAGCTGTCGCGCGCTGGGGCAAGCCGAAGGTCAGCATCACTGTGAACTGCTTTGCCCTGAAGGGCCCGGACGGCATCACCCTGATCGATGCCGGCACCGGCCCGTCTTGGGGCGCCGCAATGGGCCATGCCCCGGCCTCGATGGCGGCTGCAGGCATCGCGCCCAAAGACGTCGCCCACGTCCTGATCACGCATCTCCACGGCGATCACGCGCTCGGCCTGTTCGGCGGCGACAAGTCCTTTTTCCCGAATTCGGAAATCACCGTGCCCGAGGCCGATTTCGGCTTCTACGGCGATGAGGCCAATCGCGCGCGCACACCGGAGAGGAAGCAGGGAGCCTTCGCCATCACAGCAACGCTGAAGAAGCTCTATGCCGGCCGTATCCGCGCTGTTCCCGCGGGCGAGGCCCATCCGGGCATCACACTGATCCCCCTGCCGGGCCACACGTTCGGCCATAGCGGCTATCTGATCGAGGGCGAAGGCGAGAGCCTGCTGCTTTGGGGCGATGCGCTGCATCTTTCCGATCTGCAGGCCTCCGACCCGGATATCGGCTTCGTCTATGATTTCGACGCCGCGACCGCGCTCGCCTCCCGCCGTGGCATCCTGGAGCGCGCCGCGCACGAGAACTGGCTCGTCTCCGGCGGCCATGTCGAGGGCTTCAGGCGGGTTGCGAAGACGGGCGCGGGCTACGAACTGGTCGCGGCCTGACGGCAATCAGCCGCGCAAGCCCGCCGCCTGCAACAGGCGCCCGGCCGCCGCGCGCGCTTCCTCGGTGATTGAGGCACCCGCCAGCATCCGCGCGATCTCCTCGCGCCGCGCCTGGTCCTCCAGCGCCGTGACCCGCGTCACGGTGCGGGAAGCCTCACCCTCCCCCGCCGATTTGGCGATCAGGAAATGCTGCCCGGCCTTGGCCGCGACCTGCGGCGCATGCGTCACCGAGATCACCTGCACCTGGCCCGCAAGCCGCGCCAGCCGCTCGCCGATCGCGTCGGCCACCGCCCCGCCGACACCGGTGTCGATCTCGTCGAAGACCAGCGTCGGGGCCGAACCACGCTCGGCCAGCACGACCTTGAGCGCCAGCATGAAGCGCGAGAGCTCGCCGCCCGATGCGACCTTCATCATGGGTCCCGGCCGCGTGCCGGGATTGGTCTCGACCCAGAACTCGACCTTGTCGAACCCCTCAGGTCCGCGCGCCGCCGCGTCGCTCTCGATCCGGGTAATGAAACGCGCCCGCTCCAGCTTGAGCGGCGGCAACTCGGCCTTCACCGCCGCATCGAGCCGCGCCGCAGCCGCCTGCCGCGCCTCGGACAAGGCCTGCGCCAGGCCGACAAAGGCCGTTTCGGCCTCGCCGAGTTCCGCCTCAAGCCGCGACAGCGACGATTCGCTCTCGTCCAGCGCAGCAAGATCGCTCGCCATCGTCGCCGCCAGAACCGACAGGCCATCGACCGGCACATCGTATTTGCGACCGGCAGCCCTGAGCGCGAACAAGCGTTCCTCGATGCGCTCCTGCTCGCGCGGATCGTATTCGGCGGCGCGCGTCGCGGCGGCGAGCGCCTCGCCGGCTTCTTCCAGCGCCACGATCGCGGTGTTGAGCGCGGCGATCGAGGGATCGACCAGCTCCGGCGCCTGGCTCGCCCGGCGCTCCAACCGGCGCAGCACGGCAGCGAGCGTCGGAATGGCAGAAGATTGCCCGCCGACCGCCTCATAGGATTCGTTCAGGTCGCGCGCGACCTTCTCGGCCTGCATCATGCCCTGGCGGGTGGCAGCCAGCGCATCCTCCTCGCCGGCCTGTGGCGCGAGCTTGCCGAGTTCTTCCACGGCATGGCGCAGGAAATCCGCTTCCTTGCGCGCGGCTTCCACACGCAGGCGCTGCGATTGCAGGGCCTGTCGCGCCCGCTTCAGCGTCTCGCTCGCCCCGGCAACCGCCTCGGCCTGCGCTTCCAGCCCGCCGAATCCGTCGAGAATGGTGCGATGCTGCCCCGGATCGGTGAGGGCGCGGTCGTCATGCTGGCCGTGGATCTCGACGATCGCGGCGCCGACCATCCTGAGGATCTGCACCGAGACCGGCTGATCGTTGATGAAGGCACGGGTGCGTCCATCGGCATATTGCACGCGGCGCAGGATGAGATCGCCGTCGGTATCGATCTCCTGCGCCTGCGCGAGCTTGCGGGCCGGATGGGTCATCGGCAGGTCGAACACGGCGCTGACCTGGCCCTGCGCCTCGCCATGGCGCACGAGCGAGCCGTCGCCGCGCCCGCCGAGCGCCAGCGCGAAGCCGTCGAGCAGGATCGACTTGCCCGCGCCGGTCTCGCCGGTGAGCACGCTCAGCCCCTCATGGAAGCCGAGATCGAGCCGGTCGATCAGGACGATGTCGCGAATCGAGAGCTGCGCCAGCATCGGCGCTCAACCCCGTTTTCGGATCTGGCAGGATCGCCCGTGGCCCGTCATGACAAGGGGCGTCCTATCCCGTCAGAAGCGGTTGATCCCGATGATGCCGCCGACCGTGCGCGAGAAGCCCTGGAAGGCGCGGCTGATATAGGAACCACGATCCTCGCGCGGCTCCAGGCCGCCGCTCTGCAGCAGGGCATAGGAGTCCTTGTACCACGGGCTGTCCGGGAAATTGTGCCCGAGCACGGCCGCCGCCGTCTGCGCCTCGTTGGTGATGCCCATCGCCATATAGACCTCGGTCAGGCGCATCAGCGCCTCCTCGACATGGCGGGTGGTCTGGTACTTGATGATCACTTCGCGGAAGCGGTTCACAGCGCCGGTATAATTGCGCTTCTCAAGATAGTAGCGCCCGACATTCATCTCCTTGCCGGCGAGCTGGTCGCGCGCCACCAGGAGCTTCTCCTTGGCGTCGAGCACGTATTCCGACTTCGGATAGGTGGCGATGAGCTGCTCAAGAGCCTGGATCGCCTGGGCGGTCCGCTCCTGATCGCGGGTCGCGTCCGGGATCTGGTTATAATAGGACATCGCCAGGATGTACTGGGCGTAGGCCGCGTCCGGGCTCGCCGGGTTCTGGGCGATGAAGCGCTTGGAGGCGGTGATCGCCTCCTCCCATTTCGACGCCTGGAAATTGGTATAGGCCGTCATCAGCAGGCCCTTGCGGGCATAAGGCGAGAACGGCGAGGTCTTGTCGATGTCCTCGAACTTCTTCGAGGCGCCTTCGCTGTCGCCGTTCTGCAGGCGGGCGAGGCCTTCGTTATAGAGCTTGTCGGCCGGCGTCGGCGGCGTCAGGTCCGGCTTGTAGACCTCGGGCTTGTCGAAGGGGTTGAGCGAGGACAGGGTATCACAGCCGCCGAGCAGCAAGGCGGCGCCCAGCGCAAGAGCGATGCCCCTGCGCGGCGAAAGACCGCGATGGATTGCCGGAAGGCTTTGCCGCGTCACGCTCACGTCGTCCGTCCTCTTTCGATCGTCCCTGCTGGCGGGAAGCATGCCTTACCTCAGACGCTTCCCCCGCGCCACTGCCGAAAATCGGTTATGACGGGATTCCGCACGGATGCGGCATCTGGGACAAAAACCCGGCGAATGGAAGGCGGAGCAGCCTTGGCCCGCGTTTTAGTGCAGATCCGGCGCGAAGGCGGCCGGCGCGGCGGCAGCCATCTGCACGGCACGCGGCGCCGCGAAGACCGGCTGAGATTCGACGATCGCGAAATTCGCGCGGTCGGCAAACAGCGCCTGGAGAATCTGGACATTCATCCGGTGGCCGCCGCAATAGGAGCGGAACTCGCCGATGATCGGATAGCCGGCGAGCGCGAGATCGCCGATCGCGTCGAGCACCTTGTGGCGCACGAACTCGTCGCCATAGCGCAGGCCCTCGGGGTTGATCACCTTGTCCTCGCCGACGGCGACGGTGTTCTCGAGCGAGGCGCCCTGGGCGAAACCCGCCTTCCAGAGCTGCTCGACATCACGCATGAAGCCGAAGGTGCGGGCCTTCGAGATTTCGCTGGCATAGCCTTGCGCGTCGAGGTCGAAGATCTTGCGCTGGCGGCCGATCACGACGCTGTCGAAATCGATCTCGACATCGAGGCGGAAGCCATGCTCGGCCGGAGCGAGCTCGGCGAAGGCGCGGCCCTGCTCGATGCGGACCGGCTGAAGAACCTTGAGATAGCGGCGCGGCGCGGCGAGCGTGGTCATGCCGGTCGCCTCGATGGCGGCGACGAATTCGCGGGCGCTGCCGTCCATGATCGGCATTTCCGGCCCGTCGATCTCGACCAGCACGTTGTCGAGGCCCATGCCGGCGCAGGCCGACATCAGGTGCTCGATGGTCGAGACCGAGGCCGGGCCACGGTCGCCGATCACGGTGCAGAGTTCGGTGGCGCTGACCTTGGTGTGCTTGGCGTGGATGAGCTGGGGCGGCATGCCCTCGATGCCCGTCCGCAGGAAGACGACGCCGGAATTGACGCTGGAGGGCTTGAGGCAGATGCTGGCGGGAGCGCCGGAATGAACGCCGATGCCGGTCAGGGTCACGGCTGCCCGCAAGGTCGTCTGCCGATCAAAGGTCATTCGGTTATCCAATCCTGATCGCCGGGTTCAGCCTGCCCTCCGCCGAGGCGAAGGTGGCACGGTCCGGCGATGTCTATCCAAGGCCGGCACCGGAGAAGACCCGGCAACGCTGTCGTTCTGATGCGCCGCAAGATAAGCTTTTGAGGCCGCCTCTCAAAATCACGCTTTCTTTCGCTGTGTTACAGCGCCGTCCACGTGGATCGGATCATATAAAGCGCTGAAAGATAAACATTTTCTAACGACGAAAAACCCGCCGCGGCTGCGCCGCGGCGGGTCTTGTTACAGAGCCGTGAGAGGCTTTCAGTCCCGTCAGTTCGCCTGGCGGCGAAGGAAAGCGGGAATCTCGAGGTGGTCTTCCTCGCCGGAGCGAGTCGGCGCGGCGCGGCCATGCGGGTCGAGCTGGCCCTGCGCCGGGCGCGAGGCCGGCTGCTGCACCGGGCGGCGCATGTACTCGGCATGGGCGGCGCTCGGCGCGGCCGCCTGCGGCATCGGTGCCTGCGGCATCTGGCGGACAGGCGCTGGGGCCGGAGCCATCTCGGCCTCCTCATCCTTGCGGCCGCCGAAACCGACCGAGGCGAGGCGCTGCATCAGCGACATGCGCTTCTGTTCGACGGCGCTCGGCGGCTGCGGCGCAGGCTGGGCGCCACGATGCGCGTTGAGCTGGGCCTGGCCGGGAGCCGGCAGGTCCTCGACGCGCGGCATGCGGGTCGGGCGAACCACGGCGCGCTCCGGCATCGGCGGGATGAAGCTCTCGTCGAAATGCAGGTGCGGCTCGGCATGGTGGACCGGCTCGGGCGCCGGGGGGGCGGCCATCACCGGGCGCGGCTGCACCGGCTCGATGCGGATGTCCTGCGCGACCTGGGCGATCGGAGCGGGCTCCGGCATCGGCGCGGGGGCGACGCGGGCCGTCTCGATCACGGGCGCCGGCGGGGCGACCGGACGGGCGGTGGCAACCGCGGCGTTGCTGCGCAGGCGGGCCTCGGCCTTCAGGCGCTCGGCGACCTGGGCGATGCGGGCCTCGGTGTCGTCGTTCTCGACCAGCGACGAGATCGGCTTGTCGATGCCGGTCGCGACGACCGAGACGCGCACGGTGCCTTCCAGCGATTCGTCGAAGGTGGCGCCGACGATGATGTTGGCCTCGGAATCGACCTCCTCGCGGATGCGGGTGGCGGCCTCGTCGACCTCATAGAGCTTCATGTCGCGCCCGCCGGTGATCGAGATCAGCAGGCCGCGCGCGCCCTTCATCGAGACGTCGTCGAGCAGCGGGTTGTTGATCGCGGCCTGGGCCGCGGTCAGCGCG